>OKZK01000005.1_pt1 | contig 138241 bp, 102 predicted proteins | sample 1609101 | NCBI WGS metagenome assembly OKZK01 (sample SAMN02675048, study PRJEB24791) | human gut metagenome, SKBSTL034 | isolation source: stool | host: Homo sapiens | place: USA
ATTAGGGGGCTTGTAAAATGAAAAAGAAGACTCGAACACTGAAAATTAAGCGTTCAAGCCATACTTTATTACTGTATTGGACTTTTATCGAACAGCAGTAATTGCAAAATAGCAAAGGGTGTATCGCTTCGTTGCGGTACACCCTTTGAGTTATGTGATAAAATTCATGTGGCTACAAGCCTATTAGCAGGTGATGAAAATGATTTCATTCTATCAAACCGGAATCTGCTTTCTGTGCTTTAATGCGTTGGTTCACACCTTCTATCTTCACTCCTGAAGAGAACTTCCAATTGAGTGTAAATAAAAAGAGATTACCCGAAACAGGAGAATAAAAGCGCGTGTGTTGTTGTACAAAGCGGTTTAATGTCTGTACCTTCTCACGCAGATAGTGAGGTTGGAACAACTGGCTACCGCTGATACCCAAAGTCAAAGCGTGAGAGGAGCGCAAAGGAACACGATACTGAAGCGAGAGGTTATATGTAGGACGGCTGATGCTCCGATTTTCGCCTTCTGTAAATCCCCATCCGCTATCTACGGCCCCTTCGATACTGAAACGCGATATATCAACCGTAAGCCAGAGTGTTCCGTTCAGACGATGGTGCTTATGAAGATAGTCAGTGCCCCGGTTGTAGAAATAATAATACCCACCTGATAGACTCAGCTTCAATTTCTCAGGAATCAGCTGTACCTGCGTATAGTTGTTTACGTAGAACATCCGGCATGCGGGTTGGTTGGCATGTGTAAAGACAAAGAGACCATCATCGTTGCGATATATGCGTTGCATGACCGCATCACGATTATCGCGGTAGCTAACTGACATCGTGGAGAACACGCGCGGATGGTTATAGCTGAGGTCAAGTATTTGTTCCGTTCTATGTGCAGAGTGAAGCTGCGGATTACCCTCCACGATGGTCCAAGGATCTTTCTGGACCGTTATATCCGTCACATACTGCATACGTGATATAAAAGGAGAATAGGTAAAACTATAGCGTATCTGCCAACGCTTGCTGAAGGGAAGAGAGAGTGTGAGTTTGGGACGCACAAACCATTCATCAATTGGTTTACCACCTTGATTGAAATAACTTCGGCTGACTCCCGTTCCGAGTTGGTAAGTGACCTTCCACAGCTTTCCCGTTATTTCGGCAAAGGAATTCAGATGGGAACTACGCAAACGTGAATGCTGATTGACATCTCCTGCATAGTGATTTGAGATGTACTGTTGCTTGTAATTTGCGCCGAATGTAAATGTAAAAGGCTTCAACGCGTTTTCGTACAAGATTCCAGCCGAAAATGCACGTGACTTTCCCTTCCCTGTGTAGTTGAAAATCTTTTCAGGAAACGCATTGGTATAATGCTGACTACTTTTGTTCCAGGATCCAGCTACGTCGAATATCAATGTTTGGCGTTCAGTAGGGCGGAAAGAGGTATAGAAATCGATGCAAGGCATAAATGAATGGTTCGATTGCAACATTTGTGACTGATAACGAATACCATTCACTACCTCATCCGTTTGCCCCTCTTGTTTCGGACTGCGCGATTTTCCTGTTGTTAAAGATGCTTGCACGTCCCATTTCTGTGGTTGGGTATAAGCATAACGCAACTGTACATGGTGATTGTCACGGCGGGCTGCAAGAGTCTTATTGTCTGAAGTACGGAACATTTGCGACCCATCTGCCATCTGATAACAGGTTTCCTGTATACTGCGCCCGTTGCGGAAGTCATTAAAGGTACCACCATAGTTAAGGCTGAAGGTGGAAGCATTGTGATGAAGGGTAACATATCCAGAAGTGTTGTTCATTAATCGGTCAACAGCCGTCATTTCGTTTCCTCCTATATGCTGTCCAGCTACCACACGACGGGTAATGATACGAATTACACCATAGGCATTATCGCCATAGCGCATTCCTGGGCGATCTATATATTCAATACGAACAATGCTTTGCATCGTCAATGACTGCAATTCATCCTGCGTAGCTACTTTATCATTGATGTATAAAGGCACATAGCCTAGGTTGCTCGTCACGCTTTGTTTCGTTTCGTCTATGCGTACGCCAGGCATAGGAATTCTTTTCAGCAGGGAATAGACTGTAGGTGAGCGTTCCAGTTCCTCACTCGTGGGATAATAAAGGCGACGATCGTGCTTCGTCACCATGCGTTCACCACGAATGACTACTTCACTCAAATCAGCCTGCTTCGTGACTTTTGCCGAATCAGACAATGGACGTTCGTCTGAATTTTGAGCCTGAGACGAAAAGATTCCTGCCAACCAAAGGACAGGAATCCATTTTACTTTGGAGAGTTTCATTGCTTGTAACATGGAGGTTTGTTTAGGTATAAGCAAAAGTAGAGAACGGAAAAGGGAAGAGAGCTAATTCACATCTGACTCTTGTCTGACATTTTCCTGACTTTCCTGGTTTTCAATATTTATGACATACCCATGTCCACGATCGTTGATGAGAGAAAGTGTGGAATGGTCGTGCAATACCTGCTTCAGTCGCCTAATTAAGGTATAAAGGCTTTCTGTGGCATTTTGCTTCTTGGGCCATAGTGTTTGGCAGATTTCCTGTTGCGTCAGACAATGCCCTTCTGCGCGATAAAACATTTCCATCAATGTCTCCTGCATGGGAGTAAAGGGTACTGGTGTACCATCTGCAGCGTAAAAACGGCGAGAGTTTGCTTCATAGATTATATCACCCCATCCCGCAACCACTGTTTCAGCAGAAGTTGAAAGTGGATCGCTGGAAGCTAATACTTGCAGACTACGGTTACGACTATAAAAGAAAACCCACCACAGCAAACTTAGAAACAACAAGGCGACAGAGGGACGGAAATCAGAAAGAGACCAAATGTCAGCCAACGTCAAACTGGCATAACTGCGGAACGAGAACAAAGTGCCGTCGTCAGCATGAATATAAAACGTGTCACTCGCTACGACCCATCCGTAATGCTGCCATTCGACTGTTTCCAAGCGAGGACTGGAAACCAGCGAACAAGTCATCACAACGCGGTCACGCAGTTCTTTTATTGCCAAGCTCTGACTAAGCAAATGGTCTTTCAGGCTAACCACGGGAATTGAGCCAGTATGAAGCGACAAACGACGACAAGTACGGATAGTATCAGTACAAGCTATTTGTCCCCGACGTTGCGTAAGCGTACGATTTAAAGCCTGATTGAGCTCGGTCTGCACGCAACTTTGCGTTTGCCTAAAACTACGGTATCCAAAGAGCGCAGAACTGGAAACTAGAATGATGAAGATGATGAGAGGATAAACAGAACGCATGATTCTCCTGGATTTTAGAAAATGGTATTCACTCATTGTTGATCGGCCACACGTAGTCTACTTCGTAACAGTCGAAGACTATTTTGCAGAAGATGCACAACAAATATCAAAGTAAGGTTTACATTTTGATATTTGCAAAAGTAATAAGAATCTCATTACACCCAACCTGCCTTTTGCTATTTCTTGTGAGGTGCTAGAGAAGAGAACAAATTCTTTTCATTACACCAGCGAAAGTTCTCTGAATAGATGGTATTCACTGCAACATACACAACACAGCCCTACTAACTACAGGCATACAAAAAGTCCGGTGAATCCTTGCTTGCTTTGCAGCAAATAAAGAATTCACCGGACTAAAATTCTCACGGATGGAGATTATTACTTCTTGCCGTGAACTTCGTCAGATACAGTCAACTTCTTGCGGCCCTTTGCGCGGCGAGAAGCCAATACGCGACGACCATTAGCCGTCTGCATGCGCTGACGGAATCCATGCTTGTTGTTTCTTTTACGATTGTGGGGTTGGAATGTTCTTTTCATTGTTATGCTGTTTTTTTGTTTTAATAGACAAATTCAACGAGCGGGACAGGTCAGCAGCTCACCCTACACACAGCGGTAAACCTCACGGCTTTTATTAGGGGAGATACCTGCTCGCATCGGAATTCCACAAGCTTTCATTCACGATTAATCAAACCCGATGAAAGCAAACGGATTTCGGGGTGCAAAGGTAGAAATTCTTTTTTAAATAACAAGGGTTCTCTACCAGCATTTTATTTTTGACCAAAACGCGCTGCCTGCTCTGCAATCAGCTGAGCATCATCAAAGTAATTTATCTTCATTGCACGACGTACATCGCTCAAGGTATCAGCCGCAACGGCACGAGCCTCTTCGCATCCCTTGCGAAGCATTTCATACACAGCCGGAATATCCTTTTCATATTCTGCACGACGTTCACGAATCGGAGTCAGCTCTTCCTGCAAGATATTGTTGAGGAACTTCTTAACTTTCATATCGCCCAAGCCACCACGCTGGTAGTGTTCCTTCACTTCGTCCAAGCATTGGTATTCAGGCCAGTACAACCCAAAGTGTTCGGGACGGCAGAAGGCATCCAAATAAGTGAATACCGTGTTTCCTTCCAAATGACCAGGATCTTCTACGTGAACATGCAGCGGGTCTGTGTACATAGACATCACCTTCTTCTTCACTTCCTGGGCAGACTCTGCCAAGTAAATGCAATTGCCTAAGCTCTTAGACATCTTGGCTTTACCATCAGTTCCCGGGAGTCGGCAGCAAACGGCGTTTTGCGGAAGCAAGATGCTCGGCTCTACCAGGGTTTCGCCGTAGATATAGTTAAAGCGTCGTACGATTTCGGTCGCTTGTTCCAACATCGGCTTTTGGTCTTCACCAGCCGGAACGGTCGTTGCACGGAAAGCTGCGATGTCGGCTGCCTGACTAATGGGGTAAGTAAAGAAGCCCACCGGAATGCTGGATTCAAAACCACGCATGCCAATTTCAGTCTTTACGGTCGGATTGCGCTGCAAACGACTTACAGAAACCAAGTCCATAAAGTAGAACGACAACTCGCAGAGTTCGGGAATTTGGCTTTGAATGAATATCGTTATTTTCTCAGGATCCAATCCAGCGGCAAGATAATCAAGTGCCACTTCAATGACATTCTGACGAACCTTTTCCGGATTCTCAATATTGTCTGTCAATGCCTGGGCATCGGCAATAAAGACAAACATTTTCTTAAAGTCACCTTCGTTTTGCAACTCTACGCGACGTTTCAATGAACCTACATAATGACCAATATGAAGGCGACCGGTAGGGCGGTCGCCGGTAAGTATAATCGTATCTTTTGCCATAGTCTTCTGATTTTGTAGGGCAAAGATAGACCTTTCTGTAAGTTTAAAGTACCTTTGCTCCAGTAAAAAACCTATCCATCCTCTTTTATGCAAATTCGAGTACACTCCTACGAGTCTATGGGAACCTTTGATGGTCCCGGACTTCGCTATGTCGTTTTTCTCCAAGGCTGCCCCTTCCGTTGCCTTTATTGTGCAAACCCCGATACGATTGACGCGGTCGGAGAAAGTAAGCTGACTGACCCTGAATATATTGTTGAACAAGCTGTTTCTATGAAACCTTTCTTCGGCAAGCGAGGAGGCATCACCTTCTCAGGCGGTGAACCAACCGTTCAGGCAGAAGCTCTCGTTCCTTTGTTCAAACAACTCAAAGAAGCCGGACTTCATACGTGTATTGACACCAACGGTGCCATTTGGAATAAGCACGTTGAAGAACTGTTTCGTTTGGCAGATCTCATTATGTTAGACGTAAAGGAATTCAATCCACAACGACACGAACATATAACCGCCCGTTCCAATGAACAGACACTTCGCACGGCAGCATGGTTAGAAGAACAAGGTCATCCTTTCTGGCTCCGCTATGTATTAGTACCGGGACTCAGCGACTTTGAAGAAGACCTCCGAGCTTTGGGTGAGCACTTTAAGGATTACAAGCACCTTGAACGTGTAGAACTCCTCCCCTACCACACTTTAGGCGTTCATAAATATGAATCGATGGGATGGGAATACAAACTGAAAGATGTCAAGGAGAATACACCCGAACAGTTAGCTCGCGCTGAAGCCATCTTGCGTGAGTACTTCCCACAATTGGTTGTCAACTAAGAATTGTGTAGGCTTCTTGCTTTACTAAAACACGTCTACACGCTCACCTTATACAGCTACAAAGAAAGAGTTTAGTAGTAGATTGGACACATTCTTCTGCTCCAATCACCTACTAAACTCTTCCTTATTTTCCTCACTTCTTCCCTCCCCAAGCCCCATCTCATGAAACCCGCTATAGCCATCATTACTCCCAATACCCTAGCCGGAGTTGGGCTGGCAGACATCATTCAGCGCATGATGCCTGGTGCTGACACCTGCCTATTTGCTCATTATACTGAACTTGCCAACCATCCCGATGCGGATACTTTCTTTCATTACTTCGTATCGGCAAGCGAGGTGCTGAAAGGTGCGTCTTACTTTCTTTCTAGGCAACATAAAACGATTGTCCTGCTTCATGGAGAAGAAGCAGGACACTTGCCACAAGGCTTCCACACGCTCAATGTATTTCAAAGCGAAAAAGAACTAGTACGTAGCATCTTGTCCTTAGCCCATCGCTCACACGGAGCCAAAGGTGCGGAACCTGAACCTGTCAGATTGGCTCGCGAAACACGGCATGAAGAAGGAAAACCTACTCCCCCTCGCTTAACACCACGCGAACGTGAAGTTTTACGAGGCATTGTAGAAGGCCGTATCAACAAGGAAATAGCAGCTTGTATGGGAGTAAGTACAGCCACTGTTATCACCCACCGAAAGAACCTGACAGAAAAGTTGGGTACACGTAGCGTATCTGCACTAACCATTTTTGCAGTAGCACATGGAATTGTGAGAAGTGAAGAAATATAGACAAACTCTCCTTTACTCCCCAGGCTCATGTAAATTAACTGATTAAATACAAAACGAACTCCGAAGAACAAGGTTTATCCAACAAGATATCCTTGTTCTTCGGAGTTTCTTTATGAAGCAAAGCAGAAAGCTTAAATGTAATCGTTGTAAATAAAAAAGAGAAACCTTCCACTTCATCAGAGGGAGGTTTCTCCTTTTTATAGGAAGGGTATCAGCAATAAATTACTTATTCATGCTCTTTAATGTAGCATCGAAGTTCTTAGCACTGCTACTTTCGGGATCAGCCTTCAACATCAAGTCAACATACTTACGACACATGTCGAAGTTTTCCTTCTGTGCATAGTAGAATGCGAGATACTGCGCTGCCAAGTGACGGAAAGGATTTGCACCCAATACATCTTCTTCCTTTGACTTGCCATCGCCTTCAGCAGGCATCATCGCCAAAGCCTTTTCATAGAGTTCACGGGGCTTGTCCTGAGGCTTAGAAGCATCCGTAATGTAAAGAGCAGCCTGCTGCATTACAGCCTTGTAATAATCAGGCTCCTTCTCAAGAACCTTAGCAAAAGCAGAGTCACCAGCAATAACATACTCCATCTTCTTGATAGAGTCATTCGTCATACGCGTAGCCTTCAAATACTCCTGACCCAAACCGAAGTAGTCGGTAATGTCCACCTTATCACCCTTCTTATCAAGGTAAGTCTTGTAGGTAGCGATAGCCTTATCGGCCTCCTTGTTGCGACTATAAAGCTTAGCCAACTCCTTATAGTTATTGAGCTTAGACTCGTCTTTCTTTACAGCCTTCTCGTAAGCGGCAACAGCGGCAGGAATATCATCCTTCTCCTTTGCCAAAGCTGCTGCATATTCATAGTCAAGCGCAATGTAGAAGCTGTCTGCATATTCAGGATCTGAAAGATAAGCAGCTGCTTCTTCTGCCACCTTAACAGCACCATCAATGTCGATAGACTCAGCAATCTTATTAACCTTAGCAAAGAAGTCCATACGACGGATTACCATATCCTTCGGTGCCAAAGGAAGCAATTCAGCAGTTAACTCCGTAATGCGGGCAAAGTCAGCTTGTGAATAAAGTGACTGAAGGAAGTTTTCACAAGAATGGATGTCCAAGGTTGCATCCTTCGGAGCTGCCTTGTAATAATCTTCATAGTTCTTGATGGCATCCTTATACTGGTCAAGCTTATAATAGATGTCACCCAAGTCCTTAGAAGCAATATAATAACTCGGATCTACTTCCTTAATCTTATTCAATGCATCGATAGCCACGTGGGGATTTACATTCTTATATACGAATGCATTACGCTTCAAGGCAGCAACGTTTTCAGGTTCAATCGTCAATACTTCATCAAACTTCTGTCCGGCATCACCCCAACGCTGAGCCTTCATGTACACCTCACCTGAGAACATCAAACCAGGGATATAGGTAGGATCGAGCTCATAAACAGCCTTAGCACACTGGCTTGCGGCAGGATAGTTATCCTTGTCGAGGAAGAAAGTACCTACAGCTACTAAGTCTTCCTTGTTACCCTTGATCTTACGGGAGAGCTTCATGAAGATTTTGTTAGCCTCTTCAGGATCTTCCATGTTCTTGGCAACGACCTCTTCAGCCATAGTTTGCCACTCGGGATTCAAGGGAGGACAGTCATAACTTCTTTGAGCCTGTGCTCCATTCACGCCCAATGCCAAAAGGGCGGACATCGCGAATACGCGGAAAAAGTTCTTTTTCATATATCGTTTGGTTGAATTCTATGAGAATACTCCTTGCACTTTTGCAGCAAAATGATACGTTTCACAGCAAATTCGTGGCAAAGATACGAATTTATCGAGAGAGTTTCAGCCACCCTATCATTTTTTACCTGCCAGGCACGAAGGGTGAGCATAGCCCAGTCATGGATAAGAGCGCGAAAGATGATAAAAGAAGATAAATACTACAGAAAGATAATTCGCTACGCTGGTTACTCGTTGACATTAACAGCCTTCACCTGTACTGGGGTTATCGGTAAAAGCTGGGAGTTGTTACAGATAATGGTCTGACCCTTCTGACCTTTCGCAAAGAAATAGAAATTGCGAACCAAGGACTGCGAACGAGGATCGGTATGGATTATATAAACGGAACGCAAAAGAGGATAATCACCCGTAGCAATATAATATTGGTAGGGACGCACAAACTTCGCATTTTCGCCACTGTAACGGCTCACACGCATCACATGGAAATCAAGTCCTGAAAAGTCCGACAAAGGTGAAGCAGCATCTCCCTTGACCCAATTGGTTCCGATTACACCAATCAACTCAGGATTGGACTTAATCATATCCAACACAGACTCATTCGTTCCACCTTCAGAAGCATAGACATTACCTTTAACGGGTTCACCCGCACACAGCGAATCTTGCATAAAACGAACGGTACTGGAACCAGAATGGTCGAATACCAACTTCAACTCACCTTTGCGCTTAGAATGAGACAACTGCTCCCAACGAGTAATGCGACCAGTGACAATTCCTTTAATTTCATCGAGCGTAATGAGCGAATCGGTATTTGCTTTATTCACAACCAATGCAATGGCATCGGTTGCAATCAACGCTTGGTTTGCTGAAAGAGTATGACCCTTGACAATCTTCTTTTCATTGTCAGTCAACTTACGCGTTGCAATACACATACGCACGCTGTCGTTGACCAAAAGACGGATAGCAGAATCTTCACTGACATACACAGGCTTCATATCTGCCTCCACATTTGCCTTGCCAAAAGTCTCCACCAAATTTTCCATAATGGGCTTAAAGGTCTCGTCTATGGCAAGTTTAACTTCATACTCCTTCATCCAATTGCCATTCGCCTTCTTGCCACCATTACAGGATGCAAAGAGCAAAGATACAAGGATAAAGAGTATAGATGCTGATTTATTCATGTGTACTAAATATTAGAAGATGAGTAGATGTGAAAGTGCGTCACAAAAGAACGCGATGCCAAAGGTAGTGAAAAGGTTTTGAGCGTAAGTACAAATCACGAATATAAAAGTATGAAGATGTGTTGCCAGAAGGAAGATTATCTGATTGAAACGGGTGATCAGACTGCATACAATAAAAAAACGGACACCAAGCATACACTTGATGTCCGCCTATTGTTAGAGAAAAATCTTACGAATTCAAATTACTGAATACGGAAGCGAATCGGCAAACGGAACCATACAGGAACCGGATGACCCTGCTGCTTAGCAGGAACGAAGCGCTTCAACTTACGAACCACGTCAGCTGCGGCTTCATCACATTCGCGAGAGAGTGACTTTTCAATCTTGACAGCACTTACAGAACCGTCAACGTCAACCTTGAATCGAAGGATTACCGTACCCTGAAGCTCCTGCTCCTGTGCAATAGCCGGGTAAACGAGGTTCTTAGAAACGAAGCTCAAAAGGGCAGCTTCACCACCAGGATAAGTAGCAGGTACTTCCACGATAGCGTTATCAACCACTTCGGGTTCCTTGGGAGGAACTGAAGTACCACCAGCCTGCTGGTTTTCCTTCAAGTCGTCGATATTGATACCCGTACCGCCCGTTTCGTTGATGTAGTCTTGAGATGCGATAGCAAACTTACTCTTAGTAAGTTCGTCCTGTGTCTTCAACTCCTTAGAGTGATCCACATGCGCATCGTCTACGATCTTAGGAACAGTAAACTGGATTGATGACTTAACAGCCACCTTTTCGAGAGGCTTCTCGTATTCCAGTTTGGGTTCTTCGCGTTTCTTTTCTTCTTTCTTCGGTTCGTCCTTCTTCAATTCTTGCAGTTCGACCGTCGTTTCGATTTCGATATCCTTGCCCTTGTTGATAGCTGCTTCAACAGCTGACTTAGCAAAGATGAAAGCGACAATCGCTGCAATCATCAAAATGACAATAATAATCGCACGGAGTTGGAACTTGCCCTTGTTAGCGCGGTGACGATAAGCTCCGTACTCTTTATTACGTCCTTCAAATACCATTTCGCACCAATCGCGTGATGCTAAATCTACTTTAGACATATACTTTATACTTCACTTATTGTTATTACTGCGCAGTGCCGTTCTTCAAAGCCTCAATCTTAGCCTTGTCGCCGTCTACGAAATTATCAATCACATAGCGTCCAATGCTGCAAATCTGCATTTCGTCCAAAACCTGAAGCAAGTTAGCATAAGTTGCCTTGTCAGAAGCCTTGATGATTACGTTGGGCGTGTAGTCCGCGTTCTTAATCTTATTCAAGCGCTCTTTAAAGTCAGCCTTAATCTTCTGTTCAGCCTGAACGTTAGAGGTTTGCTTCTTAGCAAATTCAGCCTTCAACTCAGAAACTTCTTTCAGCGCACGAGGGTTTGACTCGAGCAACACCTTACGGATGCCGTTCTTGCCGTACTCGGTCTGGAAAAGTTTACCTTCGTTGGGAATATCCGTACCCCCGTCAGGTTTACCCTTAAAGTAGTAAATCGTGTTGTTCTCGTCAATGAGGATCGTAATTGCCTTAGAAGCGGCAATCTGGCTACGGTTTTCTTCCTTGATATCCTCTTTGTCCGAAGGCATGTTGATCTGCATGGTCTGCGGTTTCAACAAAGTCGTACAAAGCATAAAGAAAGTCACGAGCAACATGATCATATCCACCATCGGCGTGAAGTCCACGCGAGAGTTCATTTTTTTCTGTTTACTTCCACCTTTTTTTGCCATAACTTTTGTTTGATTTAGTCATCTACGCCTTTGAGAGCCGTGATGAGGTTGTAACGGTTCTCTTTAATTTCGCGCAGAGAGTCCATAACTCTTTTAATTACGGCGTAGGAAGTAGTCTTATCAGCCTTGATAGCGATATTCATACCTTCGCCACACGCTTCACGCGCTGTGCTTACCCAAGTCTTCAACTCGTTGTGTACGCTGTCGCAAGGAATACCGGCCTCAGGATTCTTCGTCAGAATCTCGTTCTTGTTTTCAGCCGCGAGCCAACCCTTAACTGTGTTGAGCGGCGTACCGAAAGTCGGAGCCTGTGCAAAAGCTTCCACTTCTGCAGGAGTGAGGTCGAGTTTATCCGCTTCGTTCATCGCCTGGGCGAGTTTGCGAAGTCCTTCGGGTGAATCCATCGTCATAAAAATCTTACCATTCTTCTCAACGAAAATCGTCAACAAGTTGTTGGCAGGAATCTTGACGTCAGATACCGAACCAGGAGTGTTAACCTTAATCGGTTCTTCCTTGACAAAAGTTGCAGTCAGCATGAAAAAGGTAAGCAGCAGGACCATGACATCGCTCATAGGCGTCATGTCTATGAACGTATCTTGTTTTGTTACTTTAAAACGTCCCATGTCTTAAATACCTTTTTATGCGATTAGTGAGTTGCAGAGAAAGTTTCTACGATCGTGAAACCAACTTCATCAAGAGAGAAAGTCAAACGGTCAATCTTGTTCGTGTAGTAGTTGTAAGAAATAACAGCGAGAGCACCCGTTGCGATACCAGAAGCCGTATTTACGAGGGCCTCAGAAATACCGGTAGAAAGAGCTGAAGAGTCAGCACCACCATCGCCACTAGCCATAGCAGAGAATGACTTGATCATACCCAACACCGTACCGAACAAACCAGCCAACGTACCGAGCGTTACGATTGTACCGATGATAGGAAGGTTTTCCTGCATCATAGGCATTTCGAGAGCCGTAGCTTCTTCGAGTTCCTTCTGGATAGAAAGAATCTTCTGTTCCTTCGTAAGAACAGTGTTCTCTTCCATTTCCTTGTACTTCTTAAGCGTAGCACCTACTACGTTAGCTACAGAACCACGCTGAGCGTCGCAGATCTGCTGAGCCTTTGCCATATCGTTCTGCTTGAGAGCAACCTTGATATCAGCAACGAACTTCGTCAAGCTCGTACGACCGTAAGCGTTACGGATAGCGAAGAAACGTTCAATAGAAAGAGCAACTACAGTAATAAGGAGTGTCCAAATGATAGGCACAACGAAACCACCCTTATAAACGGTACCCATCAAGTTTGCGGGTTCGTAAACTTCACCTTCGGGCAAGAAGAAAGAGAACATCTGAGATGCACCTTCAGCACCCTTAAAGTTGCTGATGTGACCGAAACCAAATACATAGATTGCTTCTGCGATCAATGCGCAGACAATAATAACAGAAAGACCAGACTTAATGCCGGTGAAACCTTGAGACTGTTTCTTGGGTGCACCCTTAGGTGCAGTAGCATTGGTTGTTGCCATTGTTGTAAAGATTAATTGTTTGTAGAAATTATGAGTTGATTATTTATTTACTAACAGTTGCGTACAAACACTGCATTCAGAAGAAAGTTACCCAAAATAAGAATGAAGTGTGAGAAAGCTCTCTGTACTGCATCATAAAGTATATTCGTTTTGTCTGTCCTCACGAGCCATCTACCACTAAATTGGAGATAATGACCCATAAACTGCGGGCAAATTTAGAAAGTTCCGTTTACTTAACCAAATACAGCACACCCTTTTTAGCATGCTTCACGGGATTGTAACGGTGAATACGACAAGGGAAAAATCACCACCTTAAATATCTCTCAGACTGCAGGTATACTGTGCTTAAAGTAAAAATGAACCTACCGTGTTTTGTAGCCTAAAGATTTCAATGAGGTCGGAGCAATTTCGCTATCGCTCCGTCTGCCAACGAAAATAGGTGGAGATACGACTACCAATCGCGACCTCCACCTATCAACTTATCCTTAGTTATAGAGATGATTACTTCTTCATATTCAAGCTACCCGAACCAATCATTTGGCCGTCAGCAAAAACAAAAGCAGTATAATTGCCTGCACCTAAGTATTCTGATATAGGTACATAAACGGTTACATGAGTTTCCTGTCCAGCATACTCTATGGTCTTAGCAGCTGAATAGCCAATCGAACGATTCTCATATTGGAACGTTCCTGTCTGACCTGCCACCTGCTGGTTGGGCTTCAACAAACGCACATAGACGGTACGGTTGCCTGCCGTTGCAGTCACATTTCGCGTAATGGTAAAGTTCACTGCAAAACGAGCAACATCCTTGCTCTTACGTGCACTCTTACCATTCTTCTTAAGAGGTGATATGTTGACCCCCGTAGCATTGAGCTGTGCAGCAATAGCAACCTGTTCGTTGAGTTGCGTATTTTCGGCTTGAATATTGGTATTTTCGACACGTGTACGAGCAGCTGCAGCCAACGCTTCATCACGTTCACCAATCAGTGCCTGGTTTACGCGTTGCAAGGAGTCAACCTGACGAATGTAATCACGTAACACGGCTCGCACGGTGGCCAACTCTTTCTTCAAACGCAAAATTTCAGCAGAACTGTTAGCCTTCGTATTCTTCAGCTCTTTCAGCAAAGCTTCCGCACGAGCTTGTTCCTCGTTTAAGCGTGCTATCAAGGAGTCATCCTTTACACTCTTCTTTAACTCACCATACTGGCTGGCAAATTCAGCATACTGGTTCTCCATTTCCCGCTTGTCGAGCTCTGCCAACTGACGGAGTTCTTGCAATTCCTTTTCTTTGTCTGCCAATTTCTTTTCTGTATCATTACATGACACAACAAAAGTACCGGCTGTAGAAAAGAGGAACAGACCTAAAAGCAAGTGGGTTATCTTCTTCATAATTCAGAATAATCGTAAGGATTAATAATAGGATAATGAGAAAGTGACCTCGAAGTGTCTTCTTATTCGGAATTTCATTGAGCGACCCAATCCCCAAGCCTTACAGCTTTCTAGAATAAAACCGCTCAAGCGGCAACTTCTCGGTTTGTTACGCAGGTTTATTCGATGATGGTAACCCAACCATGTACGTCAGGCTCTGTACCATATTGAATAGCACGCAAATGCGTATAAAGCTTCTCTGAAACCGGTCCGGGCTTACCATCTTTAGAAATCACATAGCTCTTACCGTTCTCCAAGTCGTCAATTTTGCGAATCGGACTGATTACAGCCGCTGTACCGCAAGCTCCAGCCTCTTCAAAGGTATCCAACTCTTCTTCCGGAATCGGACGAACCTCAACTTCGTAACCTAAATCCTTAGCTAACTGCTGCAAACTGCGGTTCGTAATCGAAGGAAGAATTGAAGAAGATGAGGGAGTGATGTACTTACCGTTCTTGATACCGAAGAAATTAGCTGCACCACACTCGTCAATGTACTTCTTTTCACGTGCGTCCAAATAGAACTCTGATGCATAACCTGCCTCGTGAGCAATCTGGTTGGCCTTCAAGCTGGCAGCGTAGTTACCACCCACCTTGTAACGTCCAGTTCCGAGCGGTGCTGCACGGTCATATTCACGAATAATGACGTAATCATTAGTAGCAAAACCTCCCTTGAAATAAGGACCAACGGGGGATACGAAAATCACACAAAGGTATTCATCCGCAGGATGTACACCCACTTGAGCACCCGTTCCAATCAAAAGCGGACGTATATATAAGGAAGCACCACTTTCGTAAGGAGGCACAAAACGTTCATTGAGTTTCACTACCTTCGCCACCATTTCCTCGAAAATTTCGGTGGGCAATTCTGGCATCAAAATACCACGACAAGTATTTTGCAAACGCTCTGCATTATCCTTTACACGGAATGCACGAATTTTGCCATCAGGGCAACGGAATGCTTTCAGTCCTTCGAAAGCTTCCTGTCCGTAATGCAGGGCAGTAGCGGCCATGTGTATGTTAATCGTTTCAGAGGAAGAGATTTCTATCTCGCCCCACTTTCCGTTGCGATAATAGCAACGCACGTTATAGTCGGTAGGCATATAGCCAAACTTCAAGTTGGCCCAATCAATGTTTTGCATACTGTTCCAATTTTGAATCGGTTTGTAAATAATTGGCGGCAAATTTAAGCATTAAATCCATAGAAGTAATTCAACACTTCTATTTTTTGGACTTCAAGGCTAGTTGAGCTTGTCTTGATGAAATAAAAGGAAGCATACTACTCAAACAACCAATATTTGCCCCTTCTCAACGATTGAGCACCACCCGAACATGCTGTGTGGGAACCATCTCAACAATTGAGAACTACTCAAACATCCTGTGTGGAAACCGTCTCAACAATTGAGAACCTCTCGAACAGCTGATGTTGGAGTCATCCCAACGATTGAAAGCGATTCGAACAGCCGATGTTGGAGTCATCCCAACGGTTGAAAGCTATTCGAACAACCGATGTTGGAATCATCCCAACGGTTGAAAGCTATTCGAACAACCGATGTTGGAGTCATCCCAACGGTTGAAAGCTATTCGAACAGCCTATGTTGGAGTCATCCCAACGGTTGAAAGCTATTCGAACAGCCGATGTTGGAGACATCCCAACGATTGAAAGCTATTCGAACGATGACTGTTTGAGGTATCCCAATAATTAAAAGTCTCTCGAACATGCCCTATAAAACCACTCCGACAGAATAAGTTTCTGAATAGAACGTTCGAACCTGTGATATGAAGATAAATAAAAAACCGAGGTAAATCAATTGACTTACCCCGGTTAAGTCGGAAAGAGGCGACTCGAACGCCCGACCCCTACGTCCCGAACGTAGTGCGCTACCAACTGCGCTACTTTCCGATTGCGGTGCAAAAGTAGGGCTTTTCTTTTACGTGCCAAAACTTTACGCCGTTTTTCTTTAATAGGAAATGATATTTACGCAAGCAAAGGCGGAAAGTAAATGTGCTTGTCTTGGATTTACCCTCACAAACAAACATCTTCCATTATGGGGTTGCTCATTATGAAACCAGCAACGAAGCGGAAATCCACAACAGACAAAAAAAGGCTGACACTGCCCGAATCAGATCGACGCAGCGTCAGCCTCATCTTATATTGTCAGTTTCAAATAATGTCGTCTGACTCGCCGTGCGGCGTACGACACTTAAGCGTGACGGTAATCAGCCAAATCATCGAGTGTTAATCCCATCACAAAGGCATGATGCTTTGCTACTTCGGCTTCTACGAAGCGAGCATAAACGCGCGCACTCTTGTCGAAGAGTTCAGCACTACGCGTAGCATTGGCAAGAAGGAGGTGAAGCATGATGACATCGGCTGCCATTTCAACTAAATGACGGGCACAAAGATCATGGTACTCTGCGTTGGCAGCTTCCTTCACACGGTTAACAGCTTCCTCGAAACGGTCGGCAAGCACCTTTGCACGAGCCTGGAGAGGCTTCATGGCTTCGCTCACTTCGGCTGCTTCGAACTCACGCATCTGTGCTAGATAAGAACCATTGGTCACGTAACGGATAGCAGCTACCACCTGTAACTGGGTTGTACCTTCATAGATAGAAGTAATGCGGGCATCGCGGTAATAACGCTGGATGGGGTAATCCATCATGAAGCCCGAACCACCGTGAATCTGCAACGCATCGTAGGTGTTTTGGTTACAGTATTCTGAATTCATACCCTTGGCTAGCGGCGTCAAGGAGTCAGCCAACTTGCTGTACTTCTTCTGTTCGGCACGCTCATCAGCCTCGAGCTTGCGTTCACGGGCAATGTCATCCAATGCCTTATATACATCGACATAACGAGCGCACTGATAAAGCAGGGCACGACCGGCATCGAGCTTTGCCTTCATCAAGGCAAGCATATCATACACGGCGGGAAACTCAATGATGGGTTTACCAAACTGCTCACGGTCGCGGGCATAGGCCAAGCCCTCATTGTAAGCGGCTTGCGAAATACCTACACTCTGAGCAGCAATACCCAGACGGGCACCGTTCATCAAAGCCATCACATACTTAATCAGACCCATCTTGCGGTCACCACAGAGCTCTGCCTTGGCATTCTTGTAAACGAGTTCACAAGTAGGTGAACCGTGAATACCGAGTTTGTTTTCGATGCGACGCACATTGACTCCTCCACTTCGCTTGTCGTAGATAAACATGGAGAGTCCACGACCGTCAGTCGTTCCTTCTTCCGAACGAGCCAGTACGAGATGAAGATCTGCATCACCATTGGTAATGAATCGCTTCACACCGTTGAGCAACCAGCAACCTTCTTCTTCGCTGTAAGTAGCCTTGAGCATGACACTCTGAAGGTCAGAACCTGCATCGGGTTCGGTCAAGTCCATCGACATGGTTTCACCGGCACAAATACGCGGAATGAAACGGCTGTGCTGATCTTCGTTACCAAACTCATAGAGCGTCTCGATGCAGTCCTGCAAACTCCAAATGTTACCAAAGCCTGCGTCACTGGCAGCTACAAGTTCGGCACACATGGTATAAGGCATAATGGGGAAGTTAAGACCGCCATACTTACGCGGCATGGTCATACCGTTAAGTCCCGCCTTAACCATGGCATCAAGGTTGGCCGCCGTGCCCGAAGCATAGCGCACGCGGTCGCCTTCGTGGTGAGGACCTTCAAGGTCTACACCTTCTGCATTGTCGGCAATGGTCGTGCCTGCCAACTCACCCGTGATGTCAAGCACACGGTCATAGTTATCCATCGCGTCGTCAAAGTCGAGCGGCGCATAATCGTAAGCATCCTTGTCACGGAAATTTCTTTCCTTCAGTTCCACGATACGCTTCATCAGCGGATGGTTCAGCTCAAAGCGCAGTTCGGCGTGGTCCGTATAATTGTTAGCCATAATGGTATTCCTCCGTTACTTGCTGTTTTCCTTGTAATATTTGATCATCTTGGGCACGACCTCTTCCACACTACCCGTAATGATGTAGTCGGCAATCTGGTTAATCGGGGCTTCGGGGTCGGTATTGATAGAAATCACAATGCCACTTTCCTTCATACCCGCTACGTGCTGAATGGCACCACTGATACCGCAGGCGATGTAAACCTTCGGACGCACGGTAACACCCGTCTGGCCAATCTGAAGGTCGTGTGAACAATAACCGGCATCGACAGCGGCACGGCTTGCACCGACTTCACCATGAAGTTCGTGAGCCAATTTACGGAGGAGGTCAAAACCTTCCTTCGAACCCACACCATAACCACCGGCTACAACAATGGGAGCCCCCTTGAGGTTGTTGTCTGCTTTTTCAACGTGACGCTCAATAACGCGCACCACATAGTCGGTTTCGGGAACAAACTTGGCTACATCTTCATAAACAATTTCGCCATTGTAATACTCAGCAACCTTTTCAGCCTTCATCACACCCGAACGAACGGTTGCCATCTGCGGACGGTGATCGGGGTTGACAATCGTTGCCACAATGTTACCGCCAAAGGCCGGACGAATCTGATAGAGCAAACCTTCGTAATGTTTACCGCTCTTCTTATCGTCATAGTCACCTATTTCAAGAGCGGTGCAGTCTGCAGTCAAACCACTGGTAAGGGAGGACGATACGCGCGGACCGAGGTCACGACCAATCACCGTTGCGCCCATGAGACAAATCTGAGGCTTTTCCTGCTTGAAGAGGTTCACGAGAATGCTCGTATGAGGCTTGGAGGTATAAGGATAAAGTCCTTCGGCATCGAACACATGGAGCTTGTCTACTCCGTAAGAAAGGATATCCTTCTCTACTTTTCCCGTAATGCCGTAACCTGCGGCAACGGCTTCGAGTTGCACACCGAGTTCGTCGGCGAGTTTACGTCCTTTGGTCAGAAGTTCAAAGGAGACTTCCTCTACCGTATATTGATCGATTTCGCAATAAACGAATACATTATTCATAGTACACTCTGCTTGTTTATCCAATGGTATGGCTGTCCAACAATTCTTTTACCAAACTCTCCACATCGCTGTCGGCTGCGGTGAGTCGCTTGCTCTCCTTCGCCTTAAACACGATGTTCTGAACGGCTTTCACCTTGGTCGGCGAACCAGAAAGTCCGCACTGTTCCAAGTCACCGTCGACATCAGCCACGCTCCATTGCGTCACGTTGAGGTAGGGCTTCTTCTCGTATTCTTCTGCATAAGGCAAGTTGCCGTCAGCCGGACGTTCGAGGGGAGCCAACGCACGCTTATACTTCATCACGAGTTTAGCATTACGCGGACGACAAGGCGCAGCATTGCCATTAACAGTAAGGAGAATGGGGAGCGGAGCTTCTACACGTTCCATACCGCCATCAATGTGACGGACAACGCGAATCTTGCCTTCCTTCACGCTTTCGATAGCCGTTACATACGTAACTTGATTGAGGTCGAGCTTCTGAGCTACCTGCGGACCGACCTGGGCGGTATCACCGTCAATGGCCTGACGACCACCAATCACGATGTCGGGCATGCCAATCTTACGAATGGCCTGTGCCAAAGCATAGCTTGTGGCGAGCGTATCGGCACCGGCAAAGGCACGATCGGTCAACAAAAAACCACCGTCTGCACCACGATACAAACCTTCGCGAATCACTTCAGTGGCACGCGGGGGTCCCATCGTAAGGATGTGGACAGTGGAACCAGGATGTTCATCTTTAAGGCGGAGCGCCTGCTCAAGGGCGTTCAAATCTTCGGGGTTGAAGATGGCAGGCAGGGCGGCACGGTTGACCGTACCCTCGGGTGTCATGGCATCTTTGCCCACATTGCGAGTGTCGGGTACTTGCTTGGCAAGCACTACTATTTTCAAACTCATTATTTATATTGATTTATGGGATTAGTTCGAAAAATGTTGCGCAGTGTTCTCCACACATACATAAAATAAAATATGCAGATAGAGGGATGGAAAAGTACATGGAGCGAACGCAGCGGAAGCCCCGTATGTTGCTATCTACGCGGCGCAAAAGTACATTTTTTATCAAGAGTGCGACGGAGTAAGCCCTCCTTTTTGCGCAATTTGTTAGGACAAAGTGCTAAACAAGGACAGAACGTAAGAGAAAACAAAGGGGAACGAAAGCCTCTCTATCTCATATTTAATACCTTTGCGCTTTCATTCGTAAGTAGGTGTTCAAAAATAACTTTGAGCACCTATTTTAAAATCATCCCTATGCTCAACGAACAAAAGAACTTTATCAATGCGTTGGAACGCTTCATTCAAAACGAGCTGAAAGCAAGTGGAGAACCTGCCGACTACAACAATCATGCGATTGAAATCATCGATGCACGCAACCACCTCTTCCGCAACGTCGGGATACACAGAACCGACGAAGCATGCGGCATCTTTGCGATTCGCTCGCTTTGCCACATAGACGAAGATTCGATGGAAATGGTTCCCGACCGCCAACGACTGGCGGCACTGGCTCGAGAATTCGGACTGACTTCGGACTGACGCAGCTGGTCTAATCAGCGGCCCATTCTTTGTCCCCTGTCAGCCCACACGACTTGAAAACAGATTAAACATCACTCCCTATCAGTAAAAACTACCCTCCTATGAATAATCAACCCAACCAACCGATGGAGACCGAGGCTGTTTATCACCACCGTCTCCCCATTCAGATACGATTCAACGATGTCGACCGCTACGGTCACGTCAACAACAATGCCTACTTTGCCTATTACGACCTGGGCAAACAGGAATACTTACAAAATGTGCTGAAGGTAGATTACCGCAGTTCAGAGATTGTGCCTGTCATTGCCAATATCAATGCAGACTTTATCTTCCCCATCTTCTATGGAGATGAGATTGTCATCGAAACACGAGTTTCACACATCGGCACCAAGAGCTTCACCTTGCAACAACGTGCACTCAACTTAAAGACCAATCTCGTCGTATGCCAATGTACCACGGTAATGGTTTGTTTCAACCTGAAGACACAGGAGTCAGCTGAAATGCCAACGAACTACCGCGAAGCTATTGAACACTTTGAAGGTTAACAAGTGGCTGTCGATGAGCGTTCGCTATAAACTCCTTAACCGCATAATCCCATAACCGCATTTCCCATGCAAACCCTTCTCTTTACCCATCATACTGATGCAGCGCTTCAACGTCTCTGCCAAGACCTGCATCCAGACCGCATTTTTGTATTGACCGACACGACGACACACGAACTCTGCCTGCCCCTACTCAAGGAATGCTCGGCTTTGACCGATGCTTACGAAATCGTGATTGGAGCGACCGATGCGCACAAAGACCTCGACACCTTAGCCCACGTATGGAAAGAACTGGGCGAACACGGTGGTTCACGTCACTCGCTGCTCATCAATTTAGGTGGAGGCATGGTGACCGACTTGGGCGGCTTTGCAGCTGCCACCTTCAAGCGCGGCATTCGTTTTATCAACATTCCGACAACCTTGCTCTCAATGGTTGATGCCGCTGTCGGCGGAAAGACGGGCATTAACTTCAACGGACTGAAAAACGAAATCGGCAACTTCTGCGAAAGCAAAGCGGTCATTATTGATACCACCTTCCTGCGTACACTCGACACGGAAAACCTGCGCTCGGGTTATGCCGAGATGCTGAAACATGCACTCTTGGAAAACGAAGCCATGTGGGCAGACCATTTGAAATTTGACTTTTCATGTCCGGACTATGACCACCTGCAACAACTTGTAGAACAAAGCGTGCGCACCAAGCAACGCATTGTAACGGAAGACCCACACGAGCTCGGGTTACGCAAGGCACTCAACCTCGGCCACACCGTAGGCCATGCCTTCGAAAGTTTGGCTTTGGAACAAAACCGTCCCGTACTTCACGGTTATGCTGTTGCCTGGGGCATGGTCTGCGAACTCTTCCTCAGTGTGCTCACAACAGGATTTCCTACGGAGAAGATGCGCCAAACGGTTACGTTCATCCGTGAAGTGTATGGCCCCTTTGCCTTTACTTGCAAGGACTACGAGCGGCTGTATGCCCTCATGCAACACGACAAAAAGAATGAAGGCGGCCACATCAACTTTACCTTACTCGGTGGCATTGGCGACATTCGCCTTAACCAACACCTTGCGCGCGAAGCGGTGCTGGACAGCTTGGACTTCCTGCGCGAAGGTTAATGCAAGGCGACGTGTGACGGGCGAACCCCTCCTGCTTTTCCCCCAGTCTGCCAACGATTCATTTTCCTCAACTTCCCTCTCATGTTCATTCCCCCTTCTCTTCATCGCGTGCTCAGTCGTATGCTGTCCTTACTGATCATCTTTCTGATGCTCTCGGCAGCAGCGGTATGGACGCGCCACCTCTACGGACGACCTATCGGCCAACAGAGTGCACAGCCACCTACGACAAGCCGTATGCCCCCTGCGACACTATTAAAGGCCTTACAGCTCGATGCGGACAACGTGCAACTCATCGCCTGCGATTCGGCTTCCTGGCAAGTGGTTTCTAAGGAGAATCAGCAGCTGGGCACCCTCATCAGTTCGGCACCTTACGCTTCGCAAGTGAAAGGCTTTGCCGGACCGACGCCCCTGTTTCTCTTCCTGGATACTTCAGGAAAAATCCAAGCCATTACTTCCGGAGAGAATGCCGAAACCCCAGACTTCTTTCGTCGGGCGCAGGAAAGCCTCCTACCCCACTGGCTCGGACTAACTGCTGAAGCAGGAGCAAACCTACAAGTTGATGCGGTCAGCGGAGCCACCTTCTCAAGCAGGGCGATTATCGAAAACATTCGACAGACGTTGCAAGCTCGCGCAGTCGCCCAGCAACAAACGGGGCAAACTCCCGTCATTGGTTGGGGGCGCACGGCGGCCGTTCTATCGGTATTACTCTTCGGCATCTTTACTGCCTGGCGATTGCGCGGTAACCGAATGGCACGGCTGGTTGTCCTTGTGCTCAACGTGGGCGTACTCGGCTTTTGGTGCGGACAGTTTCTTTCGCTTTCACTTCTTCGCGGTTGGATAGCCCACGGACTCGACCCGCTTGCATACCTGCCAACCCTTGCGGTCTTGTTCACAGCCTTACTCCTCCCGTTCCTGGGTAAGAAGCATTACTATTGCACCTGGGTATGTCCCTTCGGCAGTCTGCAAGAACTGACAGCCCGATTGCCACTCCCTAAAATACAGGTTTCGCCCTCAGTCTATCGCTGGATGAAGCGCATACGCTGGACCGCGCTTGCCCTTCTACTGCTGTTGCTGTGGACGGGATTGGGTGGCTTCTTGCTGGACTACGAACCATTTACAGCCTTTCTCGTCACGACCGTTTCACCCGTTGTACTCATCTTAGGTGCCCTCTTTATCCTGAGCAGCTGCTTTGTGCCCCGCCTTTGGTGTCACAGCCTTTGTCCCATGGGTGCCCTGCTCGACCTGTCCGACCAATAAGTAATCTGCGTTGTTATGAACAAGTATAAACTCGTATCCCTCGTGCTGACCGTGGCCTTGCTCGCCACCTTGGTCCGCCTCGTCTTTCAACTAGAAGCTCAACCCGATGCCCAACCCATCAACCGGGCTGAGGTGGTCTTTCAAAATATCTTGGCACGCAAAAGTGTCCGTTCGTTTACGGACGAACCCGTGCGCCGCTCCCAACTGGACACTTTACTCCGCGCCGCCATGGCGGCACCTACTGGTCGCGACATGCGCCCTTGGAAATTCATCGTACTGGATGAACGCGCCACGATGGATACTCTGGCCGCTCAATTGCCCTATGCCCAAATGCTGAAAGAGGCACCTGCGGCAATCTTAGTTTGCGGCGACCTTTCAATTAAGGGAAGGGACGGAAAACCTTCGGGCAACTGGACCTTTGACTGCTCGGCAGCCAGTGAGAACCTGCTACTTGCGGCAGAAGCTTTGGGACTGGGAGCCGTGTGGACGGGTGTTCACCCCTACGAAGACCGGGTACAGGCTGTGCGCACCGCGCTTCAACTGCCTGACTACATCGTACCGCTCAATCTGATTCCTATTGGACACCCCAAGGGCGATCCGAAGCCCAAGGATAAATACAACGCAGACAATATTCACTTCAACGGTTGGTAAATGTGGCCTCATAGTGTAAGAATACACATTGAGCACCTAACAATGTGGCCTCGTCACCGACGAGAACACATTACGACCTACAAATGTGGCCTCGTCACCGACAAGAACACATTATGACCTACAAATGTGGCCTCGTCACCGACGCAGCCACATAGTTGACTACAATTCGACTCGTTAGCTTACTACCCATGCCTTCTGAGTGCAATAATCAAGCATTCTGCGCTTTACCCACCTTTTCAAACTCCTACTTATAAAGCTCCACTAAAAACATTACTCATCATGTCGCCCACCCTTCTTGGCGTTTTATTCGCCCTTGCCGCTGCCATTTGCTACGGATTTATCCCCTTCTTTACCCTTCCCCTCAAGGAAGCTGCCTCGACAGCCAACTTCATGCCCGACCCCTCGATTCTCTTTTACCGCTTTGGCTTCGCCTCCCTCGTTATCGGTGCTTTCATGCTCTACCGCCGCAAGAGTTTCAAGGTCAATCGCGGTGAAGTGGTTTCCTTGATTTATTTGGCATTCATCTCCGATGGCTCCGCCCTCTTCCTGATAGACAGTTATAATTATATGCCAAGTGGTATCGCAACAACGCTTCACTTCTTCTACCCCGTTGTCACTGCACTCATCATGATGACCTTCTACCACGAAGCACGCCAGCTCAGCACCCTCCTGGCCATTGGTATGGCTGTGGTCGGGGTCGGCATTCTTTCGTGGGACCCCACGGGAAGCATGAGCCTCAAGGGCGTCATCATTGCCCTCATCTCGGCAGTCTGCTATGCGCTTTACCTCATTCGTGTCAACCGTTCACGGGCGGCGCAACTGGAAAGTACCAAACTGGTGTTCTATGTGATGTTTATCGGCGCCCTCATCTTTGGTGCAGAGGCCCTGCGTCAGGGGGCCTTCCGCCCAATTCAGACCACCCTGCAAGCCACCAACTTGGTATCACTTGCCCTCATCTGTACGGTGACGACCAACATTTGTTTGGTGCTTGCCGTTAAGCGCATCGGCAGTACGATGACTGCAGTCATTGGTGCACTCGAACCGCTCACCGCCGTTATCATCGGTTGCACCCTGCTTCACGAAGCCTTTACCTGGCAAGTACTAACGGGCATCTGCCTCATCATCCCGGCTGTGATGATCATTATTTGGACTCGCCGTCGCTAACCCTTGAGTGCAAACGGATGATTCCTCCTTTACGAAGGTGCTTTAACCGCGTGTTAAAGCACCTTCGTTGTGTTATAGACCTTACACCCAGCCCTCGGAACATGACTTAACGGGTGTGAAATTTGGTCAGACTGCACATGTTTCGTACTTTTGCGCAGAATTATTAAACCGAGCGGCTTTATCTTCCCTTTCAAAGAGGATGCGGCAAAAGTACGGCCCACAGATACAGCCCCTCACAATCCCCATTTATATCGTTATGACTCACAACTTATTGCAAGGCAAGCGCGGCATCATCTTTGGTGCACTCAACGAAGACTCTATCGCCTGGAAGGTAGCTGTTAAGGCTGCTCAGGAAGGTGCTCAGATTACGCTGAGCAACACGCCGATGGCGCTCCGCATGGGTACGCTCGATAAACTCGCGGAACAAATCGGTGCGACCGTCATTCCCGCTGATGCTACCAGCGTAGAGGACCTTGAAAAAGTATTTGCCCAGTCTATGGAAGTGCTCGGTGGCAAGGTGGACTTTGTACTTCACTCTATCGGCATGAGCCCCAACGTGCGTAAGCACCGCCGTTACGATGACCTCGACTACGGTTATCTGCAAAAGACGCTTGATATCTCTGCCATCTCATTCCACAAAATGCTCCAGGTTGCCAAGAAGATGGATGCCATTGCTGAATACGGTTCAGTAATTGCCTTGAGCTACGTGGCAGCTCAGCGTACCTTCTTCGGTTACAACGACATGGCTGACGCTAAGAGCATGCTCGAAAGCATTGCTCGCTCCTTCGGTTACATCTATGGTCGTGAGAAGCACGTACGTATCAACACCATCTCTCAGAGCCCCACGGCTACGACTGCCGGTAAGGGTATCAAGGACATGGACAACCTCATGGACTTCGCTGACAAGATGTCTCCCCTTGGCAACGCTAACGCAGAGGAATGTGCTGACTACTGTGTGATGATGTTCTCTGACTTCACTCGTAAGGTGACAATGCAGAACCTCTACCACGATGGCGGTTTCTCTTGCATGGGTATGAGCCTCCGCGCTATGAACCAGTATGCCAAAGACCTCAAGCCTTACGAGGACGAAAATGGTAAGGTGATTTACGGCTAATCTGCACGATTAGGCTATAAACGACAAAAAGACTTCTGTTGAGCTACTAAACTCAACAGAAGTCTTTTTCTTTGATAGAAGAAGCACAGCGGAAGTCAGAACCACACGAAGCGACGTTTCAATCTACCAACGATTTGACGCGCGGCCGCCAAGTCGCGCTCTCGCAATTGCGGATGGACTTTGGTTCCACTTCGCACCAACTGACCAACGACACGAAATCCACTCCACTTTAACACGGCGCGCAAAGAACGAAGCGTACCGCTGGTTTGATCAAACAGGAAATTGAAGGGATAAGGCGTGGAAGCTGTCACTACGAGAAGAGCGCGTTTACCCCGATGCAGAGGGCGCGGTAAACGTCCCGCACTGTCGTCCATCAAGCCATAAACCAAACGATCGAAAAGCACTTTTAAACTTCCAGGCATATTGGCCCAATAACAGGGAGCTCCAATGACCAAAGCATCGGCTTCCTTCAAAGCTTGCAATACTTGCTGCGCATCGTCAACGGGTAAGACACAGCGACGCAAACTGCGGCACTGCATGCAACCGCAACAAGGTTGAACCTTCAAGTCGCTTACCTGAATCAAACGGGTCTGCATGCCTTGACGTTCGGCCTCTTCCTGCATCGCCATCAACAACTGGGCTACCTTTCCCTGCCGATGGGGACTGCCATTGAGAAGAACTACTTTCATAGAAGAATAGAGAGTTACGAAGAAAGAAATGAAGAAGAGAGTACACAAAGGAACTAAAGCCATGCTTAACCGCAAAAAAATCGTTAGGAAAAATCTCAGCAAACGCAACGGTAGGGGCATTCTATCACTATCTTTGCAGGCAATGAATCCGCTCTGCGGAATACTGACGATTTCAAGCCTCAACGAGAAGCCTCTTCCCATTATACCGGCAAGAAATCGCGGTAATTTAACCCCATACAACTCTCTATGTTTGCTATTATCATCAATGCCGTGGCTGTCGTATTGGGCAGTGCCATCGGCGCGCTTTTTAGGAAAAGCATCAGTGAAAAGTACATCAACGTGATGAACACGGCCATGGGACTTTGTGCCCTGGTGCTGGGTATCAATGTGGCAATCGGAAGTATGCAGAAGACCCAATACCCGGTGCTCTTTATCTTCTGTCTTTCGATTGGCGGTCTGGTCGGAACGGTACTTAAACTCGACCAACGCATGGACGTGGCTACCCGAAAGATTTCGACAACCAACCTTGCTGAAGGCATCACAACAGCCATTCTGCTTTGTTGTGTCGGCACTCTTGCCATGATGGGCCCCGTCATGAGTGCCCTTTACGGGGACAACACTTACCTCATGACTGCGGCCACGCTCAACCTCGTTACGATGATTGTACTGGCCTCATCCTACGGTTTTGGTACGGCACTGACCGCCATTGTCGTATTTATTTGGATGACCAGCATCTATGGTATCGCGATGTTATCACGTAACTTTATTTCGGATGAATTAATCAGTGAGGTATCACTCGTCGGTGGCATACTGATTGCGGCCTCAGGTTTAGGCATACTCCACATCAAGGACTGCAAAACCATCAACCTGCTTCCTGCACTCTTCATGCCCATGATATTCTTTGCGCTCAAAGCACTCTTTTTCTAACCTTCTTGCTGCTAACCGCTTATGAAAAAGAACATCCTAACCCTTACGTTCTGCCTGGCGACCCTCTGCCTTACGGGTTGTCGGGGCAAACAGACTTCTGATCCGACATCGAGCAAGGACACGGTTGAGCTCAACGCTAACACGGTTCCGTCTTCGCTGGATTCTGTGGCAGACCAGCCTGACTTGCCCACTCAAGATAAACTGAATACGATTCAGCGCGAACGTACCTTCCGTACCAATGAACAAGAAGAAGGCTATGACAATTACCTCTATTGTACAAACTCACTTCAAGTAGAATGGCCCGAAGCCATAGCGCATTGCGGCAATATCAAGCCTTTGCAGGATTCACTCTTGGTTCACCTGTTCAACGCACCGCGCGCCAAGACCTTTGAAAAAGCGGCTGAATACTTCTTAAGCCGTCCGCTGTTCTTGGAATTCGAAATCAACTCGCCTTATAAGGTCATCAACCCCAACAAGATTAAGTACGACGAAGGCACAAACAAATGGCGAACGCATGTAAGCGCAGAGCTTGCCATGACCTCACCAGAACTGGCAGTCTTCCGCATCATGAAAAGTGGCTACTCGGGCGGTGCACATGGATGGTACGGCGCTACTTACCTGATATTCGATAAACAAGCTTCACGCATCTGGTCGATACAGGATGCCTTTCTGCCCCAAAAGCGTAAGCAACTCCTCCGTCTGGTCAATCGCCGCATAGAAAAACGTATCAAACAAAACACGGCACTCTTACCTGCCACGGCTCTGACAACTTTTTATCCGAATAAGCAAGGAATCACCTTTGTATTCCAACCCTACGAGGTTGCCAGCTATGCGGAAGGCATTGTAGAAATCAACGTGCCTTACGCCGAACTAACCGGCATGCTGCATCCGGACTTCAAGGCCTGTCTGCAACATCCAGACCGCTTCCACTTCCTGCAGAAGTCTAGCCATTAACAGAGAAATCAAACGAAGAGCCACACAGAGATAGTCTCGCTATGTGGCAAAACAATAATCCCCGCACCTTCGCTGTGAAAGTGCGGGGATTTTCTGTTCAGCTATTAGCCTAACGCATCAGATGGTGACCATAGTAGCTCCGTAACCGTATTCACGGAAAGAAGCGTCCTGATAGCGACATTGAGGATAATGAACACGCAGTTCGCGCAGGATGGCTTGACGAAGCACACCGTCTCCCTTACCATGAATAAAGACGATACGACGACCTTTGTGCTTGAGATGCTCATTCATCGTATCACGAAAAACTTTGAGCTGATACTCTAAAATATCTCGCGACTCTAATCCGGAAAAGGTGTCCAGCAATTCACTGGCATGCAGGTCTACTTCGACCAGGGCATTCTTATCCTTCTTCTGCTGATTACGGGCGGCACGACGTCCGGCTCCCGACTGCAACGGATTATTCTCTTCTGCTTCGTTGTGGGGCATCAAAGCCTCGCGCAGTTCGTCTGCATCTACTTGAATGCCTTTCACAGGAAGATCGTCCTTTACTAAGTCCATGACGTAAGCTGGCACCGTGAAAAAGGCTGATTCGCGGAAACTGTGCAACTTATAAAACTTCGTACCGTCTACGTGAACACGAACCTGCAATGGCGACTTGGGCAAGAAGGCTTTGCCGCGTTTGTAGGCAATCGTGTGGAGTACCAAGTTCTCCCACTCTTGCAAGGCTTCATGACGGAATTCTTCCAAGAAGAACTTGGTATTGGGCATCAACTCGCCCTCGTAACGCAACGTGGCGGTCTGCCCTTCGATTGCAAACAGCGTGTAATGAATATAGTAATTGGAATCGTTGACGAGGTAAGCCTCAAAAGCCGTTTCGGACAGCGTCTTGACATTTGCCGGAACAAAGGCAAGGCTTAAATTGAGCACATCTGCTCCGCGACGTTCCTGCGCCATGGGACGGTAGGACATTTCACGGTCAGCCAGGTCAACTTCTTCCTCTTCTTCCTCCTCGTCGGTTACAGCCAAGGCTTGCTTCACCGATGTAGTAGGACGCTCTTCCGTTTCTTCTGTTGCACGCTTTTTGGGGGTCTTTACCTTACGTGCCAAATTATAATCGTCGGTTTCGATAACCACTACGTCTTTACGCAAAGTGGGAATTTCGAAACCATCTTCATCACAAACAAGGACGGTCTGCTTATCGGGAAATCCGGTAATGGTACCGCCGCCCACATCGTTGAGAAATCGTACTTTATCTCCGAGTTTCATAGGAATGAGATTATAGGAGAATGGAGTCCTTAGGTTAGCTATTGCCAAAGAATAAAGGATGCATGATACCTCTCTGACCTTTCACCTAAAGACTCCGTTCTCGAAAAAATTACTTCTGCATTTCAACAATCTGCGTAGCAGGCATTTCCTGATTACGACGCTCCGTTTCCTTTACGACAGCTTCTGCCAAATTGCGGAAAGCCAAAGCAGTCATCGTATCTTCACGCGTAGCGGCAGGTTCACCTTCGTCACCACTTTCACAGATGCTTTGTACAATAGGAATTTGTCCGAGCAAAGGAACTTGCATTTCTTCAGCCAATCGTTTGACGCCTTCACGACCAAAGAGGTAGTACTTATTCTCGGGTAATTCGGCAGGCGTAAACCAAGCCATATTTTCTACCATACCCAAGATAGGCACATTGACCTTGTCATTGCGATACATATCAATACCCTTGCGTGCATCGGCTAAAGCTACAGCCTGCGGGGTGCTGACAATGACTGCACCCGTAATTGCCAGATTCTGAAGCAAGGTCAAGTGAATGTCTGAAGTTCCCGGAGGGGTATCGAGTACAAAATAATCGAGTTCTCCCCAATCGGCATCAGCGATGAGTTGTTTCAAGGCGTTGGAAGCCATACCACCACGCCAAAGGGTTGCTGTGTCGGGATTGACAAAGAAACCAATTGAGAGCACCTTTACACCATATTTCAATGCAGGGATGAGCAACTGACGACCATCCTTCATTTCTGCAAAGATACGCTCTGCCTCGAGGTGGAACATCTTGGGTACGGAAGGTCCAAATATATCGGCATCAAGCAAACCGACTTTATAACCCAACTGTGCCAAAGCTACAGCTAAGTTGGCGGCTACCGTACTCTTACCTACCCCACCCTTGCCAGAACTTACGGCAATGACATTCTTAACCTGGGGCAACATTTTACCAGGTTCCGGACGGGCGGCTTGAAGGGTCTTAGTCTTAATTTCAACTACAACCGAAGGATCCACATAGGTATGAATAGCTGCTTCAGCTGCCTTCAAGACGGATTTCATAAAGGGATCGGTACTCTTTTCAAAAATCAAAGAGAAGGATACATGCAAACCATCAATGCGGAGGTCATCCTCCATCATCTCGGCTTCGATAAGATTCTTTCCTGTACCCGGATAACGCACTGTTGCAAGGGCATCGGTAATGAGTTTGGGATATAATTGAAGCATAGGATTGTGAGAAGTTATGAGGTTAAGGAGGTAAAGGTTTATGAGGATTATACGAAGTGGGACGGTTCAGCTTCTACTGCCAACTACGTTCTAATTACTTAGCATGCGAAAGTCCGCTACGCTTTGAACGATTGTAACTGCGGTAGTCATCCAGTTCGATTTCAACATCGGGCTCAACTAATTCCCCTTGTTGCGGAAGAGCAAACTTCAAGTACTTGATGGTCAACCCACGGGCAATCCATTGTTGCTCGTAATAAGTTTGAATGCCAAGTATCTGTCGCACTTCGGTATCGGTTTCAGCTTCCAACGTATGGTATAAATCGTCTGTACGGAATTGCACAGGTAACTGGTTGGCTTCAACCATGTAGTTGGTATAAGTAAAGAGGAAACGGCTGTCGGTCTTGAGATGAATCAAACCACCGTCTACCAAGAAACGACGATAACGTGCCAGGAAGTGGGTTGAAGTCAAACGCTTTGTGACTTTCTTCATCTGTGGATCGGAGAAGGTCAGCCAAATTTCAGCGACTTCGCCCTCAGCAAAGAAACGGTCGATAAACTCGATATGCGTACGAAGGAAGGCCACGTTGGACAATCCCTCTTGAAGCGATTCGGTTGCTCCCGTCCACATACGCGCTCCTTTGATGTCTACACCGATAAAATTCTTATCCGGAAAGAGACGGGCAAGTCCGACGGTATATTCTCCACGACCACATCCCAATTCCAACACAATCGGGTTGTCATTATGGAAGAAATCACTGCCCCATTTACCACGCATGGGAAAGGGAGTTGGATCCGTAGCTACGGCTCCGGCTTGAAAGACATGGGGATATTGTTCCATGTCAGCAAATTTCGAAAGTTTATTCTTGCTCATGATCGAGTAGTTTTTTTACGTCGGCTTCCGCCTTTTGCAATTTATCATTACAGAATCGAAGCAGCTCTTGGGCTTCAGCCAGTTGTTCGGTCAGCGTATCGAGTGCTACATGGTTTTGCTCAAAACCACTGACTATGCTTTCCAGCCGTTGCATGGCTTCTTCGTAAGTCATATTCTTCTTCATATCATTCATTTTGGGGTTTGGAAGACTCCTGTACTACACTCTGCACACTGCCTTCAGCCAAACGCGTTTCCAGAATATCACCAGGTCGAAGGGATGCTGCGCTACGAATGGGCTTTCCGTGCTTGAGCGTGATACTGAATCCCATAGCCAAAATGCGTTCTGGACCAGCCAGTCGCAACGAGCGTTCTATCAAGGTGTGTTGGTCATGCTTCCGCTGAAAATAGCGTTCAAGAGCCAAAGGAATACGAGGCAAAAGAGCCTCCATTTGCTGATGTCTCAGCTGTAAGTCTAACCGTACGGCACTCTGTAAAGCAACCGACTGCCTGGTTAATTGTTCCCGTTGACGGGAAAAGAATTGGGTCGACGCAATGGCGTAACGATGAGCGAGTAGCTGATACATCCGACGTTGCATTGCAAGCTGTTGAGAAACTGCTAAAGTTAAATGTGAGGCCACTCGCTCTTGCCGTTGCCCTTCTGTGTGCAGACGCTGCCGTACCGCCTCAACTAAACGACGACGAAGGTCGTCTACTTGCGCCATTTCCTGCCCACGTCGCTCTATCAAGAAAGCCGCAACTGCGGTAGGTGTTTTAAGCCGAAGGTGTGCCACAAGGTCGACAATGGTATCATCGCGTTCATGACCAATACCTGTCAGAACGGGTAAAGGAAACTGAGCGACATTAGCGGCTAATAAATAGGAATCAAAACCATTTAAGTCGGTCACGGCTCCTCCACCACGAATGATTACCACCACATCCCACTGATCCAATTCAGTCGCAATTTGGTCAAGGGCTGCAATGACGCTCTCCTCAACTCGGTCGCCTTGCATCAAAGCAGGAAAGAGGGAGAACTGAAAATCGTAACCACTTTGTTCCAACTGATTGCAGAAATCACCATAACCTGCCGCCGTTGCACTGGAGACAATCGCCACACGTCGTACAACACGAGGCAAGGGTAACTCCTTATTCAGATCCATTATCCCATCTTCTTCCAACTGACGCAAGATTTCCTTACGGCGCAATGCCATCTCGCCCACTGTATAAGCAGGATTGATATCGACGACATTGAGGGCATAGCCATAGAGTTCGTGGAAGGTTACAGTTACTTGCACCAATACTTGCAACCCGGCAACCAATGGTTTACCCGTAACACGTTCAAAACGGCGAACTAAACTCAGGTAAGCAGTTCGCCAAATGTTTCCGCGTGCCTTAGCTACCATAGCCCCACTGGCTTCGTCCTTTTGTACAAATTCGACATAACAATGTCCATTGGAAGCCACACGTACTTCACTTAATTCAGCCATTAGCCAATACGTAGGCAACAAGGTATGTTTCAATGCAGAACGTACAAGGCTATTGAGCTCGAACAAAGTCAATGCGGCCTGACTTTGCTCTGCTGGCTGAGAATCGGACAAATCGGAAAGAAAGGGATTGAGCATGACAGGAGAAAAGTGGAAGGTATTCAAGAAACGAAGTCTTTTTCCTTAACTTCTAGAGTTGTTTCAAGATGCTGAATGCACGATACAGATTGGGAATACCATAACCAAAGATATTATCTGGATGGGTAGCATTGTCTCCACTCTGCTGAAGCGCTCGGATAATTTCTTCTGGTCGACGATGAGGAAAGGCACCTACTATGCAAGCCACGGCTCCACAAAGGATGGGGCAAGAGAAGGAGGTTCCATTAACACGTCCTACCGAACCATCTATACGATACACAGCTGCTGCACCTCCTTGCGCCATAAGGTCGGGCTTCACACGTCCATCAGCTGTGTTGCCAATAGATGAAAATACGGTATTGAGTCGATCGGCATTCACTGCACCAACGGTAATCATGTTGGTAGCATCGGCAGGAAATCCGATTTTCTTCCACTGCTCATCTGCGCTATTGCCTGCACTATTGAATAACAGGATGCCTCGACTGGCAGCAAGTGAAGCCGAACGGCTGTTAAGGGCAGTTTGTCCATCCTGTTCGTAATACTTATGACTCATCTCAGGATGATCGAAAAGCATATAACCCAGGGAGCTGGTCACAATGTCACAACCGATGCTATCAGCATATTCAACTGCCGCACACCACACGTCTTCTTCGATGAGCTGTTCACTTTCCCAATCTTCCGATTGCAACAGATAGTAGGACGCTTCGGGAGCCGTACCGACCAAGGAATAAGGGGCGTTGGCGGCCATACAGGAGAGCACGCTCATTCCGTGACTTTGTTCTTCGTAAACACTCGTCGTAGGACGAACAAAGTTACGAGTACCAAGTATGCGAGCGTGTTTCAATCCGTCTATAAGATCAGCGTTGAAGAAACCACCATCAATTACAGCAATGGTAACCCCTTTTCCCCGAAAACCAGACTGATGCAATTTCTGTACCTGGAGCATTTCCACTTGAGTGGCGGCATGTCCATAGTAATTGGCTAACGTGTCGCGCTGATTAGTCACCAAGGTTTGACGGTCTGTTGGCATTGCTTGAACGAGCAAACTATCTGGACTTTGCCAAACCAAACGGGTGCTATTCACGAAGGGGAAACAACGCACTTTCCGCATTTGGGTCGTATCGGCTGTTTCCACCACCACGGTATTGTTCCACTTGCTCTGGTAGCAAATCTTCATACCTACTTCACGCAACTGCTGCAAATATGAGGGTGTAAGCGGCAGGTCATGTTGGTCTACTTTCAATCCCAAACGACGACGACGCTGAATAGAAGCAGTGGAAAGAAATGCTTCGGGATGTTTAACCGTATAACCACAATTTTTCTTATCTGTCAATGCCACACGGTAACGCCAGGTTTTAGCCGGACGCTCTGTTTGCGTGGCAGCCTTGCTTTGATTGGCTAAAGCAGTAAGAGAAAAACATCCTGCACAAAGCAGGGTGAAAAGAATCGTTTTCATAAAATGAGTAAATGTCTATAGATGTTAGAAAGGAGAGGAAAAATCAGATGCCATTACAAGTATTCTCCGATGCCATTTTGACGGGCTATCACTGCGCCGCCCACCATACGTTTACCTTCATAAAAGACCGCACTTTGTCCGGGCGTAATGGCTTGAACTGACTGGAGAGTACGCACCAACAAGCGACCGTCTTCCAGGCGTGTCACCTGACAAGCGACAGGCGCACTGTGATAACGAATACGCACACTGAGCGTAGTCGAAGCGAAAAAGGCTTCGGGATGAACCAAACAGTCATCTTCAGCAAAGAAGGCTGTGGCTTGAAGGTCTTCTTCTTTTCCTAATACAATGGTATTCTTGACAGCATTCAAACGAAGCACATAAGCGGGGTAACCTAAGGCTATACCTAACCCTTTACGTTGACCAACCGTATAAAAAGGAACTCCTTCATGCTGTCCGATGGTCTGCCCTAACGTATTGACATAGCGTCCTCCCTGACATCGAGACGCACAGTCAGGACGTTGTTCACGCAAGAAGTCGCGATAATCACCTTCTACAAAACAGATTTCCATAGACTCACTTTGACGGGAACGTTGGGTAAACCCCTTCTCGTTCAAATAAGCCCGTACTTGAGGCTTTTCCATCGTTCCTAAGGGAAATACACAACGACGAAGTGTGGCCTGCGGAACGCGCCAAAGGAAATAGCTCTGGTCCTTACGCAAATCGTCTCCCATAAGCAAGTACGTATATCCATCGGTCCCCTCTTCCGTCTTGACATAATGTCCTGTTGCCATCAAAGTACAACCGAATCGGTCGGCACATTCTGCCATCAAGCGGAATTTAAAATCACGATTACAACGTACACAAGGATTAGGCGTACGTCCTGCCTCGTATTCATCGAGGAAATAACGAACGATTTGTTCACGAAAATCCGTACGTGCATCAACGACATGATGCTCTATACCCAATCGGGCAGCAAGCTCACGGGCGGAACGAATAAAGTCTGGTTCGTCGCTTTCGTCTTCAAATTGGCGGGGTAGATCATAAACACGCATGGTCATACCTACTACTTCATAACCTTGGTCTTGAAGCAACAGGCACACGGCTGAACTATCGACACCCCCCGACATGGCAACTAGCACACGGGGCTTTGTTTCAACAGTTGTTACAGAAGGAGTTGTTGTCATTACAGAGAGGGTTTGGCCGCCTCGATGCGATTTTCCACATCGTCGGGCAGCAAGGGAAAGAAATCAATGCCTGTTATTTGTTCTACTTCGTCTACTGTCAATTGATAACTGCTCAACGGACGACTTCCAGCTTCATTACGAAAAACAAAACCATAGGCTTTGGGTGCAGAAGGATAACCGACAAGCAATACTTTATAAAAGGCATCAGGCACTGCCACTCGATTGGCACCAATACGTGCTGGACGCGAAGACTTATAAATTGGTCCTGCCGTTATCGCCACGGCTCCATAACGTAAGGCCCAATCGCGTTCAAGTTCTTCCAAGTCCTTCCAATCTCCACGATTGAGATTTCGATTTTGCGGACAAATATTGGAAAGATAGAACGACTCTTCCATAGCTTGCGAACTCCATTTCATGTCACCTGCCGGAGCTATGTGACCACGATCATAACCAGAACCTGTATAATCCTTATGATAGGCTTTGGCTCCCCTCACCTTGGGGTCTGGTTCGAAATGTTTGGCACGCGGTTCTGTACCCTGGGCTTCGCTACGCGTCAGCTCCCATGCCACCCATTGTGGAGTTTTATAATCTGCATCATAGGAAAGGGTAAAACCCGTATGTCGAATGATTTGGCCGCCCCGTGAAGGAGTATAATGCGGAATTTCAACTCCTGCATAGGAAGCCAAAATTGTACTACCTTCTGACGCTTCAGGACTCTCTTCTGAAGCTGTGGCCTGTGCCTCATTAATCGCGGCATACACCTTTTCCTTCACTGTTTGCTCCACCTTTTCCTTCGCTCGGTCAGTCCAAGCTTCCACTGCGGCTTGAGGATTTGAGGAAGAACCACAAGCAGTCAACATCACCGTGACGCATCCAATTTTAAAAAGAGAGCACAGGGATAAACGTTTCATCATCATACAATCGTTGTCAAGCAAAAGGAGGAATGCCTAAAGAAACTTCCCCTCTTTGCAACGAACCACCCGTTATATGGGTCGCTTCTTTAAGCAGACACCATATAACGGGCGGTATCAGTTGATAAATACGAAGCGGCAAGCTTAGACTACTTAGTCAATGCCACCTCAATGTTATTCTTCAAAATTTCGCTACCCGGATAACCACCCTGACTCAAGTTGTCATAAGCAATCTTACCGTCCTTACCAAGCAAAAGGTATGCAGGAATACCCGGAACGCCCAATTCTGAACAAAGTTCACTCCATTGCTGATCGGTCAAACGATAGTGATCACCTGCGATGTCACCAATCATCTTGCTCCAATCAGCTTCAGGTGATGTTTCACCCGTTACGTAAACAAAGACACACCCTTTTGCTGCTAGATCACCTTTGATTTCATCAATCTTCTTCATTGCCATACGACAAGGCGGACACCACGTTGCCCAGAGATCGACCAAAGCAACCTTGCCTTTATAATTAGCAGCAATCGCAGGTAATATATCTTTGCCACGCACATTGGCAGGAATCGTCTTTACTACTGAAGCCTTGGGAGCTTCCACTACTTCCTGTGCCTGTTCCGTCTGAACAAGAGCGGCATTTGCATTCGCAGGTTTCTTGGCACAGCCCATCGAAACCATCAGGCAAGCCAATGAAATAAACATGAAAGTCTTCTTCATAGATATGTATGTATTAAAAGGGCATTGCTAAAAATGCCAGTTTGCAAGTCGACGAGTTTAAAGCAAAGTGACGAAGTCCCAAATGGCGACATAAACTTTTAACCGTCTCAACTCTTCAACTAAGAATCCAATCGCATCTACCTAAATATAAATGCGAAGGCAAAAATACGATTTTTCTCCACCCTCACAACATAGCCTCTCCCTATATTTCCATAAATAGCGTATATACATAAACATATACAGAATATCTCGGTACATTTGCAACCGATATACATTATTTATTTAGGAAGAGACGTGTATTCATCTTCTATACACCTTCTTTCATGCTTGCAACGCCATCTGTGCTGTAGCAAATAACTTACGTTTCACCCCAATTTCATTTCCATGAAGACTTTTCTCCACGCTCACGACCTTGGCAACCTGGAACAAGCATTGCAGGAAGCCAAAGAAATAAAGGCAGATCGCTATCGTTACGAATCCCTGGGACATCACAAAACGGTCCTCCTAATCTTTTTCAACAATTCGCTTCGCACCCGATTATCCACTCAAAAGGCAGCACGCAACCTAGGACTGGATGTCGTTGTACTCGATGTTAACCAAGGAGCTTGGAAACTAGAGACTGAACGCGGTGTTATTATGGACGGAGACAAGAGCGAGCACTTGCTGGAAGCGATCCCCGTCATGGCACAATATTGTGATTTGATTGGTGTACGTACCTTTGCTTCACTAACAGACCGTCAGGCCGATTACGCTGAAAATATTCTTACTCAATTTATCGAATACAGCGGTCGTCCTGTCTTCTCCATGGAAAGTGCAACGGCGCATCCCTTACAAGCATTTGCCGACTTAATTACCATCAGCGAATACCAAACCAAACCGCGTCCCAAAGTCGTACTAACCTGGGCACCCCATCCTCGTGCACTCCCCCAGGCTGTCCCTAACAGTTTTGCAGAGTGGATGAATGCAACCGACGTTGACTTGGTCGTAACTCATCCACAAGGCTACGAACTAGATCCGCTCTTTGTCGGCAATGCCCCCGTGGAATATGACCAAATGAAAGCACTCGAAGGAGCAGACTTTGTCTATGCTAAGAACTGGAGTTGCCCTGGCGTTACGCAACCCGAAGATTATGGTAAAATACTCACTCATGACCTCAGTTGGACTATTGATGAAGCCCACATGGCTGTAACCAACAACGCGTATTTTATGCATTGTCTTCCTGTTCGCCGCAACATGATTGTTTCAGATTCTGTCATCGAATCCCCTCGTTCATTAGTCATCCCCGAAGCTGGCAACCGCGAAATATCGGCAACAGTTGTACTCAAACGCATGCTTGAATCTTTGTAAGATTTCCATGCGACAATCGATAATCGCAAAATCGCTACCGATAAGACGAATATCCGAATGAATGAACATGCCCCACCTACTTTTATGGCAGGTGGGGCATGTTTGGATATAAACTATCAAGTCTAATAGTTATTTTCCGATGCAAAAGTGCTTGAAGATGTTTTGTAATACAGCATCAGTAGTAACTTCACCGACAATGTCGCTAAGGTAATGAATACATTCGCGGAGGTCTTGACTAATGAAATCACCAGAAAGTTGGTTTTGAAGACCTTCTATCACACGATTTATAGCTAGAAGTGCTTGTGAAAGGGCTTCGTAGTGACGGGCGTTGCTAACAATGAGGTCATTATCTGAAGCTAAGGCTGAACGCAATTGAAGTAATTGGTTCAAAAGACATTGACGTAACAAATCTACATCTGATTCGGCATGGGCAGAAATATAGAGTACATGGGGAGATGCTAATTGAACTGAAACTCCCGACTGAGATGAAGATACTGAAGTAGCTAAAACATTATCAAAATACGCCTGCAAAGTGGCCAGTTCTTCTACAGATAACAAATCCGTCTTGTTGATAACTAGAAGTACTTTATCCCAATGCGGTAGCAACTTTCCTTGCAGCGTCTGATACTGTTCATGGGCTTGCGTTGCATCTAAAATCCAGAGAATCAAATCAGCGGAATCCATTTTTTCAAATGTACGCTCAATACCCATTTGCTCTACGACATCTGAAGTCTGACGAATACCGGCGGTATCAATAAAACGAATCAACGAATCACCCACGACTACCGTCTCTTCCACTGTATCACGCGTAGTACCATGTACATTGCTGACTAAGGCACGTTGCTCGCCTACTAAAGCATTCAGTAAGGTTGATTTACCCGCATTGGTTTCACCCACAATGGCTACAGGAAGTCCCTGTTTTAAAGCATTTCCCAGTTTGAAGGATTGACAGAGACGAGTTATGCGCTGGTGAATCTGTTCTGCTAAGTCAAGCAACTCGGGGCGCGAAGCAAACTCCAATTCTTCATGGTCAGAGAAATCTAATTCCAATTCCAATAGCGAAGTGATGTGTAGCAATTTATCACGAAGCCCCCGCAACTCGTTACTAAATCCTCCGCGCATCTGTTGCATCGCCATGCGGTGGTTGGCTGCTGTCGAAGAGGCTATGAGGTCTGCTACGGCTTCTGCTTGACTGAGGTCTAATTTACCATTGAGAAAAGCCCGTTGCGTATATTCACCTGGTTGTGCCATCGTACAACCTTCTGCCAAAAGTAATCGTAAGACTTCACTCAAGATATATTGCGAACCATGGCAAGAAATTTCTACACAGTCTTCTCCCGTATACGAATGCGGGGCACGGAAGAGGCTCACCAACACTTCGTCGATGATTTCCTTCGTTTCGGGATGCACGATGCGACCAAAGGTCAAACTGCTTCCAGGCTTCTCTTTCCAAGGTACTTTACCCGCTGGCTGAAAGAGACGCGCTACCGCTGAAATACTGATAGGACCCGATATACGTACAATGCCGATAGCACCTCCTGCTGGTGTAGCTATCGCACAAATTGTTGATGCAGGATGAGTGGGAGTAGAGAGTAAATGATTCATGACAGCAAAATTATAAACTATTTCGTAGAGAACTGTGAACCCTTGATTCTGAATTCTATAAAAAACGAAAGTTTCCCACCTCCCTCATAAAGGGAAATGGGAAACTTAAGTAACGAGTTTTCTTTTTATTCTGCTTCGAAGGAGCTGTCAGTAAAGTCACTAGCTGCACCTCCATAGCCCAAATCAGGACCTTCTTCAGGATGATGCGAGTCTTTTCCAGTTCCGCTCAAAGTAAGCAACAAACTGTCTTCCGGATGTAGAGCCACCGCATGTGTTGCGGGACATTGATAAATGCGTTTCATTAGCGAATAATCTTTTGGTGATTCTTGATAAATACGCCCTTCTTTGCCTGGCCGTTAGAAATACGACGACCATCAAGGGTATAGATAGGAGAAGCCTCTGTTTCAGAGGGAGTCAGAATCATTCCACCAATGGAAGTTACTGCTCCATCAGTTGAAATCAAGAGTTCGCGAGGCATGGAAGCCGCTGGTGCTATCGTATGAAGCTGAATGTGTGCACGATAACCTCGCAAGTTTACAGGTACATCAGCAAAGTAGAACTTATTCTGATTGATGAAAAACTCTTGGTTCTTCAACTGTCGAAAGTCGAAATTACCGACCATCACAGCTTGATAGGCATCGTTCATAACCTCTACTTCACGCACATCTTTCGTCACGGCCTTGTTATGGAAGGTCAAGGTTTTACCTTCGTTCATCTTCACCAACAATGGTTGGCCTGCCTGTTGTACATCATTAGCTGAAGCCTTGTCAAAGACCAAGGTTACAGCGTCTGAATTGGTAGCGATTACTTTGTTCAGCACATAAGTTTCAGCAAAGATTGTCTGCGCCTCAGCTTCGGTTAAAGCAAAGGGAAGACAAAGCGTGTTCCAATTGACCACAGAAGGCTGACGATTGCTTAAAGTTACTTCGCCTAATACATCTGTACCTAAATACGCTACATTTTGTGCGAAGGTTGTCGCATCCCAGTCTTGCGACAAGTCGACAGAAGCACGGTGTGCAGGCAGTGCACGATTGGTACGGAGCATTGCATAGTGCGCAGGAGCTACACGGAAAAAGACTTGCTGATTGGCGTCAAGTGCCTTACCTTCACCACCCTTAAATGTAGCTGGTAAGTCTACCGTACCTTGTAATGCCGTAGGAACTGCAAGAAGCAACGTTTGAGTAGCATCGTAAAGCACACCGTCCTCACTACTATAATGCTTATTGCCCTTTTCTACATGAATAGCTTGCAAGTGAAGTGCCGGAGCAATCATGTCAGCAACGGGAGCTGTTGTGGCTGTTTGAGCATAACGAATCGAGTGGAAGAGTGCATCCGGTTGCATAGCCCAAGTTAGTTGAGAAACGTTTTTAATGGTACAATTGACTTCTTTTTGAGCGTGTTCTTGACCAGAAGTAAAGCTGCACACCAATTTACCTGTAGTATAGCTGAGCTTCATCTTGACTTCCTTTCCATAGAGGTCAAAGATTTCGCCTTCTCCCATAATGGTTTCTACATTTCCCTTCGTCTTTATACAAAGTCCCTTCTTACCTTCCGAATGATTGGGAGCATAGAGATAAAGCTGAAAACCTGTATTGAAAGGTCCATCAAAAGCGTTATTACCTGAAGCTAAAATACAAGAGCCCCATGCGTTAAGAGCTGTAGCAGGCATCTTGACATTTGCCTCAATACTCCAAGCATCTTCGGGTAAAGTCGTACCGAGATCCAATGTCTGCTGATTACCATTCTTGTTTTCAGCCACCGTCTGATAAGAAGTAGCATTTCCAATCTTTTGCAAAGAAGCGGGAAGAGTAATTTCAGTTAAGGTCGGATTGGCAGAAAAGAATTTTTCATCTAAAGAGACCACCTGATAAGTTTGGACGATCGTGCTACCTAAAGGAGTACCTTGAACCGAAGCCGGTACATTTAGCTTCGTCTGATTTCCCGTATGCCAAGCACCCGTTAAGGCTAAGGTATTCTCTCCAGTTTCTTGACAAGCCACTTCCCAACCATCTTGATTAAAGCGATCAAATACGGCTGTATGGCTAGGCTTACCTACAATTAGAGTAAAGTCGTACACAGGTCGGTTGGTCATGCCGTCAGCTGTAAAACGACCGTTTGCTTCATCCCAGCTACCATGACTATTCCATGCACCATCAAAACGTAGGCGCAAGGTAGTCATCCCCTCTTTAATATTCGGGCTAACTTTATAAGTAGCAGAATGATTGAGTAAGTCAGCGCATTGTCCTCCGTGATTTCCATGTTTATAGAAACAATTATTAAACGTACCGCGTTCTCCAGCCACATCATCTACATAAGCAGTCAAAAAGCAGTAATTCATACCATTACCAGCTGTCCATCGGATGGTCAGTTCATCACCAGCTTTCACTGGTATAGGTTGCGTAATGCGTTGGTGTAATTCATCAGGAGCAGTGTTCGCTGTATAAAGAGGAAGGAATTCTCCTTTATTGATGCTGTATTCAAACAGCATAATATATGCACTGTGGTCTTTCGTTTCCCCTACTCCTTCTGGAGCCGACTCCACCTTCTTCCACACATTCTTGCCGAAGCAGGCCTGGAAGGATTCAGACGGAGCGTCGGCATAGACAAAAGGGTTGTTGGCACTGACCCAGCTTAAGTCTTTCTTTATCCAACCCAAAAAGAGTGAATGATCGATAGGTTGGGCTGAAAGCGTAATGGCACCTTTTGAAAAAATACCATTCGTAGTAGAACCCTTGATATTTACCGTGCCCAATGCCGGATCATTGGTAGAAGCACATACCAAACGACCCTGCGCGAGTTCCTTGCCAATAGTGGCAAGGAAATCAATGCGGGTTCCGTCGTTCAAGATGACGCGTGCTTTCACGTCGTTCGCAGCCATAGCAGGAATGGAGAGCGGAGTATTGATAGACTTCTCTTCATCTAATACACCGTTTTGATTAAGGTCTATGGCATAAGAAGCAATGCTAGCTCCTGTGTGCAAACGTTCGAATACATGATTCAAATCTTCTACCGAAGCGATTGCCACTTTCAAAGTAGCCGTCAGGTCGTTGTTCGTCAGAGCGGTGTAATAGCTTCCACCCTTCACCGTTCCGAAGTACTTATCCATCAAAGCCTTGGCCGTAGCTTTTGCATCACCATACGAAGTGTTTTCTGCTGCAGCTTTATATTTACCAAACTGAGCATTTGCAGCTTCGCCCTTCATCCAAGGTCTTTCAACTTCATTCAAGTAATCACGATTGCTGTTTCCGTTCTTCTTCAAATCCTCAAAATAACGTACCCAGCGCGGTTTGTAGTAATCCGCCATCATACCCTGGTATTCGCGGTTAGCATAGTCCAAGATTTCACCATTCTCACCCCAGGTTGAGAAGAGCATACGGATGTTGTGTTCCAACCAATCTTGCTGACCAGCATCCTTATTTTCAGTAGCTATGCGACGAGCATCTTCTGTAAAGCGTCCTACGCGAAAATCGGAAATCGTACCCAAGAATGCATCCAGGTCATCAATCAGTCCGAGGAATGCTTGACTTTGCTTATCAAAGCGTGAACTCTGGAATCCCTCCTTCTGTGAAGTTGCCTTCATGTCCATCTGCAGGGTATGACCATAGTCACTCAATGCTTGACGCACGATGTCAACCATATCATACGTATAGTTCGCATTCGTACCATTAGCTGCAATCATTTGGTAGGCCGCACGAATCACTTTCGACTTGTCCCAGTCGAAGTCTGCATAAGCCCATTGCGATGCATCATTACCGTCCAAATTCGGACGAGCGCAAAATACCGGTTCACGGCAACCCTGTTGCTGGTCGTCTACATCTTGATAGAGTGTTACGAGCAAATTGCTCCATGCGTCCTTCGCCTCGGGGCTATTGATGCCGTAACGGCATTCCGTGTATTCGTTGAGCCAAGCTTGTGCATCAGGAGTTTGCTGAAGCCAAGGCAACTCAAACAACAAATCGTAAAGTACTGGATTCGTTTCGATACCTTCAGGCGTAGCACCCACACCACGCAAGATATTGCTGTGCTTCGTTACGTGCATCTGGTAACGGTGAATCATATCCGCGATACGGCCAAACAAACCGATATTGCCACCATAGTTGTGAAGCATGCAGAAGAGGTAGGGATGCGTTCCAAAACGGTCCACGTAGCTCAAACGTTCGCTAGCTAGGTCAAGCAACAAGGTGTTTTCTGAAGGCAACGCATCAATACGATGTTGGTCCGCATTGGTCTGCCATTCCTGTGCTACCCACAAGCCCTTTTTACCTTTGGGAACACCCCAAGTGTCCATCGCCTTACGGGCATTGTCACAAAGATCCTTGTAGTGCTGAGGTGTCATGCCTTGGGGTAATGCATGCTCGTGTATCGGGTCAAGCGAATAGTGTTCAGGAGCAAAACCGTATACCTTTATAATACGTTCGTAGTACTTCTCGGCGAGTTTGTTGAAAGCCTCAGTCTGCGTCGGTACCAAAATGTCGGGTGATTGCATGTTGCACCATTCCATCTTGAAGGACTGCAAATTATTGTCTTCTACATACTTGCGAGGAACCATTCCCACAAAACCAGGCAAACAAGGCTTCATGCCCAATTCACGCATACGGTCTGTGATTTTCTTACCTAAGGCAGCGGAACGCTTGTACCACCATTCGGGATTCGGTCCGCCCAACTTTACGATGTTATTCATCAACCACCAACCCTGGAAGGCGGGTCCCACGATGAATTCATTGGCCTGGTCGTGCGTAAAGTGGAAGTCCTTAGTCAGCATTTCGTACCAAACGGCATCAATACCGACAATTTGCAAAGGCAAGTTGATGCCGTGTAGTGCCATCCAGTCCAACTCCTTCATCCAGCGATCTTCATCCCACATGGACATGGAGTAAGAAAATGTACAATAGTTCAGATAGTAACGAAATTCTGAAGCGGAAGCATGTACCTGTTTATCCTTGGGCACAGGATAACTAGCAGGCTTCTCCGTCAGATTATTCCAACTAATGTGTACGTGTGCATCGTGCTTCAAGTACCAGTTAAGCCCTGTGGTCAATGCTGACAGCGATGACCCTGTAACGGTAACTTTCCCATTGGCATAACCCAATTGGAAAGCCTCCTTACCGTTGCTCAACTGTGGATTGAGCTGAAAACTAAAATGATCAGTAGCTCCCGTTCCACAAACTCGATTAACGAGGTCGGCCACCGGCTGCGTTTCATTTCCTGCCCAACTAGGGAGCCAGGCAAGGAAACTCAGAAGGAATACAGAAAGTAACTTCTTCATAATGTAGTGAATAGATTAAGATGTATTGGACAGAGCTCATGGGCTACTCATTACCTCCCAACGTTCCCTATGAACGTTAGGGAGCATAAAGGAAGAAATACCATTTGCTCTCAATTTATTTACATATCGTTATATGATACTGGCAAAGGTAGACCTTTTGCTTAAGATATTCAGAAATAATTTCGAATTTATACATGATTCTAGCAGAAGCATACAACCTTGTAGCCCCAAAAGCCAAGAAAACTGGCTATAAGCAAAGCTATTCGCTTGAGTCATATATATTTCACCCCCGCTGACGCATTCGCAAGTGGGTGAATGCTGCCTGCGGGGGCGTATAGTTTAAGGATTAGCCACGTTTAATCTTGATTCCAAGAATTACTCCAATCAGTTTTCTGAGAGAACTGTTCTTGAGCTCCGTCTTTGTCATATCCGTTACCAATAGTAGGTTGCTGTGGATCAGAGGTTACCAGAGGGAGTGAAGAGGCTATACTCAAAACGGCTATTGTAGGATTTAGGTATTTCTTTTTCATGTGTATAGTCATAAAGAAGGGTACACTACCCTATTGAAATCAATTCTATATCAAAAATAAGAGTGGAGTTACCTGGAATGTCTCCATCCGAACGCGAACCATAGCCCAGTTCTGAAGGTATGTAGATTTGCCAACGATCTCCTGGACGCATTTGGGTCAGCGCAATTTGCCAGCCTTCTATGAGTTCATAGAGGCGAAAAGCCGCCGGACATGCTTCAGTACGACTGTCGTCAAACACTTTACCGTTAATTAATTGTCCCGTATAGTGTACACATACAATGTTACGCAAGTTAGGACATTTTCCTGCCGGATCCCCCGATTGCAAAATGCGATAAAGCACACCTTTAGCTGCTTTGTGAATACCTTCTTCTGCACTGACTTGTTTCAAGAAGGCCATGTTGCGAAGTTTATAGTCTGACTTTTTACTCATGATTAATGGATAAATAAAGAGCTATTTAGCTGTTTGATATAGGATATAAAACAACTGAACGACAACGATTCAGCTACCCGTTGTTTAATTGGCAAAGGTAATATTTCTCACGAATTATCTTTTCCCTTCATACCTCTATTTTGAACTTTATGCTGTCTGAATCACTCACGATTTGTCACTCCACGCCATATGAAAGAGCTGGTAAGCTTATATCTCTTGAAGCATGAGATGATCAACTCATCATGATCCTCCCCTTATAGAAAAAGTAAGATCACGAATACGATTCTTTCTTGTGAAGCACCCTCTCCGCCCAAATTAACTTCTCCACTATTTTTGGTAGAACCATCTCCATAGTTGAAGATCTCTCACACAATCAATGTTTGAGTCCTTTCAACAGCTGAAAAGTTACCGAACGATCTGTGTTTGAATCCTCTCAACAATTGAGAACCTATCGAACAAACGATGTTTGAGTCATCTCAACAGCGGAGAACCTATCGAACAAACGATGTGTGAGTCATCTCAACAGTGGAAAACCTATCGAACAAGCGATGTTTGAACCCGCTCAACAGTGAAGAACCTATCGAACAAACGACGTGTGAGTCATCTCAACAATGGAAAACCTATCGAACAAACAATGTTTGAAGCCTCTCAACAGTGGAAAACCTATCGAACAAGCGATGTTTGAACCGCTCAACAGCGGAAAACCTATCGAACAAACGATGTGTGAGTCATCGCAACAGCGGAAAACCTATCGAACAAACGACGTTTGAGTCATCTCAACAGCGGAAAACCTATCAAATAGGATGTGTTTGAACAGTCCCAACACCTCTATACTCCTCAGTTCTTATATTTGTCAGCTAATCCCTATTGATCGAATAAGCCGCATATTTCCCCTTAAGGACATATAAAAATGAGGTCATAAAGTCCTTCGTAGTGACTGCTAAATAGACAGTTTCTACTTCAGTGCTTTATGACCTCAATCTATTTATAATCTACACGATTATACACGTTCAATGTAAGCAATTACATCGCCCTTATTCACACGGGCACCCTGCTTCGCGTTAATCTCAACCAGTTTGCCACCGAGTGCAGCGGGAATTTCAACAATCTGACCGTGCATGTTTTCGATGTAGCAGAAGAAATCACCTTCCTTGTATTCCTTACCAATGAAGGGTTCGATGCTCTTCACGCACTCACCGTCACCACCGATTTCCCAAAGGAGCGTACCGCTTTCAGGAGCTACGATTGCATCAGCCTTAGCGTGCTTGAAGGCAGCTGCTTCTTCAAGTGACATACCCGAAGCACCTTCCTTATCCTTAGCAGCCTGCAAGTCGGCGAGGAAACGCTTCTTGGCAGCTCCGCTCTTATAGTCACGGTACTGGGTTTCGTGCATAGCAAACTCAAAGAGCTCTTCGTCGTCTTCACCACGATCCCAACCATTCTCTTCCATTTCCTTGATGAAACGTTCAAGATCATCGGGATAGTAGCTCTGCGGATCGGCATCGGTAAATTCGAAGCCCTTCTCCTTAGCCAGTTCCTTGATTTCGGGAGCAACTTCGCCCGGCAGACGACCACTCTTACCGAGAATCATACCCCAAATTGAATTATCCATCATCGAGTAACGAGGCTTGCCCATAGACTCGGTCAAGAGGTTCATGAGGGCAATATTCTTCACATATTGTGAGAAGGGAGTTACAAGGGGGGGATAACCTACGCGCGGCCATACATAAGCCACTTCATCAAAGAGCTTCACGAGCAACTCGTCTTCTGAAAGTTCAGCTTCGCCCTTTGCCTTACGATTGTTGTTGATAGCCCCCATCACACCCGTGAGGTCAGCCATCATTGAACCCATCATACCACCGGGCAAACCGCAACCAAGGAGGAGTGAACTCATCAACTTGTTAGCCGGGTTCATGAAGTAACCGAGGAAATCGTCAATAAACTCTTGCGTGAGTTTACGAGCTTCCATGTAAGCTTCCATGTTGATTTCAGGTACATCGAAACCTGCGTGCTTCAACATAGACTGTACTGAAATCACGTCGGGATGAACTTTACCCCAAGAAAGCGGTTCGATAGCCGTATCGATGACGTCGGCACCGTTGCGGCACACTTCGAGGATGGTCGCCATAGAAAGACCGGGACCGGAGTGACCGTGGTACTCGATGATCACTTCAGGATGCTTGTCCTTAATCATCTTAGTAAGCTTACCGAGCATCGCGGGCTGACCGATACCTGCCATATCCTTCAGACAGATTTCAGGTGCACCGGCTTCGATGAGCTGGTCAGCAATGTTAGCGTAATATTCAGCTGTGTGGATGGGAGAGTTAGTGATACAGAGCGTAGCCTGCGGAGTCATGCCGCCTTCGATGGCGTAGCGGATTGAAGGAATAATGTTGCGTACATCGTTCAAACCGCAGAAGATACGGGTGATGTCTACACCCTGTGCATGCTTCACCTTGTACATCAACTTACGCACGTCTGCCGGAACGGGGAACATACGCAAAGCGTTCAAACCACGGTCGAGCATGTGAGTTTTGATGCCCACTTCGTTAAAGGGCTTCGTGAAGGCACGTACAGCCTGGTTGGGGTTTTCGCCATAGAGAAGGTTAACCTGCTCGAAGGCACCGCCGTTGGTCTCAACGCGGGCAAAGCAACCCATTTTTATAATGACAGGTGCGATGCGTTCCAACTGGTCCTTGCGCGGTTGAAACTTACCGCTGCTTTGGAACATGTCGCGATAGACAAGGCTGAATTGAATCTTACGTTTTGTCATAGGATACTATGTATATAGGAATGATTTATTATCGACGGATCGGGGATACATGTTTCCCTCAAGGGAACGAGGAAAAGCTCCACCGAAATAAAAACCGAAGGGTACTAAAGCCTCTCGGAATAATTGCCCAAAAATCAGCTTTTTGAGCAAAGCGTTGCAAAAGTACAAAAATAAACGTACTGAAAACGGTCGGCTCAGATATTTATCCCATCCCCATGAATACATTCCGATAATCGTAGTCTACTGCGAGATTGTTCCATGCTTTTGGATAATGCCTCCATAAATAGTAAGTAGGTGTGAAGGATATCAAGAAGAATTGCCTTAAAAAATGAATCAGAGTTTTCGTAAAGAACGATGACAGCCATATTTAAATACTATCTTTGCACCAACATCTAACTAAATCTGCCCATTATGAAAGTACCATTGAAATTTAGAGAATACGTATGGCTGGTCAATACCATCCATCGTGCAGGACGCATTACACAAGCGGAATTACAACGTCGTTGGGTCGAATCTGGTTTAGGGGACGGCGAGGAGTTCTCGCGTGCCACATTCCACCGTCACAAAGATGCCATACAGGAAATATTTGGCATACAAATCAAGTGTAACCGGTGTGACAGCTTCAAATATTTCATTGTCAATGACGAAGTATTAGACGAAAAAACGGTACAAAACTGGATGCTGTCTACGCTGAGTGTGAACCAACTGATTAGCGAAAGCCGCTCATTGAAGGAACGTATTCTGTTGGAATATACGCCAATCAATACGGTGGACCTAGCTACTTTGCTTGAGGCCATGAAACGCAGACTAAAAGTCAAAATGCGGTATCAGAAGTATGGTTGCACCGAGGTCAAAGATTACGAGATTGACCCTTACTGTCTGAAAATATTTCGTCAGCGCTGGTACGTATTGGGACGGGTGCAAGACGAAGCACCAGACAAGGAGAAAGAAAACGACCGACTTATCATGTTCTCACTCGACCGCATCAAGGACTTGAAATTGGGAGTCGAACGCTTTACACTCCTACCGCGATTTTCAGCCAAGAATTACTTCAAATACAGTTTTGGGGTCTATGTGAGCGAAGAAGAACCTGTAGAAACCATTCGCCTACGCGCTTATGGCACGGAAGCTTGCCGCTTGCGCGATGTGCCCATCCATGACAGCCAGGAAGAGTTAGAACAGGGTAATGGCTATGCCGACTTCCGGGTTACACTTCGTCCGACCATGGACTTCTGTGGACATATATTGAGTCGGAGTAGTCAGTTGGAAGTTCTTTCTCCAGAATCAGTTCGTCAGAAAGTGGTGAATATGCTACACGATACGCTGAAACGCTATGAAAATAGAGAAGAATAGCAGGAAATAAGCAGAAAAATAACAAGTAAAGAGGGGGTGTCTCGCGATTTGAGACATCCCCTCTTTACTTTTGCAACGCAAATAAACCTATCGCTGGTTCCAACCTGTTTGACAACTGAAACCCAACGGAACTATGCAAACTAAATTCCTAAATGATGAAAGCAAAGAAACTCTTTTACAAAGAATGTCACCTGGCGGGTCGTATGTATTATGATGTCGATGAAGTGTGGGATGAACTGAAGATTGGCACTTTATTGCAATTGGTACGCGATGCGGACAATCACTATGATCCCCGTGCGGTTGCCGTCATGTATAAGCGTCCGGCAACTGAAGAACAAGAAGCAGAAACCTTCATGCTGGGCTATATCCCCCATAACGATAATGAGCTCTTGGCAGGCTTTCTGGATATGGGGTGGGAGCAACTCTTTGAATGTCGCATTTCCAGTCTGAAACCAGATGCTCACTATGAATCACAAATACGTCTTACCTTGCGTATTCGCAGAAACGAAGCGGAAACCAACTAAAAGCGTTTCCTTCTTGCCAACAATTGGAATCAATTGACAGCGCTGGTACTGCAAGTTATTTAAAAGAGAAAGATGCTACGAAATGGTATGTGACCCGTTTCAACGCCTATCTCAACGAACTAACGAGAAAGGGACGATGCGCGTAGAGGTCGGTTTGGTTGTTCCTTGCCCATCGTACTCTTTCTCGCTTTTCAAACCCTTAAAAGGGTTGATAGTCAGTTGCCTCTCAGAGCAAGTTCGGCTGCTGCCGACAGGTGTAAAAACAGAAGATAAGAAGGTGTATCCAAAAATATTTGCGAAAAAAGTAAGCAAATGTTTGGTGTGTAATATCAAAAGCACTACCTTTGCACTCGCAAATGAGAAATGAAGCTCAAGCGACATCTTCTTATCGCCGAAATAGCTCAGTTGGTAGAGCAATTCATTCGTAATGAATAGGTCGCCGGTTCGAGTCCGGCTTTCGGCTCAAAAGAATATTACGGATATACATCTCGGATGTATATCCGTTTTTTTGTATACTCCAATTGCTGCATGGAACGAGTACGATAGTAAGGAGACAACAATGCGGACTCATCCGATAATTCCCGACTCTATCCCATGAGCAAATACTTCTCTCCCTGATTTATCGGGGAAACCCCTAAAGCACTTATCCATTCTTCCCCAATCAAGATGATTGAGTTACAAAAAGTATGAAACAAGTAAAGATTACTGCAACACGCAAGGTGCAACATCACGACCTCATGTTACAGTACGAAAACCCAATTGAGCATGCTTGTGATGTATGCGAGGGACAATCATGGATTAGCATCAACGCAAAATGCCCAGAAGGGCTTTGTCCTGAAGCATGGAAAACAATGAAAGATTTTGTCGAAGCACTGGCCCGGGGAGAAGGTAACTTCTATGAGGGGTGGATGAAGAACCCTTACAGTGCAATGATAAGTTGCAATGACGGTTTTCGTCCGGTTAGTTTTTACTTGGAGACCATTGAATAAGTCGGTCTGAAAATGAAGCAGGCATGGATTGGATAGTACTTCAACTGAATGAATATACTATCATGTTCTACACCAACTCCCATCAAATATGAAGAAAAAGATACTCATCACGGGCAGCAGTGGTTTCCTTGGCAGCCGCTTGGCTTACTACTACCGCAACCTATACGACCTGTTACTTCCCACCCATAGCGAACTGAATGTCAGCCGTGAAGAAGCGGTCAGAGCCTACTTGGAAGAACATCGTCCGGAGTTCATCATTCATTGTGCCGCGCTCAGCAATACGTGGTATTGTGAACAACATGCCGACGAATCACATAAGGTCAATGTGCAAGGTACGGTGCGGATTGCCAAGGCGTGCAAACAGATAGGGGCGAAACTTGTCTTCATGTCGAGCGACCAGGTCTATAACGGTACGCCCGTACACGGTGCGCTCAAAGAGAATGAAGTGCTTCAACCTGTCAACGTCTATGGTCGTCATAAGTTAGAGGCTGAACAAAGAGCCCAATGGAATCTGCCTGAATCCGTCGGTCTGCGACTGACTTGGATGTATGATTTACCCCATAGCAAACTGAAGATGAACAGTAACCTCTTGGTGAACTTAGAAAAAGCCTGTCGAGAAGGAAGTCTCCTCCAAGCAGCACGACACGAATATCGCGGCGTAACCTACGTATGGGAAGTGGTGAGAAATATAAAAAAGGCCCTTGCACTTCCTGGTGGTATTTACAACTTTGGCAGCGGCAACGATAAGAACAGCTATGAACTCTATCGGTCAGCCGCCCAATTGATGGAACTGCAAAATGCTACTGCATGGATTCGACCAGATGAAGAACGATTCAGCGATCAAGAAAGAAACTTATCCATGGATTGCTCCGTCATCGAATCACACGGCATTCATTTCAATGACAGCCTGAACGGCATCCAAGAAGCCTTACAAAGACCCTTCCGTACCCTTTAACGTACGGCTTCGCTCCTACGCTACATAAAGCAACCGCTCAATAGCTTTAAGCCACATAAACCCGCAAAAAGCTTAACGGTGTATTGGCAGAGAAGAAAAAAGGTATTACTTTTGCCGCCGTAATCTTCATTTTCCTGACTACATTATGATGTCTGCATTCTTTTATTTCTGCTTTTTCTTTTACTTTACTGGACAAGTAAAGCGGGAAGTCGTATGCCAACATCAATAACTTGACAATTCATAAAGAAGTCCCGCTACCGTAGAGGTTGCGGGACTTCTTCTTTTATTCCAACTACATATTTTATTCAGATACGCTTCGACGTATCTTGCTATTTGCTCTCATGAAGAAGATCGCAATTCAGGGAATCCACGGTTCCTTTCACGATATCGCCGCTCATCAGTATTTTGCCAACGACGAGATCGAACTCATTTGTTGCAACACCTTTGAAGGCATCTTTCGAGAAATGCGCGATGACTATTCCCGCCTCGGACTGATGGCTATCGAAAACACCATCGCGGGTAGTTTGCTTCACAACTACGAATTGTTACGCGAAAGTGGTATGACCATCATCGGTGAACACAAACTCCACATCGAACACAGCATTATGTGTCTTCCCGAAGACGACTGGGACACGATTACAGAGGTCAATTCTCACCCCGTTGCCTTGATGCAGTGCCGCAACTTCCTAAGCCAACATCCGTCGATGAAATTGGTCGAAGTAGAAGACACGGCGGGAGCGGCGGAAATGATTAGCCGAAAACAGTTGCGCGGTCATGCTGCGATCTGTCACGCCGGGGCTGCTCCTCTTTACGGCATGAAGGTGTTGGAAAATCGCATTGAAGATAACAAACACAATTACACACGCTTTCTGCTGTTGAGCGACCCTTGGGCTGCTGACAAGCAACGCGATGTACACAAGACGAACAAGAGTAGCATTGTCTTTGCTCTCCCACACGAAGAAGGTTCGCTCTCGCAGGTTTTGAGCATCTTCTCCTTCTATAAGATCAACCTGACCAAAATTCAGTCACTGCCCATTATCGGACGCGAATGGGAATACCTTTTCTATGTCGACGTGACTTACGATGACTACGTACGTTACCGCCAGAGCATTGATGCAGTACGCCCATTGTTGCGCGAACTGAAGATTTTAGGTGAATACACTGGAAAGTAATATACGGCCCTCTTTACTGTTTACTGTAAACTAACATGCAAGACTTAATAAACATTCAACCGGCTGACCGCTTGCAGTCGGTATCTGAATACTACTTCTCTCGAAAAGGAAAGGAAGTAGCCCAAATGAATGCAGAAGGAAAGAACATTATTTCGCTGGCCATCGGTAGTCCGGATATGCCTCCTTCTGACGAAACCATTGAAACGCTCTGCCAGGAAGCACGCAAACCCGATGCACACGGTTACCAACCCACTGCTGGTATCCCGCAGTTACGCCAAGCGATGGCTGGATTTTACCAACGTTGGTTTGGTGTGGAACTCAATCCGCAGACTGAAATTCAACCGCTGATCGGTTCGAAGGAGGGCATCCTTCATACCACACTGGCTTTTGTCAATCCGGGCGAAAAGGTTCTGGTCCCCAACCCGGGGTATCCCACCTACACGTCCTTGTCTAAACTGCTTGGTTGTGAAATTGTCAATTACGACCTCACCCCTGAAAACGGTTGGCAACCAGACTTTGAAGCACTCGAACAGATGGACCTTAGCGGTGTCAAGCTGATGTGGACAAACTATCCCAACATGCCGACAGGTGCAGCTGCCCGCCGTGAAACGTTGGAAAAACTCGTAGACTTTGCCCGCCGTCATTCGATTGTGGTCGTCAACGACAATCCCTATAGCTTTATCTTAGGCAAGGAACATTTGAGCATTCTGCAAATTCCGGGTGCCAAGGATTGTTGCATTGAATTTAATTCGATGAGCAAAAGCCACAACATGCCGGGTTGGCGTGTCGGTATGCTTGCTACCAATGCCACCTTTGTCAGTTGGATTCTGAAGGTCAAGAGCAACATTGACTCGGGTACCTTCCGCCCGCTTCAATTGGCTGCCGCCCAGGCATACGCCAACAGTGACGAGTGGCACCAGCAGGCCAACATGGTGGTCTACGCACATCGCCGCAAATTAGCTGGCGAAATTATGGAAACCTTAGGTTGTACGTACGATCCCGAGCAAGTAGGTATGTTCCTGTGGGGTCGCATTCCTGAACACTATACTGATGTCGAAGAATTAACCGAAAAGGTATTGCACGAAGCCCGTGTCTTCCTTACCCCTGGCTTTATCTTCGGCTCAAACGGTAAACGCTACATCCGAATTTCGCTCTGTGCCAAAGAAGATAAACTGGCTGAAGCACTCGAAAGAATACGTGCTGTGTTCTAATCAAATCATTCGGCAAATTGGTCAATCGGTAAGTCGCTATGTGGTAATTCAACACTGCAATCATTCGACCTCTCGATATTCCAACATCCCCATCCCCCATAACCTCATAACCCCCATCCCCTATCATGGAATTAAATCTTCAACCCCTCCATATCTTCGGTGAAGCTGAAGAAATGAAACGTCCGGTCATTATTGCCGGTCCCTGTTCTGCTGAAACAGAAGAACAAGTAATGAACACGGCTACACAGTTGGCTCGCAAAGGTGTGAAACTCTTCCGTGCCGGTATTTGGAAACCGCGTACCAAGCCCGGAGGTTTCGAAGGCATTGGTGAAGAAGGCCTTCAGTGGCTCAATCGCGTGCAGAGCGAACTCGGCATGAAGGTATCTACCGAAGTGGCTACCCGCCAACACGTAGAAGCCGCACTCAAGGCGGGCATTGACTTGCTTTGGATTGGTGCACGTACCGTTGCCAACCCCTTTGCCATGCAAGAAATTGCCGATGCACTGAAGGGCGCAGACATCCCTGTTTTAGTCAAGAATCCGGTAAATCCTGACCTCGAACTCTGGATTGGCGGTCTGGAACGTATCAACCAGGCTGGTATCACGCGTTTGGGTGTCATTCACCGTGGTTTCTCTACTTACGAAAAACGACTGTACCGCAACCTCCCGATGTGGCACATTCCCATCGAACTTCGCCGCCGCATTCCTGGACTGCCCATCTTCGGTGACCCCAGTCACATTGGCGGTGCGCGCGAACTCATTGCACCACTCTGCCAGCAAGCTATGGATCTTGGCTTTGACGGATTGATTATTGAAAGCCACTGTAACCCCGATGCAGCTTGGAGCGATGCAAAGCAACAAGTTACCCCCGATGTGCTCGACTTTATCCTCGACAAACTCGTTATCCGTAAGATTACCGAATCGACCGAAAGTCTCGACACCCTTCGTCACCAAATTGATGAGATCGACAACGCACTCATCGAAATGTTGGCCAAGCGTATGCGCATCAGCCGCGAAATCGGTCAATACAAGAAGGAACACGACATGACAGTCGTTCAGACCAACCGCTACACGGAGATTCTCTACAAGCGTGGGGCTCAAGGCGTACTCTGCGGTATGTCTGCCGACTTTATCAAGGCTGTTTTCGAAAACATCCACGAAGAGAGTGTACGTCAGCAAATGGACGTACTGAATCATAACTAAATCTGTTTGAGAGTAGAGGGACGGGAACTGAAACAAGTCAGGCTTCCGTCCCTCTCCTCCTTCCTAATCCCCTACCCCATGCGAATTCTCATCCTTGGAGCAGGCAAGATGGGTTCTTTCTTTGTCGACCTGCTCAGTTTCGATCACGAAACGGCTGTTTACGACATAGATGCCCGCCGCCTGCGCTTCATGTACAACACCCTCCGCTTCACCACCTTCGAAGAGATTGAAGCCTTCCGCCCCGAGTTGGTCATCAATGCCGTCACACTGAAATACACCCTCGATGTGTTCCGCTCCGTGATTCCCCACCTGCCCAGTGAGTGTATCTTGAGCGACATCGCTTCAGTCAAGACTGGCTTGCAGGAGTTCTATGCCACCTGCGGCATGCGTTACGTTTCTACCCACCCCATGTTTGGCCCCACGTTTGCCAACCTTGGTGCCTTGCAAAACGAAAATGCAATTATCATTACCGAAGGGGATTATATGGGCCGCATCTTCTTCCGCGATCTCTATAACCGCCTGGGTTTACACATCTGTGAATACACCTTCGACGAACACGACGAGACGGTCGCTTACTCACTCAGCATTCCCTTTGTCAGCACCTTCGTGTTTGCTGCGGTTATGAAACACCAAGACGCACCGGGTACGACCTTCAAGCGTCACATGAACATTGCCCGTGGTGTGTTGGGTGAAGACGATTGCCTGCTCCGCGAAATTCTCTTCAATCCGCGCACAGGGAGTCAAGTGTCTCGCATTCGGGATGAACTCTCCCAATTGCTCGATATCATTGACCAAAAAGACGAAACGGCACTCAACAATTACCTCACCCGCATTCGCCAAAATATCAAGTAACCAATACTTATTCGTTCATACGACACTCAACCACAAAAGAGGCTGGTACCCCAATAGGATACCAGCCTCTTTCCGTTTGATTGAGGATGGAATGTAAGTCGGTTAGTCGATACGACGTACCATCTCGCGGAAGATGGAAGCCATCAGCGGCTGCACCTCGTTAGCAGCACGTTGTACTTCTTCGTGGCTCACTTCGACAATCTTACCTTCTACACCGAGGTCTGTAATGATACTGATACCAAAGACACGGATGCCACAGTGGTGAGCTACAATAACTTCGGGAACTGTGGACATACCGACTGCATCGGCACCAAAGATGCGATACATCTTGTATTCGGCGGGAGTCTCAAACGTCGGTCCCTGCGTTGCCAAGTAAACGCCCTCTACCGTGCGGATGCCCTGTTCCTTGGCAATGGCACGCGCCATATCCAAGAACTCATGGTCGTAGGCCTCGTGCATATCCGGGAAACGGGGACCCGTGGGGAAGTTCGGACCATGAAGCGGGTGTTCGGGCATGAAGTTAATGTGATCTGTAATCAACATGAGGTCACCAATCTCAAAGTCAGGGTTCATACCACCCGAAGCGTTGCTCACAAAGAGATTCTTGATGCCCAGTTCATACATCACACGTACGGGGAAGGTTACCTGCTTCATGTCGTAACCTTCGTAGTAATGGAAACGGCCCTGGAGTGCCATCACATCCTTACCACCGAGACGGCCGAATATCAATTTGCCGGAATGCCCTTCGACGGTTGACACTGGGAAGTTAGGAATATCCTGATAAGGAAACTCGTCTACGACTTCTATCTCAGCTGCCAAACGGCCCAAACCTGTACCCAATACAATGGCTGTAAGCGGACGCATGGCGGTGTGCTGCTTAATCCATGCAGCAGTTTCTTGAATTTTCGATAACATAGTTGATAATCTTTTGTTGGAATGTATGTGTTTGACGTTGCACATCCTTCACCTCTACGGTGATTGGTTGCACGTAAACGGATTGTTGAAAAGAAGGAGGAAGCAACGGGAGCAATTCATGCAACCGCGTAGCATCCTTTTGGGTGGTCATCACCCAGGGTGAAACCTCGTCTGTGCCGGCAGCTTCAAGCAGGGATTCCCAGCGTGCCGTCATTTGGCGGGCATCGGCCTCACCAAACCGATGGTGATCGGGGAAGGCAAGCACCTCGATTTGTTTCACACCTTGTGCTTCCAGGTAACGGCGCAACGGCGCAGGATTGGCAATACCTACCACCAGAAGCACCCGCCTGCCTTTCACTGACGGAGCAACCGTCGGGGCTTTGCCCACAAGCGGATAAGGAGAAGCATAAATGATTTCGCTGTAATAGAGTTGCTGGTACGCTTCCACCGCAAGCGGCGGATACTGTCCCGACTGACATTTCGTAACAATGACCACATCTGCCCGTCGGGCTGCCGCAGCTGATTCGCGAAGCCGTCCCCAAGGCAAGAGGTGATCTTGAGTATACAGGCGTGAAGCATCGGTCAAGAGGATATTCAGTCCTGCCCGCACATACCGGTGTTGGTAAGCGTCATCGAGCACAATGACCTGCGGCGGACATTTACTGGCCAACAATTGCCGGATGCCTTCCACACGGTGTTCACAGACCGCAACTGTTGCAAAAGGACAGTTGCGTGCCATCTGCAACGGTTCGTCTCCCACCTCACGGGCCGTACTCTCAGCTTGCACCCAGCGAAACCCCTTGGACTTTCGCCCATACCCACGCGACAACATGGCTACACGGTAACCTTCGCCATGAAGCATGCGAAGCAGGTATTCCACGTGGGGAGTCTTCCCCGTACCGCCCACAGCCAGATTGCCCACACAGATAACGGGCAAAGGAAAAGACGTGGAAGGCAACCATCCCCAGTCAAAGCATTTACCGCGCACCCAGGAAACTGTGCCCCAAAGGAGGGATAGCGGTGCTGTGAGAAGAGGAAGGAAAGCCATATCGGGAAAGAAGTTAGAGAATGAGAAAAGATGAGAGAGAATCAGCAGAACCTGCGCAAGAACGATGCGAACTTACTTCAGGTTCGGCTCAAAGAAGATGCGTGCCTGCAAGATCGGATAAGCCGATTGCGTACTAACAAAGCGCAAGGGTTCGTAATACACACCCAGCGTCGTACGGAGTTTGGATTCGAGGTAATCGTCCCCTGCCGTCACATCCATCAGCTGGTCCATCCACGACGGTTTGCCCGGATAGGTTGTCGTAGCGTAATCCGTTACCTTTGCCAACTTTGCCGCCGCTTTGATAGCCTCATCCAGCGTACCGAGTTGGTCTACGAGTTTATGTTTCAAGGCCTGCTGACCGGTCCACACACGACCTTGCGCAATGCGGTCAACTTCCTCTACCTTCATACCACGACCAGCGGCCACACGCTGAAGGAAGAGTTTGTAACCTCGGTCTACATAGGCTTGCATAGCTGCCGACTCTGCGGGATAGAACGGACGTCCCATTGCGCCGAAGTCCGAAGCCTGATTGGTTTTTACTACATCAAAGTGCAGTCCCAGTTTGTCGGTCAACAGTCCCGAAGCGTCGGGCACCATGCCAAAGATACCGATGCTGCCAGTCAGGGTCGTTTGTTCTGCAAAGATCTGATTCGCTCCACAGGACATATAGTAACCTCCCGAAGCCGCCATACCGCCCATCGATACCACTACGGGCTTTTTCTTCTTGAGCAACTGGATGGCACGCCACATTTGTTCGGAAGCAAACGCACTGCCACCCCCTGAATTGATACGGAGTACCACAGCTTTAACAGCTTCATCGTTGGCCAATGCGTCTAAGTCGCGTACCACCTTACTACCCACGATTTCGGATTCGCCCGAACCGAGCGGTGAGCGGGAAGCTTCGTCTACAATACCTCCTTCGGCATAGTACACCGCTACCTCGTTGTCACTCGATTTAGGTGTTTCCAGTTGGGCCAACACTGCGGGTTCCACAAAGTTCACCTGGTCCTGCCCACTCAGTGCACGAAGCTGGTCGCGGAGTCCGTCTGCATAGGTCAGTGAGTCTACCAAGCGATATTTTACATAGTTCTTCGTGTCTGTAAAAATCGTGTACCGATCAGCATACGCATTCAGGCTGTCTGCTTTTACCTTACGCGAAGCCGCCACGTCGCGCGTAATCACGCCCCAAATGTCATCAATAAACGACTGAGTCTGTTGGCGATTGGCGTCACTCATTTGGGTCAGCACATAGGGTTCTACAAAACTCTTGTACGTACCCACGCGAAAAACCTGCATCTTTACCCCGACCTTGTCGAGCAAATCCTTGTAGAAGATGGGTTGCGAAGCGATACCGTGCCAATCAATCATACCCGTTTGGTTCAAGTAGATTTTGTCGGCAACCGAAGCAACATAGTAGGCTCCCTGCGTATAGATGTCACCATAAGCCACGACAAACTTACCACTTTGCTTTTTAAACTCCTGCAAAGCCTTGCGCAATTCCTCCAAGGCTGCAAAGTCTGCGGCCATGGCTCCAGCTTCCAGGTAGATACCCTTGACCTCGTCCTTAGTTTGTGCCACGCTAATAGCCTTCAGCATATCTTCCAGTCCCTGCTGTTGCAGAGCCTTGTTGCCCATCAGTTTTTGGAAGGGATTATCCACCACGCGCTCGGCTATTTGTCCACTGAGCGAAATGCGCAATACACTTCCGTCTTTCACTACCGGTTTACTATTACCGCTTAAGGCAATGGAGGCTAACATCACCAGACTCATAAAGCCTGCAAATGCCGTCACGGCTAGGATACCGACAACGGTTGCCAATACATATTTGAAGAATTCTTTCATTGTGGTTTGTTTTAGGTTATAAAGTAGGAGGTAGAAATACCGCCATGGTTGAGAGCGTCAAGCCCTCTCCCATTCTATCGGGTATCCCTTCGGCTACGGATGGTCTCATTTATTTATCCAAGTCTATCATTACCTCAACGGGACAGTGATCCGAGCCATACACTTCCGAGTGAATAGCCGCGCCCGTCAACTTGTCTGTCAAGCGGTTGGACACTAAGAAATAGTCAATACGCCAACCCGCATTCTTCTCGCGTGCCTTAAATCGGTACGACCACCAGGAGTAAGCTTCCTCTAAGTCCGGATAGAAGTAACGGAAGGAATCCGTAAAACCTGCTGCCAGCAGTTCACCGAACTTCGCACGTTCTTCGTCCGTGAAACCCGCATTTTTACGGTTGGTCTTCGGGTTCTTCAAGTCTATTTCACGGTGCGCTACGTTCAAGTCTCCACAGACAATCACGGGTTTCTGTTGATCAAGCTGCTGTAAATAGGCACGGAAGGCATCCTCCCAGGTCATGCGGTAATCCAGTCTGCGCAAACCGTCTTGTGAATTGGGCGTATAGACCGTAACCAAAAAGAAGTCGGGCATTTCGAGTGTAATGACCCGTCCTTCGTGGTCATGTTCTTCTATGCCCAGTCCGTAAGTCACCGACAAAGGCTCGTGACGCGTAAAGATGGCCGTACCCGAATAGCCTTTCTTTTCAGCCGAATTCCAGTACGAACGGTAACCGTCAAATGCTATATCCAATTGTCCGGGTTGCATCTTCGTTTCTTGCAAACAGAAGAAATCTGCATCCAGTTTAGCAAAATATTCGCGGAATCCTTTACCATCACAGGCACGGAGACCGTTTACATTCCAAGAGATAAATTTCATATTCAAAAAAACAGTTTATATGAGTTAGGCACTCCCGCAATAGAAAAGAGAAGAAGTTGAGAGGATGAGAAGTTGAGAAGTTGAGAATTCGTCAACTCGATAAACTCATCAACTCGATAAACTCTCCTCAACCCGAGAAACTCTCCTCCTCTCAGGCAACCACGAATCTCCGTTTATGCCTGCACTAACTGCGCAAATATAGCAACTAATCACCACACCTCCCCGCGCTCGCTTTTTTTTCTTACCTTTGCGCCACCTTTTTACCCTGAACACGTTACATTTTCAACTACTTATGAAGGCTTTCTTTACTCTCCTGACTGCCGCATTCCTTTCCGTTTCTGCAGTACAGGCGCAACCCACCATATCATTTGACCAAACCACCCAGGAAATGGGTACCCTCCTGTGGCATACACCTAAAACTGCAACCTTCAAGGTTACCAACAAAGGTACGCAGGACCTCGTCATCAAGGAGGTGCGCACCGACTGCGGTTGTACCGATGCTGAATGGACACGCACTCCTATCGGACCGGGCAGCACGGGCTTCATCCGTGCCACCTACGATGCCGAAATGCTGGGACACTTCAACAAGGGACTTGCTGTCTTTACCAATCTCAGCGAACAGCCACACTACCTCACACTCATGGGACAGGTGTCCATGACACGCACAGAACCGACCGAAGAATATCCTTACCAAATCGGTGATTACTTCCTCAGCACGGACAACGTGGAATTCGACGATGTCAACCGAGGTGACCGTCCGACCTTTGTGCTTCAGATTTTTAATGCCAGCAAGAAGACCTTCCATCCGGCACTGATGCACCTGCCTAAGTACCTCAGTGCCGAAGCTGACCCTGCGGTCATTCGTCCGGGACGTGTCGGACGTATGCTTATCACGCTCGACAGTAACCAGTTACCTACGATGGGACTTACCCAGACCAATATTTACCTCAGTCGTTTCATGGGCGACCGCGTCAGCAAGGAGACTGAAATCAATGTTTCTACAACCTTGTTGCCTGAGTTCTCTGAGCAAGACCTTCTCAGCAGCCACGTTCCCGTTGCCGAACTTGACAGTACCCACATTACTTTGGGCGAACTCAATAAGAAGAACCGTGCCGAGGGCGAACTTGTTCTCAAGAATACCGGACAGGCTGATTTGCTGATCAAGGCTCTTCAGGTATACAACCCGGGCATCAGTGTCAGCCTCAACAAACGAAAGATCAAGCCGGGCAGTAGCCAGAAGCTGAAAATCTCAATCAACGGAAACAGCGCATTCTTTAAGGGACGTCGCCGCATCCTCCTCATCACCAACGACCCGAAACACTCTAAAATGGTCATCGACGTTACGGTGAAGAAATAAGGTTCGAAGGTGAGCAGGGGAAAAGGTTAGAAGCGCAGAAAGTTACCAGTTTCAGAGTCGGCTTCAATCGTCACTTCGCGATTTCGGTATTTCGTCACTTCGCGATTTCGCAATTTCGTTACTGCACAATCTCGCTACTTCGTTATTACGCAAATTCGTTATTTCGTCACTTCGTTACCTCGACTTTAATCTTCACGCCCTATCCTCCCCCCGCTGTTCCTCAATAACAAAGCATATTACTTTTCTCTTATCATAATCACTTTACCTCACATGAAAAATGTTTTTTCTATGAAGAAGTTGCTCGTTGTAGCAGCTGCGTGCCTCTTCTCTGCAGGCACCCTTTGGGCTGAAATCAACCCGAAGCCCTTCGTTGTGCCCGAACTGAAGACCTGGACGGGTGCTGAAGGCCGCGTCGCTCCCTCTGGACGCATCGTCGTTAAGAGCAGCAAACTGATGGCAGCTGCTCAGGCACTGGCCAACGATTACAAAGAAATGTTCGGCAAAGACCTTCAGGTTGTCAAGGGCAAAGCACAGGCTGGCGACATCGTACTGACCTTAAGCAAAGACAAGGCACTCGGTACGGAAGGCTACGTACTCCACATCAACAAGCAGATTGAAGTACAGGCTCCCACCAACCAGGCTGCTTTCTGGGCTACCCGTACCCTCCTCCAGCTCACCGAGCAACAGGCCGACCGCACCCTTCCCTGTGGTGTGACGACCGACGTTCCCGAATACCGCCTCCGTGGCTTCATGATTGACTGTGGCCGTAAGTTCTTCCCCATGAGCTACCTCCGCAACCTCACGAAGGCCATGGCTTATTATAAGATGAATACCCTCCAGGTTCACCTCAACGACAACGGCTTCCGTCAGTACTTTGGCGGTGACTGGATGAAGACACAGGCTGCTTTCCGTCTGGAGTGTGACACCTATCCCGGCCTCACGGCCAAGGACGGTTCCTACACCAAGAAGGAATTTATCGGTCTGCAACAACTGGCTGAAGCCAATGGGGTGGAAATCATTCCCGAAATCGACGTACCCGCTCACTCACTTGCCTTCACACAGTACAAGCCCGAGATTGGTAGCAAGGAGTATGGTATGGACCACCTCGACCTCTTCAATCCCGAGACCTACAAGTTTGTCGACGGACTCTTCCGCGAATACCTCAGCGGAAAGGAACCTGTCTTCCGTGGCAAGCGTGTACACATCGGTACTGATGAATATTCCAATGCCAAGAAGGAAGTGGTAGAGAAGTTCCGCGAATTTACCGACCACTACATCCGTTTTGTAGAAGGCTTCGGTAAGCAGGCTGTCGTTTGGGGTGCCTTGACGCACGCCAAGGGTGAAACGCCCGTCAAGGCTGAAAACGTGCTCATGAACTGCTGGTACAACGGTTACGCCAATCCGCAGGACATGAAGAAGTTGGGTTACCAGCTTGTCAGCATCCCCGACGGTGCCGTTTACATCGTGCCCGCCGCCGGTTACTATTACGACTACCTCAACTGCGAATGGCTTTACAACTCTTGGACGCCCGCGATGATCGGCAACCAGACCTTCGAGGAACAGGATCCTGCCATTGAAGGCGGTATGTTTGCTGTATGGAACGATCACGTAGGCAACGGTATCTCTGTCAAGGATGTTCACCACCGCGTGTTCCCCGCACTCCAAACGTTGGCTGTCAAGTGCTGGACGGGCAAGAAGGCACAGCTTCCCTATGCTGACTTCAACAAGCAGCGCGTACTTTTGAGTGAAGCTCCGGGTGTCAACGAACTGGGCCGCATCGGTCAACCGGGCACCGTAGCCAATGTACCTGTTGTCAAGGCGGGTCAGAAGCAAGACCTCGAAGAGATTGGTTACAACTACCAGGTGTCTTTCACACTCAACGGTAAGGAGGAAGCCAAGGGTACCGAACTCTTCCGTTCGGCCAATGCTGTGTTCTACCTCTCCGACCCGCAGCAAGGCAAACTCGGTTTCGAGCGCGACGGTTACCTCACCACATTCAACTACCGAGTTGAGAAGGGTAAGAAGGTGAACCTCATGATTGAAGGTGACAACCGCAAGACCACGCTCTACGTAGACGGTCAGAAGCGCGAAGAACTTGCACCGAAACCGCTTTATGTCATCCGCGATACCGATCGTGCACACTACCAGGTTAAGGGTGCTTCTCCCTACGAGCCCATCGTATACCAACCCTCTGACAAGATCTTCTATCAGTCTACGCTCGTCTTCCCCCTCCGCCAGGCAGGCAACTTCCAAAGCGAGGTGACGAACCTCAAGGTTGAGCAGAAGTAAGCAGCTTCCCCATTCTGCTGACTAGATAGCTTCGACCTTTCGATGGCTATATATAATAAGGTGTGGGTCACCACCCTATACGACAAAACTCTGTGCTTCCCTCTCCAAGGGCGGCACAGAGTTTTTTTTGCGATAAACAGGAATAGATAATAGACGATAAAGGGCGAAGGGGCGGGAATACTTACCGCATGGCGCGACCCAACCATACACCTGTATGAATGATCACCGCAGAAAATACAGCTGCTATACATACGAAGGAGCTGTACGGTCGCGGCATGCCGCGACCCATTGCGTTACAGCATAATCTTCTCGCGAGAGAGTTACTTCTGCTTCGGGTCGCGGCATGCCGCGACCGTACAACCCTACCACCGGTTGAAAGCATCCATTCATTCCTTCTTCGGCAACTCATGCAACGGCATGTCGGCATAGAGCCCGCTGAACAGCGACTTGCGCAAACTGCGGAAGGCACGCCACGGACTCTCCTCTGTCAGGGGCAGACTCGTCCCGCGACGGTCCAACGTTTCGAGCAGCGTGGCAGGCGTCAGGCGGTGAATGTCCCCGGCAGGCAAGTACGTCGTTTCGCGATTGTTTTCCGTTTCAGGTATCTTCAGCAAGACTCCCGCTTGCGAGAGTTCACCGAGAATGTCTGTCACCACCCGCAAATGTACCTTCTCCTGCGTAGCCAATTGGCGTGCGGACAGGGGCGGACGCGATGCGGCAAACTGACGGCAAACAGCAGCGGCCAGTTGCACACAAAGGCAGTCGTGATCAACGCGACTGAGCCGCACACTCTCCTGACCGTAATAAAAGCTGTGCAAGTTCTGGTCAACATAGGCCAGGGCACCCCCAAAGAGGGTGAGCATCCAGGCTATCTGGCACATCAGCAAGAAGAGCGGAAGGGCGGCAAACGAACCGTAGATGGCATTATAGGAAGTCAACCATACTTGTGAATGCAGGTAACCGATCTGGAGCAACTGAAACAGCACACCCGTCAGGGTGCCTGCCAGCAAGGCACTCCGCAGCTTCACATGGGTATTGGGCATGAAAGCAAAGAGGCAGGTAAAGAACAGCACCATCACCAGGTAGGGCAAAAACTTCAACAGGAACAACACTGTGGGGCGCAGCAACATGACATTGGGCAACCACTCGTCGGCTGCAGAATAGATGAAATAGGTCAAACCGCTGGTGACGACAATAAAGATAGGTAGCAGAAAGAACACAGCGGTGTAGTCCGTCACCATGCGGAAGAGCGAACGTGGTTGCTCAACTTGCCAAATCTCGTTGAAAGCACTCTCGATGGAGTCTGTCAGACTAAAGAGTGTATAAAGCAACATCAGCAAACCGAAGCCTAAGAAGATGCCCCCTTGGGTATGATTAAGGTAAGACTGTACGAAGCCCACGAGTGTATCAATGATTTCAGGTTTAGCGACCACATTGCTGCGTATCCATTCCTCGGTAAAGGCGGCAAGTCCGAAACCTTTGGCCACAGCAAAGATGATGGCCAGGATAGGTACCAGCGAAAGCAGGGAAGAATAGGTCAATGCCGAAGCGCGGTAAGCCAACCCTTCGCGCAGAAAGAGCCGAATGGTGAGATAGAGTCGCTTCAAGGCTCCCATCCAGACTTTCCGCCACTTTCCTGTAGTGGGTTTCCAGAGATCACGGTGCAAGAACAAGGTTAAACGCTGTACAAAGGAAGACATGAGTATACTTTTTTGAGATGAAAAACGAAAGGGATGACTACCTCATCCACTTGCATAACGGCACGAAGATAATGAATCCCTGGCTACGAAAGCAGGATACGAAGGTTTAAACACTGGAAATTCCCCACCAGAAAACCGTAAAAGGAGGTCTAAACACCGGGGATGGCTCATACGGAAGCCGTAAAAGAAGGTCTAAACACTGGGGATGGCTCACACGGAACCCGTAAAAGAGGGTCTAAACACTGGGGACGACCTTCACGGAACCCGTAAAGACCCATCCACACACTGGGGACGACCCACTCGGGAGCCGTAAAAGGTCATCCCAACACTTGGGACGGCTCATACGGGAGCCGTAAAAGGTCATCCCAACACTTGGGACGGCTCACACGGAAGCCGTAAAAGGTCATCCCAACACTTGGGATGACTCACACGGGAGCCAGGAAACATCATCTCAACACTCGGAACGACCTACACGGAAAACGTAAAACATCATCTCGACACTTGGGATGCCCCACACGGAAACAGAGAACAAACGACTACATTCTGACATTGTTTATTCAATATTCCCATCCTCATCCTCCACGCAACCAAAGATGGCTTATCTGATATAAACGCATGATAGCTAAGATAACCAAAGATACAACCGTTTAGAACACAAAGCTCAGAAAATCATTAACACATTTTACCCCCCCCCAATTATATTGAATCTTTTTTATTAAAAATGTACTCGTATGGCTTGTTTAGTAAAATAGATTCCCATACCTTTGCTCGCAGAATTAGTATTAACGCAATCCATCACAGTATGATTGTACGTCTGAAGAACTTAACCGCTCTTGTCGCTGTACTTTTCTTTGCCACAGCCACAGCCTTTGCACAGAAAGCAACGATCAAAACCAACATTCCGTATTGGGCTACGACCACACCGAATGTTGCGTTAGAGTTGAAACTTGCCCCCCGGTGGACATTTGATTTCTCAATAGGATATAACCCATTTACTTTTAACAACAACAAGAAAATTAAACACATCGCCCTCCAACCCGAAGCCCGCTATTGGCTTTGCTCCTCCTTTGCTGGTCACTTTGTGGGTGCCAACGTGCTCTACTCCCACTACAACGCAGGCGGTATCAAACTGCCCTTTGGCATCTTCTCCGAACTGGAGCACCACCGATTTCAAGGCAATCTCGGTGCCCTCGGATTGGTCTATGGCTATAGCTGGATGTTGCCCAACAAGCGGTGGAACATTGAAGCGGTCGTCGGACTGGGTGCCGGCTATACCCGTTACGATAAATATGCCTGTGAAGTTTGCGGTAGCAAAGTAGGAAAGGACAACAAATGGTTCTTCCTCCCTACCAAACTCGCAGTCTCGATCGTGTATAACTTGTTCTGACAATTAGTTACGATGAACATTTAGGGGTGTAACTACTGCTACAGGAGTCGGAATCATTCGATGACTCGATCATTCGATATGTCGAAATAACGAGATAACAAGATTACAAGATAACGAGATTCCAAGATTCCGAATTTTCGAGACAACGACAATTCGCCACAACAGCCTCACGCCGTTTCGAAACAACGACACAACGACTCACAACCCTTCAAACAGTAACTTGAAACTCCCCTCCCCTATCCCCAAGCCTCTATGAAACTCTTCCCTCTTCTCTCCCTATTCAGCGTCCTTCCCCTCAGTGCCCAGCATCTGACCGATGCACGGTGGAGCGACGACAGCCTGCACTTAGGCTTTTCCCTTGTGGAAGACCGCAAGGCTGGGAGCGACTACGCCATATGGGCCACTCCCGTACTCACCGACACCAAGGGCCACCGCCTCGACTTGCCCGTCAGCATCTTTCGCGGCAAACGCAACCAGCGACTGCACGAACGGCAGCAGTTCTACCAACCCCAGACGCTCCGCCCCTTGCCTGTACAGGGCAAAGCCTGCGAAGGTGCATTGGGCGACACCATAGACTACCAACTCTCCTTCGACCGCCGCACCTATCCCTGGTTATGGGAAGACAGCATCCGCCTCGATGCCCTGCGCGAAGCCGAAGGCTGTTGCCAGGTCGATTCACTCCCTGCCAGTCCCGTGGCACAACTGCAGTACCGCGCACCCTTCTGCCCCGTGCTGCTGCCTGTGGAGGACAATACAGGTAAGGCGGGCGAACTTCAACGCGACAATCCCGTGTTGCAACACATCTCGCAATACCGTCCCTACGACGACACCCGCGTGATGTACAAGGAAAAAGGGGCACTCTGGGTTCACTTCGAACTCGACCGTCACCGCCTGCTCCACCAGTTCCGCGACAATGCCGCCACCCTTGACCGTATCGTAGACATCACCCGTCAGATTTTGGCTGACACCACTTCTACGGTCAAGCTCATTCAGATTATCGGTATGGCTTCGGTCGAAGGACCTGCCGACCGCAACATTCGTCTCGCTGCCAACCGTGCCGAAGCCCTCAAAGGCTACATTCAAAGCCAAATCCATACGCCCGACAGCCTGTATGAATTGGCAAATGGCGGGGAAGCTTGGACGGAACTCCGCGCGGCGATTGTCGACAACGACCTGCCGTACAAGCAGGAGATGCTCGACCTCATTGACCAGACACCCGACCCCAATGTGCGTGAACAGAAGCTGAAGGCACTCCACGGCGGACAGCCCTATGCCCAGCTTCGTGACCACATCTTGGGCGACCAGCGTAATTCGGGTTACCTCCGCATCTATTACGACTATGTGCCCGACAAGGTGGCTCCCGTCATCAACCGTGCCACCGCACGCTTGCAGGAAGCCTCAGCGGCTCATCCGCTCAACCGTCACCAGGCACTCTCAGCCGAAGCACTGGCTGAAGCCGAACGCGCCCTGGCAGCCGATGCCCGCGTAGCCGAAGCACTCCGACTCCTGCTTTCCGTTCGTCATGATGCCCGCTCTTACAATGCCCTGGGCGTAGCCTACTGGTATGCGGGGTACCGTCGCGAAGCTAAACAATACTTCGAAAAGGCGGCGCAAAACGGCAACGCACAGGCCAAGGACAATCTTCAACAGGCCTTGGAGGTGGAACGGCAGAAGTAAACACATCACCCCCGCTCCACGCAATCAGGGGGAGCGGAAACAAGGAAGCACAGCCACAACCATTCTTGTTGCACTGCTTCCTAATACTGACCGGAGATTCCCGGTTTACACATTGATTTCATTTTCAATTCAATTATTATTCATCACTAAAAACTCATTGTTATGAAACTTAACAACAAGTTTACCCTGATCAGTGTAGCATTGATGACGGGTGCAGCATGCCTCACTGCATGCTCTTCTGACGAAGTGGCTGAGAATCCGGGACTCAGCGCGGACGGCGAAAGCGTAAAGACGGAATTTGCAATCAACATTCCGCGTGCTAAGAGTGCGAGAATGACGGCAGGCAATACGCAAAATGGAGAAAGTGTTCAATTCCTCGGCTTAAATGAGATTCGTCTTATTCCTTTCAGCGTGGAACCGAGTAGTCTCGAAGGTAGTACTGCAATCCAATCAATCATCGGACTCGGCAACATTGCCAATAACGATGGTTTGACTAATGGCGTAAAGAAGTACAGCGATGTCAATATTCCCATTGGTACAAAGAGTTTCTACTTCTATGGTCACGCACCTCAGGGTTCTGCCGACGGAGAAGCTAACGAACGTTTTTCTTTGGGTATACTGACGGAAAATGTTACTGCTGTAAATGTTTTAAAGGGTATTCAATTTGGCATGGTTACCACTGTTGCAGACGATGCTAACATTGCCAATGACCAGGAAGCAATCGATTTGTTGAATCAGTTGAATGCTGTAGCAACAGTAGAAGGTTGGGCCAATGCTACCGCTGACTCACCAGCTAAGAAGCTTTATGACAACTTCATCAAGCTCAAAGCTGGTTCTGCCAATAGCATTAAGCTTGTAATGGAGGACTTGTACAACGCTGTTGAAAAGTTCAACACGGGTGAACCAACTCTTGCCCAAGCTATCAAATCTGCCATTACAACTGGAGATGCAGCTCTCTTCAATGCTGGAACATCTAACACTGAAACAGGTAACGTTACGCTCACTTGGAAGGCAGACAAGACCTTCCCCAAAAACGTAAACCTTCCCGAAGGTGTAGCTCAAGTTACATTTGAAAACAATGCATTCAAGTATGTAACTGCTACAAACATTGGTGCTTGGGGAGGTAACTCGGGTATGGCAATCAATGAAAAGAAGATTACCTACCCCGCTTCTCTTTACTACACTTCAAAATCTGCAGTTGCTGCTTCCCAAACAGCCGATATCCCCTCCAATATTACTGGATGGAGTTTCGATGGTTGGGATAAGGTTGTAAAGACCAACTCGAAGTCTGTAGCCCTTGCAGACAAGGTGAACTATGGTGTAGCCAACTTTGCAGTAACTGTAAAGTGCGATGGTGTTCTACTTCCGACCAATGGTACACAAGATAAGAAACAGGCCGCAGCAGAAGTCAACATGAATGGCAATGACTTTGTAGCTGTTCCTACTGATGGTTTCACCTTAACGGGTGTACTCGTAGGTGGTCAGTACCAAAAGGTTGACTATGAGTTTAATCCTATAACAGAAGGAAGCCAAAACGGCGGCACCTATACTGTTTATGACCGCGACGTACAAGGTGTAAAGGCAATCGCTAACAGTGCTAAGGGTACGAACTACACGCTCGTTCTCCCGACGCAGAAAACTGACGACAACATTCACTTCGCACTTGAATTCAAGAATGATGCAGAAGGTTTCTATGGCAAGGACGGTTTCATCCCCCATGGTGCTACCTTCTATGTTGTAGGTAAGATGACGAAGGAAAAAACTCCTACTGGTAACGAAAGTGCTAACGAAGAGAAGGCTACCAGAATCTTCCAGCAGGATTACAAGACTACTGCTAACGTCACACTGAAGACATTGAAAAATGCTTACTACACGTTGCCCGACCTCCGCGCAACGAACCTGTCATTTGGTCTTGCTGTAGATCTCACTTGGCAGAAGGGTTACGTATTTGATGTAACTATCGAATAATACCCCTCCGCTACTTCATAGTAGACACTTTTCCGAGCGGCAACCTTTCGTAGGGTTGCCGCTCCCTATCCCTCAGAAGCGGCAGATAATCGTTAATCTTCTGACCGTGGGGGACTTTTGACCGCCAAACAAAGGAGGAAACATGAAAGATAACAATACGATATATCACAGACTGTATGGTCTTTGCTCGTTGGGAATGGCATGGCTTACACTCAGTGCAACCCTCACCTCCTGCATCGACGAAGACCTCTCCGACTGTGGAAAAGACTACCAGATTACCTGTCAGGTGAAACTGGTGACGGAGCTGCAAAACGAACTGGCACAGGCTCTGGATGAACCCAAGGAGGTGCCCATCCGAAAGGAATTGGAACGGGCTCTCGCCCCCATCTTCTCGAACGTGGCTAACGATGTGGACCTCAGTTTCTATACCAACGGACAACTGAGCTACAACGAACAGCACGCCATTCATTCATCCAACGCTTCGTTTACACTCTACCTCCCTGCCAATTCGTACCATCACTATGCGATAGCCAACCTGCAAGCGATTCCGCAGCTTGAGGTGAACCACAAGGAACGGGAAACGGACTTGCGCATTGAGCAACTAAAGGGCGACACACTCGACCCGCACCACCGCGCAGTCTTTGTCGGCGATGTGCCCATGCGGATTGAGGACGAACGGAATCAGTACAACGTAAGTCTCTACATGCAAAACTGTACGGGGGCTTTGGTCATTGACGACCGGGGCTTTCATCCCGAAGAGGTCATTGCCTACGTAACGGGACTTTCGTCTGCCTTTCAACCCTGCGACAGCACGTTTCAGTTCACCCGTCCCACAGTGTTGCGTACACACGCACTCACCACGACGGGCTACCATGCCTTCCACACCACGGGCTTTCCTTCCCTTCCTGCCTCGACCTCAGCTGCATTGCGACGCACCGCTGGTGCCCCTGTCCTCTGGCGTTACCACGTGTTGCTGAAGATGGACGGCAAATGGACGAAGAGTGTACTCTCTGTCGAACAACCGCTGGAAGCCGGCAAACTCCGTGTCATCAAAGCTCACATCCGCGAAGATGGCGGCATTGCCTCTACGGAAGCGGATGTCGGTGTCAGCATCGAACTGGACTGGAAACCGGGCGGAGATCATGACGTGGAGATTTAAGTTGTGAGGCTGTGAGGTTACCTCTGCTGCCACGAGTCAAATGAAATCGAATGATGTCGATATATATCGATTTAAATCGAGTCTGCTCGAAGTCCTTGTAAGCTCTCACCACTATAACCTCAACAACTCAATAATCCGATAAATTCCTTCCCTACGCACAAGTTCGGGTGCAGATGTTGTACGGTCGCGGCATGCCGCGACCCAAAGCAGAAGTAACTTCTCTATCATCTGAAGAAGAACTTTGCAATGGGTCGCGGCGTGTCGCGACCGTACTGCATTACCGCCCGTTTAGCCTCCCGCCCTACTGGGCGGAAGGGAGTTTATCCTAAGCTTTACCAACTTACTGAAACATGATAATCAAACGATTTACATACACCCATGCCATCCTGCTTATCTTCCTTTTGACAGGTTTTCTTTCCTGTGATAAGGACACAGCCTCTGTGTTGCCCGAAGGAGACTACGAAACAGTGGACATCCTAATCAGTGATGCTTTTCCCACACCGCTGATGCGCACACCGGGAGACCCTGGTACCTCGCAGCCTGAAGAACAAGCAGACTGGAATAAGATTGACATCGTGATTGTGGCTGAACAACACCTTGGGGATCAACCGACCGTCCGGCGGTTGTCATATACACAAGAAGAATACAACCAACTTCCAACGTATGACGATACCAACGTCCGCAAGATTCAAATTACAAAGATGTTGCCTGGCAAGGTTTATCTCTATGCACTGACCTATACGGCAGAAGCTTCAGGAGCAGAGGAGATTGATAAACAGCTTACAGCAATTCAAGCTCTCAAAGACTGGACAAAAGCGAAACAACAAATAGAGGCGTTGACAATACCCAATAGCTATGCCGAACAAACGAAAAATGGCGATAAATGGGAGTCTAACAAGAACCATCTTCGCCAAATGCTGAGTGTGGCTACGGGGGCTATCACTCCCTATGAAATCAAACCCGGGGATGGACTCTTACCTGGCGAACGCTTTGCGAAGTTGACTTTGAAACGTCTGGCTACGAAACTTGACATTCAGTGGGATGCAGTCGATGCGGCAGGTATTCACGAAGTAAGGGTTAAACAGGTGAACATCAAGCCCAAAGCAACCCCAGCCCCTACGGACGCTGGTTCGGGTCGTCTCTTTCCTACGTTGGTCAGCGAAAACGTCCAACCACTTATCGGATCGAAGAAGTTTATCAACACTTCTCCCGTCAGCCAACGCAACGGCAGAGTATATCATTACGTCTTCCCCGACGGGGTGACGACACCTGTGATACAATTCGAGTTGACTGGGAAGATGAAAGATGGTTCAACAAAAGATTATTTATATACAATCACGCTTACCCCCCAAGGTGAAGAAAAGCCTCTCATCCCCTCCGCTTGGTATAAGGTCAATGTAAACATCAAAGGCCTTTCTGGCAATGCAAACATTACTGTAAGCGACAAAAACGCAACTACGGCTACAGAATAAGGTAAGGGGGATTCCATCCGATACACATTCGTTGGGGGCTGCCACCCCTTCCGGGGTTCGATACTTTTTAAAGGTCGTAATCCTTTACCTAGGGTTTCGCTTCGCTACACCCTAGGCTAAGTCCCTATCACCCCTACGGGGTTCTTCCTATACGCGCTGGCATCAATGGGAAAGAAAATACGACACGGTGGATTGGTACACTCGCTTGTACATGTTACATCAACGAATGTACATTTGAAACTGCTTACATACATATTACCCCACGAACGTACATTTGCCTCCGCGCCAACATGTGAACCCCGAAGGGGTGGAAGGGACTTAGCCCAGGGTGGAGCGAAGCGAAACCCTGGGTTAACCCAAACGTCCATTCAAATACATTCGAACCCCGGAGGGGTGGTAGCTGAATACGGCAAAGGGGGATTCCATCCGATACACATTCGTTGGGGGCTGCCACCCCTCCGGGGTTCGATACATTTTAAAAGTCGTAATCCTTTACCTAGGGTTCCGCTGCGCTACACCCTAGGCTAAGTCCCTATCACCCCTACGGGGTTCTACCTCTACGCGCTGGGGGTTATGGGTTCTCCCTATACGCGCCAACTATCTTGGAAACAATACATCCCGATACATTTAACAATCAACTCAAAAAACAAATACCACACTTATGGCACAGTCTTTCAGCCAAATATATATACATCTCATCTTTCACATAAAGACGACCAGTGTGATGATTCAAGAGTCTGAACAAAGCAGACTGCATGCCTATATGACTGAAATCATCAAAAGCAAGGGAGATAATGCACTGGCTATAGGTGGCACACAAAACCACATACACATTTTGTTTACGCTCGCACGTGAACAAAACATTGCCGACCTTGTGAAGCTTATTAAAACGCATACAACGCGATGGCTGAAAAACCTTGGACAACCCTATCACGCATTTGCGTGGCAAGCGGGATATGCTGCCTTCTCGGTGAGCCGATCCATGGTGGATAAAACAATGAATTATATCACAAAACAAAAGGAACATCACCGAAACTTCAGTTTCGATGAAGAGTACAGAAAGTTTTTAGACCTTTACGGAATAGACTACGACGATAAGTTCCTCCTCTGTGATTGAATGCGGAATCTTTAAGGGCATAAACACCTCTATATTCTGCTTCACTCCCTCTGGGTATTCCCCCCTCACAAATACCTACCCGACTACTCTTTACGATTTACTCCATACCCATCTAAACACGCTAAATACTACCACTATGATACGAAGTCATTCCCTTTGGATAAGCTTGCTCTGTTGGCTCCTTCTTTCGGTGTCAAGCTTTGCGCAATCCAATAACATTTATTACGTCACGGCAGACGGCAAGCCCGTAAACCCAGCAAACGTTCCAGGCATTACCTTACAAAAGGAATGGATGGATACAACCAAAGTATCTACCCTCGAAGCCGCTTTAAAGAATGCCCAAGCAGGCGATGAAATCTGGATCAAAGGCTACGAAATGGGGGCAAAGGGCGATGCGGTGGTTTATCAAGCTCCCGATGGCGGATTCAAGCTCAAGTCGGGCGTAAGTATTTACGGTGGCTTCGCCGGTGATGAAAAGAACAAGACGGACCGTCGTACGGACGGCCAGCTGTACCGCCTGCGCTACCGTACGATTCTGACGGGTGACGAAAACCGTAATGACGTAGTAGACCCTGTAAACTATATATTCCCCGGAGGTAACAACAACCGCGACAACAACCGCCGCCATGTCATTGACATAGACATGACACCCACAGTACAAAGTGGGAACAAGAATACGACGGCAACGGTGGTCAACGGCTGTATCGTTGCACGTGGTCATGCTTATGATGCGACGAACCCCACACAACAGAACGGCGGCGGTATCTACATCCACGGCAACAATACGGGCGGCGGCATCTTCCGCATCGAACGTTGCTTCTTCACAGAAAACTACGGCTATTATGGCGGTGCTATCTATGTAGCGGCAGAAGTAAAGAATGTCAACAACGGTGCCAACCTCATCGACCGCTGTGCCTTCTTCAACAATGCGGCGGGTGAACGCGAAAAGAGCTCTAACTACGGCGGTGCGGTCTGCATCGCCGGTCAGGGCTATGTATTCAACTCGACCATCTACAACAACGAGAACGGCGGGGTGCTGGCAACCAAAACGGGTAGTGCCATCATCAACTGTACCATTACACGGAATACGGGTGCAGGAGTCGACGGGTTTACACTCCCCCAGGAAAATACAGGAAAAGCGGATCAGAATATCCCCGTACACAACTCCGTCATTTGGGGTAACTCCAAGCTGACCACCAATGTCACGGACAATATGCCCGACTTCCAATACTCGGCCTATCCCGAGGCAGGAACCCTCGGAGCAGACCCGGGGCTCAATAACCTGTTGCTCAGCGAGAAGAACAACGAGGCTGCAGGCCCGTCATTTACTCTGCCTTCAACCCGTACAGGCTATGACATTGAGTTCAAAATCCGTGAAGAAGCCTATCCGCAGTGGAACTGGGAACCAATGGAGGAAACGACCTTGGTCGACAAGGGATACAATAAACTCTATAACGACATAACCTTTACCCAAAATCCAAACCAGGACCTCAATGGCCAAACACGTATACAAGGTACTATTGACATCGGTGCCTACGAGTTTCAGCCCTTGGCTCCCGGTCGCCGTCGCTATGTAAAACAAGACGGAACGGGTAAGGGTACTTCGTGGGAAGATGCTTCAGGCGACTTACAAGCCATGATTGACGAATTGGCTACAAATAATCTCAACAACCTTCCGGGCGAAGTATGGATTGCCGGAGGTACCTATAGGCCTAAGACCTTCCTTATCACTGGTGAAAACTATACCGCAACTTTCTGCATGCGTGACGGTATCAGTGTCTATGGTGGATTTAAGGGAAACGAAACGTCTAAATCTCAACGTCTTACATACCAATTTCCTTGGGAAACAGAAAAGGATCAATCTACAGTTTATTTAGTTGCTAAAGAATACAACAATAAACCTGTTTTGGCGGACAATCGTTGGAACATCAATTCCAGTTCCCGTCATGTCGTATGGTTTGCTCCTGCAACTTACAGTGATGCCCAAGCACCAGCTTTCACCCGTCCTACCATCTTGGATCGCGTCTGCATTGAAGGGGGACATGCTCTGGGTGAATCGACAGACAAAGCAACCTTTCAAAGTAGTGTCGGCGGTGGTATCTATATGAACGATGCCAACGCCTATTTGCGCGACTGCGTGGTGAAATACAGCACCGCGAAAGTGGCGGGCGGCGGTGTATACTTGAAGAACGGGCGTATCATCGGTTCGCTGATTTACAATTGTAATGCTGGTGCCGACACGGAAAATGGCAAAGGCGGTGGAGTCTTTGTTGACGAAACGGGTATGGTGCTCCGATCGATGGTGGTAAACAATACGGCAGGACTTGGTGCGGGCGTCTATTTGAACAATGAAGACCAATTGTTGCCTAATTACCTGGTGGTTTCAACCAGTGTTATCAGCAACAATACGGCACGCATTAACGGTGGAGTGTACTGCAACAAGGGAGGCATATTGACGCAAAACACCATTACCAACAACTATACCCCGTCTTCGCCCGACTTGGCAAACAGGCATTCTGCACAAACGGGCGGCGTGTATATCAACGAGTATGGTATGGTAATCAACTCCATTATCTGGAATAATAAAATTAACCTGACAGGAGCAAGCAATTCTGATGAGGCTACGGACATTCCGGTTTATGCACTCAATCCGACCAAGGAGAAGGTGCGCTTCCTTTACAATGCCATTTCCTGCCCTAACAACGCGGTGTGGAACAATACCTTGCAGGAATATACGCTGACACTGGGCGATAACAATACAACAGACAGCAACCAGATGGGCCCTGACTTCACGGTAGAAACTGAAGGGATTATGACCAGTGACGAGGCTTTGCTGAAGCGTGTGGGAGCACAAAGAGAGGCCGATTGGATTTATTACTATTGGCAACCCAAGCAAGGTTCGAATCTTTGGGCAGCCGGACAACCGATCGGACAGTTCCCCGAACACGTATTGATGGCTCCGGAACTTGACATCACCGGCAAGGATCTCTTTGATCAAAAACCCTCCATCGGTGCATTTCAGGTTATTCCTACAGTTATTAAAGCTGACGAAACTTCAGAAACAGACAAATACATCATTTACGTAGACGGACAAAATACGAGCATTGAGGCTGACGGTTCGTCTTGGGACAAGGCACACCGTTCGTTGACGGAAGCGGTTAACTGGTTTGCTCGATGGGATAACCCAGAGAAGAAGCAAATGGTGATCCGTGTGAAGGCGCAAGAATTATGGCCCAAATTTGCCTTTTCAAATGAGGATCCGAAAACGGCCACGTTGCGCATTCCTGTGACAAAAAGCGGTCAGCCGATTGTCATCGAAGGTAGTTGGCATCAAAACGAACAAAAACAACAATGGGAACGCAACCCGTTGGCATTTCGCAGCATTCTCAATTCCAATTTCAATGGTAAGACGCAGGAAGAAGGTTTTTACCACGGTGTAAATATCGATGCGAATGCGAAATTAGTACTCGATGGTTTCCACATCATCAATGGTTATGCTGCCTCAACAGCGTCTATCCAAAGTGGTGCAGGTGTTCTCGCCAAAGCAGGATCAGACGTAACTCTGCGCAACTGTATCATTGAAAACAATACTGCACACACGGCTGCAGCTGTCGATGCACGTGAGGCAAAGAACTTGACCATGATTAACTGTGTGGTCAATAACAATACCAACACGAGCGGCGATTCTGAATCGGTTATTGGTGTACCAGCAGGTAAGGAAACGACCCACACGTTTGACCACCTGACTGTGGTCAATAACATAGGTTCGATTCCTGCTACCATCACAAAGGAGCACAATTACAATTCCTTTGCTGCTGGCAATACAGGAAGCAATAATACGCTCGAACTTGCCACCACGGGTGAAAAAGGAGGAGCAAAGAACTTTGCCAATCCGACGAATAAAGTCGGAGCCACCTTCGGTTTCGACACTTACTTGGGTGGTTACTCGGAGTTCCGCCCGCTCACGTCATCAGTGGATGCCGCTCAAGTTATCAATAAGTGCGTAGTAAGTCCCATCACGAAAGGAACAGACAGTCCTTTGACAAATGATATCACGATGGTACACGATCGTGACCTTGGAGGTATTCCCGACCTCGGTGCCTATGAAGCGGACTTACCGAAGAAGGGAAGGGTGTATTATGTGCGGACGTCTGCTGATGGTGGAAGCGATACGAATGATGGTCTTTCATGGGGTACGGCTTTTGCAACGGTACGTTATGCAGTACTGAAAGCTTCAGAGCAGAAGACTATAAACAGTGAAAAGCCGCAAGTATGGGTCGCTGCGGGTACTTACCAGCAAGCTCCTGTCAATATGCAAGACCCTGATAAGAAAAAGGATCCTGAAAACAAAAACAATACATGGGCTTTTAGTTGCTTTGAAATCGTAGATGGGGTCAATGTATTTGGTTCCTTCCCCAAAACAGGTATGCCTGGTATGGACGACCGTCATCCCTTCGTTTCTAATTCTATTTACTACGATCAAAAGAAATACCCTGATGTAAGCCAGTATGAAACAATATTGAAGCCAACGGAAGGAGTGAAGGATAATCATCGTGTATTGGGTCAACCCTACATTTACAACCCCGTCACAAATTCAAAAGCCACTGCCTATGTATATGTAGGCGAAGGAAAGGGAAGATACAATCTTATTCCTTCACAGATGGAATATGTCGACGAGGGTAAAGGCAACTTCTATTACTCAGACCAGGATGCCTTTGTGAAAGCGAATAGTGCAGTAAGCACTCACTTTTATGCTGAACAAACAGGATTCTATATTGACAATGGAAGAAATTACGTTCACGTCAAAAAGGGTGAATTTACCTATGTAGGTGAAGGTTATGGCAATTATCTCTATACGCCAAGTAGCTATAAAGACGTAGGTCAAGGCAATGGAGCATACGAAAATAGACAACAAAAGGATTTTGTATATCCTACAACTTGGGATGGATTCACCCTTCGTGACGGCAAACTAAATCAAGCCGTTAAATCTAGCGCTCGTAATGGTGGTGCTGGGGCTGTAATCTATAATAACGTCACACTCAAAAACTGTATCGTTACAGATTGTAAATATGACATCAAAGTTGAAAAAGATATAGTAATAGAAATCCGTGGTGGAGGTATTTATTGTGATGAAGGTACAGTCATTAACTGTTATGTTCAAAATAACACTTTAAGTAACTCTGGAACAAGATGGGGTAATACCAGTTATGGAGCAGGCATCTATCTTTACAGGGGTACTATGTATAATTGTGTAATAAACAATAATACAGGAACGGCTCAAGCTGCTGATGGTGCGGGCATTTTTATTGAAAATGGTGCCTTCTTTAATAATACGGTAGTTGGTAATATTTCCAAAGGTAGTGTGCGTGGAAATGGCGGTATTAGTATTTGGACCAGTGGCAATAAGTCACAATTGGACATTCACAACTGCATTGTGGTTGGTAATGAAGGCAAGAAAGGGGTCATGGGTAGTGCAGATATAGCCATCGGAAATAAAGGCGTTATCAATTGCCATCATACGATTACGAGCAGTGCTACCAATCAAGGAAGCAATGATAAAGCAATTTATTATCACAATTCGCATAGCAACAATGATGTCCAATCAATTTTTAGGGATGCTACCAAGAAAGACTTCCGTCTCAAGGCAGGTTCTCCTGCTCTCAACATGGGTAATGATGCCCCTGTAGTTGACAGTGCAACCATCTATCTGGAGTACTATACTGATATGGACTTTACCGACCGTATCAAGGACTGTCGTGTGGATGCGGGTGCCTATGAGTCAGAAAACGAGGAAAATATCAAGGCGGAAGGAGAAAATGTACAGGGAGCGAAAACCCTCACCTACTACGTCACACAAAATGGTGCAGGTACACGTAGTGGGGAGAATCCCGACAATGCTGCCTGTGCCATGAAGCTGCAACGCGTCTTGACTCGGGCTGGTGAAGTGGCCCGGCAATATCACGAGAAGCAGGTAGTGGTCAAGGTGGCTGGCTATCCTGGTAAAACCTTCACCTACCATGCCAACACGCTCAGTAATCCGAATGACCCGCAGAGCTACAGCTTTGTGGTGCCTTATGGCGTGACGTTGATTGGCGGTTATTGCGAAGGATTGACGATTGACAATACAAAGTACGAAGCCAATTGGAACAAGGTGGATCGCGATGCTGCGCAGTTTATGACGGTTCTCAGTGCTATCAAGCAAGGCACAACGACGCAAGACGTGAACGGTTACCATGCGCTCACCTTTGGCGAAAAGCCAGCAGAATGGCCCGATGGTAAGGAAAAGATGACCTTGGTAGACGGTGTGTACTTGGAAGACGGTGCAGCTACTTCGCTCGCGCCTCTGGGAGACTCACGTACCCGTGGCGGTGGTACCATTGTACCCGCTTGGGGACATCTACGCAATTGCGTTGTGCGTAACAATAAGGCTCGTCAAGGTGGGGGTCTTTATGTTTTGCCCGGTGGTTTGGTCACAGGTTGCGGTATTATGCAGAATGAAGCGACCCTTGAAGGAGGCGGTATCTATGCCTGCAAGGATAAGCAATCGGAAAGTATGAATTCATCCCAACCCGATGAAATCCGTTCGCACCTTATCTCCAACACCCTTGTGGAGAACAAGGCGAATACGGGTGGAGGTATCTATCTGGAAGATGGGGCTGCACTTAGTGTCAATGTAGCGATTTGGGGTAATACGGCTGGTACGGACAAGAATGTCAGCGGTGTAGTCAACCAGAAATTCAGCGACCGACTCTTTACTGACATACAGTTTGGCGATATGATCAAAAAGCTGAAGGAGTTGATTTCTGAATGGTATCCCTTCAACTATAGCTATATTGAAAAGTTTGAGGTGCCGGGCAATGTCAACAACTCGGTGATGAGCTCAAACCGCAACGATTACTTCGGCCAGTTCTTTACCCTGAAGCCCTATTCAATCTTGATTAACAAGGGTATGCTGGAATCGATACAAGATGCCATGGTGAAGAAAATCGGTGTGGCTGAATATGATATGCAAGGAAAAAGACGTAAAGGACAGCAAGAAGATCCACTCCGACGCATTGATGTAGGAGCTTATGCCTATACGGGCGGAGTGATGCCGACCGACACCGTCGTGAAGCGTCTCTTTGTGTCACCAGCCAATGATGTCATGATTAAGGAGGGTACAGAAGAAAAGTTCATGGGCAGAAGTTTCTACACTTCGTTTACCCTGCTTGAAGATGCGATTGACTACATCAATGCTGTCAGAAAAAACGCTCAAGTCGGTAAAGAGGCACGCAAGACAACCTTTGAGATTCTCATGGCGAAGGGTACTTACAAACCACAGCGTCAACGTGTCAATGCGGCAACGACGGTCTATGACCAACGCTTGAACTCGTTTACCATTCCCTATAACGTGCAGATTTACGGTGGATTCTCGGGCGAAGAGAAGTATTCTTCATTTAAAGACAATACAGAATTACCTGTAATCGAGGGGGAAAATATTACACTGCAAAAGTATGAACTCATTGATTCACTTTGCCAAAAACGTTCTCGCTCTGATCACAACGGTAACCTCTTGTTTGAACCCTGGGAACTCGCTGCGCAGACGGTACTCTCGGGGGAGCTGAATATCTCGGAAACGGAAAAGAATGCTTACCACGTGGTGTATAGCGAGAAGGCTTTGCCTGGGCTCGATGCCAACGGTCAACCGATGGAAGTTCCTGACTCCCAAACGGTAGTACTCGATGGTTTGACCATCATGAAGGGCATTACGCACAACAGCTTGCAACAAAGCGGCAGCGGATTGGCCGAAAACGAAGTCGGCCGGGGTGGCGGTGTCTACAGCAAGGGGGTAGACTATGTGCTTGCTAACTGCCGTCTGTTGGAAAACAAGGCCGTGCGCGGCGGTGGTGCCTTCCTGTGGGATGCCGATCTCTACCTGTTCAACAATCTCTTTGCGGGTAACCAAGCAGATAATATGCCTCCACGAGCCGGGGCTAATGAACCTTCGTACGGAGGTGCACTCGTTGTGGCTGCCACAAGTAACACTGCCCAACAAACTTACCATGTCAAGGCTATCAACAACCTCTGGGCTAACAACTGTGCCAGGCATAAGGGAGGGGCTGTCGCCATCTATAACGAAAAAAATTCGCACACCAAGTTTGAAGTACGCTTTGCCAACAACACGATTGTACACAATCAGGCTTCTGCTGCTCCGGTGATTTACGGTAGTTACACCAAAAGCTATTTGGTAAACTGCCTGCTGTGGGGAAACCAAGGTGACATTCTTGGAGAAAATGAAGCTACGGCTAATATTTCCTACAGTGCAAGTGATGTGGATTATCACGATAAATTTGGCGATAAGAATCAAGAACAGGGTAAAAACAAGAATCACAACAGGTTGATTGATTCGGAGAACCACAGCAAGAAGGGACCGCACTTTTGGCAACCTTCTACCCACGCTGGTGTGGAAGGGTATAATAGCGAAACCAAATGGAACCCGATTGCTATTTCACCCGTTACGGATCATGGCAGTGGTATGATTGATCAGAGAAATGATCAGCATGAGGAAACCACTAAACCAATGCCTACCTATAAAAGTTGCTGGGAAGAATTTATTCCGGAAGCGCTGCAAAAATACAAGCAAGTCTACATCACAAAAAGTACGACTAAAGAAGACCCCGATAGCTACACACGCTACTCGGGACCGCTTGATGCAGATTCGGGAAAGGTATTGACCCGACCTATTGATATTGGCTTCTACGAGTATCAGTATATCTCCCGTTTCTCTACCATGCCTCAAATTTATGTGGCAGAACAACGTGCTGGACGCGGTACGGGCGATAACTGGGAGAATGCAACGGATGACTTGCGCGGCGCCATCATCGGTGCGGCTCATCCTGAACAAAATGCAAAGGAAGATCGTACTATTTATGTGAAGCACGGACACTACGTTTCACCTTCGCTCAACCAAGATGGCACGGCATTCCCGATTCATACGAGTAACCTGACCAGCGGCAAGCAACTCAATTTGACCATCAAGGGTTCGTGTACGGGTATAGGACTAGGCAGTAAGGCTGTCCAAAACTTTAGCCAACCGAGCTATATTGCAGCTCATCCACAAATGACTGCTCAAACTAAACAACTGTTTGACATTTCAGTCAACTCAGGCAAACGCTTGACCTTGGAGGGCTTTAGTATGACAAATGCGAAACCTGAAAAGGAGGGTGGCACGGCTGTTAAGCTCACCAAAGTGGCAAAGTATGGCCAAATGGCTTTACGCCAAGTCGCCTTACGAGGCAATCGCGTGGGAATGGAAGTCGGAAAGTATGCACTCCAAGAAGGTGGCAAGCTACTTGCTGTTAATACGCTCTTTGCGGATAACCAAACAGGATTAGCTTTCGATGAACAGGACTCAATCTCTGTCAATCACGCCACACTGGTCAATACGACTTTTGCAAACAACCAGACGGCCGATATGAACACCGCCGTTCCGGCTACTTACAACTCGGTGGCTTGGAACAATGGAAGAAACCATATGCCGAAGGATGACCCGCATGCAGCAGCAGAAGAGCGTAAGTACTACAACCAAGTCTTTACGTTTAAGGAGGAGGCATCCGTACACAACAAAATATTGCTGAAAGGACCCAACTTCGTTGACCCGCTGAATGCCGATGAGTCGAAGCGTGACTACCGTATCCGTCCGAGCTTACCCTTGCTGGATAAGGGAAATATTGGACTTTACCAAAAACACGCGATGGAGCTGAAAGGTGATAATTTACCAACATCGATACCAGATAGTGTAAAGGACCTGTATCATACTAACCGACAAGTGGGTAAAAACATCGACATCGGTGCTTACGAATACGAGGCCTTGTTGCAGCAGATTATCTACGTCAAGGAAGGATTGACTGAAGGTAAGGCGGACGGTACAAATTGGAAAGACGCGACAGGTGACTTGCAAGGGGCGGTCGATCTCGCTGGACTATATGCCGAGGTTAATAAGGATCAGAAGGCTTACGTCTTTGCAGACCGCAATGTGCATCCCAAGGAACAACTGACCATTTCGCTCCCCAATGCCCAAATTTATGGTGGTATGTACGGAGAAATTCTGTTCGATGAGGAAGGACAGCCAAGTAAGGATGTAGAAGCAACAGTCAAGCATCTGCTCAGCCAACGCACAGGCATGCTGATGCAGCGTGAACACTCGAAACTGACTAAGTTGCAACTGAATGCTGACGCTGTGGTCGATGGTTTCGAAGTGGAACAAGAAGCTGTGGTCAATGCGGGTACACTCTCGACTTCGATTGTGGGCAAGACGACTGACAAGGATGCGGTCGTAACCAATCAAGAGAACACAACAGGCTTGCTCTACAACTCGCTGGTTTATGGCAACGTAAACGGTTTGAAGGCGGTGAATGTAACCGCTACGGGAACCATTACTCCCGCTCAAAGCGAGAGTGGTAATAACCGCTTTAACGTAACAACCGAAGCGGAAAACCGCTACATAAAGACTGATCACTGGAAATATCAGCTGAATGAAACGGACTACGAAAGCCTTGACAAGGGAACGGTGAAATTAGATCCTTATATAAACGCTGTCGGTCATGACCGCGACTTGATTGGTAACAAACGTGTGCGCGGTAAGGTGGACAATGGTTGCTTCGAAACGTGGAACGTGGTCACGGACACAGTGGTTGCTGCTGAAAACTTCCCTGCAGGCCAATCGGTAGTCTATGTACGCAGTGGCAAGGAATTACAACTTGACAAATCGTACACCATAGATTCCCCCTTCAATCCCGGTTTCCTCCTACTTGAACACCAAGCGGGGCTACGCGGTAACAAGCAGGAAGTGTTTCTGACAAACTTTGCTGTGGAACGTCAGTTGCTCCCATTAAAACAGGCGGAAGAACAAGCCCAAGCTGAAGCCAATGCAACAGCTGCCGACACGAAGGTATATGACTTGGCGGTGATGCCATTTATCGTGACTAACGCGGAAGGTATTCAATCCCAAGAATATCCAGAAGATGCTAAGTTGTATTGCTACGATGCGCAGAAACGTGCTAGCTTCAACTTTAAGTTTGATGATGTTACTACGGAGGGCATCAAAGGGGCATGGAAGACAACGTCCTATGATGCAGACCGCAATAACAACTACACCAGGGGATGGCTTATCGAAGGGAAGCCCAATACGAAGGTGCGTTTCTATGGCAAGGATTACAAGGAAGACTCTTCGCTGAAACAAGTCTCGCTGATGAAGGCAAACCATAATGAGCCTTGGAATCCTTCCATCTCACAAAGCTACAAGTTCACCCACAAGGAGAACATGAGCTGGAACCTCTTCGGTTCGCCGTATCTCTGCGCAATGAAGTACACCGATATGGAGTATGGACGCGTGATTTACGGGTATCAGGACGGTAAGTACGTACCTATTCAGACGTATCCGAAGGATGACGGCACCTCTGCTCCGAAAGGCTATATTCCTGCAGGAGATGCGGTGTTTACACAGACGGCTACGCTGAAAGATGAGGAACGGTTCACCGTGCAATTGCCGACATCTAGAAACTCTGAAACAGCTTATGCTAATCAGGAAACAACCCTGAAAGTGGCTATTGCCCAACAAGCTGCGACCCGCGCCGATGCAGCTGACACGAAACCCGACATCCTCCAACTCCATGCGGTGGATGCCTCCGAAGCGCGTACGGACTTTGACCTGGGCAGTGACGGTGTGAAGTGGACAAGCCTGACGGCAATGCCGCAGCTGTATGCTGTACAGAACGGCGGTCACTACTCACTCCTCTCGGCTGTCAACCGAGAAGGTACGGTGACGGCGGGTGTCAGTCTTCCCGAAGCGGGTATGTATACTTTCTCGATTCCCGAGGACTGTGATCTGACGAACTACGAAGTGGTACTGCTTCACGATGCGGTCACGGGGTTGTCGACTGACTTGACAGAAATGCCTTACGACTTCGCTGTCACCGAGGCTTGCGAAACGGAGACACGCTTTACACTGAGCTTTGTCCGCAAGGATTCGGGATTGACGCAGGCAATTCGCGTTCGTCGCATCGCTTCACACACCTTCCGCATAGAAGGCACGCAACCGGGTGACCTCATCCGCATCTTCTCTACCGACGGCAAACTCATCGCCACGGCCACGGCTTCTGCTGCCACCCACGATGTGAAAGCCTTCCTCCCTGCTACGGCTATCGTAGAGGTGAAACGGGACGGCAAGGCGGTCGGCGTAGTGAAGGTAAAGTGAAGTTCATGACCCATACACACTATTTTGACACGGAGCGGTCAGGACTCAACGTCCTGACCGCTCTTGTTGTTTGTGGGAGGATAAAGTATGATGCCGCCCATACTGGGCTGATGGGAACGCAAAGCACCATAAACATAGGATGGGACGTGTGCCCTATCACAGAGACACTCTCCCCTCTCCCACCGATTAGCACGCCCCAATCATTGCTGCTACCCTTGACGGATGCCGCATTTCTTTCACTGAAGCCGCCTTCTGTTAGAAAAACGGGCTGAACAAGTGAGGCTGCGACACAAAAAAAGCTCCTGCACAGGGCAGGAGCTTGATAACAAAATATTATCGATGAGAAAATGGATAGGCGTTTAACCCACCTTGAGCGTAAAGAGAAATTCGAGTCCTCCGTCCTTACGGTTACGCACGGAGATGTCGCCTTGGTGGAATTGAACGGCGTTACGAACAATGGAAAGGCCCAGGCCCGTACCGCCATTGTCGCGGGTGCGACCTTCGCTTACCCGATAGAAACGCTCGAAAAGACGGGGCAAATGTTCTTCGGAGACACCATCACCGGTGTCGTAAAACGAGAAGTAGGCAAACTCGGAGGTGAGGTTGTAACAACTGAGATGAATCTCACGACCATCGCCAGCATAGCGCACACTGTTCTCCATCAAGTTGCGGAAGATGGAATAAATGAGGGAGTAATTGCCGTAAAGGGTGAGATTGCCAGGCAGATCGATAAAGAGTTGCATGTGAGCATCGCGCAACTTTTCACCCAAATCTTCACGTACATCGTCGATGACCTTGGCTACACTGACTTCTTCACGCGGCATGAGGTCGGCGGCTTCTTCGGTCTTGGTGATGAGGGCGACGTCACGAATGAGATCAGTCAGGCGGATGACTTGCGCATGAGCCTTCTCTAAGAAATACTGCTTGCGTTCGTTGGAAAGATTGGGACAGCTGGTGATGGTCTCAATGTACCCACGGATGCTGCTGACAGGGGTACGGAGTTCGTGGGTGATGTTGTTACTCATCTGCTGCTTGAGTATCTTGTTCTTCTCAGCACGTGTGATGTCGGAAAGGCTTAACTCAAATCCACCGTCAGAATAGATCAGCACTTGCACGCCGAAGGTATTGCCTCCACCCTTGACGGTAAAACGGAAGATGGGTGCTTCCTCGGGAAAGGGACGCGAACCGCCATGAAGGGTTAGGAACTCTAACACGGGAGCAAAGGGTTTGGCTTGCCACAGGAGGGATAGATCAGCTGTCGGACGGTCGAGCACGGTGTTAACGTACTGCGTGAAACGAGGATTGGCATAGATGGGCTGACGGTCGGGACCAAAGATGGCTATACCTTCCTCAAAATAGTGGAAGTGGCGCATGAGGCGTTCGCGCTCGGCAGCTACCACCCGTCCAGTCTCTTCGAGCTGACGATACTTGAGCATGATGGCATGGCTGATTTCACCCAACTCTGTACGCGGGAACTTAATGTGGTCGTAGTCTACGAGTCCACGATCGGCTGAACGCATAAAGGCGCGTAGACCGTCAATGGACTTGCTCACATGGTCGGAAATGTGGATAAGGAAAACAAGGACTACGGGGAAGAGCATCAGGACGAACCAAAGGAAGACGTTGTCGGCCTTCATCAGTGTCTGAACAGAAGCATCGTATGGTAGGGCTACGCGAACGATGTAGTTGCCGTAGGCCTTGGCGTAATAGAAGTACTCGCGATTGTCGGTACTGGAGTAACGGACATCCGATCCGCTACCGGCACGCAAGGAGGCTTGCACTTCACTGCGCCCGATGTGGTTTTCCATGGTTTCGACACTGTGACCCGTAGACTCGGAGAGCACTTTGCCCCGACGATTGATTACGGTGAGACGCAGGTCGACGGGCAGAAGTTCGGCAAGGTTCTGAAACTTAGTGTTGTCCTGCGGGTTGTTGACATTAAGGGAATACTTATCAACTTCGGCAGCTACGACATCGGCGTAGCTCTCCAGCCTCGATTCAAGCACATCGCGCTTGTACTGCCGCTCGCGGTTGTACTGAAAGATGACGAGCAGGGCGGTAAAGATGGCGAAGAGGGCGAGGAAGTTGAAGAGTAGTTTAGATTTGTAAGTCATGGGAGGAAAGAGGATATTAGAAAAGGAAGGGCGAAGTCTGGCTATTGGGTCGCTGCTCATCAGCTTGCCCGTGTTATTCGACAGGGAAGTTACTACTACCTTGGGTCGCGGCATGCCGCGACCGTACAACATGCTGCGAACCATTAATTTACCAATATCATTCAGCGTGCCCTTCAACAAGGAGGAGCTTCCACTATTCTTCGTAACAATAGCCATAGCCCTGACGATTGGTGAGATGAGAACCATAATCGCCAAGTTTGCGACGCACGCGAGCGATATGAACATCGACCGTACGATCGAGAACATAACTGTCGCCATGCCAAACCTCTGCCAAGATTTCTTCACGCGAGAATACACGACCGGGCTGCTTCACGAGCATGCTGAGAATACCAAATTCCTTGGGCGATAGACGCACATCCTCACCATGGATGCGTACTACCTTCTTGACATGATCGACTACAACTTCACCTACCTTGACTTCGGTCTGGGCAGGCGTAGCCTGGGTGCGGCGCAGAATGGCCTTGATGCGTGCCAGCACTTCGTGAAGGGAGAAAGGCTTGGAGATGTAGTCGTCACCACCAGCAGAGAAACCGGTCAGCATATCGTTCTCGGTATCCTTGGCTGTGAGAAAGATTATCGGCGTTTGATTCTTCAATTCCTTACGAAGGCGTTCTGCCATACGGAAACCCGACATGCCACCCAGCATGACATCGAGCAAGATGAGATTGTGTTCGGGAGAAAGCAGATGAAGAGCTTCTTCGGCTGATTCGGCTGTATCGACTTCATAGCCTGCATTTTCCAAATTACACTGAAGAATTTCGCGCAAATCGGGCTCATCGTCCACGATCAGAATTTTGTAGGACATACTATATATATAATGTGTTGTTGATTAAGTTGATGAGTTGAACGGAGAAGCGTGTGTTACAAACAGGTTACAACCAGTAACATGTTTCATTTTCGCGGTGCAATATTACGCCTTTCGCCCACGAGGAAAGGGCGTTGGGCTGTTAATTTTTTGTGAATAATCAACGGAAAAGGGTTTCAGAATGAACGGGAATGAGCCTTCATCAGATTGTAACCTCACAAATGCCGCTTCGCTTCGCGTTGTAACACTTTCTTAACCGTTTCGTCACACCTTACGCACACCTCAACTCTACTTTTGCACCCGAAAAAATACTCACTCAAAACATTACACTAACGTTATTACAGTATGGAATGGATGTTTCTGGGAATGGTAGCATTCCTGTTTATCCTCGCCGCCTTCGACCTCTGGGTAGGTGTCAGCAATGACGCGGTCAACTTTCTTAACTCCGCGATTGGTTCGCAGGCAGCACGGTTCCGCACCTTGGTAATCATTGCTTCGATCGGTGTGTTTCTGGGCTGCATCTTAAGCAACGGTATGATGGACATTGCTCGCCACGGCATCTTCACACCGCAGTACTTCAGCTTCCGCGAAGTGATGTACATTTACCTGGCAGTGATGGTGACTGACATCGTACTGCTCGATGTGTTCAACACGTTCGGTATGCCTACCTCGACAACCGTTTCGATGGTCTTCGAATTGCTCGGAGCTTCATTTGCCTTCGTGATGATTAAGATGGCTGGCGACACGCTCGGTTTGGGCATGGCAGACTATCTGAACACGTCAAAAGCTTTGGAAGTAATTCTCGGTATCTTCATGAGTGTGCCTATAGCCTTTATATTCGGTTCGCTCGTACAATATCTGACCCGTATTCTCTTCACCTTCGACCTCACAAAGAACATCCGCTGGAAGATTGGTATCTTCGGCGGTGTGGCCATCACAGCCATTCTTTACTTCATGCTTTTCAAGGGTCTGAAAGACCTTTCGTTTATGAACGCTGACGTGAAGGCTTACATCAATACGCACATTCTGACGATTCTCGGTGGCGTGTTTGTGGTGGCTACCATCTTGATGCAGTTGCTTCATATGTTACGCGTCAATGTGTTCCGCGTCATTGTGCTCTGCGGTACGTTTGCACTTGCTACGGCCTTTGCCGGTAATGACTTGGTAAACTTCATCGGTGTGCCTCTTGCAGGTTACTCTTCTTTCCTTGACTTTACAGCCAACGGTGCGGGTAGCACGCCCGAGACCTTCATGATGGCTTCACTCCACGACTCAGCGCAGACACCTTTCTACTTCCTTGCCATTGCGGGTCTGATTATGGTTGTCTCATTGGCTACATCTAAAAAGGCTCGCAAGGTAGTTGAAACGGAAGTGGGACTCTCTCGCAAGAACGAAGGCGACGAAATGTTTGGCTCATCTAAGGCCGCTCGAAGCCTGGTGCGCTGGGGTAACTCCGTAGCATCGGCTGTGGCAAACATTACTCCGGCTCCTGTGGCACGCTACATTGACAGCCGTTTCCAAATGCCGGCAGCAGCCGAAGCTGACAACAAGGCGGCTTACGACATGCTCCGTGCTTCGGTTAACCTGGTGATGGCTTCACTGCTCATCGCACTGGGTACTTCACTGAAGCTCCCGCTCTCTACGACCTTCGTTACCTTTATGGTGGCCATGGGTTCTTCACTGGCTGACCGTGCCTGGAGCCGCGAAAGTGCCGTATTCCGCATCACGGGTGTGCTCACAGTAATCGGTGGTTGGTTTATGACGGCCGGTGTGGCTTTCACTGCAAGCTTCTTTGTCGCTTCTGCGATGAATTTCGGTGGTGTTGTTGCAGTAGTTCTGATTGTAGCACTGGGTATCTACAGCATCATTCACAGCCAGCGACGCTTTGCCAAGAAGCAAAAGATGGAGGCTGAAGAGGGTGACATGTTGTTCCAGCAAATGTTGCAGACAACGGATCGCACGGCTATCGTCCCCATGCTGACACGTCACCTCTATGTTAACGTAGCTGAGACGCTCGAAAAATACCGCGAAACGTTACATTCTTCAACCGACGCACTCTTTGCCGAACAGCTCAGACCGATGCGTCACGCTCAACGCTTCCTTAACAAGGAAAAACGCGAACTGAAGAACTTGCGCCGTCGCGAAACAATCTGCTTGCGTCGGGCTGAACCGATGATGGAAGGAGTTCGTTTGAGCACCAACTTCCACTTGGTTCACAACGCATTGCGCCAAATGCTCTACGGACTTATCCGTATCGTTGAACCTGCCCGCGAGCACGTGGACAACAACTTTACGCCGATCAATAAGCTCCAAGCAGAACGCTACTGCAAACTGCGTGGACGCATCACGGACTTGATGGACGAAATTGCTTCGAACCTGCGTAACCAACGATGCGAGGACAACGATGCACTGATGGAACGTTGCGACAACGTACGCCAGGAACTGAGGTCTTTCTATAAGGACGTAAGTGTAGCCATCCAAAGCACGGATGCCAACTTGAACGCCACGACGCTGTTGCTCCACCTGGTACAAGAAACGGAACAATTCTTAGTGGAAATTCAAGACCTCTTGCGTCACGCAAAGGCTTACCGCCAAATGTTATAAGACAAGTCTCAACAGATTGTAACCTGATTGTTTGGGGTTGAAGCGTTCAGACGTTGAAAGGAAAAAAGGAATACCTGCCTGCGACTGAATTCTTCAACTCCCCAATGCATCCACTTTGAAACGCTTAAAATCTCACTGATTACCTCCTACATGAAATTTCAATGCATGCTTCTTTGTGCGACATTCGCTCTCAGCGCACAAGCACAAAATGACACGATACAGACAGAGAAGAAAGGCCTGCTGCCCGAATGGTTTCCCAATGTAAGTGGAACCATTCGCGGTAAGGCCGAATTTCAGACCAATGAAAAGGAAGGCCGCTTTGAAGTGCGTACGGCACGCATTGCCCTTGACGGACGCATCGTCCCGATGGTGGAATACAAAGCAGAGATTGACCTCTCGGACGAGGGTAAAATCAAAATGCTCGATGCCTATGCGGGTGTGCTTCCAACCCAAGGTATGAACCTTCGAATCGGTCAGATGCGTGTACCCTTCAGCATTGATGCGCACCGTTCACCGCACAAGCAACACTTTGCCAATCGTTCATTTATTGCCAAACAGGTAGGCAACGTGCGCGATGTAGGCTTCTATGCGGGCTATTCTATTCCCAAAACAAACTTGAAACTGGAAGGCGGTGTGTTCAACGGTTCGGGACTAACCAACCAAAAGGACTACTGGACTAAGAATCTGAACTTCTCAGCCAAGGCTCAATACACCTTGCCACTGGGCTTTACTTTGCAAGCTTCCGTCCAAAAGGTTTCACCCAACGGCCGACATATTTATCTGTACGACGGCGGCATAACCTTCCAAAGACAACGCTGGACGGTGGAGTGTGAATACTTACACAAGCACTATACGAACACTAACTTTAAGGACGTCAATGCACTGAATGCACTTATCTGCTACGACCAGCCGTTGCGCCGCGTGTTCCGTAAGATGAGCTTTCTCTGCCGTTACGACCGCATGGACGACCACTCTGACGGCACGGTCAATGAAGATGGTACGCTGAAATTGACCGACGCAGCTCGTCAACGTGTTACTGGCGGTATCACACTGAGTCTCGCCAAAAAGATGAATGCAGACATCCGTCTGAACTACGAAAAGTATTTCTACGACAACTTGAGCCTTGCGAAGCCTTCTGAACGCGACAAGGCTGTGGTGGAGTTGGTCATCCACTTCCCGAATAAGTAGACCTGCTCAACGTGGATGCTTGATGATGAAGATGATAATTTCCATTTGATTATTCGGTTTGAAAAATCCCCCGAGGCGGTTATTCGCTTTGGGGGATTTTTCATGAGAAGGAAGGAACTACACCGAGCGTACGGGGCAAACAGTTTGCTCTCAGCTACCTGTCACTAGATAACGCAATCGCGATACCGATGGGGCGAAAAATAGAAATACGTGGCTCACAGCCTTTGTTGCATTCCTTTTTACTTCCTGTTTTTATTAACTTCTTTCCATTGGTGCCCCGGTAAAAAGCCGTAATTTTGCACGCAATTCAAACAAATGAAAACCAATCATCCAAACGATATGTCCTCTACTAAAAAAATCAAGACCGCACTGGTATCCGTATTTCACAAAGACGGCTTAGAAGAACTTCTCGCCAAGTTGCATGAAGAAGGTGTGCAATTCCTTTCTACAGGTGGCACACAACAGTTTATCGAATCGTTGGGCTATCCCTGCCAAAAGGTAGAGGACGTGACAACTTACCCCTCTATCCTCGGTGGCCGCGTGAAGACGTTGCATCCCAAAATTTTCGGCGGTATCCTCGGACGCCGCGAACTCGCCGACGACCAGGCACAGATGCAACAATACGAGATTCCCGAAATCGATCTCGTCATCGTTGACCTCTATCCCTTTGAACAGACGGTGGCAAGCGGTGCAAGCGATGCGGACATCATCGAGAAGATTGACATAGGTGGTATCTCGCTTATCCGCGCTGGTGCAAAGAACTTCAACGATGTGGTTATCGTTCCCTCCAAGGCTGAATACAAGGCCCTGCTTGACATCGTAACGAAAAATGGTGCACAAACTGAACTCGAAGACCGCCGCTGGTTCGCTACCCGCGCATTCGGCGTAAGCAGCCACTACGACACGGCTATTCACGCTTGGTTTGACCAGAAATAAAGCAAAAAACGTCTATGGGAATATTCTCCAAGTTCTTTTCGTTCACGCAGGAGATTGCGATTGACCTCGGTACGGCCAATACAATCATCATCGCAGATGACAAGATCGAAATCAACGAGCCTTCGGTCGTGGCTCTCGACACATACTCTGAAAAGATGATTGCCGTAGGTGAACCCGCTAAGCGCATGTACGAAAAGACGAACAACAAAATACGCGTCATCCGCCCCTTGCGCGACGGCGTAATCGCGGACTTCAACGCTTGCGAACAGATGATGCGCGGCCTTATCAAGAAGGTGCACTCTGGTAAGCGTTTGTTCTCTCCCTCACTCCGCATGGTCATCGGTGTGCCGAGTGGTTCGACGGAAGTGGAACTCCGCGCTGTGCGCGACTCTGCTGAACATGCCGGCGGTCGCGATGTCTTCCTCCTCTACGAACCCATGGCTGCAGCTATTGGTATCGGTATGGACGTGAACGCCCCCGAAGGCAACATGATTGTTGACATCGGTGGCGGTACAACGGAAATCGCGGTGATTTCACTCGGCGGCATCGTTTCGAACAACTCCATCAAGATGGCGGGTGACGACTTTACCAACGACATCAAGGAGTACATGAGCCGTCAGCACAACGTGAAGGTCAGCGAACGTATGGCAGAGCGCATCAAAATCAATGTAGGTGCCGCCTTGACCGACCTGCCTAATCCACCCGAGGATTACGTGGTACACGGTCCGAACCAAATTACGACCATGCCCGTCGAGGTGCCCGTATGCTACCAGGAAATCGCTCACTGTCTTGAAATCTCGATTGCCAAGATTGAACAAGCGGTGATTAACGCTTTGGGCAATACGCCTCCTGAACTCTATGCTGACATTGTCAAGAACGGTATTTACCTGACGGGTGGCGGTGCCTTGCTGAGAGGTCTCGACAAGCGTCTGAGCGACAAAATCAAGATTCCCTTCCACGTAGCAGAAGATCCGTTGCTCTGTGTAGCAAAGGGTACTGGCATCGCACTCAAGAATATTGAGAACTTCACGTTCCTTATGCGATAATCATCTACGTGACACTCCATCCGGGCTGGTTCTATAATTTCATGATTTATAGAACCAGCCCTTCTTATTTCCTTCTACATGCACAACCTGCTTGATTTCCTTCGGAAATACAATTACGTCTTTCTGTTTCTTCTTCTCGAAATACTCAGTCTCACGCTCCTGTTCCGCTTCAACAGCTTCCACGGCAGCGTGTGGTTCAGTGCGGCCAACAGCGCGGTGGCTAAGGTGAATCGCGTGTATGGCGATGTGAACTATTTCATTCACCTACAAGATGTGAACCGCGAACTCACAACGCAAAACATTGCCCTTCAGGCTGAAACGGAAAAACTGCGTCAAGCGCTTTACGATGCAACGCGTGATTCGACACAGACCGAAAAGGTTATGGCTGAAAAGCTCAAAGGCTACGAACTGATTCCGGCTACGGTCGTATCGAATAGTTCAGAACGCACGAACAATTACCTGGTCATTGACCGTGGTGAACGTGACGGTGTGCGCCCCGAAATGGGGGTCATCGGTGGTGGCGGCGTGGTGGGCATTGTTTACCTGACGGGCCCCAACTATTCACTCGTTATCCCCATAACCAACCGCAAATCAAGCATCAGTTGCCGCGTACGTGGACAAAACTACTTTGGCTACTTGCAATGGGACGGTTCGAGCCTGCGCCACGCCTATGTAGACGACATTCCCCGCTACGCAAAAGTGGAAAAAGGCCAGGTGGTCGAAACAAGCGGCTTCTCGGCTGTATTCCCACCGGGTATCTTTGTCGGCCGGGTACGCGAACGCCGCAACTCAACCGACGGACAAAGCTATCGCATCGACATTACACTGGGTACGAACTTTGCCAACTTGCGTGACGTATCGGTTGTTTCCACTCCTTACAAAGCAGAGATTGACACCTTGCAACACCAGTTGCTCAACGCTGAAAGTCTCCTTGACAACTAATCCTCTCTTATGCTTCAAACACTTCTTTCGCGCATCGGTTGGTTCTTCGTGTTGCTCTTATTGCAAACGATGATTTTCAACCATGTCCACATATTCGGCTACGCGACTCCCCTACCCTACATTTACTTTCTGCTGATTCTTCCTTCGGCTACTCCCCGCTGGCTCTATATACTTTCTGGCTTCCTGCTGGGTCTGCTGATCGACCTCTTCACGAATACACCGGGCATGGCAGCCTTCACGACTTGTCTCTCAGGGCTGATTATCCCCTTGCTGTTGCGACTGTTTTCACCCTCAGACAGCGACGATGGGTTTGAACCTTCACACCGTAGCATGGAATGGAGTTCGTTTTTGAAATTTACTATCAGTGCGGTCTTTCTGCATTGTCTCACCTTCTTCACCATCGAAGCATTCGCTTTCTTCGACTGGGCCACGCTCTTGATTCAAGTCGGGGGAAGTTCCTTGCTGACTACCTTGATTGTAGTGGCCATGGAGCTGGTACGAACAAAATAAACGGAGTATAAGGTAATGGGGAGATGAGGTTACTTTATTCCCCATTACCTCATCTCGCATAACACCCAACCAGTCCCCCAATCTCTCCCATCTTCATGACTAAAAATAACGTATTCTCCAACCGCAAATTTGTCATCGGAGGCGTGGCGATTGGCATTATTCTGATTTACATGATTCGACTCTTCACCCTGCAACTGTGGAGCGATGACTACAAGAAGAATGCCGACTCGAACGCTTTCCGTAAGGACATTCTATACCCCTCGCGCGGACTCATCTACGACCGCAAGGGGCGCATCCTTGTGTACAACGAACCGTCGTACAACATCATGGTGGTGATGAACAACCAACGTGGCATCGACACGCTCGACTTCTGCCAAACGGTTGGCATCACGAAGGAGGACTACATCAAACGCATGGCGGAAATCAAGGATCGTAACAAGAACCCGGGATACTCGCGCTATACGCCGCAGCTCTTCATGGCGCAAATTCCTGCGGAAGAGTTTTCCCTGTTTCGTGAAAAGCTATTCCGCTTCAACGGGTTCAGCATTGAGAAACGCTCGAAACGCCAATACCTAACGAACATGGGAGCGCACATTCTCGGCGATGTGGGCGAAATCAACCAAAAGGAACTGGATGCAGACTCGGGGCAATATTACCGACGGGGAGACTTTATTGGTAAACTGGGTGTAGAACGCTCATACGAAAAACAACTGCGCGGTGAGAAGGGAATGCGCATCATGCTTCGCGACGTGCACGGCCGCACCCAAGGACACTACCAGGATGGCAAATACGACAAACAGGCCATACCGGGTAAGAACCTGACGCTCGGACTCGACCGCGACTTGCAGGCACTGGCCGAACGATTGCTGACAGGCAAGCTCGGCGCCATCGTCGCCATCGAACCGAAGACGGGAGAAATTCTCTGCATGGCTTCATCACCTACCTACGATCCGCGTATCATGGTGGGACGCGACCGTGGCAAGAACCACATTCGCCTGAGCCGAGACCCGATGAAACCCTTGCTTAACCGCGCCATGATGGGTACCTATCCGCCTGGTTCTACCTTCAAGATTACGCAAGCGCTCGTGGGCTTACAGGAAGGTGCCATCGACCCGAACATTTCCTTCCCTTGCCACCACGGCTTTAATTACAAAGGCCTGCATGTGGGGTGCCACGGACACCAGTCACCCATCAACCTGGTGCCCGCCATCGGTACTTCGTGCAACTCCTACTTCTGTTGGAATCTCTTCCGCATGTTTAGCAACCGCCGCAAGTACGGTTCGGTACAAAACGCCATGACGCGTTGGAAGGACTACATGGTGGCTATGGGCTTCGGCTACAAATTGGGCATCGACTTGCCGGGCGAACGGCGCGGTATGATTCCGAATGCGGACTATTACGACAAGGCTTACCGCAAGTCGTGGAACGGACTGACGGTCATCTCCATCTCTATCGGCCAAGGCGAGGTTACCGCCACACCGCTTCAAATAGCCAACCTTGCAGCTACGGTGGCCAATCGCGGTTACTACATCGTGCCTCACGTGGTACGGTCCATCCAAAACGGTCAGCTCGATACGCTCTATACCCGACGGAAATACACTGGCGTTGACCCAAAATGGTACGAATATGCCGTAGCGGGTATGCGCAAAGCTGTGCTGAATGGTACGTGTCGCGGTGCCAACCTGCCCGACCATGAGGTCTGCGGCAAAACGGGTACGGCGCAAAACCGTGGCCACGACCACTCTGCCTTTATGGGCTTTGCGCCAATGAACAATCCACGTATTGCCGTGGCTGTTTATGTAGAAAACGGTGGTTTCGGTAACGTATATGGTGTGCCTATCGGTGCGCTCATCATGGAACAATACCTCAATGGCAAACTTTCGGAGGCTTCGCAAAAGAAAGCAGATGACTTCCAGAAACGATGCATTAAGTACGGGGACTACGAACGATAAAGCCGCCCCTTAAATTACATTCTTCTCTCATGCCCAACGAATCCAAGACCTACCCCATTCTCCGTGTAGACTGGGTCGTCATCTTACTTTATCTCGTCCTGCTAGTCTGCGGGTGGTTCAGCATTTGCGGAGCCACCCACGAACTGGGTGACACCAACTTTCTCGACTGGACAACCCGTACGGGCAAACAGTTCGTTTGGATAGGCTGTGCCCTCTCGTTAGGCTTCATCATCCTGATGACCGACGACAAATTTTACGACACCCTGGCCGGCTTGCTCTATTGGGTCATGATGATCGTCCTCTTCATCACTCCCTTCATCGCCAAGGACATCAAAGGTTCGCACTCCTGGGTCAGCCTGGGTTTCTGCAACGTACAACCGGCGGAATTTGCCAAATGTGCGACCGCATTGGCTGTTGCCAAACTGATTAATCAGTACAACTTCAGCCTCAACAACATGCGCAACTTCATGAAGGCAGCGGCAGTCATCTTGCTCCCCATGGTGCTTATCATCCTGCAACGCGAAACGGGTTCTGCCCTCGTTTACCTCGCCTTCTTTCTGATGTTCTACCGCGAAGGAATGCCCGGCAGCATCCTCTTCACCGCTGTGGCTGCAGTCAGCTACTTTGTCATCGGTATTCGCTTCAGTGCCGACATTCTTCCAGGCACGACCGCCTCGATTGGCGAGTTTACCGTGCTGACGCTCATCTGGATATTCACCATGGGAATGGTCAAAATCTATGCCCCTCATACCCGCTACGAACGGCTTTTTCTCGGAGTCGGCACCGCCACCCTGGTGCTCTCGCTCCTGGTGTCAAACTTCCTTTATCCCTTTGACATCTCCTGGTTACTCCTTGCCCTCTGCCTCTTCATGGCGGGCTACCTCGCCTGGCAGTCACTGGGACAACGATTGAACAGCTGTCTGCTAATCGCTGTCTTTACCCTCGGCAGTACCGCCTTCCTTTATACCGCAGACTTCGCACTCAACAAGGTGCTCGAACCGCACCAACGCTTGCGCATCCAGGTGCTACTCGGTATGAACGAAGACAACCACGGTGCGGGTTACAACGTCAATCAGAGTAAAATCGCCATTGGCTCGGGCGGTCTCGAAGGCAAGGGATTTATGAACGGCACGCAAACGAAACTCAAATATGTGCCTGAACAAGACACGGACTTCATCTTCTGTACCGTGGGCGAAGAGCAAGGTTTCCTTGGTTCAGCCGGCGTGCTGCTCCTCTTCCTGCTACTTATTCTGCGACTCATTTGGATTAGTGAACGCCAAGTCACGACTTTCGGCCGCGTGTACGGCTATTCCGTGCTGAGCATCCTCCTTTTCCACGTATTCATCAACATAGGCATGGTTATGGGTCTCACGCCCGTCATCGGCATCCCGCTGCCCTTCTTCAGTTACGGCGGTTCCTCCCTTTGGGGCTTTACCCTGATGCTCTTCATACTATTGCGCATTGACGCAGGCCGTCCGCGCCGCGTACTGCGCCGTAACTGATACACTTCCTAATTCATCGTAGCATAATCACTCTCTCACTATAGACAATGAATTACAATCATAATCACCAACCCAAAAAAGGTAGCCGCATCGCATTGACACTTACAGCCTGTCTGCTTATCGTATGCGCCATTATCTATATGAAACGTTCGACAACGGAGGAAAAGGCACGCACGTTTTCCGGCAAAACATCGACCGCATCACATCCCATAGCCATTCCCGATACCAGCATTGGCTCGGACGTACTCTCAACTACTCCCGATACCATCATCCCTTCCACGCTCTCCGACACCCTGCTTGGTAAGGACAAACGCGAACCCTTCGAAGCGGGTTACGAAGATGGATACGCGGCGGGCTGTGACGACGGAGCTACAGGCAACGACCACGCCATGTACGACGAGTCAAACAACTTCCGCAAAGAAAGCGAACAAGCGGACTATGTGTCGGGCTACCGCGAAGGCTATGCCAAAGGGGTTGAAGACGGCAAAGAGGGACGGCAGTTTAATATCTAAAAAACAAAGATTAAAATGAAATCATACCAGCTAGGATTCATATCAGACGAAGCCATTTATAAGCATGTCAAGGAAACCGTTGAAAGCTATCGTCGTGGAATTAATCTTGCAGAATTCAACGAGAACATCGTTGACCCTATCAAAATGACATTTGATGCCAAAGTCTATGGGAAGAACATTCATCAAACAATTGAAGACGAATGCTTCAGACAAATAGACAAGTCAAATACCAACCGCATTGGCTACTTTCACCAAAATCTATTTAAGTATGCAGGAAACGGCTGGTCTGTTCCTGAAGAAGGATTTGATGTGGAAAACAATGATTTTCATATATTCGTTGAAATGAAGAACAAGCATAATACGATGAATTCTGCTTCTTCACAAAAAACGTATATGAAGATGCAAGCAAAGCTTCTTGATGATGATCAGGCTACTTGCTACTTAGTTGAAGCTATATCTAAACGCTCTAAAGACGAAGTCTGGACTATTTCATTGGATAAAAAACAACGTTCACATAAACAAATTCGTAGAATGTCTATCGACAAATTCTACGAGTTGGTATTTGGCGATTCAACTGCTTTTTTCAAGCTATGTATGGCATTGCCCGATATCATTGAAGACGTCATCAATGAAGATAAGACACTTTTACTTAAGAATACGGTCTATGAAGAGTTAAGTAAAAAGAATACCGATTTACTGAAAGCTATCTACCTTCTTGCATTCTCAACCTACGAAGGATTCCAAGACATTCAGGCCCAATAGTCATTCCTATACATACACAACCGAACTTAGTATTGAATATACACTTCTACTGAGTTCTTCAATTGCATTTCGTCCTATGAAAACCCTTCCAGTCAATCTCTTTGCAGACCTCCTAAACGTTTCACGCGCGACGGTTGAAGCATGGATACGTAATGGTAAATACTCTGTACACAAAGCGGCTGACGGAAAACGATATTTCCAACTGTCCGACTTAAAAGATATTCCTGAAATTAAGGCTATGCTCTCGACCCACTGGGACGAGGAACTAAAAATTCAACCGCACAACATCTACACTTCCGTCGAGCTGTTTGCAGGCGGCGGCGGTTTAGCTTTAGGTATGGAAAAAGCCGGTTTTCATCATCTTCTACTGAACGAAATGGATCATGCAGCCTGCCAAACGCTCCAAAAAAACCGTCCGCAATGGAAAGTAATAGAAGGAGATATTCATGAAATTGACTTTACCCCTCTTCGTGATAAAGTAGACTTCCTTTCCGGAGGATTCCCCTGTCAGGCTTTTTCCTATGCCGGAAAGCGTTTGGGCTTTGAAGAAACAAGAGGTACATTGTTCTTTGAAATGGCAAGAGCCATCAAAGAAATTCAACCCAAAGTATTTCTCGGTGAAAACGTACGCGGATTGCTCGAGCATGATAAAGGACGAACACTCCAAACAATCAAGGACGTGATATCGGAACTTGGATACACACTGATTGAACCCAGGGTGTTACGAAGCATTCAATATAACGTTCCACAAAAACGCGAGCGTCTTATTCTCATTGGCATCCGCAATGACATTGCTCCGCATGTAACCTTCCAATGGCCTGACGTGTGTCCAAAAATCCAAACTTTACGCGATGCATTCTACAAGGGCTGTCTTTACGATACGGATGTACCGCCATCAGCAGGTCAGAAGTACCCCGAAAATAAACGGAAGGTGATGGAGTTGGTTCCTGAGGGGGGGAATTGGAAAGACCTACCCGATGAGGTGGCTAAAGAATTTATGAAAGGAAGCTACGAACTCGGAGGCGGTAAAACAGGAATGGCTCGCCGATTGGCCATGGATGAGCCAAGTCTTACATTAACTTGTGCGCCAGCTCAAAAACAAACAGAAAGGTGCCATCCTATCGAAACACGTCCACTCACTGTCAGGGAATATGCAAGAATACAAACCTTCCCAGACGATTGGCATTTTGAAGGAACACTTTCAGCTCAATACAAACAAATCGGCAATGCAGTACCCGTAAATCTGGCCTGGGCAATAGGAAGATCCCTTATCCGTTTGCTTAACAGCCTTCCAGCCAAAGCAGACAATACGCTTCAGAAAGAAGTCCACGACGTTAAGCAACAGGTCAAAATGCACGGGATATTTGAAGGGATGCTCTTTGAGAAGAAGACTGTCTACGGAAATGACACTGCGGCAGACTTGTAAATACTATCGCTAAAAGTGTATCTGACATCCCGTCATGAAACCATTTCTCTTGCATAGGAGCATAGTTTTCCATATCCATGACAGACCTCCCCTGCCTTAACCGAAATGTGTCCTCGTCGTGGAAGAATACACATTGACAGTCTTACAATGTGTACTCGTCACCTACGAGAACACATCGATAGCCTTACAATGTGTACTCGTCACCTACGAGAACACATCGACAGCCTTACAATGTGCACTCGTCACCTACGAGAACACATCGACAGCCCTACAATGTGTACTCGTCACCTACAAGAACACATTGACAGAGACTCTTTGTGTACTCGTAGGTGACGAAGCCACATTGATAAAGAATCAATCGGCTTACGCAGACGTGTAGCTTACCTACGCTGAAATACATGGGGGCGAAAACCAACCGAAAGGAACCTTGCACTCTGCACGAAGGGCTTCACTCCAGATTATTCAGCTCAATTGTTTTACCCCACAGCCTTCCTCTGTATGCGTTTTTATCTGTTTCTATTCTTCGCACTCTTTCTTTCGGGTAGTGCCTATGCTTCGCCTATCGACATAGCCGAAGCACACAAGGTGGCTCGGCGGTGGTGGCAATTGCGCGAACAACGCACTCCTGTCTCACTGCAACTATATGCCACCATGCCTACAGGCTATGTCTTTGGTCACGCAAACGAGTTTATCGTCGTGGCTACCGACGACTGCCTGCCCGAAATCTTGGGCTACGGCACCACGCAGCGTTCTCCCTCCATCCTTTCGCCCACGACGCGAAGCACTGAGGCGAACTTGCCGCCCGCTCTCCGCGCACTCCTGGCAGCTCCGCTCAAGCTACGCGCTACCGGAAACCGCACTTATCCTCCCGAGGGGGCACAGTGGCAAAAAGTCGCTCCGTTGCTGACCACTACGCGCCATCAATATGCACCCTACAACGCGGCTTGTCCTTATTGGACGGATGCAGACGGCAAGGTGTCGGAGCAACGTTGCATCGTGGGCTGTGTGGCTACGGCTATGGAACAGATTCTGACTTACTACCGCCGCACGTATACGCTTTGCGACACCTTACAGGGTTGGAAGACGGAACACTACACCATTGACGATGTATTGCCCGGCAAGACGGTGGACAGCCGCTTGATTCGCGACCACTATGAACTGACGGAAACGGGTACTCCTGAGGTCGACGCGGTGGCGCGTCTGTCGTATTATCTGGGCGTGGCGGCGCACATGAATTGGGGGTTGGAATCGAGCGGAGCGAATACGAGCCGCCTGGCAGAACCTTTGCGCCGCGCCTTCGGACTGAAGTACGTACATTACCTGGACAGTTACCGCTACGAACCGACTGCCTTTTGGAACTTTCTGGCTCAGGAGATTCAACACCGCCGTCCGGTTTATTATGCAGGCTCGATTATGCAGACGGGGGGGCATGCCTTTGTGCTCGACGGGCTGGACGAACGCGGGATGTTTCACGTCAACTGGGGGTACGATGGGCAATTTGACGGCTACTTCCGCCTCGACGTATTGGCTCACCCCGTTCCCGCAGCCAATCGGGAGGACTTCGTCGAGAGTGGCTTTTTCTGTAACCAAGAAGCCTTGGTGGTGTGTCCCGATTCTGTGACTGATGCCTCCCTGCCCGATACGTTGCACCGTACGGGACGCGAAGTGGTCATCGAATCATTGACTCCCCTCTGCAGTCCACAAGCGAATTGCTACACGCCTCTGCAACTGGTACTTCACAATACATCGGACCAATCGCTAACCACCCCCTTTGCCCTGTTGCTCAACGTACCGATGGACACGGCGTTGACTCAACAAGGTACTTGGCTCAACTATACCGGACGCACGCTCCGTGCGCACGAACGCGACACGGTCATCGTTCATACGCTCTTTCCCCGAAGCGGAGCACATTTACTATCGGTCAGTCCGGACGGTGAACAGTTGACTTTCTCTCTGCCGATTGACATTGGAAACAGGGGTACGAAGGACATCATCAGCGAACAACCGCAGGTGAGTTTCCTTGACCCTCATACTGCTGTCATCACACAGCGGTATGCCAATCGACACGCAAACGAACGCGCAGCGGAGACCTTCATCTACGATTTGCTTGACGACTCAACGGGCTTGAGTGCTCGCATCGACCATTACCTCTACCTCGCGCCGCAAACTGACACGACGGAAACGGTACGTTTTTCAGCCCTTCGTCCTGGTGCGAGCTACACGTTCCGCCTCCGAAAAAGTTGGGGCGTTGTACAAACGCTTTCGTTCCAAATGCCTTCGACATCGGATATAAACTCCGTGATGAAGGAGAATTCGACAGAAGTTCAATGGTTCACCCTCGACGGACGAAACATTTCGAAACCTCACGAACGCGGCGTATATTTGCGACGCGAACACGGAGACACTCGAAAGATTTACATCAAGTAATCGAGGGCGAAGCCTGTCAAAACAGTTCGATATGCACTGAAGAAAGTCTTCGCCCATTGACTTGCATCCATGTCAAGCAACAGGCCTACGAATAAAAAAACATCTCTTTTCCCATGCTTAAGAAAGCTCATATCACGACCCATCTCGTTACTACGACCGAAAATGGCGAAGACATCATCCGCACTGAAAGCGACGGTGCCTGCCTCATCGAAGAGACGGCCGTTATGCTTCGCTATGCTGAAGCTGATAACGACGGCACGGCACATTTGCTGCTCTCGAATGATTTGGCAGACTTAAAACGACACGGTAGCACACGTTCACGCATGACCTTCATCGAGGGTCGCCTGTTACCCTGCCCTTACGAAACGCAGCATGGTCCGCTCGACCTTTCGCTCTTTACGCACTCTCACTCATTCTCACTGGATGCCCAAGGTGGCACTTTTACAGCCCGCTACACGCTGTTAGCCGCAGGCAAACAGGTGGCTGACAATGTGCTGACAGTGGAATGGGTCTTCGCATAAACAGATAAAGAAGGCGGTAAGGGCGAAGGAGTTGTACGGTAGCGGCATGCCGCGACCCCTGGCAGAAGTAACTTTACCTCCCTTACCATTCTTAACCACATAACCCTAACACCCCACCACTATGAACTCCCTCTCAACTTACCTCGCGGACAACGAACCGCGCTTGCTCGAAGAACTCTTCAGCCTTATTCGCATTCCCAGCATCAGTGCCGAACCGGCACACCACGACGATATGTTACGCTGCGCAGCACGCTGGCGCGAGCTTTTGCTGGAAGCTGGCGTTGACCGTGCTGAAATCATGCCCTCGGAAGGCAATCCATTGGTCTTTGCGGAAAAGCACATCAGCGATACGGCACCGACTGTACTGATTTATGGTCACTACGATGTCATGCCGGTGGCTCCACTCGAATTGTGGAAAAGTGCCCCCTTTGAACCCGAAGTACGCGATGGTCGCATTTGGGCTCGCGGCGCCGATGACGACAAGGGGCAGGCCTTCCTTCAACTCAAAGCTTTCGAATACCTTGTGCGCCACGACTTGTTGCGCCACAATGTAAAATTCATTATCGAAGGCGAAGAGGAAATCGGTTCTCCTTCGCTCAACGGCTTCTTGCAGAAACACCGCGAACTGCTCGCCTGCGATGTGATTCTGGTCAGTGATACTTCCATGCTGGCGGCTGACCTTCCCTCCCTCACAACGGGACTGCGCGGCTTGGCTTACTGGGAAATTGAAGTGACAGGCCCCAACCGTGACCTCCATTCGGGACACTTTGGCGGGGCGGTGGCGAACCCCATCAACGTGTTGTGTGAAATGTTAGCCCAGGTAGTTGACGCTGACGGACGCATCACCATTCCTCACTTCTATGACGAGGTGGAAGCACTCTCAGCAGAAGAACGCGCCATGATTGCTTCCATTCCTTTTGACGAAGAACGCTACAAACGTGCCATCGACGTAGACGAACTGCGCGGCGAACGCGGTTACTCAACGATTGAACGCAACGCTTGCCGTCCGTCATTCGACGTATGCGGCATTTGGGGCGGACATACGGGCGAAGGTTCTAAGACGGTCTTACCCTCGAAGGCTTACGCCAAGGTTTCGACCCGCCTGGTTCCCCACCAACGCCACGAAGTGATTTCGAAGCTCTTTGTAGATTACATTCAAAGCATTGCTCCCCAATGCGTACGTGTGAAGGTGACCCCTATGCACGGAGGCGAAGGCTATGTTTGCCCCATCGACCTGCCGGCTTACCAAGCAGCTGAAAAGGGTTTTGAAGAAGCCTTTGGCAAACGTCCCCTGGCTGTACGTCGCGGTGGTAGCATTCCTATCATCAGTGACTTCGAACGCGAACTGGGTGTCAAGACGGTGCTTATGGGCTTCGGACTCGAAAGTAATGCCATCCATTCACCCAACGAAAACTTCCCGCTCGACATGGTGCACAAAGGCATCACGGCCATTGTGGGATTCCATCAGCATTATGACGAAATCGCAAACAACCGATAAGCTGCAAGCACGCTTTACCAGTGTCAACCGTTCGATTTCAGATTTAGCCATTTCACTTTCTTCATCCCTCTCCCCTTTCTCATGAAACAGCTCATTCTCTCTGCCCTGCTTGCCCTTCCACTTTCGGCTGCGGCTCAAGCTCCAGTCAACTTCTCCTGGGGTTCTAAGGACATTCAATATGCTTCTGACCTCCGTCCTGCATTGCGCAATCAGCGCGACACGCTCGTCACCGTTTGGCGCGGCGAACGTGCTGCAGTGCAAGCCGTTGTCTATGCGCCGCAAGCTACGGGGACATTGCAAGTAAAGCTCACCGAAAAGCAGAAAGGCCACTCGGCTTTTACCCAAGCAACGGCTCACTTCGTTGACTATGTACTGACCAATAACTTTCAGGGCTGTGGCTATCCGCCGCAAGGGCTGACTGCCTATCCCGTTCCCGACCGCATCAACCTGCCGGAAGAAACTTGCCAACTGAAAGCCGAAACTACGCGCCCTGTGTGGTGTACGCTCGATGTGTCACGCGACGCGAAACCGGGTGTTCACAAACTCGCACTCGAAGTGACGGACTCGGCTACGCAAAAGGTGGTGGGTAAACTGGCTCTCTCGGTCAGGGTGCTTGACCGCACGCTCCCTGCACCTGCCGATCAACAATTTCACGTAGACTTCTGGCAACAGCCTTATGCCGTTTCGCGCCAATACGGTTTGAAACGCTGGAGCAAGGAACACATGGAAGCCTTGAAGCCTTACCTGCGTCTGTTGGCACGCTCGGGACAGAAGGTTGTTTCGGCCATCCTCTTCTACGAACCGTGGGGTGACCAGAGCTTTGACAAGTTTGACCCCATGATTCGCACCACTCGCCGCAAGGACGGTACGTGGAGCTACGACTACACGATTTTTGACCGCTGGGTGGAACTTTGTGCCGAATGTGGCATTGACCGCCAAATCAATTGCTTCTCAATGGTTCCTTGGGACATGTCTTTCCGCTATTTCGACGAGGCAACGGGTAAGGATATCGACCTGCGCACCAGCACTTCTTCACCTGAATACAAAGCTCTGTGGACTTCCTTCCTTCAAAACTTTGCCGCCCATCTCAAGGAGCGTGGTTGGTATGACAAGACGTGCATTGCCATGGACGAACGTGGGTTGCCCAATATGCTCGATGCGTACCGCGTACTTCAAGAAGCCGTGCCCGACATGAAGATGTCGCTCGCAGGAACCTACCACAAGGAACTGGTAGACAAACTCTATGACTATTGCATTGCTTACGGGGAAGACTTCAGTCCGGAAGAATTAGCCGCACGCCGCGCAAAAGGTTGGGTTTCGACGACCTACACCTGTTGCAGTACACCCGAGCCCAATATATTCTCCAACAGTCTGCCCTCCGAAGGAGCATGGTTGCCCATCTATTGCGTAGCCAATCAATTTGACGGTTACCTGCGCTGGGCTTGGATGAACTGGGACGATAAGTCAATGACCGACTCACGCTTCCGTCTCTTTGCTCCAGGCGATACGTATTGCATCTATCCCGGTCCGCGTTCGTCCGTTCGTTACGAGCGTTTTATGGAAGGTGTCGCCATGGCTGAGAAGATTCGCATCCTTCGCGAAACGTACACCAAGCAGGGCAATACTGCCGCACTCGACCGACTCAATGCCCTCGTCGATCGCTTCCGTGCAGAGGGGATTCCCGAAGGCGAAACGGCTTCTTCTTTGGTTAACGCATTACACGCACTGCTCAACCAATAAGAAGTCCGCAACTTGGAGGGGGAAAACGAGGCAAGAGCTTCTTTCCCCTTCCAAGCCCTATTTTCTCCACCCGCCCCTTTCATTGATTCTCTATCCCCAGTATTTTCACCCGTCATGAACGAATTTCCCAAATGGCTCCTGGCCCTTGCAGGTATCAGCCTTCTCCCCGTTCTGTGTTCCCCCTTCTATTTGTTTGCTGCCCAACCCTTCGGCACGAGCGAAAGCAGTTTCGTACGCTTTCTCCTCTACCTTGCCACGCAATTGTTGTGGGTGATTCCCCTTGCCCTCTTCTTTGTTAGTTTAGATCGCTATCGCCGAGGCTACGAACGTTCAGCCGTTGTCATTGCCAGCCTCAGCGCCCTTTTGACCCTTGGCGGTGCATGGTATAGCTTCCTATAGAAAACACAAGAGTATTGCTCTACAAAAAGGTCACCTCTAGTACCGATACAAGCACACAACTTTCCCACACCCATTCGGACGTACGCTTACGAAGCGTGCGTCCGTTTTTATTTTCACAAACGCCATTCTCCGACAAATTCTCCTTCTCAATACATTTTATTTGTCAGAATCATTTCCATCGATTTATATTAAAAACAGGACCTTAGCATGAAAGAATAATCAGCAAAAGGACTGAGTTTTGGCCATTATGCGAACATCACTCCTACCTCTCTCTTATTCTTCATAATAAATTTATGATGTAAATACTAAAACGAAAAAGCACTGGTTAGCAATCACCTTACCAATTGCATCCCCCTATTGCGTTTGCCACACTTGAGTTCACAAGTTTTCTTGGGTGTAAACTGGCAGCATTGTTCCAAGCATTTATAAAAGCTTGCCCGAGGAGTGGCTCCGTGATGGCGCTACTCCTCATTCTTTGTACTTGTGAACCAACTTCTTTGAATATGCTCAATCGTTGCGAAACGATCGGACAAACAATGTTTGAAGCGTCTCAACTGTTGAGAGCTATTCTAACAAGCGATGTTTGAAGCGTCTCAACAATTGAGAACCTATCGAACAAACGATGTTTGAAGCGTCTCAACTGTTGAGAGCTATTCGAACAAGCGATGTTTGAGCCATCCCAATGATTGAAAGCTATTCGAACGAACGATGTTTGAGCTATCTCAACAGTTGAAAGCTATTCGAACAAACGATGCTTGAACCATCCCAACAGTTGAAAGCTATTCGAACAAACGATGCTTGAGCCATCCCAACAGTTGAAAGCTATTCGAACGAACGATGTCTAAGTCATCCCAACGATTAAAAGCTATTCGAATAAACGATGTTTGAGCCATCCCAACAGTAGAAAGCTATTCGAACTTGGCATGTTACAGATTCTGCATTGATACTGCTAAGCATGTGTTTTTTGATTTGTAGGCATTGGGGGAGGGCATAAAGCCCCAATGGAGACAATACACCTAAAATCACTGTCCTGTTTCTGTCCCACCACTACAAAAGAAAAAAGCGTGAATTTGCTGATAATAAGCAAACTCACGCTAATATTGGCGGAAAGAGGGGGATTCGAACCCCCGAAACGCTTTAGGCGTTTACACGCTTTCCAGGCGTGCCTCTTCAACCACTCGAGCACCTTTCCTTATAGTTGTTTATGGGCTTCCGCTGAAACTGTCGGCAAAAGTAAAAAGATTTTCCGAAACAGCCAACCTTTGCCTTCTGCTTTTTTATGAGAAGATGAAGCCCCATGATGACATGGAAACTCAATAAGCATGGGGCTTCAAAACGAAAAACATATTTAGAAAGCTCGGCTAACCCTTCGTTCATTAACGCAATGTAGCTTCGAGATCTTCCACGTCACGGCGGAAATTCTTATCAACTGAATAGCGCTTGCTTACTTGGCTACAAGCATAGAGTACCGTACTGTGATCGCGCTTACCAAAGATACGTCCTATTTGACTATAGGTAATGTTGGTGTACTTATGACAAAGATACATGGCGAGCTGACGAGCTTGAACGAATTGCTGCTTGCGGCTTTTAGATACAATATCCTTCGTCTTGATGCCGTGGGCTTTGCAGACGGTGTCGATAATGTCATCGGTGGTCAGCTCCCTTTTCTCCAGATTAACAGCACGCGCTACGACTCGCTGCGTGAGTTGCAAATCAATTTCGCAATTGTCGACAACAGAGTAAGCCATAATCGAGTTGATGATGCCTTCAATCTCACGTACACTACTCTCGACATTTTGCGCAATGTACTGAATGACGGGATCGGGAATCACCAAACCGTCACGACGAATCTTAGAGATTAGGATGTCTCGGCGTAACTTCGTGTCAGGTTTCTCCATTTCAGCCGTCATACCCCACTTAAATCGGGTAAGCATGCGGTCTTCCATTCCTTCGAGCAATACAGGCGGACGGTCACAGGTGATGATGATTTGTCGGTTATTCTGCTGCAAGTGATTAAACACGTGGAAGAATGCCTGTTGCGTTTTGGCGGTCGTAATCTCCTGAATGTCGTCGATGATGAGGACATCAATGGTTTGATAGAAATGGATGAAGTCGTTTTGCGTGTTATGCAAGCGAGAGTCAACGTACTGGGTACGAAACACGTGAGCAGAAACAAAGAGCACACGCTTCTCGGGATAAAGTTCCTTGATGCGCACACCGATGGCATTGACCAGGTGGGTCTTACCAACCCCGCTTGGACCGTAAAGAAAGAAGGGATTGAAGGTATTCTTACCCGGATTTTCGGCTATACTTTGCGCCACGCTAAACGACAAACGATTGCTGCTGCCCTCTACAAAGTTTTTAAACGTGTAACGCGGATTAAGCTGCGAGTCGAGTTGGGGCAATGGTCCTTGCCGCTGCACCGAACTGAGTGCATTTTTCCCGTTCACCGCCGGTGTTTGCGCCGGTCCCACCTTCAGCAACGGATCGGGTTGCACATTGCCCACCGTTTCTTGCGGTAACCGATATTGCAAACCTACTCCCGTACCAAACACCGTCTTGACCGCCCCCATCAGGTAGGCAGCATAATGCTGGTCAAAATACTCAGCAAAGTATTTGTTCGGAACGCCTAAGGTCAGTCGATTGGTCTCCAGAGCGACAAATTCCAATGGTTCGAACCACGTTTTAAAATGCTGTTCGGGAATCCGTTGCTGAATCATCTGGAGGCAATACTGCCAGGCTTGCTGAGGGGAAGAGGTCATACGAAAGTGGACTATTTGGTTAAACGGGGTTGCAAAATTGGTGTTTTTTTCTGGATTGGGAAAGGGAGTCAGCCTTTTTGAGAAGAGGAGAGAGCAGAAGTGCTTCAGAAACAGCTACTTCACAAACAACCTGCCGACGTACTCCTTGCATCCAAGGAATACGTCGGCAGGTTGAAGACGGTAAAAACTGATTAGAATGGATAACCAATGGCAAAGTGTAAACCCAACCCATCCTTAAACTTCTCAATGTTATAGAAGCCTGACTTGGAAGTCTGATAAGGTGCATGAAGGGCTACGCCCACATCAAAGCGGAGTACTAGGAAATCGAGGTCGTAACGCACACCAAGACCCGTACCTAAAGCAATATTCTTCAGCGTAGAGCCTTTGAGTTGCGAACCGGGACGCTTCGGGTCATGGCGTAAGGTCCACACGTTACCCGCATCAAGAAATACGGCGCCGTGTAGGTCGCCAAATAATCGCGCACGAAGTTCGGCATTGGCTTCAAACTTCACATCACCCGTTTGATCCATATAGGAATACTTCGAATTGGTGGGACGGAACGAACCCGGACCCAACGAGCGCACGGTAAACGCACGGATGCTGTTGGCACCTCCTACATAGAACTGATCTACATAAGGAGCTGAAACACTGTTTCCATAACTATAGATGACACCGGCAAAGGCACGCGTCGCCACATTCACATCTTTGGTCAAACGGAACAGCTTGTGGATTTCGCCCGTCACCTTGACATATTGAGCAAAAGGATTACCAAAGAGCTCCTTATTCCGTTTGCTGAACTTTTGTCCCGCTATTGCATAACAAGCTGACACGAAGTTACCGGCTTCCTTAATAGAGAATTGCGCCCACCAAGGATTCTTTCGCCACTTCCGCGACTGGTAGGTGAAGGTATAAGTCAGCGAGGGGACAAACTGGTCACGCATCGAGACATAAAGGGCGGGATTTTCCGTCATAATGGAGTCGAAGACATGCGTCGTATGGTTGAGTTTGTCAAACTCTAAATTGAAGAGCGTCAACTCGTGTTGCGAGGTCTCACGTTTGTACCAACGGTAAGTGGCACTCAAGCCCATGCTGACCATATTGAAGAAACCCGAGCGATTTTTCCAATCTGCATCGAGGGCAAAGGCTGTCGAAGAGTAATAACGCTGAATGCGCTTTGTCACACCAGGAAAGATGAAACGGGGAAACTTCAACGCGAGCTGCGTACCCAGCTCATAGGAATTCAACAGCGAATTACCTCCCTGAGCACCCGCTCCTGTTTGCCACTCATACGAACCGAAGATTTTAAACGATACCTTCTCACCGCCACGAAAGGCATTGCGCTTGGCCAACTCGTAAGATACACCGGGACCAGCCTGCTGATTACTCTTCATCGTAGCATTGACTTCAAAGGTCGAATCATAAAGCTTGTCCATTGTCGCACTGACAATGACATCGAGCGTGTCACAATCTGGCGTGGTGTCGCGCGGCACATAGTTAATGTCCATTCGGCTCAATACGCCCATCGCTCCCATCTTTTCGAGACTCATCTTTTGGTCACGCAAGCTGTAAGGCTTACCGTGGCGGTGCGTAATGGCATGCAACCACAGGTTGCCCTTAAGTGGCATTTTCTTTCCCGAATAATTGAAAGTATAGTTACGCCAGGTCACTTGCTTTTCAAGCGGGGCTGTTTCGTTGTCGCGCACATTGATTACCGTGCGGCCGATATACCAAGGACGATTGGCGCGTTCGGGACGATCGGGAGCAGGCAATACCTGAAGCTGTACAAAGTTCTTGCGTTGCAAGGTGTCTGCCCGAAATGTGGTATAAGCGGCATTGTAAAAGTAATACCCTGCATTGCGGAACAACTCTTCGATTCGCGTCTGCTCATTGGAGAGATTAATGACGCTGAATGCGTCACCACGCTTCAAGAGTTTTCGGTTTTCGTACTTCCGCAGCAAACTGTCCATCGGAGCAGGATAGTGCAAATAGGCCACCGAATCGAGACGATAAAGCTGTCCGGCACTGACTTGATAGCTGACCTTCGCCTTCTTCGGATTTTTCTGCGTGTGCACATTATAATCTACCTTACCGTGAAAGTAGCCATAGTTATGAAGCGTATTGGTTGCCACCTTGGCACGCATCTCGGGACTCACCTTACTGATCAACACGGGGTCCGTACCAAAGTTGCGAAAGATCCATTTGCCTAACTTTCCCTTACTGTCAATAAATCCGTTGTGCACCCACAGACCAATTTTCCAGGGCCAACTCATGCTGGACGAACCGAAGATGGCATTGTTGGGGGGAAAGGCCAATACGGCATCAACTTCCTCGCGTGCCAACGCAAAGTCTTCCTCATTCTTTTTATGAGCCGCTTCCAGTATTTTCTTCTCTGCCTTGGTCAAGGTCTTTTTCTCCCCTTTCAGGAGCGACTGAAGCGATTTGGTTTGTTTGCCATCCAGCACATTTTCTACGGCAGTCACAGCATCTGCCAATGCCACGATTACACCGGCTGAATCACGGTTTTCTTTTTTCTCCAACCGCGCCGGATCGTCGGTATAAGTGATTTGTTTTATACCGGTATAGAGTTGTTCGTCATCGGGCAAAGCCGAAGTCGTCGAACAGGCGGCGATGCCAAGCAGGACGAACAGAAAGGATAATAGAGAAAGATATTTCATAGGGAAATAATGAGATGAATGAGAATGGAGGTAGAAGCAGCAAACAGAGGCTTGAGTGCTATGTAAGCGACCGCCTCAGCCCCCTACCTAACGACAGGCATTTCAGCCTCCGTCACCTTTTTCTTCTTGGTGCGGAAGATGAAAAGTTCGCCCAGTCGGTCGGTCTTACGACGAAGCACCAAACCGGCACCCGTCTTGGTCAGCTGTCCTTCGAGCGGATCTTGACTGTCACGATCATAGAATACCTTGACGTAACGCGTGGCACTCTTATCCAAACGATATTCCACCGACACATTATTGATAAAGCTCTCGGCTGAATTCTGAGCATCGGCTCCGGTAGACACCTTACCACCAATGATGACACTGATGCGGTTGCCCCAGAAACGCTTGGCAAACTGGAAGGAGTAGTCGGTTGTGCTCGTACCGGTTGCGGTCGTACCACTTTCCACGCCCAGATTGATGTCGATTGTCTTAAGTGCCGAACCCGCTATGTTTTGGATTTCGCTCTGCAAGAAGGCATTCAGTGCATTGTTTGCCTTGAAGCCCGAACCCGACATCATCGTTTCGTCTGTCATATACATGCCCGTTGCCATCATCGTGACGGCAGCCTTGCCACGCTGTTCGGCAGACATGGAAGCCAACTGGTTTTGAATAGCCAAGTCCTCGGGAGCCTCGATAGTAAACTCTAAGCCCATTTCATTGAGCGGTTTGGTGATAGCCACACCCACATCGAAGGCTACCGAACGCGGTTTATCGTTTTCCGTTACCACTGCCTTGGTGCGCTCCTTGGCAGCTATGTTGAGGGTCGGATTCATCACATCACCCGTAAACTCGACATACGAGCCTTGTACGAGGTGGAAGGTCTTGAGCGGAATCACGGGCAAGGCATACTTCATTTCGCCACTGTTGGTGGTAAAGCGTCCCGTCATACGCATTTCGCCCTGTTGCGTCATACGCAAAGTGAGGTCACCTCCACCTTCAAGGTCTACATAACTTTGTCCGTCCTCACTCAAATCACAATGGAAGCGAGCCGCATCACTTACCGAAATACCCAACGTCAAGTCAAAACTACCTTCGGGCACGGGTCGTGTCTGCTTTACCTTAGTCGTATCCTTAAAGTTCACGAACTCTACCAGGTCGTTCAATCGGTTATCCACCGAGAGGGGCGAATCCTTTAAGATATAGGTCATGTCCGTACGATCCAAAACTTCCAACTTGCCGCGAACGGAAAGATTGTCGGTCGTACCTTTCAGGGAGCCGAGGAAGTTAGCATAGACTTTACCAAAGACCATAGACTGCGCCTTCTTGCGGGTATTGATTAACTCAAAGTTTTGTGCCCGCATGGTGAAGTCCATCTTCATCCGATCGAAATTAGACATGTCGAACACGCCATTCAGCACCAAGGGTTCCTTACCTGTAGAGTACAGATTGTAACGGTCGAAAAGAATGCGGCTGTCCTTGATTTCCACGGCCCGTTCATCGGTACGGAAATCGAAACCATAGACATCGGAATAGATGTGAGCGGAATCCAAATCCAGACTACCGTTAAGTAGCGGTTTGTCCAAGAAACCTTCTATCTCTATGTCACCCGAAGCACGTCCCTTCAAGGCGACATCCGTACCGACCATGAAACCGTTGAGCAAACGAAGGGGGAAACGCTGCAACTGCGCGTCGCCCTTGAAGCTACCTCCGTCACGGTCATAATAGGTTCCGTTGCATGCGAGTACTTCCTCGCCATTCGAACTGATAAAGGCAGAGGCATGGTGTTCGCCTCCCTTCTTAGGCAAGTAGAGGGCTTCGATGCCCACATTGCCCAAGGGCGTACCTTCAAACTTAAAAGCTTCTGTATCAATCGAAGCTACTGCCGAGATGTTTTGGAAAGTGGTATCGGTTGTAATGTGGAAATCCCCACTTAGCATACCTCCCAAACGGGGCATATAAGGCAAGACACTCGAAAGTTCATCGAGGTTGAGCTGGTTGACACTAACCGTCAAGTCGTTGAGAGAATCCCGCGGTTCCCCATAAATTTTGAGTCCCGTTCCATCATCAGCCAACAAGTCCATATCGGCCTGGATTTTCTTATTCTTTCCGATGAAAAGGTAGTTACCTTTATTGACCGTAAAATTACGATAAGCAAGGATGGGATGTTGCGGATAGAAATGGAGGTAAGCTCCGTTCTCCGTCAGCTCTGCCTGCAGTCCCAAGTCTACACCCTTCTTGCCCTCGCTGTCGAGGTAAATCAGCTCAATGCCCGCACCAGCCTTCAAGAAGTAAGACTTCAAGCGCACTTCGAGCGGCGTTGGATTCTTCTTGCCATTCTTCACCAAACCAAAGAGTTGTACTCCCGTTGAATCGTGAATGATACGGCTGTCAATGGTGTCGAGCAAAAGCCCACCTACCTTGAGGTTACCGACACGGGTAAGCCCTGTCAAGCCACGTTGCGGGTCGGTATTGAGATTGAAGTAAACCGACGTAAAGCCGTACTGCTTCATTCTTGCCAAATTGTAGAGAGGGTTATCATGCCCGGCCTCTAAATAAACGGAAAGTACGGGCATGAGGGTCTTAAGCTTCTCTTGGTCAATAGCACGCTCGCCTACCTGATGGGAGATTTCTGAAAGGAACGTGCCAATCTGTCCACTCAGCAAAGGAACGTCCCCCTTAGCTCCCAAACGCAAACGTAAATCGCCAGCCGTCGCGTAAGCCGTTGTCGTGTCGCGCGAAGTAGCGAAGTCCAAGTGGAGGTCTTTTGCCATCGCACTCATCTGGGGAGTAATGAAGCGGTTATGCTTTACATCTGCCACAACCGAATAGGCTGTGAACTGACGGTTGGTAAGGGCATGAAGTTCCACATCCGTACCCAGATCAAGGGTGTCGGCGGTCACGCCTAAACCATAGAGATCTATGCGTCGAATGTTTGCATTCAAGTCCACTGCGATGTCTTTCTTACCCATGTATGCAGCCACATCAGCAGTAGCATCCAGCAACGGGTTGGCTGCAACCAATTGTACCTGTGCCTTGCCTTGTCGGAGCTGCGCTTCGAGCTTAAGCCCGCTCAAGTCATAACGCTCGTAGTTCAAGGCTTGCACTTGGGCATCTGCTTTTAACAAAGCACGAGTCCCCATGACGTCGAAGCCTGCACCACGCGCTTTAAGTTCTCCGGTAAAGGGACCTAAAGGTTGGCCTTTGAGGAAGTTCGCCAAGGGAAATTGCTTGGCCTGTGCCTGCACACGATAGCCCTCGTTTTGAAGGTTTACTTCGCCACGAGCTGCCAGACTGCCTCCCCCTTGCGCCAAACGAAGGTCTGCCGAGTAACGGTCACCGCGCATTCCGACCTTGCCACGCAAGGTAAGATGAGACGGTAGATTCACCGTTTCTTTCAAATCAGCTGGCAACAGCGCATGAAGTGGACGAAGGTCCTGCGTACGAAGGTGAAGTTGTGCCTCCCCCCGACGGGTAGCTGTCATCAATTGTTCTCCACTGCCCTCGAGCGTCAATTGAGCCACACCGGGAACTTGCAATTCACAGCGGTCTATCACCATGCGATTCATGTTCCCGCTTACTTGTGCATCGAGCGTTAACGGCTGAGCCGGAAGTGCCTTCAAGTAAGCTGGATCCAGATAAGCGGCCGCGAGGGCTTTCACGTCTTCTCTACCGAGGGTAGCCTTCATCCGTGCGACCGTGCGTCCAGCGGGTTGGGCGGCAAAAGAACGGAAGTCAAAAGCGGTTTCCAGGTCGATTTGCGAATAGGGAGTGCGCAGATGAAAAGCGGGCAAACGCAACTGCGTATTGTCCATGCCAACTTGGGCACGTAAACCATTGACCTGCAGTCCACACTTCTCGCGAAGCGAAGCCCGACGAATACCGACTTTGAGTTGGTTTCCCGGACCGTAACAAAGCGTATCGACGATTAAGCCCAATTGGTCGATGGCCAAGTGGTTATAGTCAAGACCTTTTACGGGCTTTTCATAAGGCAGGTCGTATGCTACCGCGCCGTCACGCAATTCGAAGTAACGAGCAGCGTAGATGCCGCGTCCTGTATCAAAATTTCCCTTCTGCAAGACCGCTTTACCGATACGGGCGGCTATACGCATGGAGTCTCCAGGCATCGTCAGTCGCACGGCACTGCGCTCGATTTCGGCTTGGGCAACTTCTATGCGCCACTTAGCTGTACTTTCGGTCGTATCCTTTTGTGCCGTATCGCTCAAGGCAACAAAGACGTCTGCTCCACGAAGCTTGACGCGATCCAAGCGCACTAATTCTTGCTGCCAGTTTACCCCATGAGCGGCGGCAGTCAATTCTTCGGCTGTACCTTTTATATAGGTATCTGAGATATAGCTTTTGGTGTTTAATTTCAGTTGGCTGAGTGCAAAGCCATCAATGTCTGCCTGTCCGCTAAACAACGGACGAAGGGGAACACTCAAATAGAGGGAACGCGCTTCAAGCAACGTATCGCCCTTTTCTACAGCACGCACTTCGTGCACAGCTAGGTCTAGGGGAAACGCGAGGCGCACCTCTTGGATAGAGATGTCCATGCCCATCGAGCGAGACAAGGAACTGGCCACTCGATGAACGACAAAGTTTTGAACGGGGGGAATATATAACAAGATGGCGGCAACTAAAAACAAAGCCAACGGCGTCAGTAAGATGACCCCCAACCATCGCAATATTTTAGCGGTTTTCTTCATACAATCGGCAAAGTTACTCCTTTCATCAATGATAAAAAAGACGGAATCGTGAAAGACTTGGAGAGAATAGAGAAAGACCCTAAGAAGAAACCTACTTGGCTCGTGTTCAACACTTGGTCTGAAAAAATGAATTTTGAGGAAGAATGCTTGGCTGTCATCCTACAAAAGACGCATCACCGATAAGAAAACGGCAAATTCTTCATTCCTAAAAAAACTAGGAAGATAGAATTGCAGGTTACTTCATGACCAACCTCCTCTCCTCTACCAGGAAACGACCCCACATCGGTTCCAGCATACCTTCGTAACAAACAAAACAGAACGATTAAGTGTCCGGTCCTCAATCCGTAGCTAATACCAGATTTCCCCGCTTCGCTCCAGCTCCCTCAAACGAAGGTTTTTTCGTACTTTTGCTCCCGCTAATAAACAGCGATTCAAGCGATTCTTGCTTGGTTGTTGCTCTTCAAATTTTATTTATAGGCATTTCGATAAATGTCGTCTTCTTGTATTCCCTCCCATTAAGCTGTATCACTGCGTTAAATACACCGACGGACAAACCGTTTGCTATCAATCCTCCCCATGACCCGCGAAGAAATTTACCTGCTGCTGGAGCAGGAATTTGCCTTTCCCTATACGCCGAGCCAACAACAGGCGGCACTTCTTCTTTCGCATTTTATCTGCACGGATAAGGTGCGACCCGCGTGTATTCTGCGCGGCTATGCGGGAACGGGTAAAACGTCGTTGGTCGGTGCCTTGGTGCGAGTGATGAAGCACATGGGCCTACCCGTGGTCTTGCTTGCTCCAACGGGACGCGCCGCTAAGGTTTTTACCCACCATGCCAACACGCCCGCTTACACGATTCATCGCACCATTTACCGCCAAGAGACCTTTCAAGGCGAAGGCACACACTTTTCCTTAGACTTCAACAAGCTCCGTGGAGCCCTCTTCATTGTAGACGAGGCTTCCATGATTGCTTCGGGCAAGGGAATGATGGGAGACTCCCTTTTTGGTACCGGTGAATTGTTAGATGACCTTATTTCCTTTGTCTACTCGAGCTTTGGATGCCGTCTGCTGATGGTGGGCGACACCGCCCAGTTGCCTCCAGTGGGTGAAACGGAGAGTCCGGCATTGAATGAAGCGGTGTTGGCACGTTACGGACTGACTGTGGGCAGTGTCGACTTGACTGACGTGGTGCGTCAACACGAAGAAAGCGATGTCTTGGCAGGTGCAACCCTTCTCCGTCAATTGCAAGCGGAAGACTTTTTGGGCATTCCGCCCCTTCATACCGACCCACACGGCGAAGTGCGGGCAATGCCGGGCAACGAACTCATTGAAAGCCTGGTCAGTGATTACCAAAACTTGGGTACGGATCAGGTCATTGTGGTGACACGAAGCAACAAACGGGCTAACATCTACAACCAAGGCATTCGCGCACGCATCTTCGACCGCGAAGACATCCTGACCCGGGGTGATTTAGTCATGGCGGTAAAGAACAATTATTACTGGATTGAGCAACTTACCAAGCAACTACCAGCCAATGAGCGTTTCCCGATGGCTTTCATAGCCAACGGTGACACAGCGGAAATTCTCCGCTTACGCAATGTGCACGAACAATACGGCTTTCAGTTTGCAGATGCTACGTTACGCTTTCCCGATTACGATGACTGCGAACTAGATTGCCGCGTATTGCTCTCTACCTTGACTTCCGAATCTCCTTCCCTTACTGCGGACGAGAGCAACCGACTTTACGAATCGATTCTGGCTGATTATGCACACATTCCGCTCAAAAAGGACCGCATGAAGGCACTTCGTCAAGACCCTTATTACAACGCGCTCCAACTGAAATACGCCTATGCTGTGACCTGCCACAAGGCGCAAGGCGGTCAGTGGGAACGGGTTTATGTAGATCAAGGCTTTGTTCCCGAGGACGCCACAGGTACTCCCTACCTGCGTTGGCTCTATACGGCATTTACCCGAACCACGGGAAGGGTCTACTTGGTCAATTGGACTCCACCGTCCTGAGCATACTCTTTTTCATCAGTTTGCTTGGATGCACAAGCTCCCTCTTCATTAACTTCAACGCGTTTCATCTTTTATCATTCTTGTATGCGTGACGCTCTTTCTTACCGTGCAGCCGACAACCGCTATGCGCTGGCCGACCAACTATATCAACGCTGTGGCAACAGCGGTATATTACTGCCCCGCATCTCCTTAGGATTATGGAAAGGCTTCGGAGCCAATCGTCCCCTTTCTGAAAGCCGTGCAATCTTACACTATGCCTTCGACCAAGGCATTACGCATTTTGACTTAGCCAACAACTACGGTCCGCCGTATGGCAGTGCTGAAGAAACATTTGGTACGGTTTACGACCAATCTTTCCGTCCCTACCGCGATGAGTTGTTTATCGCAACCAAGGCTGGCTATGACATGTGGCCAGGGCCTTACGGAAACTGGGGCTCACGTAAATACCTCATGGCAAGCCTTGACCAAAGTCTGAAGCGGATGAACTTGGATTATGTCGACCTGTTCTATTCCCACCGCTACGACCCTCACACACCGCTTGACGAAACGCTTCAGGCACTCGCTGACATCGTGCATCAGGGCAAAGCTCTCTATGTCGGCCTTTCCCGTTGGCCAGCCGAAGCTGCACGCTATGCCGAGAATTACCTCCAGCAACAACGCGTCCGACTGCTTACATACCAAGGAAGGCTGAACCTACTCGACCGCGCCGTGGAGTCTGATGGTACGCTTGACTTTGTAGAAGAAACCCGTTGCGGTTTTGTCGCCTTCTCTCCCTTGGCACAAGGACTACTGACCAATCGCTACTTACACGGCATCCCTGCAGATTCCCGCATGCGTACAGACGTGACGCTCAAGGAGGAAGTACTAACGCCCGAGCTTATGGAAAGCCTTCTGCGCTGGCAACAAGAAGCGGAATCCGAAGGACTGACACTCTCACAGTTTGCACTTCGCTGGGTACTCCGCCATCCTGCCGTAACCAGTGTCATTGTCGGTGTCAGCCGCTTGGAACAACTCCAGGAAAACTTGTCATTGATTAAGCCATGATTCTCCGGCTATTCATCGTTCTCTAATTTTTTAACCCATTGGGCACTGCCCTTCCTTTTATTATGTCTCTTCCCAAAGACCCTATGATGCTCTTTAGCGTAGTCAATACGAAACTGCGCGACGAATACGATTCACTGGACGCACTCTGCTCCGATATGGATGTAAACAAAGCGGAATTGGAACACGAGCTGGCACAGGCTGGCTTCGAATACAATCCCGAACAAAACAAATTTTGGTAATGAACATTCTTCGCCGTTATCCCCTTACCCTCTGTTGCATTGCTTTGATTTGGTATCTCTGTCTCTTTAAGGTACCCGACAACTATTCCTTTCCGACCTTTGTCGGAATAGACAAGGTGGTGCACGTGGTGATGTACCTCGGCACTTGCGGTACGTTCTGGGTAGAATACTTTCGTTCCCATACACGCATGGCTTTTCGCCCCACCCTGTTGGGAGCCGTAGTAGCACCCATTTTGATGAGCGGCCTTATCGAGTTAGCTCAACAATATGGTACGGACTATCGCAGCGGTGACTGGATGGACTTCCTCGCCAACAGCAGCGGTGTCTTATTAGCCTATGCGGGAGCCCTCCTCTACCAAGCACGCTTTTCGCACCGGAAATAAAGAATAGCCCGCCCTTCGGGCTACCTCTTTTGACTGATTATTTGTCTTACTCTCCAAGCCTATCTCCGTGAGTCTTCATATCCGTATCTCTGACACGGACATCCACTATGTCCGATACGAATCAGGAACCCAATCGCAGTTCCAGTTTCAAACCTTTCCCCTCCGTCCTCAATTGCCGTTGACTGTCAACCTGCGTGAAACGAACCAGGCTATGCAGTTCCAACCTCAAGCTGACGAACGCATACAGCTCCTCGTCAGTGCCCCCGTGACATTGGTTCCGCTGGCTGAATTTCAAGAAGAGGATGTTACCGACACTTACAACTTCTGCTTTACGGATGACCAAAAACGCTCTGTCTTTTACGATACCGTACCCGCTGCCAACGTGGTGTTGCTCTTTGCTTTAGCACAAAATACTTGCCACGCCATTGAGGACGTGTTCGGGCAAGTGCGCTACACCTCGTCCCTCATGCCCGTAGTTCAACACTGGGCTACCAAGGGGATTGACACCTCGGACTCTGCCCGAGTCTTTGTCTATTCCCACGAAGGTACCATTGATGTGGCTGTTTTCGAGGAGAAACGTCTGCTGATGCTCAATAGCTACCGAGTGCACAGTTTGTCGGATGTCATTTACTTCACATTCAACCTCGTACGCCACCTCAACCTCGACCTCAAGAACATTCCCTTCTTTATAGCGGGCACATCGCAACTGCGCGATCCTTTAGTCTCGGAGTTCCACAAGTATGCTCAACGGGTCTACCCCATCCATCCCACAGCAGACTTTAACCGCCATCCCGCAACGACGACCGAAGGCGTACCCTACGACTTGATGTGCGCCTTCCGAACGGAAAGGAAATAAGAGGGTCGCTTCTGCCTGACGCTTGCAGCCCACCGGCGACAGCCTCCTCTTTCCCAAACATTTATCTTTTCATCCAAACTTACAATCCTTCTCATGCGTATCATTACTGGTAAATATAAAGGACGGCATTTTGAAGTGCCGCGCACCTTCAAGGCGCGTCCCACAACGGACTTTGCCAAAGAGAATTTATTTAATGTATTGCGTGCTTACCTTGACTTCGAGGAAACGAGTGCGCTCGATCTTTTCGGAGGCACTGGTTCCATTTCCCTGGAACTGCTCTCCCGCGGTTGCCGAGTGCTGACGGTAGAAAAAGACCGCCGTCACTTCAGCTTTATCAACCAATGCTGTCGCACCCTCGACGATGCCCATTGGACCCCACTCTGTGGCGATGCTTTGCGCTACATCAGCCGTGCCCGCGAATCGTTCGACCTCGTCTTTGCTGACCCTCCCTATGCGCTTCCCGAACTCGCCGAACTTCCCGACCGTGTCATGTCCTCTGCCTTAGTCCATGACCACACTCTCTTTGTCCTGGAGCATGGCAAGAATTATGATTTCTCTGACCGTCCCGACTTCCTCGAACACCGCGCCTACGGAAGTGTAAACTTTAGCTTCTTCCGCCGTCCTACCAAGGAGGAAGGAGAAGAGGAACAAACTGCGGTTGAATAAAGAAAAACGACTTCACTCATCTACCAAACAAAGCCCCGCGTCTTGTCGCTTACAGAGCTTGACAAGACACGGGGCTTTTTCTTTTACAAAAACAGGAAGTTCGCACACCAACGGATTTCGAAACGTTGACTTACTGCCACTTCATATAGTCGGGAAGGGGAGGCTGAATAGCTTCGTCATACTTCTCACCGAGCAATTGCTTAAGCAACGGAAGAAGCACTTTATGGATTACCTTATCATTTAGTTGGTGTTCTCCCTCAAAGCGTTCCGCATGGGCGTAATACTTCGTAAACGTATTGTACGCATTGACGGGATTGACCGAAGTATCACGAATACCGAAGAGCCCGTAACAAAGTTCACGGTCCTCGGGCGTGATACCGTCAAACTGCGTGCGCTCCATCTGATTGAAGTGCTTGAGCGTGTCGTTCGTCACGCGAAATTCCTTTTCGTGGTCTTTTCGACCATTGAGCCACTTGTGTACACCTGTGTGCAAGGTTTTGCTCATGGTGGACATGCGAAAAGCTGGATTCACACAGACGCGTAAATAGCCGTGCATCTGCTGAGCATACATACCGCCCATACTGGTACCGACAATCACATCAGGTTGTTCCGTTTCTACGAGTTCCTTGAGCATAGGCAAAGCCTCTTCGGGATCAACAGGGATGTCAGGAGCAATGATTTCACCCGAAGGAAAGATCTTACGCAAAAGTTGCACCGTGCCCGATGCACCGGAAGAGGCAAAGCCGTGGAAATAGATTAGTTTCATGAGAAAGTAAAACGATTTGACGATGCGAAAATACGGATTTCCTACCTTACTTACTCTACAAGATCAATAACAAATTCATAAGAAGCCCCCTGCCATCCGTTCATCATACAAATTGGTATCCATGCACTGTTACATAAAGTAAGGAACTCCACACTACTAATCAAAAAAAGGATGCACCCCCTTCACGGGCATGCATCCTTTTTTCATTGTATTGTTCCTTTCCCTCCTCGGAGGAGAGAAAGCCAAGGTCGTTAGGGAACCAACACCTTATTGCCGTTCAGCACGTAAACACCTTGGGGAAGAGTTACGTCTACATTACCCTGTACTTCACTGTTGAACATCGTGCGACCCTGCAGGTCTACAATGCGAACGTGCTGACGCACAGGAGCAACGAGGCGAATCTTACCGGGCTGGATGTAGAAGTCAAGCGTTGAGGTCACAGCCTCTTCTACACCTGTGGTCTGACCGGGCTTTTGATAAACACGTACCCAGTCGAAGAGCGTTTCGTACGTGAAACCCTTGTCATGAGGCTTTGCCCAAGTACCATTACCTACACTCTGATTGAGAATGAGGTAGAAATCCTTGTCAAACGGCCACTGACCTTTGTTCAAAGCATTCTGATCACCTTCCTTCTTGGCGTAAGAGAAGACTCTCTTGCCGTCTACATACCAGGTAAGCAACTTATCCGTCCACTCAAAACCGAATACATGGTATTGGTCGGCTACAACGTTATTTTGTGTATAGCTCTTTTTCGGGTTGTTGGCTTGACCGTGAGTGTTACCCCACTCTGAGTGAATCGTGTGGTAGGATTTGTTTTCCATATCAATCTGTTCCCAAATATCGATTTCACCGCAAGCGGGCCAGCCGCCTTGTCCGTCAACAGGCATCATCCAGAAAGCGGGGAAGTTACCCGTGTGGGGTGTCGTTGTCATACGGCCTTCTACCTTACCATAAGTAAAGGCAAACGTCTTCTCCGAGTGAATGGCACCACTAATCATTTCAAGTTTGTTACCCTTGTTGTCTTTCTCAGCGTCGAAGGGATTGGCAAAGCATTGGGCTACATACTTACCATTCTTGACAGATGAAGTCATTTCACGACCTTCAGGAGTCGTGGCAATGAAGCGTGCCCAGGTCACTCCGTCCGTACGATTACGATAGCTCCACTTCGTCAAATCTACCTTGCCGTCCTCTTGATCAAACTCATCAAAGAACTTCAATGCATAAGCAGCGTCTGCGCTGGGCTGGAAGTCAGCCGTAATACGCACCTCACCGTTCATCATCGAAGCGGGCAAGCTCTTGGTTGTAATGGCAAGCGTATCTTCCTTCCACTGACGGTTGCCCATGATGTATTGGTCACCGTCGAGGTCGTGTCCATGACGCACGATGAGCTCCTTGGCTGCATAACCCTCAGCCGCAGCAACGGGCAAAATGCCAAGCGCCTGACCGAAGGTTGCCTTTTGAGGCATACCGGTGTTGTTCGCACCGACAATCGAACCGTTGGTTGTACGGATGTCGAGGTCGGACTTTTCAGGGTGTACGTTCAACAAGAAGTCTACAACGTAACCACCGTTTGCGTCGATTTGGTTGTTACCGCCTTGTGCCCACTGACCAGCAGGGTCAATGTTTGACCAGTCGATCTTGTAGCGGGCGCGGTAATTGCCAGCGGGAAGATCAGTGGGAACGGTAAAAACCGGGATACCTACAGCCACAGAACCTGCATTGACAGTTTCACCGAGGCTGTTCTTACCTTCATAGTGTGAATAAGCTACCAATTCGCCACCTTCTGCGGGCTTACCGTTTGCAGCCAAATCGGTTGAAAACTCACCATCGTTGTTAAAGTCGATGTAAAGGTAGCCGTGCATGGCACGACCCGTATAGTCCGTAGTCGTTGTTACTTGGTCACCGGGACGAACCGATACTTCGGTGTCCATCATCGAACGATAGACCAAGTTCTTACCACCTGTAGCCAGTGTCACCTTAGTACGCTCGTTAGAGCTGGTAGCCATGGTAAAGCTGTTCAACTTACGGTCAGTACGCGTAATTTCCAACGTCTTATCGAAGTTGATGGCATAAGCGCCCTCTTCCCCCGTATCGCCCGTTGTACTCTTGAAGTACGGCGTGATTTCTACATCACCATCCACATACTCAGCGGGAATTACATAGGTATCATTCTTCACCTTATAACCCGGTACTGTTACGTCGAAGTATTGCGGCGTATCGTAAACCAAGCTGTCTTGGTTAATCTGACCGTGACGGATGAGGAAGTGAGAGAACTTAAAGCCCGGAGCAGGCTTAACCTTCACCGTATAAGGCTGTCCGAACGGAATCTGTTCCTGTTCGAGCTTTTCGCCCTTTGAGTTCAACACATCGCCGTTCAAACCGCCACTCGTACCACGGCTACCGCGCTTGATGGTTACGTGGTCTTCGTGAATGATGAGACGGGTATCAACAATTGCACCACCGTTTGCCACGATGCTATTGCCACTTGACGTATTACCACCCGGATTTACTTCAGACCAGTCAACCTTGTAACGCAAGCGGTAAATACCCGGTTTCAAATCAGCTGGGATGGTGAAGGCAGGCGGATTCAATACATTACCACCATTGGCTGTAGCCTTGCCTTCGCTGTTCTTACCATTATAGTTAGAGAAAGACATGATGTCTGTCTTGTCCGTCACATTCGTACCGTCTGCTACAACATTGAAACGGCCGTCCTGCTTCACGTCCAGATAAACGTAACCATTCATCCAGTTACCCTTATAGCTAAAGGTCGGCGTAATCTTTTGACCAGCCTTGGCTGTAAAGCTCTTGTTCAACAACTTCGTATAGAGCTTGCGTGAATCGCCTTGCTTCACGTCCAAGGTCTGAGCCTTCTGTCCTGCAGCCTGGAATGAAATCGAAGTCAAGTTACGGTCGCCACGGTCTTGCACCTGTACTTCATCATAATTGATGGCATAATACGTGCTCGTGAAACGCGGCGTCGGGTCGTTGCTCAAGTCGATTTCGTCGATGTAGAACAGGAAGTCACTCTTGCGGTTGTGCGGTGAAGCGAGATCGGGCACAATCAGCAAATTGTGCAATTCTGCTCCCGGATTACCACTGATGGGGAATACAGCATCAAACCATTTGCCAGCACCCACTTTTGTCATGCTGGTTTCCCAAAGCTGTTCCGTCATATTGCTCTGTCCCGGGCGGTCCTTACGCTTACCCAAGCCAATGAGCATGAAGCGACTTTCTTCTGTCGTATAAACTTTGACACGGATATACTTCTTCTCAAACGTCAAAGCAATGGGTTCCTTCAATGCCACGAGTGCACCAAAGGTATTACTACCATAGCGCGAACGCTGTACACCCAATACGTGCTTTGAATCGTTCGGTGCGAAACCGAGGATAGAGTCTACCTCGGTCATCGGGTTGTTGCAAACCTTTACATTGCCCGTTAGCTTGCCAGTGCGGAAAGGAGAATTCTCCCAAGTATCATATACACCTACCTTGGTGTAGCCCTTATCGCTTTCGAAATCACAAATGACCTTTTGAGCTTCAGTTTGGGCAGCCAGACCGAGAGGAAAGAGTAATCCTGCCAGACTGATATATTTCTTAATATTCATGGTGAATCAGTTGTATATTAGTAGATAGAAACAGTGTGGAGCAACGGACAAGCCTTTGCATCATTGATGGTAATCTTCACCACCTTGGCGCGTACGGGGTTAGCGTAGCTGTTTGACGTGCTGCCATTGAGAGGAATGATACGCTTGTAACCAATTGTTGTCGTCTTAATGTTACCTCCACGCTTCGTAAAGGTCTGACCGTCTTCGCTCGTTTCAATGGTAAAGCTCTTGACACGCTGTCCCAAACGGATAAATTCCATCATAGAGACGTAACGGATATCCTTTGCTTCGTCCCACGTAAAGGTCAACGTAGCAGAGGTCGTACCGTCATTGGTTGCCCAGTAGGTATTCTTATTGTCGTCGATAACGTTCGTAGCCACATAAGTAGTCGTGTCGCCCTTCGTACGTTCTTCCGTAGCCACAACCTTAGCTGTGCGAGCCAAGTCGTTTCCAAGACGGGTCTTCATCATCTGACCCAATTCCTTCATACGGTTCACCGTGTGATCGGGGAGATAACCACTCTGATCGGGCGGGAGGTTCAAGATAAGCGTAGCATTGCGTCCCACGGTTTCGAGGTACATTTGGAAAAGGCGTTCAGCAGAGTGAATCGTTTCGCCTGCATGCCAGAACCAACCACCACTGGTTGCCTTCGCATCACTTTCACCCGGGTTCCAGCGCCAAGCGTTCTCGTCGCCGTATTCGCCGCCGCCCATTCCCCAGTTGGTTTCGCCGGCCCAGCCAGCTTCGTTACCGATCCAACGTGCTTCACCGCCTACACCCCAAAGGATGATTTCGGGACAAACCTTATGGATAGAGTCACGAAGATTGGGAATATCGTAATAGAAGTCGGCATTGGGGATATCACGGCTACCCCCAGCACCACCATAGTAGCCGCCACCACCACGTGCGCCGTCAAACCACATTTCAAATTGGTCGTGACCATATTCAGCAGCCTCAGCACATTGTCTCAAAAATACTTCATTGGTATAAGTTGAGGTATAAACACCATCTTTCTTTTCGCCCCAATGCGCATTGTTACGATCCCAAGGAGAAATGTAGAAGCCGTATTTCATACCCAATTTCTTTGCGGCTGCAGCAAAATCCTTAGGAATATTGGTCTTTTGCGCATTTTGACTGCTTGAAGACGTCACATTATGCTTCGTTGTTTTCGTAGGCCAGAGGCAGAAACCATCATGGTGTTTAATTACGGCGATACCGCCTTTCATGCCTGCTGATTGAGCTACCTTCAACCATTGTTCAGGATTGGGCACCTTCGTAGGTGCAAAACGATTGACATTTTCATCACCATTACCCCACTCGAGGCCGGTATAGGTATTCATACCATAGTGATAGAAGGCATAAAACTCTGTTTCGTTCCACTTCAGCTGACGTTCGGTCGGCACGGGGAAAACGGGAAGCGGTGTATTCTCGGGGTTAGCGAGAGTTTGTTGCTCCAACTTGAAATCACTTTGAGCTTGGGCTGTCAGCGGAAGTGACGCTGCCAAGCAAAGCGAGGAAAGAAGAATTGTAATCTTTTTTTCCATAGTATTTGGGGATTAATAATATGTTATTTCAATAGAATCAGACGGTTCTCGTTGTGGAATAAGCTATTCCTTGAGAAAGGTCTTGGCAAAACGAATCGGTGGACTCGCGCATTTCTTCACCAATCCACCGGTTCGATTGGGCTTCAACACCATCCTTAGGCAGGATAGTTGAGATTATTGTCCGTTGCACAGAGCAACACTTCGTTCAAGTATTTAGCTGCCTCGTAACGTGCCATGGGCAGGTCGTGAAGCAGATAGGTGCCACAATCCTTTGCCGTTGTGCCTGGTACTTCTCCATCGTATTCAGCGATGAAGCGGAAGGTTTCTTGCAACAACGGCAGTATTTCACGGCTAGTCACGTCACCTTTCACAATCAGGTAGTTACCAGTTAAGCATCCCATTGGCCCCCAGTAAACGATGCGATCCTTCCACACAGGATGGTTTCGCAAGAAAGTGGCTGCCAAGTGCTCGATGGTATGTATAGCCCCTTGTCCGAGCACCGGTTCACGATTCGCCAGTTTCATTCGTACATCAAAGGTCGTCACGGTTTCACCACCTACCACGTCTTGGCGTGACACATAGACACCGCGCTCCAGGCGCAAGTGGTCAATTGTAAAGCTGGGTATCTTTTTCATAGCCGCGTAATCGTTTCAAGTAAAGATTGAGTCACAGCGAAAGAGCGGTCAGCCATTTCGCCCCAAAAGTTTTGGTACTGCGCAAAGTGTTCCTCAGCTCCAGGTGTGTCGCTGATGATGCGGAAACTCAAGAAGGGAACCTGATAGAGGTGGCAAACCTGAGCTATCGCACCACTTTCCATGTCAACAGCGAGACCGTCAGGGAACTGAGCCTTGATGGCATCCAGTTGGGCGCGATCGGTGATAAAGCGGTCACCGCTACATATCAAGCCGCCATGAATACGGGTAGCCGTTTGCAACTGCAAGGCGGCTTCGTAAAGTCGGCGATCGGCCTCATAATAGAGCGGAAGTCCCTGCACTTGACCGAGTTCGGATTCGGGACCGCAGTCTACATCGTGGTAAGCCACGCGCTCACCAGCTACGACGTCCATCACTTGCAAGCGAGCATCGATACCTCCCGCTACACCCGTGTTAATCAACAAGTCGGGATGAAAATGATGAATGAGTTCAACGGCACCAACGGCAGCATTTACCTTGCCGATACCGCATTGTAAGAGTACAAGTCGGCAACCGTTGAGTGTCCCGCTGACAAAACTCGAACGCCCTACCGTTTCGGTCTGAACCTCTTGCAGCAGCGCGACGATTTGCTCATGCTCTTTTTGCATGGCATTGATAATTCCTATAACCATAGGTTGTATGTCTAATGGGTTTGTGTTCTACAGAGTAAGGAAAATTTGCTTACATTTTTTCCTAAACAAATAAGCTCCAGAGTCGGATAGCTTTTTGCGTAGGTATCATGACTTTTACAACAAATTAGACGACGCAAAGATAAAGTTTCGTTTTAATATTTGCAAGCAAACGCCCCCCCTGTAATCATAATTTAACTATATCAAAAGCAATTCCACAACGGAATGCGCTCTGGATAAGGAGCTTCTACGCGAATCAACTGATGACTGACGGGATGCTCAAAAGCGACGCTGCGGGCATGCAAGCAGATGGAGCCATCGGGATTGGAACGCGGAGCTCCATACTTCAAGTCACCCTTAATCGGGCAACCGATAGCGGCGAGTTGGCAACGTATCTGATGATGGCGGCCCGTATGCAAATGTACCTCGACTAGGTGGTAACGCTCCGATGAAGCCAGCAGTTGATAGTCAAGCACAGCCTGCTTGCTTCCCTTGACTTCTCTCGGATGAGCATAGGCTTTATTCTGCTTTTCGTTACGAGTGAGCCAATGCGAAAGAGTGGCTTGTGGCTCAGCGGGACAGTTGCCCACAATGGCATGATACGTTTTTTGCACCTTACCCGTACGAAACATTTCGTTGAGCCTCGTCAGTGCCTTACTTGTGCGGGCAAAGACGACTACACCGCTGACGGGGCGATCCAAGCGATGAACGACACCGAGAAACACCTCACCGGGCTTGGCATATTTCTCCTTGATATAGGCCTTCACCTGATCACTGAGGGGACGGTCGCCTGTCTTATCGCCTTGCACGATTTCGCCTGCGTCCTTATTGACGATGATGATATGATTGTCTTCGTAAAGTACTTCCATACAATAGGGGAAGATTTAGAGAATGAAGATGGGTTTAAGAATAGGTATAGCGGGAGAAAAGAAGGAATGATTTTAGTGAATGTAACTTTTTCGGTGGCAGTAGTTACTGCTGCTTGGGAATCGCTGGTGCTGTACGGTCGCGGCATGCCGCGACCCATTAGTGAATGCAACTTTATCCGTGCTATAGTTTACTTCTGCTATGGGTCGCGGCATGCCGCGACCGTACAACAGCTACGCTCCCATTAGTGAACGCAACTTATTCAGTGCAGTAGTTACTTCTGCTTCGGGTCGCGGCATGCCGCGACCGTACAGCCGCTGCGCTCCCATCGCGTTGCACCACGACCTTTGCCCGAAGCCACACACATACCACGATGTGAGCATAACCATTTGGTGGGAGAAGTCGCTACTGCTTTGAGTTGCGTCTTCCCCCACCGTATGCATTAGCCTGTCAGCTGAGGTTGCTTACATATTCATACCGCCATCAACCTGAATCACCTGACCCGTTACATACGAAGCAAGGTCAGAAGCGAGGAATACGGCCACGTCAGCAATATCTTCGGGCTTACCACCACGACGAAGCGGAATGTTCTTCATCCATTCCTTACGCACGTCTTCGGGAAGCGCAGCAGTCATTGCTGTTTCAATAAAGCCCGGAGCGATGGCGTTGGCACGGATACCACGGCTACCCATTTCCTGAGCTACGCTCTTGGCGAGGGCAATCATACCAGCCTTAGAAGCAGCATAGTTAGCCTGACCCGCATTGCCATGTACACCTACGACTGAAGCCATGTTGATGATAGCACCCTTACGCTGCTTCATCATGATGGGCGTACAAGCGTGGATAAAGTTAAAGGCAGACTTGAGGTTTACACCGATCACTGCGTCCCACTGCTGTTCAGTCATGCGGAGCATCAGTCCGTCCTTCGTGATACCAGCGTTGTTAACGAGTACATCGATAGAGCCGAAGTCTTCGTGTACCTTCTTTACGACTTCAGCCGTCTGGTTGAAGTCAGCGGCATTCGAAGCGTATGCCAGGCACTTTACGCCCTTAGCTTCGATTTCCTGACGAGTAGCCTCGCCGTTTTCGTCGATTACGAGGTCAGTGAATGCAATGTTTGCTCCTTCTTCGGCAAACTTCAGTGCGAGCGCCTTACCGATACCGCGAGCAGCACCGGTGATGAGGGCGGTCTTACCTGTTAAGAGTCCCATATTAGTATATATTTTATTGATGGAATAGTTGTTTCTATTGATAGTCGCGCAGCGAAGTACACGGCTGTTCGGGGTGCAAGTTGAGTAAGCGGAGAATCATTCCTTTCACAATCGGATAGGTTTCATCTTCCTCCAGACCTTCACCCAAACGGTCATAGATGTAGGGCACTTCAAGTCCCTTCACCGCACAATAAATAATGTCCGCATAAAAGCGAGCATCCTCTATGCGAAAACGTCCGCTACGTCGTCCCTCCTCCAGGAGTTGGTGAAGGATTCGGTGTTCCTGTTCATCAAACGCCTTGCGCACCTTTTCCACCATCCAAATATTGCGGAAGAACTCAGCGCGGAGCGTACCGTTACGCGCTACAGTTTCGCGAATAATGCCCAAGTGGGTATAGATTAAAGTAAAAAGGCGCTCTTCGGGTGTAGCATCCATCTCCACAACGGCACCGAGCTTTTCGGAAAGTCGCTCCAACTCATCAGCAATTACAGCATAATAGATTTCTTCCTTATTACGGAAATAAGTGTAGAGCGTTCGGCGTCCCTTTCCTGAAGCAGCCGCGATGTCATTCATCGTAGTGGCTTCCAGTCCTTGTTGGGCGAAGAGCGAACGCGCTACTTCGAGTAATTTCTGACGAGTCTTTGTGGTGGACATAAGCATATAGTTAGAATAAACAGAAAGCACAAATCTTCCTGCGATGTGCAAAAGTACGAATAAAATCCGTCGGGGTGTACATCGAGCGAAAAAGATTCGCAAAGAGTGAAGGTAAATCGAAATGGGGGCTTGGATATTATGGGGACGAGGTTGGCAACGGCTTTAAGCAGAAGTAAATTACGGCACGGAATAAGTTGCATTTACTAACGGGGCGCGGCATGCCGCGACCGTACAGCAACTGCGACCC
>OKZK01000007.1_pt1 | contig 133941 bp, 90 predicted proteins | sample 1609101 | NCBI WGS metagenome assembly OKZK01 (sample SAMN02675048, study PRJEB24791) | human gut metagenome, SKBSTL034 | isolation source: stool | host: Homo sapiens | place: USA
AACTCGCGACCCCAACCTTGGCAAGGTTGTGCTCTACCAACTGAGCTATTTCCGCGTTGATTTGCCTTTATCGGCTTAGCGGGTGCAAAGATAGAGAGTCGTATTGAATCAACCAAATATTTCGTTGAAAAAATATATGGAAAGCTTGATTTAATTTGATAAGAGTGATAAATGAAAAGTCTAGCTGTTGATAACAGGCGTTATTAGCAGCTAGACTTTGGTTTTGTGTTATGCTGATTTATTCCTCGTAATGTTCGAAGAGGAAGTCATTGTATGGATACTTTTGTACGTGAAGTTGTTTGATTCGCGTATAGAAGAGTTCCTTGAGGTTGTCGATATTCTCTTTTTCACGAGCTGATATAAAGATACAGTCGTCGCCCAGTTTAGCCATCCAGGTACGTTGGAGTTCTTCGAAAGATACATTTTCCTTCGTGGCGGGTGTCAAGTCGTCAGGATCCTTTTCGGTCCATGTGTATGCATCCATCTTATTAAAAACCAGGAGCTGGGGCTTTTCAGCGCACCCCAGGTCTTGCAGTGTATGGTTGACTACTTCGATTTGTTCTTCGAAGTCCGGATGCGATACGTCTACGACATGTACGAGTAAGTCGGCTTCGCGTACTTCATCGAGTGTACTCTTAAAGGAATCTACCAAGTCTGTTGGGAGTTTGCGGATAAAGCCGACCGTATCAGCCAACAGGAAGGGAAGGTTATCGATAATGACCTTGCGCACTGTGGTATCAAGGGTTGCAAAGAGTTTATTCTCTGCAAAGACCTCGGTTTTAGCCAACAAGTTGATAAGGGTTGACTTTCCTACATTGGTATAACCAACCAGTGCCACACGGATGAGTCTGCCACGATTCTTGCGTTGGGTGGTTTTCTGGCGGTCAATGTCGGCCAAGCGTTGTTTCAGTAAGGCCATGCGGTTCAGAATGATACGGCGGTCCATTTCCAGCTGCGTTTCACCTGGTCCGCGTAGACCTACAGAGCCTTTACCGCCACCCGAACCCGAACCACCACCTTGTCGTTCAAGGTGAGTCCACAAACGTTGCAGTCGGGGCAACATGTAGCGGTATTGTGCCAGTTCTACCTGTGTCTTGGCATTGGCCGTCTGGGCACGCATGGCGAAGATATCGAGGATTAAGCTGGTACGATCCAATATTTTGACGCGTAACTCTTTTTCGATATTGCGTAATTGTTTGGCAGATAGTTCATCATCAAAGATAACCATACCTACTTCACGTTCCGCCTCTTCTTCGGCTTCAATGTATTGGCGTATTTCTTCCAGTTTACCTTTTCCAACGTAGGTTACTGATGAAGGACCGTCCATGCGTTGCGTAAAACGTTTAACGGTAGTTGCTCCCGCTGTTTCTGCCAAAAAGGCTAATTCGTCGAGGTACTCCTTCGTCTTGCGTTCATCTTGATTTTTGGTAATCAGTCCGACAAGTACCGCAGTTTCTGTTTTAGCTTCGGATTGTATAAATTCTTTCATGAAGTAAATTCAGAGATAAATTAAGTGTATAAGGAGAAAATGGAAAGCTGGATTCTTACCAAGATCCTGTTAAGTAGAGGAGAGTCCAGTTTCCTTTAAAGTGATTGATGTGATTCCTTCACCGCCCAATCGTCAATCGTTCCTTTCTCAGATGAGAAGTTGACACCGATAAGTCGAACGGGACGTGAGTCTGCTACATAGGGACGGGCATATCCCTTATCTTCTATTTGTTGTAAGGCTTCTGCAGCAGTGCCGTCGAGTTTGAATTCGAAGATGTAGACGTACTTCGGCGTTTCAATGATACAGTCTACTCGGCCCTGGCTCTGTTCTTTTTCCGTGTAAACGGTATAGACACTCATGAGGCGGAGCAGGAGGTAGAAAGTATAATGAAAATAGCGTTCGCGTTCGGGCTCATTTTCCTTACGGCGCATGGAGTAGGGGATGCTGGCGAAAAAGGCGGTCAGCATATCGCGGAACCCATCTAGGTCGCTGCGCTTGAGTTTTGAGACTGCTTGAATCATCCACGATTGTGGAGAAGATTGGGATTGTAGGTAATTAGTTGCCAAAACATCGAGGAATCCGCCTTTTACTTCGTTGTTGGGAAAATCGAGCAGGAACATGCGGTCTTCCTTATCATATTTCTTGATAGTCAAGTAACCGCTTTGGTAAATCATCGGCAGTGGGCGTTCAGCGTCTGCACGATAATTGATAAACTCGCTAGGAAGATAATATTTACCTGCTAACTCATCAATGCCTTTCTTGAAATGATTGAGTAGACGAACTAAATAGGTGGGTGTGCCAGAGGTAAACCAATAATCTCCGATGTCACGAAGTCGGAAAGCATTCAGCAGGCTGAAGGGATTATATAAATCAGTCAGATTTTTACTGAAGTGATACCCATCATACTGGTGTTTTAATCGGGCGCGATAGGCAGCAGGAGTACAGTCTTCTTCTTGTGCCAATTCTTGAATGGTTTGGGAGAAATACTGGTCAAGCTCTTCCTCCGTTATCCCACAAATCGTCTCGTACGCCTCACTCATACTAATGTCCAGAGGTTGGTTGAAACCACTGAATACCGTAATTTGTGAGAATTTGGTCACTCCCGTAAGGAAGACGAAGCGCAGGTAGTCGTCCGAGAGCTTGAACACCGAATAGAATGCCTTTAATGTTTCGCGGTTGCGTGCCAAAAGTTCGTCGTCCACTTCCATCACGTCGAGCAACGGCTTGTCGTATTCATCAATCAGCACAACAGCTCCTTGTCCCGTTTGTTCCTTGGCAGTGCGGAAAAGACGTTCACAACGAATACCAAAACGGTAGTCATCACTTTCAGACTCAATGCCAAAGCGTGCCTCCCATGAGGCAATGCGTGCATTGAGTTCCCGTTGCAGAACTTCTGGATCATTGAAATTGATGCCGTTAAAGTCCAGACGGAATACCGCGTGTTGTTTCCACTCCTTTTCCAGTTTCTCAATCTTAAGCCCCTTGAACAATTCCTTCCTTCCAAGGAAGTAACTTTCCAGTGTGGAGAGCAAAAGGCTCTTGCCGAAACGACGCGGACGACTGAGGAAATAAATTTTTCCTTCCTTGGCAAGGGAGTAGACTAGGTCAGTCTTATCCACATAAACATAATCAGACTGTATGATGTCAGAAAACGACTGGATACCTACGGGGTATTTCATGATGTGGAGGTTTTGAGTGGTTCATTGTTCCTGCGATTTCTTTTCCGCTCCATGCAAGCCCGCTTTTCTGAGCTTTATGGCTTAGTCGAAATCGTTGCAAAGGTAATGAATTTTCAGCAAGTGTCTCGGTGGCTCCCATTCCCTCATCCAGCTCTTCGGCGGGTTAAAATGTAAAGAACAACGGGAACGCCCATCAGTGGGGTGATGGCGGCTAGCGGAAGTACCCCGCGTTCACCGGGTAAGTGAGTGAGCAAGAGAGAAAGTAAGGCGATGTCTGCGCCCCACAATAATGTTGCAGGAATGAGTTTGCGGTGATCCGCAGTGTGAAGTAAAAGGCGGGCGATGTGAGGAACTGCCAGTCCGATAAACGAAATCGGACCGCAAAAAGCCGTGACGGTGGCTGTCAGCAGTCCCGTCAGGCCGAGCAGCCCTGTACGTACGGTTTCTACACGTACCCCCAGGTTGTAAGCATATTCCGAACCTAATAAAAGGGCGTTGAGCGGGCGTGCCAACATCCATATCAATAGGGAAGGAAGCAGAATAAAGGCAGAGAAGATGCTCATTCGAGATAGAGGAACTCCCGAGAAATCACCCAATCCCCATATAATATAGGAGCGCACTCCGTCGGCGGTGGCATAAAAGCTAAGCAGGGAGATGACTGCTGAAAGGGCAAAGCTGAGCATGACCCCTGTGACGAGTAAGGCAAGATTGCCTTTGAGCAAACGGCTGAAAGTTAGTAACAGCATAATGACTCCGCAAGCTCCCAGAAAAGAAGCGACAATCGTGAGTAGGGTTCCCGAAAGCGTAAAGCTCCCGATACTTCCCCAACCGCCCAATGCCAGCATAGCCAAAGCAGCTCCCAGTGAGGCACCGCTGTGGATACCAAGCAACGAGGGGTCTGCCAAAGGGTTGGTAAAGAGGGTTTGCATGATGAGGCCGCTGACGGCCAGTGCGCAGCCCGCTAAGGCGGCGGTCAAAGCTTGGGGAAGACGTGACTCCCATACGATGTAAAGGGCTGTTTCATTGGCTTCTTCCGAGTGTAGCAAAGCTTCTGTTAAGTCAGAGTAGGAAAGATTGACACTACCTGTCAGTAAGGTGAGTGGGAAGAGCAGAAAGAGGAATAGGAGCGGATACTTCATGAGATCCTGGCAAATGAATAAGAATGAGAATGGAATAATTGAGGCTGAATGGTTTTATTCCTTCATCTTGATATAATACTTATTTCCTTTCTCCGTCTTCAACTCTGGATGAAAAATCTCCATCAAGTTTTGAAGTAAGCGTTCGGGATGAAAGGGAATTTCTTCATAGAAGGGAGTCTGTAATGTATTGCATACCCAAATGTGTCGCTGTTTCCAAGCACCGAAATGAGTGTAAGGCGGGTAGTCCGCAGCAAGCGACGCATAAGTCAGCGTGCGAGGGGTTCCCTGTTTGACTAGCCAAATAGCTGCATGTTGTGCCTTTACCATCACACTTTCCGTGTGTAAGGGAATGCTTCCGCTTTCTGTTCGGTCCGCCCAAAGATAGTCACCGCCTGCATCCGTGATAAAACGTCCCATGGTGCTGTTCCCTCCCGGTTGGTACCAGGTAGCTCCATAGCGTAAATCACAGAATACAGTTGGACGGGGTGTTTGGGCATGAGCCGCTTGTTGGCGGAGTTTTTCGTAAGTTGCAACAGTGGCCTGGAAGAGTGAATCAGCCTTTTCGCCCAGCCCAACCAGTCGACCATAGAACCGCATCCATTCGGCACGTCCAAGCGGAGAGGTTTCCATGTAGTCTGCACAGATAATCAGGGGAATATTTAGTTGTTCCAAACCGCCGAATCCCGCATTTTCAAAAGGTGAAACAAAGATAGCATCAGCTTGAAGCGTACGGATGAGTTCCGTATTGGGACGCATGCTAGAACCGATATTCTTTGTCCCTGTTCGGAGCAAAGCCTTGACTTGCGGACTGACAATGTAGTCCGTATCAGCTAATCCTTTGATGCTAGCCCCTGCACCAAGTTCCGTCAGCAAGGCGGCATGAATTGCCGAAGTGAGTACAACCTTTTGTAGAGGCGTGCGGATCAGCTTGCCTTGAGGAAGGTGCGTAGGCACGGGGCGTTGGCGATCGATTAATAGATAAGTGGCGGCAATGCGTTCGGGCTGCCAGGCATCCTGTAAAGTGACCTGTGTGAAGCTGTCGCATTCCGTAATATGGAGTAGAGAGGCATACGCCTTGGAATCTTGGTGAGGCGTAATTGGGTGGGGGTGCTTCGTGCAGGCATTGAATAGGTAAAAACCGAAGTAGAGGAGGAAATAGAAGATAAGGCGCATGGGCTGGAAGTGAAAAATCCGGTTTGCTATACCGTTATACTCTTGTCTCGTAGGGTGGGCAAGCTGTCTACCCTGTATAGAAAGAGGAACAAGTATGGCAAACCGGAGTTTGGGAGTGTTAGAGTGTAATTTCGCCGGCGATGTCTTCATTCATTAGGCGAATCACGTCTTCATTTTTATCATGATGAGCCAAAAGGTACATCAATTTAGTGATGACCGCTTCCATTGTTGAGTCATATCCATTGATTACGCCCGCTTGTAACAGGTGTAAGCCTGTGCCGTATCGGTGCATTTCCACCGTACCTTGCGAACATTGGGTGATGTTAACTACAATGACACCACGGTTGACAAGTTGGCGGATGCGCTCCATAAACCAAGGTCGTTGCGGGGCATTGCCCGCTCCAAACGTTTTGAGGATAACGGCTCGGATGCCCGCTACATTAAGACATGTATCGACCACCTCTTTGCGGATGCCAGGGAATATGGTGAGAATCATCACGCTGTTTTCCACCAGGAAATGCGGTTTAAATGGCTGGGCGGGGTCGGGACGGCGGATGAGGTGCTGGTCGTATTTGATGTGAATACCAGCGTGTGCGAGCGGAGGAAAGTTGAAAGAGCGGAATGCATTAAAGCCCTCCGCATTAATCTTCGTCGTGCGGTTACCGCGTAACAGTTGACTTTCGAAGAAGATGCAGACTTCCGGTACCATGGGTTTGCCTTCCTTGTCTACAGCGGCAGCAATTTCGATACTTGTTAGCAGGTTTTCCTTGCCGTCTGTACGAAGTTTACCGATAGGTAATTGCGAGCCAGTAATAATGACAGGCTTACCCAGATTTTCGAGCATAAAGCTCAGGGCTGAGGCAGTATAGGCCATCGTATCCGTGCCATGAAGCAACACGAATCCGTCGTAGTGGTCGTAGTGATCAGCAATGATATGCGCGATTTTTACCCAATACCTCGGTTCCATGTCACTCGAATCGATAGGTGGGTTGAACGTGAGCGCGTCTATCTGTAGATTGAATCGTTTCAGCTCAGGCACGTAATGTCTGAACTGTTCGAAATCAAAATTTTCAAGCGCGCCCGTCTCCGGGTTCTCAATCATGCCGATGGTACCACCAGTGTAAATGAGAAGAATATGTGGAACTTGGTGTTTCTCCATGCGGCAAAAGTACGAAAAAATTACAGAGTGTTATTTCCTCTTGCAGAAAAAACAATTTGTATGCAGTATATACTTTCTTTTTGTTAGACAGATGGAGAGAATAGAGATTTCAATGCCTGGATTTCTTCTTTACTTAAGTGGGCATAACTATTAGATGAGTATGCTGCTGATGATTTATATTGGTTAAGGGGTGTATTAGGCAGCTCGGAAGGTTTCTTTTTCTGTGAGAATGGCTCTTCTGCTTGCTCAAATAGTGTGTCCTCACAGTAAAGAGTGTTTTTCTGAGTACTCCGAATGTATAGTTCATGTATGAAAGACTCTCTTCTGCTTGCTCAAATAGTGTGTCCTCACAGTGAAGAGTGTTTTTCTGAGCACTCCGAATGTATAGTTCATGTATGAAAGACTCTCTCATGATTGCTTGAATAATACCTAACACTAATCCCAGAGTCTTGAAGGGTGCTTGTCAAGTATGTTCTCACAGAGAAAGGAGCTTTGTAAGTACTCATATAGTGGCTCTTCATAGGTTATCTTCTTTGCTGCTTGCTCATTAAGTATATCTTCGCAGGTCTTGCTTCTTGTCCACTACTCATAAAATGACGTTTCACTGGTCAGACAGCTTTGAAGAGCAGACGTATGCATGTTCTTCACAGCTTTGACAATTTTGTTTTCATGTTTAAGTCATTCTGTTTTACGGAATAAATATATAATTTTGCTCGGTGAAAACTATTTTCCTATGATTGCATTATTATAGGGTATAAATATCTTCTTTATGTTTTTTGAAATTAACAGTATTAGTAAGCCGGCACTTCCTAATGATTTGCACGATGAGTTTATGAAGGAATGTGCTGAAATCATCTCAGCAATTGATGTGTTGGAGAATGAAAAGTTTCGTGCGGTGAAAGAAAAATTTCTTTCAGCTTTTGCCGAAGAGGAAAAATGGTTCAAACAATCTACTTCAGATCCTGCTCTTGAGGAACTGCGCAAGTTGTCAAAGGAACGATTGCGTGTTTATTCGGGAATGAGATTCGCATTGAAAGGCATCTTGATGGCAAATTTAGCCGATGCTCATAGTGTGGAAATCCTCTTGAAGTATTTTAAGGTATACCAGAGGAATATGAAGACCAGCGTCGAAGGGTTGACTTCTATCATTCGCAATTTGCTCACGAGTTTTTCGCAAGCGGAGGAGCAACAGGCGCTGATTGATACGCAGACCATGCCCTATTATAATCGGCTTTTGGAGCTCAATGAACAAGTGAGTGAACAGAAAATGAGGTGTCGACAGGTTGCTAGCCAATATGTCACGGCTGCTCTGAGAAAGGCCAGAAAGAACATGGACGAAGTTTATGACGAGACGGTGAAAGCAGTTGAAGGACTTGCTAATTTATTTGGTGGTTCGTTTGAGAGAGTGATTGCACTGTGGAATACTTCTATTAAGAAGTACAAGGAAACGCTGAAAGCGAGAAGGGCTGCGCGCCAAGCAGCAAAGAAGAAAGGAGAATCGAATACCCATGCTTCTACTGATATAGCTCCCAAAGCCAATGCGCTTGCTTTTCAAATGCAGCACGGGGATTGGGCAACAGAAGTGAATGCGGATGATGGTGCGGGGGGATTAGTGACGGAAGCCAACCTCGAGAAAGTTACGGTGTGAAGATCGTTCACCGTACCAAAAGTAGAAGAGAGATTCGAAAAAGGGGAGTTGCAAAATCGTAATGCCACTCAATGAGAAAGTCCCGACATTAAGAGAAGGAGATACTTCTAGTTCAGCAATGAAGCATGGAAGTATCTCTTGATTCTTTTGTTTCAAACTTCAGGTGTTTCAAACTGATGCCAAGGGAAAGCTAGGTAATGGATGTCATCTCCCAATAGGAATCAGCCAGGTATATGCTAATTTTACTGAGCAGAAATAGTGTTTATTTTGTAATCTAAAGCCCTTTGTTTTTTGGAAATATGTACTTAACGAATCCTCTACTGAGCCAAAAAACGTAATCTCTGGTTTTATTTCTATCAACTGCTATACTTTTGTAATGCCTTTAAGTGACAAGGCAACCTTAATTTCTAAGTTGCAAAGTGTCAGTTGCTTCTTGAAAAACCGCATAATCTACGATTTTATCTCGCAAAAGCACCAAGCACTGCCGCTTGCCGCAAAGAATTTCTATTCTTATCTAATCTTAATCATTTCTATCTACTCAATCTTTTATCACAATGCGAAAAATTGTGTTGACGCTCTCGTGCCTGTGTTTGGGAGCGTTGTCGGCTTTTGCCGATCTGCCGTTTCGTAACCACCGTTACGACGGCTTTAAAGTGCTGAAGGTTACACCCGAACATACGGTTTTCGTGGGTAACAGTATTACCAACATGCACGAATGGTGGGAAGCCTTTGGCAATTCCAAAATTATCAACCGTGGCGTTTCGGGAGCCGTCAGTGACGAAATGCTGGCGAACCTGGAAGGCGTAGTGGCGGGACGACCGAAGCAAATCTTCTTTATGATTGGCACGAACGATTTGGGAACAGCCGGTATCAACAATGCTGCCCACGTGGCACGCAATGTGCGCGCTACCTTGAAGCGTTGTCAGGCCGAAACCCCTGAAACGAAACTTTACGTGCAGAGCATTCTACCCAGCCGTCGCCGCGATCTGGCTTTACAGCAGGAAACCAATGACAGCTTGAAGAAGATTTGTACAGAGATGAACGTAACGTACATTGACCTGTGGAACGACTTAATCAGTGTGTCACAGGCCAACAATAACAGCCATACGCTCGACGGACTTCATTTGACGGCATCGGGTTACCGCATTTGGTGTAACAAAATTGCCAAGTATGTAGGTTCTCAGTGCGTCTATCCCGCTACGGCTACAGACAATGCTTGTGGCTTGGGCGGTTCGCATGGTATGCGGGCTACGTATTTCAGCATGCTCCCTGTACGCAAAGATGACATCTTGTTGATTGGTGACGGAATGGTTCACGGAGGTGAGTGGCACGAATTGCTGCACTCCGACAAGGTAAAGAGCCGTGGTACGGGCTGGGGCTATCCCGGTTCGGATATTGCCACCACAAAGAAGATGCTGAACGGTATCTTTAAGGGACGTGCAGACAATGTAGCCCCCGCACAGGTATACCTCTACATTGGTGCGGCTGAATTGAATAACAACAATAATACCCTTGAGTCGATTGCTACTTCCTATCGAGCACTCGTAGACGAAATTCGTAAATTGGCTCCGAATGCTCCGATCTACGTCCAAGCTATTTTGCCGAAGAGTGATGCCGCTTCGAATACGAATCGCATCGTGCCCTTTAACGCGAAGCTCGAAGCGATGGCTAAGGAAATGAACAACGTAAACTACGTAGACTGCTACACTCCCTTTGTAAAGGACGGCAAAGCTAATCCAGCTTATTTTTCTGGAAACTACCTTTACGGTAAGGGCTATGCCAAACTTTCTCAGGTATTGGCAAAAACAATGGGAAGTGGCGTAACTCCCACAAGTGACGAAGAAGCGAATGCCAACTACGCGGTTTTTAGCCAACGCACGGCGCTGGGCAATGTCATCACCCGTGCAGAAGGTTTGAAATTGAGTCACGAAGTAGGTGCTTACACTCCCGAGGCTGCGGCAGACTTGTTGAAGGAGATTCCTGAAGCCTATACGTTGCTGGGCAAGAAGGAGGTGACGGAGGCCGAACTGACGGCAAAGGGTAAGGAACTCAACGACCTGATGACGGCTTTGCTGCCGAAGCTCAATTTGCCGAAGGCTTCGACGGCTGACAGCGAAACGTGGTACCAGCTCTATACGCCTCAACGCGATAATCGTTACCTCACCTCCAACGGTGCAGGCAAGGGCTTGACGGGTAACGAGAAGCAGGCTTATGCCCGTATGATGTGGAAGTTTGTCAGCCGTACAGACGGCAAGTTTGACATCATCAATCGTGAAGACGGAAGCTATGTGAATCCCGTTGCGAACTTTAATGCAGCTGTTTCTACATCGGCAACGGCTCCTGCCCAGGGTTGGGAACTCAGCTATAGCAATACGGCGGGTTACTTTATTATCCGTAGTGGCAACGTGCAACTCAACCAGACGCAAAAGAACATGAACTATGCACTCTACAACTGGAGTGCGGGTCAGAATGGATTGGATCGTACCGATGCGGGTTGTCAGTTTGCCATTGTCGACGCACCGGCTGTGGCTCCCGAGCCTCATGCAGATCCGGTAGCCGTACTCGACTCGGTTGTACTCGACGGTACGAAACCTTATGCCATTCCTGCCGACGTGAAGGCTGAAATTTTTAAGCATAAGTCGGTAACCGTAGCTATCGACTTTACTCCGAAGGCTGCGCCTGCTCAACCCGCGATGCTTATCGCTTCCTCTAACAGTAAGGGACAGGACTTCTTTGGCGTAGTGACGCGCGAGACCAATAAATATGGTGTGCAATACGTGGGTAACAGTCACAAGGAAGGCTGGTACACACAACATGGTAAGGACCTGACGAGGCGCAGCCAGATTGTGATCACGATGAACAGTGAAACTGAGGCTTATCATTACTACTTCAATGGAAAGGCTGACCGTAGTGTGTCGGGTTTGGGCGAGTATGGTTACCGTACCTTCGGCAATGTACCCAGCGCAGACGGCCTCTACCTGGGTGGTGTGGTTCGTGAAGGCAAGACAAATGAATACCCCTTTAAGGGAACGATTCACTCCGTGCGCGTGTGGAACCGTGTACTCTCAGCTGACGAGGTAGCCGCTCTGACTTATGATAAAGAAGAGCAGAAGCCCGCAGGCACTTACCAGGTAGACCTGAACAATGGTAAGTTCGTACAAGGTAATCAGCAGGGCACTTGGAATCAGGTATGGCAGAGTAATGCCACCAATCCAGCCTTGCAGCTCAATGCGGGACACAACAACATGACGAAGGACGCTCAAGGTAATCTGCTTGCTTACGTAGGTATGTATTCCCCTGAAACCTATACGCTGAGTGTGCCCGTGGGCTACGCTGTGACAGGATTCTCTTTTGATGTGGTCAACCACGAACACAATGAGGCTATCGAAGTAGCTTGTGGTACGACAAAGTTGACTACCAATAATACCGTACAGCATTTTGCTGTGAAGGGCTTGAAGGAACAGACGGCTTCCTTTACTCTTAAGGGGGCTAACAAGGGCTTGAAGCTGACGAAGTTCTATGTAACCGTTGCCAAGGGCGATTATGTTGTAGAGGAACAGTTTGAAGTATTCCCCACGCTCAACAGTGGGGCTATTCCTTACCGCATTCCGGGTATAGCAACAGCCAAGAATGGTGATGTGATTGCCGTAGCTGACTATCGCCATTCACGCCAAGATATTGGCTTTGCCGGTAGTGCTAACGGCCGCATTGACCTTCATGCTCGCGTAAGCCACGACCATGGTAAAACTTGGGACGACATTACGACCATTGTGGAAGGTCAGGGCAAGAATGCCAAAGATCCGTTCTACACGGGTTTTGGCGACCCCTGTATCGTAGCTGACCGTGAAACTAACGATGTACTCGTGTTGAGTTGCTCGGGCGACATTTCTTTCCCCAGCGGTACGCGCGAACATCACCAGGGCATAGCCCGTTTTGTAAGTACTGACTTCGGTAAGACTTGGTCTGCACCGACGAACCTCGCAGAAAGTATCTATTCGCAATTTGACGACTCCAAGCGTGGTCCTATCCGTGCCATGTTTATCGGTTCGGGTAAGATTCACCAGAGCCGCTACACGAAGGCTGGTAGCCATTACCGTCTTTACTGTGCCGTATTGGTGCGTGATGTCAATGCCACGATGTGTAACTATGTACTCTATTCTGACGACTTTGGTGTCAATTGGAAGGTGTTGGGCGGAGCTGACATCGCTCCCATTCCCTCGGGAGCGGACGAACCCAAGGCCGAAGAATTGCCCGATGGTAGTGTAGTCATCAGCAGTCGTTGCAATGGGGGACGCTATTATAATGTGTACAGCTTTACCAATGCAAAGAAAGCTGAGGGTAGCTGGGGCTCGGTAGCCTTCTCGGGTAAGAGCAACAACGGTGTGACAGCGGTTAATAACTCCTGCAACGGGGAAATCTTGATTCTCCCTGTAACACGCCGTGCAGACCAGCAGCCGCTTTACCTCGCTTTACAGTCTCTTCCTTTCGGCAGTGGTCGTGCCAACGTCGGTATTTACTATAAGGAACTCGCTTCGTTCGATGATTTCTGTTCAGCCGATTCATTGGCAGCCAACTGGGATGGCCGTCACCAGGCTTCACGCTTGAGCTCGGCTTACTCTACGATGACACTCCAAGCCGACTCTACGATAGGCTTTGTATATGAAGAAGATACGCATCGTACCAACGGTGGCGGTTATACCATTGTCTATAAAAACTACAGTTTGGAATACCTGACTGACAGCTTGTATAGCGTACGTGCAGAAGAGGACTGTGCTGACTGGTTCAAGGCTTGCGGTGAACGCAAGGTGGAGATAATCAGCGAACAGCAGACGGGCGATTGTGTGGGTATGTTGGACCGCCAGTACCTTTCGTCGCTTGAAGAAGCTGGTGCACAGTGTGTGGCTCATCCTTCAGTAGAGACCTATGAAAAGATTCAGCAGGTGGCAGAAAGTCATCGCATCGCTTTGGAGAACGGAGCTGTTTATATGCTTCAGAATAAGTTGTACCCGACCAAGAATTTAGCCTTGAATGAGGACTTGACCGAATATGTAGGCAAAGAGGGTCAGGATGACTACATGGAATTTGTCTTTGCACAAGACTCTACCGGTAATTGGAAAGTGTATAATGAGAAGCACGACAAGTGGCTGGGCGTAACGGGCAAAACCGAGGAACGTGTGTTGGCTACGGCTGAGGATGAGGCGGCAACGTATGAGGTTGCTTCTTCGGCAACGGGATTTAGCGTGCTGAGTTGTACGAAGCCGGGCAATGGTGGCATTCCCGCTATTCACTTGGCAGGGCATGGTCATGTGGTGCCTTGGACGACAAGTGCCGATGCTTCGATGTGGAAAATCCGCAGAGTAGGTATGAGCACGGATTTGAATTCCGCTCTGGCTCCCGTTCCGGCAATCCAGCCGACTCGCATCTATGACTTGCAGGGTCGTTTGGTTAAGAAGCCGTTGCGCGGTGGTATCTATATTGTCAATGGACGAAAGAAATTCGTGAAATAAGAACAGACTACTGGTATTTGAAGCCCCGTTTGCTCACTGCGAGCAGACGGGGCTTTTGATTGTGTCGTTCATTCTTCAGAAAAACTGGTTACCTTTGTCTCCACCAACTCTTTTTGCTGATGAACATAACGCTTCTACAAACCGATATTCACTGGCGCAACCTTTCAGCCAATTGCGAGGAGGCTGTGCGCTTGATGACTGAGGCTCCAGATAGTGACCTTTATGTGCTTCCCGAAATGTGGGCAAGCGGTTTTGAAATGCAGCCAGACGAGGCTTTGGCAGAAGAGAGCCGGTTGGCCTTGGCGTGGATGTATGAGCAGGCTGTGCTCCGTCAGTGTGCTGTGGCTGGCTCGTTGCCCTGGAGGATAGAAGGGGTGGGTGAGCAGGCCGGACGGGGAGAGGTACATGTGCTGTTACACTCAGCCAATCCTTTAGCTAATCGTGCAGCAGCTTCACTCACTGCAAAAGGAGGAGGGAAGGAGTGGCGTAACCGTTTCTTCTTTGTGATGCCCGACGGACAGTATGTAGCTTATGATAAATGCAACTTATTTGCTTATGGCGGGGAAACGGCAGTGTACACTGCAGGAACTTCACCAGCCGAAGTGCTGTGGCGTGGGGTGCGCTTCCGTCTTCAGGTATGCTTTGATTTGAGATTTCCAGAGTCTGCACGCAATCAGGTTTCGGCACCCTATGATGTGTTGCTTTACGTAGCCAATTGGCCGACTTCTCGTCGTGTAGCATGGGATGCTTTGCTTCGTGCGCGAGCGATCGAAAATCAATGTTACGTGGTGGGTGTGAATCGTACGGGAAGCGAAACGGCTTTGTCCTATAACGGCGGATCGGCGGTAGTGGATGCCTATGGCCGTATCTGGAAGCAATTGGGCGAACTGCCACAAGCGTATAGTTTTAGTCCGGATTTAGAAGAACTGAAAAGGTTTCGGAAGAAGTTCCCCGTGTTGCGTTGAGGGATGATACGAGCGAGGATACCTTCCTGTGGTAGCCAACTTGGTCTCGTTCTGCCAGAACGGAGCCGTTCCTGGCTTTTGTATTCCTTTCATTTGGCATTTCAACCGTCAAGGTGTAACTTTGCCCTACTTTGTGAGGGTCTGTCTATTGGGGCAGGCTTTCATTTTTCTACCAAATCGAATCATCATGGAGTCTCCAAGATCCTTTCAATATCTCCAAGACATCAATAGTCCTGCCGACTTGCGCCGCTTGAAAGTAGAGGACCTGCCTGCCGTATGCGAAGATCTGCGACAGGACATTATCCGTGAATTGGCGGATAATCCCGGACACTTTGCTTCCAGTTTAGGTACGGTGGAACTCACAGTGGCATTACACTATGTCTTTGATACCCCCTATGACCGCATTGTGTGGGACGTTGGGCATCAGGCGTATGGTCATAAAATACTGACCGGCCGTCGGGATAATTTTCATACTAACCGTAAGTTGCACGGTATTCGTCCCTTCCCCTCTCCGCTTGAGAGTGAGTACGATACGTTTGCTTGTGGACACGCTTCCAACTCCATTTCAGCTGCACTCGGCATGTCGTTGGCTGCACTGAAAAAGGGAGAATATGACCGGCACGTGGTGGCTGTCATTGGTGATGGTGCCATGAGTGGCGGATTGGCCTTTGAAGGATTGAACAATGTATCGGATACACCGAACAATATGTTGATTATCCTCAATGACAATCATATCAGTATTGATGAGGCTGTGGGCGGTATGAATCAATACCTTTTCCATTTGCACACGAGTAACTGGTATAATCGTTTGCGCTTCTGTGTGGCACGGAAACTGACGGACTGGGGATGGCTGAATGAGTCCAGACGACGCTCAATCCTGCGCTTTAATAATTCGGTTAAGTCTTTGCTGACGAATCAGCAAAATATCTTTGAAGGGCTGAATATCCGCTATTTCGGTCCGACCAATGGACACCACGTTATCGAATTGGTGCGCATACTCCGTGAAATAAAGGATATGAAGGGACCCAAGCTCCTGCATTTGCATACCATCAAGGGTAAGGGGTATAAGCCCGCTGAAAAAGAAGCTACGGTGTGGCATGCTCCGGGAAAGTTTTGTGTAGAAAGCGGTGAAATCATTCGTGAGCAGGTCTCTACTCCACAACCACCGAAGTTTCAGGACGTGTTTGGCGAAACCCTCTTGGAGTTGGCTCGCAGTAATGATCGCATTGTCGGGGTGACACCCGCCATGCCCACAGGTTGCTCCATGAATATCTTGATGAAAGCCATGCCTGATCGGGCTTTTGATGTCGGTATTGCAGAAGGTCATGCGGTTACGTTTTCTGCCGGTATGGCGAAGGAGGGACTCGTTCCTTTCTGTAATATCTATTCCTCTTTTGCCCAACGTGCGTACGACAACTTGATTCACGATGTGGCATTGTTGCGCTTACCCGTTGTCCTTTGTTTAGATCGGGCGGGTTTAGTCGGCCAGGATGGTCCGACTCATCACGGTGCTTTTGATATTCCTTCGTTACGGGCTATTCCCGGTGTTACCATCTGTTCGCCATACGACGAACCAGAACTTCGTCGATTGATGTATACAGCCCAACTTCCTAATCAGGGAACTTTTGTCATTCGTTATCCACGTGGCAAAGGGTCAGTCGTAGACTGGCGTTGTCCGCTGGAGCCTGTGACCGTAGGTACGGCACGGTGTATGAAAGAGGGACGAGACGTGGCAGTCATTACGTTAGGCCCGATCGGTGTACAGGCAGCTGCCGCTATCGAAGAAGCTGAAACACTCCATGATTCGCTAACTATAGCCCATTACGATTTACGCTTTGTAAAACCCTTGGATGAGGCTTTGCTTCATCAGGTAGGAAAGCAGTTTCGCCAAATTGTGACCGTAGAAGACGGAGCAAGAATGGGCGGAATGGGTAGTGCCGTAATGGAGTGGCTGGAAGACCATGGTTATAGGGTGGAAGTAACCCGTATCGGCTTGCCCGACGAATTTGTAGAGCATGGTACGGTCGAAGAGCTTCAGCGTATAGTAGGACTGGATAAGGAAAGTCTGGTGAAAGCCTTCTGTAAAGCATCTGGAAAATAGTTTGTGAAGGGGCTATCCATAACAGACTGTTTATCAGTTAGTGTGTTGATAAAATATTCCAATGGATAGTCCAAACTCTTAAACTCTCATTTTTTTCAACGAATCTTAAAGATAGCATCCTCTATATTCCCTTTTATCAAATGAAGATTATCATTGCCGGTGCAGGCGCCGTAGGTACCCACCTAGCCAAACTGTTATCGCGTGAACATCATGACATCACGTTGATGGATGAGTCGCCCGAGAAGTTGGAAGACCTTTCTGCCAACTTTGATATTATGACTTTGCCCCTATCCCCTTCTTCGGTAGCTGCATTAAAGGAGGCAGAAGTAGGTGATGCAGACCTCTTCATTGGTGTGACTCCCGATGAGGCACACAATATGACAGCCTGTATGCTTGCTTCGAAATTGGGAGCCAAAAAAACGGTGGCGCGAGTAGATAATTATGAATATACAACTCCAGAGAACCGGGATTTCTTCCGTACAGTAGGCATAGATTCAATTATCTATCCTGAGATGTTGGCTGGACAAGAAATCCTTCACAATATCAAGCGTAGCTGGATTCGCCAGTGGTGGGAGGTTCAAAATGGTGCACTCATTCTACTGGCAGTCAAAGTAAGACAGAATGCGCGGATTCTCGATCAACCGTTGCGAGTGCTTTGTGGTCCTGAGTCACCCTATCATATCGTAGCGGTCAAGCGTGGGGATGAGACGGTCATTCCGCATGGTGCAGACTGCTTGCGTGCCAACGACATTGTCTACTTTATGACAACGCCCAAGTATATCAACTACATTCGTGACTTGGCGGGTAAGGAAGATTACCCCGATGTGTCGAATGTTTTCATTATGGGGGGGAGTAGCACGGCAGTACACTTGGCCAATGCCATGCCTGATTATATGCATGCCAAGATAATTGAAGCAGACGTAAAGCGTGCTGAGCGTTTGAATGAAGTTATCCACAATCCTCATACCTTGATAATCCATGGTGATGGTCGTGACCTTTCACTCTTAGAGGAGGAGGGTATTCGTAAGACTCAAGCTTTTGCCGCTTTGACAGAGAACTCTGAAACGAATATTTTGGCATGTTTGGCGGCCAAACGTCTGGGAGTAAGAAAGACAGTGGCAATGGTCGAGAATACCGATTACATCAGCATGGCAGAAAGCCTTGAAATTGGTTCGATTATCAATAAGAAAACGTTTGCAGCCAGCCATATTTATCAGATGATGCTAAAGGCGGATATAACCTCGGTAAAAAGTCTGACGGTAGCCAATGCTGATGTGGCTGAGTTTTCAGCTTCTCCGGAAGCCCGGATTATACGCCATCCTATCAAAGACTTAGGTTTGCCCGATTGTGTAACCCTGGGTGGTTTGGTGCGGAACGGTCATGGCCAGCTGATTAACGGTATGACCCAAATTCAAGCGGGTGATACGGTGGTGGCATTCTGTTTGGCTGGTGGCATCAAGAAATTAGAGAAGTTCTTTAAGTAAGTAGATAGCGTTTGCGTAAAGAAATGCGGACTTCCTTACATAGAATTAAAGGTAAGGATGTTGCGTTCTTTGTGATAAGAAGAACTCCATTGTTTTACAAGTACGTATAGATACATGCTCAATCTTCCTATTATATATAAGGTACTCGGTACGTTGCTCTATTTGGAGGCATTGCTCTTTGGTGTTTGTATGAGCCTCGGGGTGTGGTATGGTGAAACGAACTATGCGACCTTTGGCGTTCCCATCGTGATAGCCTTGGCTTTGGGTACTGCCTTGCGTTTCTTTGGACGGCACGCAGAAAATCGAATGGGGCGACGTGATGGCTTTTTAATCGTTTCGCTGACTTGGGTCATTTTTTCCTTTATCGGAATGCTTCCCTTGCTTATTTCGGGGTATCAGCCCCGTGTGGCGGCCGCTTTTTTCGAAATTATGTCGGGGTTTACAACGACAGGAGCCACAGCGTTAACGAATATCGATTCTCTCCCAGCTTCCATTCTTCTTTGGCGCAGTTTAACCCACTGGTTTGGAGGAATGGGTATTGTGTTCTTTACGATTGCAATTCTGCCAAACATCGGTGGGGGTGAAACGAAACTCTTTTCAGCTGAGGCAACTGGACTAAAAATTGGTAAGTTGCACCCACGTATTGGTACAACTGCTCGTTGGATTTGGAGTCTCTATTTATTGTTGACCCTCACATGTATGGGAGCGTACTATTTGGCGGGTATGAGTGTCTTTGACGCAGTGAACCATGGTTTCTCAACGATTGGTACAGGTGGCTTTTCCACGCATCAAGATAGTATTGCTTACTTCCAGTCCAATACGATTGAATGGATTACAGCCATCTTTATGTTTTTAGCTGGTGTGAACTGCACGCTGCTTTATCTGTTGTTTATCAAACGCCGGATGAAAGACGTCATACGTGATGAAGAGCTTCGTTGTTATCTCTTCCTCTTTTTGGGAGCAGTTGCAGGGATTACAGGTATACTCTATTTTGTAGATAATCTTGATTTTTCCACAGCCTTGCGCAGTGCCTTCTTCAATACCGCGTCGTTACAGACAACAACTGGTTTCTCGGATGAGAACTTTATGAATTGGCATCCGACGATTTGGTTGCTTCTTGTCTTTGTCAGTATGGTCGGTGCATGTGCAGGTTCTACAAGTGGTGGCTTGAAGTGCATCCGTGTGTTGATGGTTTGGAAGCTCACTCGTGCTGAATTTCGTCAGTTATTGCATCCCCATGCTGTATTACCAGTTCGCCTCAATCAGAATCCTGTGACTGCACAGATGGGTCGTACAGTATTCGTTTTTTTTGTGGTATATGCCATTTTGATTTTGCTCGGTGCATTTTCCATGGTGGTCATGGGGCTTCCGATGCTCGATGCTTTTGGCCTGGCTATTTCTTCGTTTAGTAATGTCGGTCCTTGTGTCGGTTATGTAATCGGTCCGTTGGGTTCCTGGAATCCGTTGAGTGATGCGGCATTATGGATTAATGCTTTCTTGATGCTTGCGGGCAGATTGGAGATATTCTCCTTGCTTTTGCCTTTTACTCCAGCTTTTTGGCGGGATGAATAAAGGATGAAGTTTATTGCGTAAAGAAAACAGGGCGTGTATTCGTTGCTTGAATATGCTTCCGTTTTCTAACGATAAATAGCGAGTGCTTCGGTTGCCATGTTGGTAACTTTTCCCTACTTTTGCGCTATCAGACAATTTGAAATTCTACAACATACAACTCATTCCATACACATAAACATTATGGCACAAATACCTGAATTCAAGTATGCTCCGATGTTCCAGCACGGCAAGGACGAAACGGAATACTATCTGCTCACCAAAGACTACGTCAGCGTGAGTGAGTTTGAAGGAAAACCTATTCTCAAAGTAGAGGCTGAAGGTTTGACGAAGATGATTAATCAGGCTTTTCGCGATGTCAATTTCCTCCTGCGTCGTGCACATAACGAACAGGTTGCAAAAATTCTGACAGACCCAGAAGCTTCAGACAATGACAAGTATGTAGCATTGACCTTTTTGCGTAATGCAGAAGTTGCAGCGAAAGGACAATTGCCCCTTTGCCAGGATACGGGTACGGCTATTGTACATGGCGAAAAGGGACAGCAGGTTTGGACGGGCTTCTGCGATGAGGAGGCTATCTCAAAGGGCGTTTATAAGACCTATACGGAAGAAAACCTTCGTTATTCACAAAATGCTCCGCTCAGTATGTACGAAGAGGTGAACACGAAGTGTAATCTTCCCGCGCAGATTGATTTGGAAGCTACCGAAGGTATGGAGTATAAATTCCTCTGTGTGACGAAGGGTGGTGGCTCTGCCAATAAGACTTACCTCTATCAGGAAACAAAGGCTATCCTTAATCCGGGTACACTCGTTCCCTTCTTGGTAGAAAAGATGAAGACGCTGGGTACAGCTGCTTGTCCTCCGTATCACATCGCTTTTGTTATCGGTGGTACTTCTGCAGAGAAGAATTTGCTGACCGTTAAGTTGGCTTCTACTCATTATTATGACGATCTTCCCACAACGGGTGACGAAACAGGACGTGCCTTCCGCGATGTTGAACTCGAAAAGCAATTGCTTGAAGAGGCATATAAGATTGGCTTAGGTGCTCAGTTCGGTGGTAAGTATTTTGCCCATGATGTACGCGTAGTTCGTTTGCCTCGTCACGGAGCTAGCTGTCCGGTTGGTCTCGGTGTAAGCTGTTCAGCTGACCGTAACATCAAGTGTAAGATTAATAAGGATGGTATTTGGATTGAAAAGATGGATGATAATCCCGCTTCTTTGATTCCTGCTGAATTGCGTGAAGCAGGCGAAGGCGATGCCGTTCGTATAGACTTGAATTTGCCCATGAGCGAAGTTTGCAAGACGCTTTCTCAATATCCTGTATCTACTCGTGTAAGCTTGACGGGTACAATTATTGTGGCACGCGACATTGCTCACGCTAAGCTTAAGGAGCGTTTGGATAAGGGTGAGGATTTGCCTGATTACATCAAGAATCATCCCGTTCTTTATGCAGGGCCTGCCAAGACACCGGCTGGTATGCCTTGCGGCTCAATGGGACCGACTACTGCCAATCGTATGGACCCCTATGTAGATCTCTTCCAGAGCAAGGGCGGTTCGATGGTAATGATTGCTAAGGGTAATCGTACGCAAATGGTAACAGATGCTTGTAAGAAGCATGGTGGATTCTATCTCGGTTCGATTGGTGGTCCTGCTGCCATTCTTTCTCAGCAGAGCATCAAGAGTATTGAATGTGTAGAATATCCCGAATTGGGTATGGAAGCTGTGTGGAAAATCCAAGTAGTAGATTTTCCGGCCTTTATCCTCGTAGATGATAAGGGTAATGACTTCTTCCAACAGATTAAGCCTCGTTGCGCTTGCAATTTGTAAGCATAGGTCTAAAAGAGAAGGGGTAGGTTATGAAACCTGCCTCTTCTCTTTTCAATATAAGAGAAATGCAACATTGGTTGCTGTCTTTATTTACCGATTGAATACTGTGGTATAGTACTTATTACATGAGTTTATAAAGTGAACAGATGTGTTTGCTGTCTGATAGTATAGCTTCTACATGTAAAATGAAGTTATTTAAAAGGGGCGCAAAGTCCAATATATCATAGAAGAAGATAAGGTCTCAAGAAAATGTTCTAACTTTGTCACCCAAACAATTATTATTCAGAACGAATGAATAACAATGCCTATTATCAAGAACAAGAGGACGAATTGCAGTTCGGACCTCTTCTGAAACTTTGTTACCGCCAGTTTCTTAATAACTGGGGGTGGTTTCTCCTTTCTGTTATTGTCTGTGTTTTAGCAGGTGTAGTTTATTGGCAAAGCCAGCCGCGTATATTCCAACGTCAGTCTGTGATGTTGATAGAGGATGCAGACAATGGAAATAGTATGCGCCGGATGACGCGGAATAGCGGCATGAGTAGTTTAATGGAACTCAACGGTATCAGTGTAGGAGACAATCTACAGAATGAAATTTTTATTCTTTCTTCGAAGCGTCTGATGCTCCGCGTAGTGGATAAACTGAAGTTGGATGTAGATTATACCACCAAGGAAGGTCTGCATCCTATTGCACTCTATGGAAATGAACGTCCCTTTGAAGTGTTGTTCAAAAATCCTTATACCGGAAAGAAGATGCAACAAATCAAAGTGAAGAGGAAGGATGATCAGACGGTTGTACTGACAGAAATGTTAGATAAAAAGGGTAAGGAACAACCGAATGTAACAGCTAAGTTGGGACAGTTTGTTCAGACGCCTTATGGTCCTGTTTGCGTAGTTCGTGGTAAGAGCTTTGCTAAGTGGGATGATGAGGTGATTGCTGTGTCTCGCCTTTCACACAATAATGCTGCTAATCGTTACATGAGGGAGATGAGTGTGGAAGAGTATGACAAGGAAACCTCGCTGATTGTCATTACTTGCCAGGATATGCACGTGAAGCGTGCCGATGATATTCTCAATACGCTTTATGATACGTATAAGAATGACGTGGTGCAAAATAAGAACCGCGTGGCTTATAGTACAGCAAAGTTTATTGATGATCGAATTGCGTTGATTGGTTCTGAATTAAGTCAGGTCGAAAATGATTTGGCTACGTTCAAGAAGCAGAATCAATTGATTGATTTCGAGGAATCTTCTAAATTTATTCTGAATGAGACCAGTGATGCGCGTAAGTTGGCATTGGAGGCTGAGACAGAATTGAATGTTGCTCGTTACTTAAGTGATTATTTGAATAATCATACCAATGATCATGACTTGATTCCGGCATTGAGTTTAGGAGCGAATTCATACAATAGCCAAGTCGCTGATTATAACAAGTTGATGAATCAGCGCAATACAACGGTGCAGAATTCAAGCGACGACCACGCTGTTGTGCGTGAAATGGATCGCCAGTTGGTACAAATGCGTAACAGCATCAAGTCTTCCATTCAGAGCTATATTCAGTCGTTGCAACTTCGTGTACGTGACGCTAAGCAAAACGAACAATTCATAGCAGGTAAGATTACCAACGCTCCTGAGCAGGAAAAGCGTGGATTGGATATCAAACGCCAACAGGCCTTGAAGGAAACGCTTTATACTTACTTGCTCAATAAGCGTGAAGAAGTGGCTTTGAAGCAGGCTATCAACGAAGCTAATGTCCGTTTGGTTGAAGGTCCCATTGGAGGCGATAAGAAAATTAGTCCGAAGGGAAGTATCATCTTGCCGATTGCATTCCTTATTGGTTTGTTTATTCCGACACTGATTATTTGGCTTCGTATGACGTTGGATGTGACAGTCCATGGACGAAAGGATGTTGAGGATGCAACCTCGATTCCCATCCTGGGTGAAATTCCTCGTTTGAAGAAGTCTGATAAATCAACCATTATTAGCGAGTATTCATCTGATGCCCCCATCGTAGAAGCATTCCGTATCTTGCGTTTTGGATTAGGCTATATCAAGCATTCTACGCAGGTTATGATGACGACTTCATCTACTCCAGGTCAGGGTAAAAGCTTTGTGGCGCGTAATTTGGCCATCATTCTTGCCATGAGTGGAAAGAAAGTTGTGGTCGTTGATGCCGATATTCGTAAGGGAACTTTGAGTGCTTCTTTTGGTTCACACTTGGGATTGACAACCTATTTGGCTGATGAGCATACTCGGATGGAAGATATCATCTGTCATGATATGGAGGGAACAGGTGTAGATTTTATTTCTGCTGGCCCGATGCCCCCCAATCCTTCCGAGCTCTTGATGTCTAATCGTTTAGATCTGCTTGTAGGGGATTTGCGTAAGCAATATGACCATATTATTCTTGACTGTACCCCGATGTTCTCGGTTGCAGATGCGAGCATTGTTAACCGTTTGACTGACTTGACGCTCTTCATCATCCGTGTAGGTCTGCAGGATCGTGATTTCTTGACCGACTTAGACCGTATGTATAAAGAAGAACGCTTTAAGCACCTTTGTGTGGTACTTAATGATGCGAATGCCAAGTACAATACCTATGGTTATGGCTATGGTTACGGTTATGGCTATGGTTATGGTTATGGTGAAACAAAGCAATCTCGTACGAAGAAAATCTTGAGTCGATTGCGTAAGTAGTTGTTACTTATTTGACATTCACAAAATTCTGAATATACTATATAAAAAGGACTGGCTTCAATCATCTGAGGTCAGTCCTTTTGTTTGGATGCGGCGTAGTAAGTATGATTTTATCGTTTGTACTGCTATAATGATGTCTTTGGCATAAATGTACCAAATGAAACGTGGTTGTGTAAAGCAGTAGCGGATTAGCGATTGAATGAGTTTTTGCTAATTTTGCGCTACACTATCAAGTGCTTGTTGCTTTCCTTAGGAGGGGAAGTACTATTTTGTTCCTATTTCCATCTACGATACTTCCATTTCTTATGCATATTCCTGATTTTCTACACGTCTTTTCCCAACATCCTCAAGTAGCGGCATTGGCCCATACCCTGAGTCATGATCGACTTCCACTTATTCACGCAGAAGGCTTGCAAGGATCTGCAGCTCCTGTTGTACTTGCAGCATTAAGTACTGGCCGTTCGATTGTAAAGCGGCCCTTTCTGCTCATCTGCCGTGATGAAGAGGAAGCGGGTTATTTTTACCATGATTTGGTGCAATTGTTGGGGGAAGATATGGTGCTCTTTTTCCCATCTACTTATCGACGTGCTGTAAAATACGCCCAACGCGATGCGGCAAATGAAATTCTTCGTACGGAGACGCTTAATCGTTTGGCAAAACCTTCGGATAAAGCTCAGACACTTTATATCGTGACACATCCAGAGGCTTTATCGGAACGAGTAGCTCCGCTTCAGCAAATGGAAGAGCGCACCTTGCGTTTAGAGGAAGGTCAGGAGTATGACTTGACCTGGTTGGCCGAGCGATTGCGTGATTTGGGTTTTGTGCGTAAGGACTATGTTTACGAACCTGGTGAATACGCTTTGCGTGGTTCTATTCTCGATGTTTATTCCTTTGCATCAGAATACCCTTTCCGTATTGACTTTTTTGGTGATGAGGTGGATTCAATCCGAACTTTTGAAGTTCAAACGCAGCTATCGCGTGAACGGCGTCAGGTTGTAAGTATCGTTCCCGACACCGAGGGACAGCTCAAGGAAGGATTGGTTCCCTTTACGGACTATCTTAGTCAGGATACCGTCTTAGTCGTACAAGATTTGCCTTTTATTCATGATTGTATCGACCGCATTTACACGGAAGGATTTGCTCGTCAGGCTAAATTAGAGCGTGCTCCGGAAAGTGAGATGGAGGTAGCGGAACAATACGAACGATTACGTAAGGAATCATTGCTGATTACGGGTGAAGAGTTCTTGCGTGGTGTCGCTTCGCTCCAACGTTTGCATATAGGTAAGCAACCATTGGGTACTCCTGATGCAACGATACGTTTTCAAACTACACCGCAACCGTTATTCCACAAAAATTTTGACTTGCTCATACAAAACTTACGGCAGATGCAAGTTGATGGATATCGATTATATATATTGGCTGATAGTCCGAAGCAAACGGAGCGTTTACGTTGTATTTTTGAGGAAATGGGGGAAGCGTCTGATTTCTTCACTCCTATCGATAAAACTTTGCATGAGGGATTTACCGACCAGACGTTACGTTTGTGTTGTTATACGGATCACCAAATCTTTGACCGTTTTCATAAATACAGCTTAAAGACAGACCATGCACGTGATGCAAAGATGGCTTTGACGCTTAAAGAGTTGATGCAATTTGAAGCTGGAGACTACGTTGTACACATTGACCATGGAGTGGGGCGGTTTGCAGGTTTGGTACGTATGCCTGGTACTGACGGTGAAATGCAGGAAATGATCAAATTGCTTTATAAGAACGATGATGCGGTATACGTATCCATTCATTCGCTTCATAAGGTATCGAAATACAAGGGCAAGGAAGGTGAACCGCCTCGCATCAGTCATCTTGGAACGGGAGCTTGGGAAAAGCTGAAAGAACGCACCAAGAAGAAGATTAAGGATATTGCGCGCGATTTAATTCAGCTCTATTCCAAACGTCGTGAAGAAAAAGGCTTTGCTTTCAGCCCAGACTCGTTTATGCAGCACGAATTGGAGGCTGGATTTGCTTATGAAGATACGCCCGATCAGCTCCGTGTAACCCAAGAAGTAAAAGCAGATATGGAGGCTGACAAACCGATGGATCGTTTGGTGTGTGGGGATGTGGGGTTTGGCAAAACGGAAATCGCTGTGCGTGCTGCGATGAAGGCGGCTGCCGACAACAAGCAGGTTGCTGTACTTGTTCCTACAACAGTACTCGCATTGCAACATTACAAGACTTTTGCTTCGCGACTCAAAGATTTTCCCGTAAAGGTCGATTATTTGAGCCGTGCCCGTTCAACGGCACAAACTAAGCGGGTGTTACAGGAGTTAGCAGAAGGAAAAATAGATATCCTCGTCGGTACACATAAATTGATTGGGAAGACAGTCAAGTGGAACGACTTGGGATTGCTTATCATCGATGAGGAACAAAAGTTTGGCGTAGCCGTCAAGGAACGTTTGAAACAAGTAAAGGTAAATGTAGACACACTGACCATGTCAGCCACTCCGATTCCGCGTACCTTGCAGTTTTCGTTGATGGGAGCACGTGATTTTAGTGTGATTCAAACACCTCCCCCCAATCGTCGTCCGATACAGACGGAGATTCATACCTTCAACCACGAAGTCATAGCAGAAGCGGTCAACTTCGAAATGAGTCGAAATGGACAAGTTTATATCGTGACCAATCGTATTGCAGCTCTGGAGAATTTAGCTGCCATTGTGCGCAAACATGTACCTGATGCTCGTATCTGTATTGGTCATGGACAAATGCCGCCCGATAAGTTGGAAAAGATTATCATGGAGTTTGTCAATTATGACTATGATGTACTCATCTCTACAACCATTGTGGAAAACGGTATTGATATTCCTAATGCCAATACAATAATCATTGATGCGGCTCACCATTTTGGTATCTCAGATTTGCATCAGATGCGTGGTCGTGTAGGACGTGGTTCTCGTAAGGCGTTCTGCTATTTGCTGGCTCCGCCGCTGGCATTGCTTTCTAACGAATCGCGTCGCAGGCTGCAAGCTATTGAGAATTTCTCTGATTTGGGGTCAGGAATCCATATCGCGATGCAGGATCTCGACATTCGTGGTGCGGGAAATTTGTTAGGGGCGGAACAGAGTGGATTTATTGCTGATTTGGGTTACGAAACGTATCAGAAAATTTTGGCCGAAGCTGTGACCGAACTCAAAAATGATGAGTTTGCCGATCTCTATGCAGAAGAGTTACAGCGTACGGGTGATTTAAGTGGAGAGCTCTTTGTAGATGATTGTACGGTAGAATGCGATTTACACGCTTATTTTCCCGAAACTTATGTGCCTGGAGCGACCGAGCGAATGTTGCTTTATCGTGAATTAGATTCTTTGGCTTCGCAAGAGCAGATAGAAGCATTTCGTCAACGCATGAAGGACCGGTTTGGTGAATTGCCTCCTGAAGGCGAAGAATTGTTGCGTATCGTTCCTCTCCGTGCATTAGGACGTAAGGCAGGAGCCGAACGCTTGCTGTTACGCAAACGCACAATGACGCTTTACTTTGTCGCTAATCCTGAAAGTCCTTTCTATCGCAGCAACACGTTTGGTAAGATTATTGACTTTGCCACACAGTCTTTCCAGCGTTGTGTATTGGAAGAGACGGGCGGTAAACGAAGAATGAAAATAAAAGACGTACCTTCGGTCGAAACGGCATTACTCACCTTACGGGCAATGTTGGGAGTTGAAGAATAAGCCAGGGGGATATTAGGGTAGAATCAGCTAAAGCAGATGTCTACAATGACCTGTGCGCCTACTCGTTTATTGAGAGCTTGCACCAATTCGCTCCGGCGCATCATTAACTCTGTACGCATGGCGGCCGAACGAATGCTGACATAAAGCTTTTGGTTATATATTTTCAAATCCTTGGTCGATCGTTCAACTACAGGTCCTGCCACTTCGCCCCAAGCTTCGATGAGTCGGAATTCGTTGAGTGGACCTTCCAGTTGAGCTTGGCGAAGGAAACGGAGTAAGATGGCATCTAATTTTTCTTCTTTACGACGTTCCATGTGTAATAACATAAATGAATGCCCCGTTCCCGCAAAGGGAACGGGGCATTATTGATTAAAAGAATTTTGATTGATTATTCAGTTAGGTAGAGGGAAGAAATCTATGCGAATCATCTAGATTCTGGTGTCCGATTCCTAACTCATCAACGATTAGGAAACTAAATCTTCGATTTTACTCAGGTCGTTCAGCATCAATCTTTATAATACCTCCCGTAACAGGCGATAGTTGTACATGAGTTGTATACTTTTTGTTGAAGAGTTCACCACCTAAATGTTCCACTCTACCAAATTGAGCCATCGGAAACGAGGCTGAGGCACATTCCCTAGTGTCTGAGAAAACTTTAACACTAACACGACTCGGTACGATATAACGAAGATCTTCTACTTCTTTTGCTTTCTTGTCATTGGCCGGCATCGCGGTGGGCAATGTCTGAAGGTCCTTGATGCTTATATAGTAAGGCAAACCAGCGGGGTCGTCAGCATCTACCATACCCAAGTATTTTGAAAAACGAAATAACAACTCTTTTTCCACATCTTGCGTAGGAACCACGTCAAATACAAAGGTCTGCTGTTCAGAAGTCGTGTGTCCTTTGAATAATTGCATCAGTCCTTCTTCCTGTTGGTCAAGCGTAGCCAGCATGAGGCGTAACTGTTCACCATCCTTAGGCATGAAATCAGCCTGTCCCTTCATGAGCAAACTGCGATTTTCACGGATGTCGTAAATCTCATTGGCGGTCAATTCTGCCATTTTTGAGGTGCTACCCGCAGAGAGAATTTCTTCCGTCTTGAAATCGTTTGGATTCAAACGGCGTGTTTCTCCCTTCACCACACAAGGTTGGGGCAATTGTTCTTCAGCTTGTGCAACACGCGCATTGACCGTTAGCAGACGACCGTCGGGAGTAAGTTCTACCAGCGGGGCGGATGTCTTTGTTTTCAACTTGATGGTATAGGCGTTTGACGGGTTAGCCTCACCGAAGGAATAAAGTTCTACCTTGTCAATCTGCCAACTGTCGTAAGGGGACTGTGTTACTTCTTTCAAACGTAAATAACGCTCAGCATATTCAGCATATTCCCCAGGGGTATGATGAGTCTTGGTTGCCGTAATGGCCACACGTACAACAGTTTGTGGTAGAAAATAGGTGATACCCTCAGCCGTAATGCCGGGCTTATAAGGAGCAACTTCGGTCTGAGCTATCGAAGACAAGGTGAGCAGCGAGGAGGCTGCTATAAGGAGAAGTCGATTGAACATAAGGATTATAAAGAGAATTCGAAAAATAGAGATAGGTAATCACAGGATAATTAGCTTGGGCTACTTAGTATGTTTTCCCCAGTCCAAGCCAAGACGCTGCGACCATGGTAATGATTCCTGTTGTTGCAGGCAAGCGAAGGCTTGGGGAAGGAAGTCGATGAGATCGGAGGCGGTCAATGCATATTCGCCTCGTTCTTGTGCGGCTAAGTCACCAGCCAGCCCATGTAAGTAAACTCCTAAACGACAAGCCGCTTCCTGAGGATATTGTTGTGCAAGGAGGGCTAATATGATACCTGTCAATACGTCACCGCTTCCCGCAGTAGCCATTCCAGAATTGCCTGTAGGGTTGAAATAGACATATCCCTTGGGGGTACATACAGCAGTGTAATGTCCTTTGAGTACGATGTAGAAGTGGTGGCGTTTAGCCAAGTTGATTGCTTCTAAGAGAATGCTGAAAGAATCGTTGTTGCAAATCCCCAATCGCTTCATTTCAGTAGGGTGGGGGGTAAAGATGGAATGTTGAGGAATTTGTGCTATCCATCCTTTGTGGCTACCGAAAATATTGATGGCATCGGCATCAATGACTAAGGGTAAGGCTGAATGACTCACTTGTTCAATCAGTGCCAAAGCCGTGCGTTTTTCGGTGCCGATACCCGGTCCGATGGCAACTGCTTGGAAGGCCTCTGAGTGAATAGCTTTACTAAATACACGTTCATCCGTGTCATGATGAAGCACCGCTTCAGGAACAGCTATTTGCAGAATATCATTGTTACATGTCGGTGTATGTATCGTCACCTTTCCTACTCCCGCTCGCAAGCAGGCACGTGCAGCCAATACGGCAGCACCAGCCATTCCATAACGCCCGGCAATCAGCAACCCGTTTCCGAAAGTTCCTTTATGTCCAAAGGCAGGACGTGGACGAAGCAATGCGCGCATTTCTGCATGTTCAGTAATTTGGAATGGAGTTTGGAGTTCCGCAATTTTAGTCTCAGAGAGTCCAATAGGCAAAACGTAGACTTTACCAGCAAAAACCTGTGTGTCAGGCAATATCAGTGCTAGTTTAGGTAAACCTAATGTTAGCGTCACTGTTGCACGTACAATAGCCGAAGGGGAGTTAAGTGTGTTGTCTTCACTCATCAGTCCCGACGGCATGTCAATACTAATGACCTCTGTACCTGAAGCATTGATAAATTGTACTAGTGCGGCAAACCCTCCGCCTAGTGGTCTACCAAGTCCCGTACCGAATAGCGCATCAATGACCAACGTATTGGCTGCCAATTGGGGAGCTTCAAACTGTTGAGTGATTTCTGTAAAAGTTACGTTGGGGCACTCCGTTTGCAAGCGTGTCATGTTCGTTTGGCAGTCTTCGCTTAGCGATTGGCTTGTATTGAAAAGAAAAACCTGTAGTTGAGCATAACCGTGCTGACTCATTTTGCGTGCCACCGCTAAACCGTCGCCTCCATTATTTCCCGGACCGCAGAATATGACCACGGGGCGGTTTTTGTTCTCATAGTGCGTGTAGATGAAACTTGCCAATTGAGATGCAGCGCGTTCCATCAAGTCATAAGAGCTTATTTCTTCTTCCTGGATGGTGGCAACATCCAGTTCCTTCATCTGAAGGGCATTGGGTAATTTCATAGAAATGGAGATTTTGATAGAATGCAGCAATGCTACTTTAGCTCATAGGGAGTCAAAAGCTGTATGCTGGGTGTGAATCAGGGAGTGACGTTGTTACGTATCGTGAGAAAAAGCGTATGAAATCGTGAGCTTAAAATTTCCACCAAGCCTTTTTCTTGGCTGGCTGAAGGCTCTCTTCTTGGTGGCGTAAATACTCAGCATAGCTCATCCGTTTAGAAATGAGTTGGTAGATTGTTCCCCAATCAGGTAGCCCACCGACATTACGGTCGTCAATAAACATTTGTGCTTTTAGCTTACGGCTAAAGTTTTCTGAACGGTGTTGTCCGATGCCATCTTCATCTAAATCATGATTGGCGGCATAAAATTTGACTCCACGTTCTTCACACCATTGAATAGCTTCCTCTAAGAGTTTTCCTTCACGTACAGACCAAAGAATGAGTTGGTGACCATCCTTGATTAACTGACGAAGGGTTGCTGTGGCAAAAGGAATCTCCTTGCCAATAGCCGGATATTTATGTTCGACAATGGTTCCGTCGAAATCTACTGCAATAATCATAGGCACTTGTTTATTAGAATGCAAACTAGATAAGGCTTTCAGCTGAAAGTTGTTTAGGGCATTCTTGGGTGGTATAATCGAAACGGAGCAAAGTTAGTGTTTTCGAACAAGATAGAAAGTCTACCTATGCTGGAAACTATCTTCTGATGTTCTCGCAAAAATGCGACCGAGTAGTAAAAGTGACTTGAAAATGGGTTTGCGAATTTTACAAAGGCATTTCGTCGGTCGGAAAAATGAGTTTGCGAATTTTACAAAGGCATTTCGGCGAGTGGAAAAATGAGATTGCGAAAATTGCAAAGGCATTTCGGCGGTCGGAAAAATGCGTTTGCGAAAATGACAAAGGCGTTTGATTGAGATGCAAGGAAAGTGGAGGTGCATATTTTAAATATTTGGAAGCATGCATTCACCTATGGTTGAGAAGCAGTGAAAAACAACGATAGGTATAGATTGTTCGTATGATACAAGAATATAGCAGTCTTTGATTTTTGATTCAAACCTCTGTATTATGAATCAGTGCGTTTTTGCAAGTAAACTGGCAAAATGTTTCTTCATGATGGTTGAATGTGGCTTGCTTGTTGTCTTATTTATATTTTTTTACCCCCCCCCCATATAATGAAAAATATATTGAAATGTAGTACTTTTGCAGAAAAATAAAACTTTAATCGTTCATAAGGTCTTAATAGTGTCCTCATTAGATGGGGCAGTTCTCTTAAAGCTTGCATAAATAGAGCATAAGAGATGCTGGTTGTACAAAGTCTTCGATTCAGCATTAAAAAAGATTAGCTTTATATCATTAACAGCAGTTTCTTTCCGAAATAGGCATATCTCTTTCTAATTTTGCATCCGATCTAATTGGGAAGTTTGTGTATTTACTCAAAGTATTCCATCAATCTTGATTTTTATGATGAACAAAACTGCATAATGTATGCTGTACCGTTTTTCATTTAGAGAATCTTACCTGCGATGATGTTTTAGCGAAAATTCTTAGCAGGCAATTATTAGTTTTATCAGGTCTTAATAGATTATGTCATATACTCAACAGTTTGCGAATGATCTTTCAGAGCGAATGATTCGCTACAGTATTTTCGTAACAGAAATCATCCTTAATTTGTTGCTGCTGAATATTTTTTATTGTCAGCGGTGGTTTGTTCTTCCAGTAGGGATTACTCCTATCGAGATGTATGTGTTTGGTAGTCTGTCCTATTTGGCATGTTGCACCCGTATCGGTACAGTTACCCATTTCCCTTTGTCGCGTCCCGATCAGATACTTGTGCATTCTTTTAGTATTGCAATAGCATACAGTTTACTCACGACGGGGTTGCTCTTGATTACCAAAGATGCCATTCATCCTGTTCATGCAGTGATGAGTTATTATTTTGCTGTTCTATTCTTTATATTGCTCAATCGATTGGTTTGGCGTAAGGGGCTTCAAGCTTGGCGTCGTTGTTCCAGTGTGATGCAGCGTGTGGTTTATGTCGGTGATTTGGGGATAGCTAGTGATTTGTTCCTGAAGATGAATCAAGATCGTTCTACGGGCTATTGTATAGTTGGCTATTTTGCAGATCAGCCTGATGTTGATATAGCTAAAGATGTTCCTTATTTAGGTACTCCAAATGAGGTCGTAGGGTGGCTTAAGAAGCATGAAGGGCAAATAGATCAGCTTTATACTACGCTTTATTCTAATCATCAGCAGAGTGCTGCCATACTTCAAGCATGTGAGAATAGTATGGTGCATTTCTTTGTTATTCCGAGTTACCGCACTTATATCCGCCATAGTATGCACTTTGAGTTGATGTATGGTGTGCCTGTTTTGTCTCTTCGCCGCGAGCCGCTAAATAGTTTTCCCAACCGCTTGCTGAAGCGTTCGTTCGATTTGCTTTGTTCTACGCTCTTTTTGGTTACGATTTTTCCCATTCTGTACGTTATAATCGGTATCGCGATAAAGATGTCGTCGCCTGGTCCTGTCTTTTTCAAACAAAAGCGTAGTGGCTTAAATGGTAAGGAATTTCTTTGCTACAAGTTTCGCTCAATGCGTGTAAATGATCAGTGTGATACGCTTCAAGCAACTAGACATGATCCACGTAAGACTCGTATCGGAGAATTTTTACGCCATACGAATTTGGATGAGCTCCCTCAGTTTATCAACGTTTTTCGTGGTGAAATGACTATGGTCGGTCCTCGTCCTCACATGTTGAAGCATACGGAGCAGTATTCAGCTATTATTGATAAATACATGGTGCGTCACTTGGTAAAGCCTGGTATAACGGGTTGGGCACAGGTCACAGGTTTCCGAGGTGAGACTAAGGAGTTGTGGCAAATGGAGGGACGTGTGAAGGCTGATATTTGGTATATCGAACATTGGACTTTTATTTTGGACCTCTATATTATGTATCTCACTATCAAGAACGTTGTGGTAGGCGAAAAGCAAGCATACTAAGCAACCGTTGCAAGGCAGGCTGATGAACTTGATTCTTTAGCCTGCCTTGTAACGGTTGAAATGTGCATGTGGGTTTCTTTTTCTTCCTGAGCAAGAAAATCAGACCGTTCATTTATTACCTCGAAAATGAGGCGTATCTTTGTCTACGTATTTCTGATCGGGAAGAGGCTGTGAGATACATACATTGGTGTTTCTATGAAGGTTAGCTTGTTTCGTTGAAAAGTAGAAAATAATAGCTTCGGCGTGTGGATTCCGATCAAGCATTTCAAGCATGTTTTCACTTCAATAAGGAAGGCCAAGTGCTCATCTTTCAGTCGGTTATTTTCTTCTGCGTTCGGGGAGAAACTTTATCCTTTCTAAGATATTCGCTCATGAATGAATCACATCCCTCTCTTCGTATAGCGGTAGCTGGTACTGGCTATGTAGGTTTAAGCATCGCCACCCTGCTAAGTCAGCATAACCCGGTGACAGCGGTAGACGTTATTCCGGAGAAAGTAAATCTGCTTAATCGCCGCCAATCTCCCATCCAAGATGAATACATCGAGAAATATCTGGCAGAAAAAGACCTGCAGCTGACAGCTACGCTGGATGCTGAGTCTGCTTATCGCCAAGCAGACTTTGTGGTCATAGCGGCGCCTACTAATTATGATTCAGTCAAGAATTATTTTGACACCAGCCATGTGGAGGAAGTCATCGACTTGGTGTTGAAAGTCAATCCTCAAGCTGTGATGGTTATTAAGAGTACCATCCCCGTAGGATATTGCCGCTCGCTTTATGTGCGTTATGCGGCTCAAGGAGTAAAGCGGCTCAATCTGCTTTTTTCACCCGAGTTTCTTCGGGAAAGTAAAGCACTTTATGACAATCTTTACCCCAGTCGTATCATCGTCGGCATTCCTAAGCTGATTGATGCTCCTGCTTTTGAAGAAGAAAATAAAGCCATAGCCCAATTGGCAGACATTCCGTTCTTGACTCAAGCAGCTCAAACATTTGCCTCCCTGTTGCAGGAAGGTGCGTTGAAGCCTGATGTAGATACGCTCTTTATGGGATTGAAGGAGGCCGAAGCCGTAAAGCTTTTTGCCAATACGTATTTGGCTTTACGGGTCAGCTATTTCAACGAGCTTGATACTTACGCAGAAGTAAAGGGACTCGATACGCAAGCCATCATTCAGGGGGTGAGCCTTGATCCGCGCATTGGTACTCATTATAATAATCCGTCTTTTGGATATGGGGGCTATTGCTTACCCAAGGACACCAAGCAGTTGTTGGCCAATTATCAAGATGTACCGGAGAATCTCATAGAGGCCATTGTGCAAAGTAATCGTACGCGTAAAGACTTTATTGCCGATCGTGTACTGCACAAGGCGGGTTATTATGATTACTATAACCGTGGCGACTTTGATACCCAGCAGGAACGTCCCTGCGTCATTGGAGTTTACCGCCTGACGATGAAGTCCAATTCTGACAATTTCCGTCAGTCAAGTATTCAGGGTGTCATGAAGCGTATCAAGGCAAAGGGCGCAACCGTCATCATCTACGAACCAACACTGGAGTCGGGTAGTACCTTCTTTGGCAGTGAGGTGGTTAATGACTTGGAGTGTTTCAAACAACGTTCGCAAGCCATCATCGCAAATCGTTACGATGCTTGCTTGGACGATGTGCAATCGAAGGTATATACCCGTGATATTTTTCGTAGGGATTAAACCGCATGCCTAAACGCATGTTTTCTATGATTTTTTTGTCTAGTATTCAAAATACCTCTCTATAATGAACTTTTCCTTAGCATCAGAAATGCGTGACGGGTTTCTTGTCACCGAAAAGCGTAAAAAACTGTGGGCAATCCAACTGGAATTACTTCAACAGCTTCTAGCGCTTTGTGCTAAACATAACTTGCGTATTTGGATCGACTCAGGTACACTTCTAGGTGCTGTTCGCCATCAAGGCTACATACCTTGGGATGATGACATCGATATGGTCATGCCACGTGAAGATTATGACCGTTTGCTTGAAATTGCTCCACGCGAGCTGCAATCTCCCTATTTCTTACAGTCAGCCTATACTGACAAGCATTATTTTCGGGGACATGCACAATTTCGGCATAGTGAGTCGACTGCTATTCTTCTTTATGATATCAACTATGAGTTCAATCAAGGCATCTTTATCGATATCTTTCCTCTTGATAAGTTGCCCTCGAAAATTAAGGATTTCACTCAACTCATACAGCAATCAGAGAAGTATAGGAAACGCATGCGTTATTACAAGCACATTCCCTATGTATTCAACCCAATCAAAAGGTGTGTATATCAGTTGCGAAGTGTAGTCAGTTCTTGTTTCATTCGCAAACATCAGGGATTTCTGGCTTGTTATCGGGATTTTGAGCAACTTTTCCGTACTCCACAGCCGAATGCATTCGCTTATGCCTGTCTTTCTTCTTTTACTTCCGAGACCTTCCCAATTGATTTGTTTAAGGAAACGGTTTATTTGAATTTTGAAGGATTGAAAGTGCCCGCTCCGGCTGGCTACGATGCTTATCTTCGCATTCTTTACGGAGATACATACATGACTCCACGTCAAGCTCCTTCGCTTCATGGGGGGATGTATGTAGACGTTGAGCGTAGCTATCGGGAGGTTCTTCCTCGTGTGCGACGGGTGCAAAGTTTTCCGCAACGCTTGCTTCGAATGCTCACCGGAAAAAAAGAGCCTCGATGGTTTCAAGAATTGCGTGAACTTTAACGAGCTGTTTGCGAGTTTAAGTCTTAAGTAGCTATAGATAGGGCTTGTATGCAGGTCGGAGTCTAATGGGTCATAGTTAATACTTCCTGTTTCTTCTATCAGTTTCTAACTTCTTCAAATTATTACAACGAATGGCTGAACCCAATCTGAAATCCAGCGCGGTTAACGGAGCCTTGTGGACTGCACTTGAGAAAATAGTCCGTCAAGGTGTGCAATTTGTAATAGGCATTATTCTAGCCCGTCTGCTTTTGCCCGAAGACTTTGGTATGGTCGGTATGCTGGCAATCTTTATTGCCATAGCCCAAGCCTTTGCCAACAGTGGGTTACAAGGTGCGTTGATTCAGAAAAAGAACAGCACAGATACAGACTGTTCTACCATCTTCTATTTCAACCTGGTAGTATCGGTGGTGTGCTACCTTATCCTTTTCGTAACAGCTCCATGGATCGGTGATTTCTATAGTATGCCCGTTCTAGCGGATGTACTCCGTGTATCAGCTTTTTCGATAGTTATCATCTCTCTCTCAGCTGTACATAATACCCGGTTGACCAAGGCGTTGCGCTTTCGTGAACAGTCTATCGTCTCGGTGGTGAGTATGATTGTTTCAGGAGTGACAGGTCTGCTTCTGGCTTACCGAGGTTGGGGTGTGTGGGCATTGGTGTTTCAGACATTGATGGGACAACTTATGACGACCCTGTTGCTAATCGGCATATCACGTTGGTGGCCTCGTTGGGAGTTCTCTATGCAGTCGTTCAGGCAATTATGGGGATTTGGCTCAAGAATACTTTGTTCTAGCTTAATCAATACGGTCTATACCCATCTCTATACGTTGGTCATTGGTAAAGCCTTCTCACCGATTACTGCGGGATATTATAACCGTGGCAACCAGTTTGCTCTTCTGCCCATCCAAACGATGACAGACATGACCGTCAAAATCAACTTTCCCATTCTGTCTAAAATTCAGGACGATGACGAACAGCTCTTGCGTGCTTATAAGAAGTTACTCACCGTGCCGCTATTTTTGCTTTATCCGCTGTTGACGGGCATGGCTGTGTTGGGAGAGCCGTTCATCCTATTATTGATTGGTGAGAAGTGGTTGCCCTGTGTGCTGATTATGCAGATTCTCTGTATCGGCTACATGTTTAGTCCATTGACCTATATCAATTTGAACTTGCTCTATGTAAAGGGACGGACAGATCTCGTGCTGAAGTTGGAACTCATGAAAAAGCCCATCGCTTTTCTCATTCTTTTTGGTACGCTTCCTTTCGGTCTCATTCCCATGGTATTAGGAATGGCGCTTTACGACTTTATAGCTTTCGCATTCAATTGCTACTATACGGGTAAGTTTTTACATTATGGCATCGGTCGCCAGCTACGTGAGATTCTTCCTATTTGGATTAACTGTGCTATCATGGCAGCAGTGATTTATGCGGTAGTCTATTTTTTTGACAGTCCTGTACTCAAATTGGTAGTTGGTATTCCTGTGGGTATGCTTACCTATTGGCTTTATGCACGCTTTACGCACGACGTCAATTTGCAGGAAGTAACCAGTATTATCCGTTCCAAACTACATAGAAAGTGAAGTGGATGGGAGTAGAAGTGTTGGTGGAAGGATTTGGGCTCATAGCGTATCCTTTTCGCTCTTCAGCCCCTCAACTCCTAAAGCTTTTATGTTTTACCCCGTTTGCCTCAATGGCATACCTCAAACACCTCATTCGTTATGACAGCATCAGCTCTTCCTTACGACTATCTCATCGTAGGTTCAGGTCTCTACGGTGCGACACTTGCCTACCGTATTCGTCAAGCCGGAAAACGTTGCTTAGTGATAGATAAGCGTCCCCATACGGGAGGCAATATCTATTGCGAGGACGTGGAAGGCATTCATGTGCACAAATACGGGGCACACATTTTCCATACGTCCAACCAAGCGGTATGGGAGTTTGTCAATCGCATCGTTCCCTTCAATCGTTATACGAATAGTCCTGTAGCCAATTATCGTGGTCAGCTCTTCAATCTGCCTTTTAATATGAATACCTTCTATCAAATGTGGGGGGTACATAATCCGGCAGAAGCTCAGGCCAAAATAGAAGAACAAAAAGCGGAAGCCCTTGCCGCTTTAAACGGACGGGAACCTGCGAATTTGGAAGAACAGGCCCTTACGCTTGTAGGAAAGGATATTTACTTGAAGTTAATCAAAGACTATACAGAAAAGCAATGGGGACGTCCTTGCACGGAACTTCCGGCTTTCATCATTCGTCGATTGCCCGTTCGCTTGGTTTTTGATAACAATTACTTCAATGATAAATACCAAGGTATTCCCATTGGGGGCTATAATCGGTTGATAGACGGACTTTTGGGAGATACGCCAGTCGTTTGCGAACAAGATTTCTTTGTTCCAATTTCTCCAGCTTTAGCTGCATTGTGTCCTCAATTGCTTGAGGAGGTTACGCAGCAAACTGACTGCACTTTGGCAAATCATTGGCGTAAAATAGCTTCTAAATTGGTCTATACGGGAGCTCTTGATGAATTCTATGGCAAACGTTTAGGAGCACTTGATTGGCGTACGGTATCATTCCAAACTCGCATTGAGGATACATCTAATTTCCAAGGCAATGCTGTGGTAAACTATACCAGTCATGACGAACCCTATACGCGTATCATCGAACACAAGCATTTTGAAATGTTTGGTGCCGAGGTTTATGAATGTCCTCGAACCGTGGTAAGCGAGGAGTACAGTACAGAGTACCGCGAAGGAATGGAACCTTACTACCCCGTTAATGATGAGCGTAACAATCGTTTGGCTGAGCAATATCGACAACTGGCCGCCCAGGAAGAGGATGTACTCTTTGGCGGTCGTTTGGCTGAATATAAGTATTACGACATGGCTCCTATTGTCGAACAGGCTTTGGCGGTTAAATTATAACCTCCTGTCTCCTGCTTGGTTGTTCCCTCAAAGTTCTGTCGTTTAATCTGAAACGATAGAATCAAAGACAAATTCGGGCAAGTTTACTTCCAATGGCAGCTTGCTCGAAAAAATGCTTACCGTCAACTGATGGATTTCTTACATATCCCTTCGGATGTTTTTTGTATGAAGTCATATAAGGGATGTTCTATAAATTACAGTTTAGGAGTTTAAGTGTTTAAGGTTGATTCATCAAGCCATAAACTCTTCAACTTATCAACTGATAATTAATAGAACCAGCCATAAGGCTTCTTTCTAAGACTTGTGAGTTCGTGCATCTTGCGAGCATAAGTGTTTAGAACGTTATTATTTTCCGGCATTGTCTGATGCACCCATCCGTAAGCAAGAAACCACGTGTTTCGATGGCGTCGGAGTTACTCCCCACGCGCCCTCCATTTCTGCTACAGTCAGAAATGGGGTGTCGGTAGACTATATCTTGGATGTTCAGAAACAATGGTATGTACTTCGCATTTCTTACGGACGTTATACTCCAGCCCAAGAGTTGATTCATACTCACGGACTGGACTTTTTTCATCCCTTCTATCACACTCGTCAACGAGTCAACGGAAAGATGAAGAAAGTGACCAAACCGTTGTTGTGGAATCTGATTTTTGTCTATGCTCGTCCAGAGCAGATACAAGCCTTGATGGGTGATCCACATAACAATCTTTTGACCTTTTACTACGACCACTTTACGACAAACACTTACGGCAAAAATCCTCCCCTCACGGTTCGTGAGTCTGAGATGCGCAACTTTATCCGCCTCACCTCCATCAACAATGAGCATATCCGTCTGGTTCATCCCGATCAGTGTCGTTTTCGAAGCGGAGATCAAGTGCGTATCACGCAAGGAGACTTTGCTGGTATAACCGGGCGAGTAGCTAAAGCCGTAGGTGAACAACGCGTAATCGTTGAACTCTCCCATCTGTGTCTCATAGCTACAGCTTATATTCCGACAGCCTTTCTCGAATCGATTGACTCGAATACAGCCAGTGAAACGATGCCGATGAGAGAGGAAACATAATGGCTTGCCAATACACGTATAGTCTATTAGGTTTTCATCCGTATCAGGTTCTTATGAAGTGAAATAGGGGGGATTCTTAATAGTCAATTGATTATTATGTCCAGCGCATCCTGATAAGTCCTCCTTCTTAGATTTTGGGCAAAACAGAATTGTTTTATTCCATTTCATTTTAAAATCATTCTTCCTCATGAAATATCCCGTAGGAATCCAAAGTTTTGAACGAATCATTATGGATGGTTATGTCTATGTCGACAAGACAGATATGATTTACTCCTTAGCCAATAAAGGAAGTATCTATTTCCTCAGCCGCCCCCGCCGCTTCGGCAAGAGCCTCTTGATTTCTACGCTGGAGAGCTACTTTCTCGGACGGAAGGAACTGTTCGAAGGCTTGAAGATAGCGGAGTTGGAGAAGGAATGGAAGCAGCACGCCGTGTTCCGGTTGGACTTGAATGGAGCAAATTTTACCACTCCGGGAGAGCTGGAGAAAGTGTTGGAAAGGCACGTGGATAAATGGGAAAAACAATACGGCATCGTGGTCGATGCAGAAAAGGAATATATCGGTTCCCGCTGTCAGCGAATTTTCGAAAAGGCAAAAGAGCAGACAGGCTTCGGTGTAGTTGTTCTTGTCGATGAATACGACAAGCCCTTGCTCGACGTCATGGAAGTAGATGAGGAACTCCTGGCACATAATCGCGAAGTGCTGAAAAGCTTCTATTCCGTCTTCAAACTGACCGACGATTTGTTACGCTTCGTCTTCCTCACCGGTGTCACGAAGTTCTCGCAGATTACGGTGTTCAGCGGATTCAACCAGCCACTGGATATCAGCATGAGTGAGGAATATGAAACTCTTTGCGGCATCACAGAGGACGAACTAAATAGCTATTTCACCGAAACAATTCAAGAAATGGCACAGGTGGAAGAGTGTACGCCCCAAGCTTACCATAGCATGCTGAAGCACCACTATGATGGTTATCACTTCAGTCGTGGGCTTACCGACCTTTATAATCCGTTCAGCTTGTTGATTGCTTTCCGCAATCGCGAAATAGCTGACTATTGGTTTGCCTCTGGCACTCCGACCTACTTAGTTCGCTTGCTGAACCATTTTCATGAAGGCATAGACGAACTTGTTGGGAAATATTATAAGCCCAGCGAGTTCATCAACTACCGTGCCGACATTGAGAGTCCCTTGCCCATGATTTACCAGAGCGGTTACCTGACCATTAAGGGGTATGACCGAGAAGACCGGATGTTTTTGCTCGACTTTCCCAACAACGAAGTAAAAGGTGGTTTCCTTGACGTGTTGGCCTCCAATTATTTACAGACCAGCTCTTCAGCCCAGTCCTGGATGCAAAGAGCGGTATCGAGTCTCAAGCGCGGCGACCTCGACGGCTTCCGCGACAAGCTTACCGCCTTCTTCGCCAGCATCCCCTATAGCATGCGGCGCAAGGAGAGCGAGTCCGAGCGTGAACGTTACTTCCACTATACCTTCTACCTCCTGCTCCGCCTCATGAGCGTCTTCACCGTCTATACGGAGAAGGAGCAGAGTCAAGGTCGCGTAGACTGCATCATCGAAACCCCGAAGTACGTCTACATCTTCGAGTTCAAGCTCGACGGCACAGCCGCCCAGGCCCTCCGGCAGATCGAGGCCAAGGGCTACGCCCGCCCCTATGTCGACGACCCGCGCCCCGTCCGTCTCATCGGTGTCAATTTCTCGTCCGAGAAGGGAACGGTTGACGACTGGGCGGTGAAGGGGTAGGGGCTTACATGTGCGGACCCTTGTTCTGCCCATTAAAAAAATAGGCCTCGTGGGAGAAGGTTCTTCTCGCACGAGGAGCGATATATTGTTTCTGTATAAATCCCCTTTGTTGCGAAGTCTTATGTTCCCCCCCCATACCCCCACCAAGCGCAAGCGCATTCCTTATGGAATGATGAATTTTGTCGATGTTCGCGAAAGCAATTGCTATTACGTGGACAAGACAGACTTTATTGTGCGCATAGAGGATGCCAACAAGTACTTCTTCTTCATTCGTCCCCGTCGTTTTGGCAAGACATTGACGATTTCAATGTTACAGCATTATTATGATGTGCTGACGAAGGACAAGTTTGAAGAATGGTATGGCGACCTCTATATTGGCCAGCATCCCACGCCCGAACGTAACTCCTATCTGGTTCTCTACTTGAACTTTGCCAATGTGCAAGGTGAGTTGACTGGTTATCGTCAGTCGCTCGATGCACATTGTTACAACCAGTTCTCGTATTTCTGTGACCGCTATGCAGCATATCTTCCTTCAAACATTCAGTCGCTACTGAAGGAAAGGGAGGGAGCAGTCGCACAGTTGGACTTTCTGGTAAACGTATGCCATAGGGCGGGACAGAAGATTTATCTCTTTATTGATGAGTACGACCATTTTACGAACAAAATACTCTCCGAACCCGCCTGTCTCGTCGACTACCTGAGCGAAACTCATGGCACGGGCTATCTGCGCAGCTTCTTCGATACCGTAAAGTATGGAACCTATACTTCCATTCAACGTTGCTTCGTGACCGGTGTGAGTCCCGTTACCATGGACGACCTGACCAGCGGCTTCAACATCGGCACCAATTACTCCCTCTCTCCTGAGTTCAACGAACTTACTGGTTTTACCGAAGAGGAGGTGCGCGATATGTTGACCTACTACGCTACAACTGCTACGTTTCATCATACCCCCGATGAACTCATCGAAGTAATGAAGCCCTGGTACGACAACTACTGCTTTGCCAGCCAGCGATATGGTTGTGCCACGATGTACAATAGCAACATGGTGCTTTACTTTGTGGATAATTACATCCGAAACGGAGGACAGCTGCCTTCCCGCATGATTGAGGACAACATCCGCGTGGACTACAACAAACTCCGCATGCTCATCCGTAAGGACAAGGAATTCCAATACGATGCCTCTATCATCCAAACCATCGTTGAACAGGGCTATATCTGTGCCGACCTCAAGACAGGATTCCCCGCCGAAAAAATAGCTCACCCCGACAACTTCATCAGCCTTCTCTACTACTTTGGCATGCTTACCCTTGCCGGAATCACAGAAGGCAAGACGCGACTGGTTATCCCTAACCAGGTGGTGCGCGACCAGATGTACACTTATTTGCTCGAAACGTACGAAGAGAATGCGTTAAGCTATGACACTTACAAGATGGGTGACCTCCACTCGAAGCTTGCCTACCGGGGTGAATGGAAGGCATATTTTGAGTACATAGCCGACTGCCTCAGGCGTTATGCTTCTCAGCGTGACCGGCAGAAGGGGGAATCCTTTGTTCACGGCTTCACCCTAGCCCTCACCTCTCTCAATAAGTTTTATCGTCCCATCTCCGAACAAGATACTCAAGCGGGCTACGTGGACCTCTTCTTGAAACCCAACGTAGAAGTCTACCCCGACATGAAGCACAGCTACCTCATCGAACTGAAGTATGCCCGCAGCAGTGCCACAGCCACATACATAGCCCACCTCCACGCCGAAGCCATCGCACAAGTCAATCGCTATGCCGCAACCGGAATGGTACAATCGCACGTCGCCCACACCCAACTGCACAAAGTCGTGGTTCTCTATCAAGGTGTAGATATGGTGGTTTGTGAGGAGGTGGGGTGATGAGGAGATGGTAAGATTGAACGTTTTACATATCTATATTTTGATTGCCTAAATAGATTATCAACTTCTATATCCCTTCTTATAATTGATATAAGAATCTCTATATTATTATAGGGAGAAGTTCATAACATCCTACCAACTATGCAAACATTTAATACTCAACCTGAAATTCGAAACGGATTTCATATTTCAGCCAAACGTAAACGCCTGTGGCAAATTGAGATAGAACTTTTACAAGATCTTCTCGAAGTCTGTCAACGTAACAACCTGCGCATTTGGGTTGAAGGTGGAACTCTTCTTGGAGCTGTCCGTCATAAGGGCTACATCCCTTGGGATGACGACATCGACACTATCATGCCACGAGAAGACTACAACAAGTTGGTCAAAATAGCAGACAAAGAGTTCAAGCATCCTCACTTTCTGCAAACAGCTTATAGTGACACTCACTATTTCCGTGGACATGCACAATTACGTAATAGTAATACCACAGGAGCTTTGCCTGGTGAAATCTTTAGAGACTTCAACCAAGGTATCTTCATAGATATTTTCCCCCTTGATGATACGCCCAAGTCAGAAAGAGACTTTTGTAAACTCGTCAAAAAAGTCAACATTATGCGCAATACTTTGGCAAACTATCACCTGCCCCTTGACATGATTTGTCATCGCGATATACCTTTTGCTTTTTTAAGAGACTGGAGAAACCGTTATCGTATTAAGCGCGCAGGTGGATTTCGGGAATATTTTCAACAGTTCGAAGAGCTCTTTACCGATAAACGTGACGAATTATCACCCAATTACACGATGCTATCCTCTTTTCTCTATAACTTCATACCTAAACATCTCTTCAATGAAACTATTTATTTAGATTTCGAACACATCAAGGTTCCCGCTATAAAAGATTATGACGCTTATCTTAAAATAGAATACGGAGACTATATGACTCCAGTTCAAGCTCCGTCATTTCATGGTAGTCTATATATCGAAACCGAACGTCCATATACAGAGGTTCTCAAAGAAGTTCGAAAAATCAACTCACCTTTTAATCGTTGGAAGCGTAAGTTATTCAAGCAATCAGAGCCGGCTATTTTACGGGAACTCCTCTCATTATAGTCTTCATTATATTTTATCTTTTTCATAGCCTATACATAAAAACTGAAAAAGCTCTCGACAAGAAATAGCCGTGTTCCCGCCTTTGACATTATGAAAGGCATAGGTATTCTTGCTATGATTATCGGTCATACCATTATACCTGATATTCTGAGCGACTTTATCTTTGTTTGGCATATGCCTTTATTCTTTCAGGGTATTTCTGTAAGATAAAGCCTATGAGCGTATTGCTGAGAAACAATCTACGTACATTACTCGTTCTCTATCTGCTTACCGCTATTGTCATCTTTCTCTTTGCACTATTCTACGACCTATTGGGGCGCAAAAGTTATGATGCTTTATCTTACATTATAGCCATTTTCGTGGAATCAGGCTCACGCACAGGTTTACCTCTATCAGAATATTTCATCGGGCCATTTGGTTTTTGCTCGCTCTTTTTTGGTGCAGATTGATTTTCAATAGTATACTGATATTATCCTTCATTTTTTGTGGTTTGAGAGTATATGGACAGGAAGTATGTCTATGATCAGTAATACTTATTCCAACCTCGTAATCAATTATCTTGGGGCTGTTACTATGGTTTATGCCATTTACCGTCTGTCGGCCTACCTCAGCCGTTTTGAAAACTGCTTGGTACGTTCGCTAACTCATATAGGAAGGGTTAGTCTTCTGATACTTTGCGTCCACGCTGTTCACGGATTCATTACTCTCCTTCCTGCTCTTCAAGATAAAGTTTTTCATTTAGATCCACATGAATATATATTGGTTACTAACGTGTGGGTTTTTATATTTCCACTTGTCGTTTCTCACTGTCTTTATCAAATACGGTGGATTCGAAGAGTCTTTAATTTGTCATGATGTTTTTTGTGATCTGATAGAAACAATCATAAATCACTCCGTTGTATGAGTTATACTATAACCAACTCTCATAGCCAATATCCCAAACAACCCAGTTACTGGATATTCAATTGTGCTATTGCCAGCTTTATTCTGTTCAATTGGGTCTCAGGATCTTTAATTTCACATTTTCTAGGAGGACTGAAAGGCATTTTTCTTTATTTGTCTTTTGGCGTGATTCTGGGGTTATGCATTTTCAGCATTATCTTGAATTTCAAGAAAAGTGTTCTCAACATCCTTCTATTGTTGAGCCTTTCAATTACTTCCGTTCTAATCTTTGTGAACCATACCGATTATGTTGTAGCCAGTGTCTTATTGTTGCCCATAGTTTCTAAGATTCCGTTTGAAACAGTTGTCAGCCGCATTATGAAGGGTACTGTCATTTATTTAGCTGTTCCCTTTATACTCTCACTAATAGGTATTCTTGAGAACCGGGCGTTTATCAGACATGAAGAATTTTTTGGATCGGGTATTGCCTATTCTTTTGGATTTGCCTATTACTCAGGCTTTTCTTATCCAGCGATGGGCATTTTAATCTGCCAAACCTACTTATGGCGAAATCAGTTAAAGCTTAAGAAACTGGTTATATTGATAGTTTATGCACTGTTTATTTTCTTCGTTTCTTATACGCGCCTTCAAATTCTAACCTGTTTAGCCCTCATCCTATCATTTTATTTAATCAACAAATTCAACATTCATTTCGGCCTAAGAATCTTTAAGTGGATAGCTCTTACGGTGTACCCCTTGCTCTGCTACACGACTTATATCACTGCTTCGGAGGCATCTCTTTCTTCAGAGCTGAATGATTTCAATGAAATAAATAAAGAGTATTATAACGGACGTCTTGCCCTTAATGAAATTGCGTTTAAGAAATATGATGTCTTACCATGGGGGCAAGAAATTGAAAGTACTGGTGGTAAACGTTTTGAAGAATACTTCTATTTAGACTCAGGTTATGCACGCCTAATATTACAGGAAGGTTATGTATTGTCTTGTTTACTGATGTTTGGCTATTCTCTTATTTTTTACAGAGCATGGAAATCAAACAACCCCTATCTTTATAGTTGGCTTTTATGGTTTTCCATAATGAATACATTCAATTCGTTCCTTATTGAGATATTTTCCAATCCTGTAATCCTATTACTCTTTATGAGTAGTCGCACAATTCAACAGTCCACCATTACATGTTATTCTAAGCCAAGTTCCCTTACTCCTACAATCCACAAACATTATGTCTACTAAAGTTCTTTCCATTATTATTCCGACTTATAATATGGAGAAATATCTCCGTCGGTGTCTAGACTCCCTTATCGTAAGTGAGAAACTCTTGTCGTTGTTAGATGTATGGGTTGTCAACGATGGTAGTAAAGATTCTTCGTCTGCTATCGCACACGAATATGCCACCCTTTATCCCGATACGTTTCATGTAGTAGATAAGGAAAACGGAAATTATGGTTCGTGCATCAACCGAGGTCTCAAGGAGATTAGAGGACAATATGTCAAAGTTTTGGATAGTGATGATTGGTATCAAACTATTGAACTCGAAAAGCTAATTAGTTATTGCGCCAACCATACAGTAGATTTAATCATAACAGACTTTGTTGAAGTATATTATCCTGATGGGAAAAGAATATTAAGGCATTATGATTTTCAGAACCCTGACGGGGAAATTGCCCGTTTAGATACAACTGCAGACCTCACTAGCCTAAGAGGAGTGATGATGCATGCTATTACCTACAAAGCAGATATCTTCAAACAGTTTGAATATAATCAAACAGAAGGAAATTCCTATACAGACACACAATGGAATATTCTTCCGGCTACACAAATTGAGACCTATACCCACTTGCCCTTTGTGGTCTATGCTTACGGAATAGGACGAGAAGGGCAAACCATGTCACCTGACATTTGGAAGAAATCTTTACCACAGCGTTTCAAGCTATGTTTGGATATGGCTGGATTTTATGAAAGCCACTATACATCACTCAGAGCTGAAAACAAACGTCTTATAGATATTCAATTCTTTGGTATTTTGAAAAGCATCTATAGCCGTGCACTTTTCGACCGATTATGCACTGCTGAGCAATTAGCAGCTTTCGATAAGCAGTTAGCGGAATTTCCGCTTGTATATCAAAAGAGTGAGACTCTGATTTATATCAACTATCTCAATCTAAGGTTTATCAAAGCGTACAGGCAGGGGGAAAGGCACGTATTGTTTCTTGCTAATTTGATTTACAGAGTACGACATTTATTAGGTAAATAGGGTGGGGCTGTTTGATGTTCCTGGTTTCACAAACTAAAACAATACAGCCGCCGTTCAAATCATTGATATTCATTCCCCAGGAAAAATTTAGCCTCGTGTGAATTTACATTGAATTCCATCATTTCAAAAAGAAGCTTGTCATGAATCGAGTTGTCGCCATTAAACCCGTTCTTCTTTCTGGTGGCCTTCATCACCTCCTTGATGCATATAAAGGTTGGAAAGAGATTGGAGGCCGTTGCTTGCGTAATGTACCCCAACCGCGTCCCTTGCATTATTTTTACTTTCATTGGCCTTTACCATCGCTTGGCAAATGGAAGAAGAAAGGGGTGCGGTTGCGTTTTGTCAGTTCTTATGCATTGCTTTTTGACACCTTCCCCCATTATGCCACACATGAGATAATTCCGATGTTTTGGGATTGCTGGCCGAAACATTTTGAAAAAGTTTGTTGCTTCCTGCAACGATACAAAGTGCAGACAGCCATCTTTACCTCAAGTATGACAGCTGCACGAATGAAGCAACGATTTCCACACATGAATATATTGAGTGTGCCAGAAGGTATTGACATCTCGCCTTATTACAATAATAAGAAATTGGCGTCGCGCTCTATTGACATCTTGGAGTTTGGACGTGATAACCGTAGGATTATTGGTGACAATTATAACAGCCTGCCTGTAAACCATCTATATCCCAAAAATGGTGGGAGGCTTTTCAAAACTGACCAGGCACTGTATGATGGTCTGGCTGATTCCAAAATTTGTCTTGCCTTTCCGCGTTGTGATACCATGCCAGAAGTGGCTGGTGACATCGAGACTTTGACGCAGCGTTATTGGGAATGTATGCTCAGTGGTTCTTTGATGATTGGGCGTGCTCCCAAGGAGTTGATTGATTTGATAGGTTATAATCCTGTCATTGACTATGACCAGCAGCATGGACGAGAGCAAGTATTGGATATATTGCAGCACATTGATAGGTGGCAGTCACTGGCAGATCAAAATTATCAGACAGCATTAAAATATGCTCCATGGTCGGTCAGTATGCAAAAAGTAAAGGACTTCTTGCTTTCTTTGGGATATATGGTCTAAGAGATGTTCTGCAAATTACGGTTTGGGAGTTTAAAAGTTTGTTTATCAAGTCAATGATTTTAAACTTAACTCCTTCAACCTTCAACTTGTCAACTGACAATTTAAATAATAAGCATATTATGCAAATCCTCCATCTTCATTGGTCTTTAGCTACAGGCGGCACGGAGACCATGCTGGTCGATATCGTCAATGAGCAGTGTAAGGAACATCAGGTGACGATCATCGTCATTAACGACCAGATAGACGCTGCGGTGTGTCAGCGCATTTCGCCGCGTGTGAGCATACGCTGCATGAAGCGCAAGGTGGGCAGCAAGAGTCCCTGGTCGCTGCTGAAGCTCAACTGGGTGTTGTGGACCCTCCGTCCCGATGTCATCCACGTTCACTGCCACAGGCTGGTACGGTTCATCCGCACTCGCGTCCCTCTGGTTCGGACCATCCACAGCACGCTGTGTTCGCCCGAAGAGTATCACCGCTACAAGCGGCTCTGCAGCATCTCTGAAAGTGTCAAGGCATATACGGCTTCGCAGGGGTTCCCCGACAGCATCATAGTGTATAACGGCATACATACAGACGAAGTCACGCCGCGTATAGCACCTTTGACTACGGAGGGCATACGGCAACTCATCTGTGTAGGACGGTTGGAGAAGGTCAAGGGGCAGCAGCTCCTCGTGGAGGCCGTCCGTATCCTAGTCAACGAACGGGGCGTGAAAAACTTCCACTTGACGCTGATTGGCGACGGAAGTATGCGTTCTGCCATCGAGGACGCGCTAAGGGTGAATGGGCTGACCGACTTCGTCACGCTACTGGGTACGAAGCCGCGCAGTTATTTTTATCCACGGCTGAAGGATTACGACCTTTTCGTGATGCCTAGTCTGAGCGAAGGCTTCGGTCTGACGCTGGCTGAGGCTTGTGCCGCCAAGATTCCAGTCATGACCTGTGACTTGGAAGGACCGATGGAGGTCATCGGAAACGGCCGTTACGGTGCTTCGTTTGAAACGGGCAATGCGGTTTCGCTGGCCGATGCACTGCAACGCTTCCTCTCCACAGCTCCCGATGTCGGGCAAGTAGAGTCCGCTTACCAGTTTACCCGAGAAAACTTTGATGTCAGAAAGACGGCAGAGAAGTATTTGAGGATATATGGGGAGGTGGTCAAGTGAAGAGGTGAACAGGGGACTGGTCCCGTTCCCCTCCTCCCACGTCCGCAAAAGGGGGAACGGTACCTGTCCCCTGTTCACCCGCTGAGGCGCGCGGTTCGCGGTTCGCTTTCTGCCGCAGCGGTATCTTCGGTCATTTGCGGTGAACGTGGGACAGGTTCCGTTCCCCCCTTCTTCGGGCATGGGGAGGGTGAACGGTACCTGTCCCGCGTTCACTAAAAACGTTTCGTATGCCACGGTATGCAAGGAAAATAGCGGAGTCGGGAGTTTATCACGTGATGCTTCGGGGCATTAACCGACAGGACATCTTCGAGGATGAGGAGGACTACCAGCGGATGCTCGACAGCTTGCGGCATCTGCCTCAGCAGTATGATGTTAAGGGAGAAAGGAAAGGCGACACCTGTTGCCTCTATGCCTACTGCCTCATGCCCAATCACGTACATCTGCTTTTGCGCACGCTTGACTGGACGATAGGCGAAGTGGTGAAATCGCTGGCCGATGCTTATGCCATGTATTTTAATATGAAGTACGGGCGCGTGGGGCATCTGTTTCAGGGTCGGTTCAAGTCGGAGCCTTGCGAGACGATGGGCTATTTCGTGACGCTTGTCCGTTACATCCATCAGAATCCTGTGAAGGCGGGACTTTCGCCAACGGTTGATTACCGCTGGTCGTCGTGGCAGGAATACTGCTTGTCGTCGGAAGCCCGTATATGCCGTGTGGAGCATTTGCTCAAGCGTATGACCTTTGAGGAATTGAAGGAGTGGGTAGAGCGGCCGGTGGATGACGAAGCGGGCTGTCTGGATGTAGAAACCCAGGCATTGATGCCGCGCAAGATGTTGTTGGATGAGGCAGTACGAGCTTTGCTGTTGGCTTTGGCCGAAGTGGCGAATGTGGCAGAGTTTCAGCGTTTGCCGCTGGTCAGGCGTAAGTTGGTAGTCAGGCAGCTGAAGGAGCGTGGGGCAGGGGTGAGGCAATTGGTGCGAATTACAGGGATGCCGCTGTCGACGGCTTCGAAGTGGTGAAGGTGAACCGGGGACAGGTTCCGTTCCTCCCTCCCCCAGTCCCGCGTTCCCCTTCTCCCCCGCGTTCCCCTCTCCGCGTATAATAGAAATCCCTTCTACTTTCAATTTAGTTAAGTATGAAAAATATATCAACGATACATGACTGCTATGGTTGCGGATTATGCGCTACCGTTTGTGGCAGAAAAATAATCGAAATCAAGCTTAATGATGAAGGCTTTTATGAGCCATACATTACGGATGAAAGCCGATGTTCCGATTGTGGACTGTGTCTGGAGGTGTGTGCGTTCTCACATGAGGAACTTGCAAACACTGAATGTAAGCCTCTAGCTAGTTATGCTGCCTGGAGCAAGGACGAACAGGTTAGGCAGAAGTGTTCTTCGGGAGGTGTTGGCTTTGAAATCGGACGTTCCCTGATTGAAGATGGATATAAAGTTTGCGGTGTCCGCTATGATGCGCAGAAAGCGCGTGCGGAACATTACATTGCAGCTACAAAGGAAGAACTGATTGAGAGTATTGGCAGCAAATACATCCAAAGCTTTACAGTAGATGCCTTTCGCTCAGTTAATCGCAAGGAGAGGTATCTGATTACGGGTACTCCCTGTCAGATAGATTCATTTCGTCGGTATATACGGAAATTTAGAGTAGAAGATAACTTTATATTGATGGATTTCTATTGCCATAGTGTGCCGTCTATGCTTATATGGAAAAAGTATCTAAGAATGGCAAAGCAGAAGGTTGGAAACATTGTTTATTCTTCATGGCGAAATAAGCAGATGGGCTGGCATGATATCTTTGTCGAAGATAATAAGAATCTAGTTAAAGCGGAAGATAAAGTTGATTGGCATGATTCATATAATCTGTTGATAAAGGGTGAGAAGGGATGTTTGAACTCGAAGTTTTCAGAAGGTGATATTTTCTATGGTTTGTTTTTAGGTGATTTCCATTGCAATCCGGCTTGCCAAAAGCATTGCAAGTACAAATACAACAAGTCAAGTGCGGATATTCGGATTGGAGATCTTTGGGGGAAGGCTTACAAATCGAATAAACAAGGAGTCAGTGCAGTCATAGCCTTTACTGAAAAGGGTGATATGGCTTTGAAACATTCGAACTGTACACTGATAGAACACCGCTTTGAAACAGTGGCGGAAGGACAAATGAAACATAAGGCAAAGGCTGCTTATCTTTCCTGCTTCGCTTGGAAAATGCTTCACAGCTCGAAGACTTATTCACCTGCCCGATGGAAACTGCTTATTACTCTGGAAAAGGTGTTGCATCTTCCTCAAAGAGTCGTTCGTAAAATTTCTACTATTATATCCCAATAATATGAATGTAAAAGTTATTACACGCCATATGCCCAGTAATTATGGTTCGCTATTGCAAAGTATTGCCACGCAGCGAATCATTGAAAAATTGGGACATCATTGCGAAATTATTAATTATGTACGCAAGGACGAAAGAGGACTGGAAGCCATCCTGTCAAGTTTGGAAGGAAAAAAGCAGTGGAGTAACAATCCGCTGAAGAAACTTGCCTATGTTGCGTTGCGTTATCCGGGTGAAAGTTTGGCTCAACGTACCTTTGACAAGATGCGCCGGAAACACCTGAATTTGACCCCTGTTTGCTACACTAGGGAAGAGCTGAAACAGCTCAGAGCTGATGTTTTTATGACCGGAAGCGATCAGGTGTGGGGACCGCTGTTCAAGGTAAAATATGACCCCGTTTATTTTCTCAACTTCGTAGCAGAAGGCACGAAGAAGGTGGCCTATGCCGCCAGCTTCGGGCGCACAGACTTCACTCCGCAGATACTCGAAGCCTACAAACGTTACATGACAAGCTACACCCACCTGGCTGTCAGAGAAGACAGTGCCGTGGAACTGTTAAGGAAGATGGGACTGCCCTGCAAGGCTCAGGTATTGGATCCAACTCTACTTATAGAAAAGGAAGAATGGTGCAAATACATCCGTAAGGATATCTGTGGCAAGTATGTTTTGATATATGAAATTCATAACAATCCAAAGTTGGACGCTTATGCCAAAAACTTTGCCCGTCATGTCGGCTTGCCTCTCATCCGCATTACGCCAACTTTGCATCAGGCTGTGAGAGGCGGAAAGTTGGTGCTTTTGCCCGATGTCGGTGAGTTCTTGTCGTATATCAAGCATGCAACCTATTTGCTGACCGACTCCTTCCATGGTACGGCATTTGCCATCAATCTCAACACGCAGTTCATCGAGGTGCTTCCCAACACGAAGACGGGAAGCCGCAACCAGAGTATCCTGCAACTGACGGGATTGAAGGACCGCATTGTCACCGACCTGCATGATTATTCCTTGGCTAACAAGATGATTGACTTTAACCGCGTGAATCAAATCATTGCTTCAGAAAGAGGTAAGTCAATGGAGGTGCTGAAGGAGATGATTGAGCATTAAGGTGAACAGGGGACAGGTCCCGTTTCCCCCTTTTCGGATGTGGGGAGGGGGGAACGGAACCAGTCCCGCGTTCACCTCCCTTCCCCCCCCAGTCTCGCGTTCGCTGCAGGATGTTCGCCTTTACCTCCCTCTCAAAAAAACAATCAAAAAATGACCACATGATAAGAATCCTACAAGTAGTCAGTAACATGGATCGGGCTGGTATCGAAACCATGTTGATGAATTACTATAGACATATAGACCGGAACAGAATTCAGTTTGACTTTTTATGTAATAAGCTTAAGCCTGGTGATTATGATGAAGAAATCATACAGATGGGCGGGCGTATATTCCATACACCGGGACTGAATCCGTTTAAGTACGGAGCTTATCTCAAATACATGGATCAGCTGTTTCAGGAACATTCTGAGTACAAAATCGTTCATGCACATAACGATGCTTTCGTGGTATATTCTTTGTATGCTGCTAAGCGCAATCATGTGCCTGTACGGATTGCGCATGTGCATTGTTCTGCCTTTGGGTGGGACTATAAACTTCCTCTTAAATGGGTATGTCGTCCGCTCATCAAGCCCATAGCTTCGCATCTTTGGGCATGTGGTATGGTGGCAGGTGAATTCTTCTATGGAAAAGGCACCCCCTTTCATGTGCATAACAATGCCATTGAGGTCAATCGTTATGTGTATAACGAAGCCGCACGGCAACGGATACGAAGAATGAATAATCTGGGTGATGGTATTGTCATAGGTCATATTGGTCGTTTTGTCTGGCAGAAAAACCATCGTTTCTTAATAGATATTTTCAGTCATATCTATCAACTTTCACCGCAGGCTCACCTCGTTTTGCTTGGTGTGGGAGATGGAATACAAGCCATTCAAGCATACGTACGAGAGAAAGGGTTGGAACATGTCGTTCACTTTATGCACGGAGTAAATAACGTCAATGAATGGTGTTCCGCTTTCGATTGCTTCATTATGCCTTCTCTTTCAGAGGGTATGCCCGTAGTCGGTATAGAAGCCCAAACTGCCGACCTTCCCTGTATTTTTTCTGATAGCATCACCCGTGAAGTGGATATTCTCCCTTCTACCTGTTTCTTGAGTCTAAAACAGTCACCCGAAATTTGGGCAGAGAAGGCTCTGCAACTTATTCGTGAAAAGGGTGTACGACAAGACCGCTCACAGGAGATAACCCAGGCTGGGTTTAATATCGAGATAGAAACGGTTAAGTTGATGGAAATGTATGAACGGATGTACAACCTGTCGCGATAATCCCATATTAAAACATGAAAATTTGCATCATTGGCACTCGAGGATTCCCCAAAGTACAAGGTGGAACGGAGAAACACTGCGAAATGCTTTATCCTAAATTCGGCGAAGAGTATGATTTCATAGTTTACCGACGAAGGCCTTATGTGGTAGCAACTCCTGCCTATCCTCATATACGTTTTAAAGATCTACCATCTACACGGATAAAGGGTTTTGAAGCTGCTTTTCATTCCTTTATCGCCACCATATGTGCAGTGTTCTCAGATTGTGAACTCATACATTATCACAACATCGGTCCGGCTATGTTTTCATGGATTGCCAAACTGGCGGGGAAGAAGGTGGTGTTGACTTATCATAGTGCAAACTATGAGCATGAAAAGTGGGGAAAAATGGCACGTTGCTTACTGAGACTATGTGAGCGTATCGCGTTGAGTTGTGCGGACCGCATTATCTTTGTTAGTAAGTTTCAATTAGAGAAATACAGCGACAAGGTGCAACAGAAGTCTGTATACATTCCCAATGGTATCCCCGAAACAGTAGCAACTACTCGTACTGATTATATTCGTTCACTTGGACTGGAAAAAGGTCATTATGTGTTGGGTATAGGTAGAATCACTCCTGAAAAAGGTTTTGACGTATTGATTCGTGCCTTTGAACAGGTTAATACCGACTATAAGTTGGTAATAGCGGGATCGGTGGAGACGGAGTCGGAATATTTGACGAAGTTGAAACAGTTGGTAAAAAGCGACCGCGTGGTCTTCACGGGTTATGTGGAAGGTGAGAACCTCAATGAATTGTACAGCCATGCTGGGCTGTATGTCCTTTCATCACGCAATGAAGGTTTTCCTATCGTCTTGTTAGAAGCGATGAGTTACGGACTGGATGTGCTGGTCAGCGATATACCAGCCACTCATTTAGTCAGTCTGGAAGCATCGGATTATTTTCAAAAGGAAGATGTAGAGGACTTGATTCAGCAATTGGAGAAAAAGTTCCATTGTATGGATATCGTTAGTAGGAGATCTTACGATCTTACTCGTTTTAATTGGCTACATATTGCAAAAGATACGGCTAACGTGTATAAGGAGACGTAAAAATCTTTTTGATCCTTATGCGTAAGCCTTCCTTTTCGGTTTTATTAAAAACTCTATTATGATAGAATCTCTTTTTTTTGAACTCCTACAAGTCAGCATAGGTCGTCGTGTTACTCTGCACCATTGTCCAACGGGGAAGCAGTGGGCGGAGCTATTTCAGATGGCTAAAAAGCAGGCACTGGTAGGTGTGACGGCTTCGGCTATCGAACGGCTACCGCAGGAACAACGGCCGCCGAAATCGTTGATGCAACAATGGGCGATATTGACGGTGCAGGTGGAACTGCAAAACCAGTGGCTGAACGCGAAGTGTGCGGAGGTGACGGAGTTCTTGCAGCAGGAGGGCTTTGATACGTGCATTTTGAAGGGGCAGGGGATGGCGCAACTCTATCCGAATCCGCTCAGAAGGCAGAGTGGGGATATTGATGTGTGGGTGATGGAGAAGCAGTATAGAAGTGATATTGATCAAGTAATCAAAGATATTCAACAGATTTTTCCCCATGCAAGATTCCGCTATCATCATGCAGATATTGAAGCCAAATTGCAACGGAATGAACAGGGACAACTAATCTGCCTGACAGAAATCAAAGAAGGGGAGAAGCGGGATGCTATTGAGATTCATTTTCGACCTTCTTATAGCCTTTCACCGTTTCGTAATTTTCGTATGCAACGGTGGTTTACTACTTACAAGAAATTCCAACGAACATCCCTGGGGTTCTTTGTACCGTCGCATTCTTTCAACGCAGTCTATATCCTTTCGCATATATTCCGTCATCTCTTTGATGAAGGAATAGGACTACGCCAAATTCTTGATTACTATTATGTCATACAGGCTTGTGCTTCGTTATCCTGTCGGGAAAAGGAATTGATTAATCAAACTTTGCGTCGAATGGGGTTATATTCTTTTTGCCAAGCTATAATGTATGTGCTTCATAGGGTGATGGGGCTTCCTCAAGAAGCGATGATTACGAAGATGAACGAAAAGAAGGGACGCTTTGTCTTGGATGAAATTATGATGGCGGGTAACTTTGGTCATTATGACTCACGCGTGCAACACGGTAATCGAACCAAGTGGGATTGGTTTGTTTTAAAACAAAAGCGAAGTACCCGTTTCTTTAGTTATTTCCCGGAAGAATCGTTGAGCTCCCCTTATTATAATATATATCAGTATTTATGGCGTTGGCGTAGAGGATTTCTTTAATATCTCGGTTTGAACATTGAATAAGGAAAATCCCCCGAGGCAGGTCTGTATAATCTTGCTTCGGGGGATGCTTTTGTTTTATACTATCGAGTAATATTCAGATTATTCTCCCAATCGCTTTTCCAATCGTTGGCGGATGGCTTGTAGGAATTCCAAGGAGTTGACTGCTCGTGGAGTGATACCTTCCATGAGGCTGACTAAGTCTTTAGTCACGATGCCTTCATTGAGGGTGTCGAGACAGGCGGCTTCGAGGGATTCGGCGAAGTGGATGAGGGCGGGGAGCTGATCTAGTTCCCCGCGCTTTTTTAATGCGCCCGACCAGGCAAAGATGGTTGCCATGGGGTTGGTGGAGGTTTCTTCACCCTGGAGGTATTTGTAATAGTGGCGGGTGACGGTGCCGTGGGCGGCTTCATATTCGTACTTGCCATCGGGAGAAACCAGTACGGAGGTCATCATTGCGAGGGAGCCAAAGGCGGTGGAAACCATGTCGCTCATTACGTCTCCGTCGTAGTTCTTACATGCCCAAATGAAACCACCCTGGCTGCGAATGACGCGCGCTACGGCATCATCGACGAGGGTGTAGAAGTAGGTGATGCCGAGTTGTTCGAATGTGGATCGGTATTGTTCAAAGACTTCATCGAAGACTTCGCGGAAGCGGGCATCGTACTTTTTTGAAATGGTATCTTTGGTTGAAAACCATAGGTCTTGCTTGGTATCAATCGCATATTTAAAGCAGGAATGCGCAAAGGAACGGATGGAACGGTCGGTGTTGTGGATACCCTGTACGACACCAGGTTCCGTGAACTCGTGAATGAGTACTTCTTCGGTCAATCCGTCTGTTCCCTCAAAGACCAATTTGGCACGTCCGGCTTGGGGTATGCGGATTTCTACATTCTTGTAAACATCACCATAGGCATGACGGGCAATGGTAATCGGGGCTTGCCAGTTGCGTACGGCGGGACGGATGGAGGGTAAGGTTATCGGGGTACGAAAAACCGTACCATCGAGCATGGAGCGAATGGTACCGTTGGGACTTTTCCACATCTGGTGGAGGTTGTATTCCGTCATGCGTTGTGCATTGGGAGTTATGGTCGCACACTTCACAGCTACGCCTAATCGTTTGGTGGCTTCTGCCGCTTCAAGTGTAATCTGGTCTTCGGTCTCATCACGTTTAACGAGTCCTAAGTCGTAATATTCGGTTTGGAGTTCGACGAAGGGAAGAATCAATTCGTCTTTAATCATCTTCCAAAGGATGCGCGTCATTTCGTCGCCATCCATCTCCACAAGGGGAGTAGTCATCTTTATCTTGGTCATTGATTAGGGGTATGAGGTTATGTGCTTATACTTTCCTGTTCTTCGCATAATGATTTATCAAGCAGCCGTCTGCGAGGATGGTTCGTTCGTCCGTAGTCAGTCCGGCAAAGTGCAGGGTTAATGGGGTTTGGGTGCCGTTGGCGGTAATAACCAGCGCTTCGATGCTTTCTTTTCCGTTGAGAATAGCTTGTCGGATGCCAGGCACAAAGATGAAGTCACCCGGTTGCCAGTGGAACTTCACGTTTGCGTCAAGGGTGTAAGGCACAATGCCCCAGTTAATGCAATTGCTGCGGTAACGTTTGGTGGCATATTCGTAGCAGATGTTGGCATCGCCGCCCAATACCTTTTGGCAACTTGCTGCTTGTTCACGAGCAGAACCATCACCTGGTCGGTTGGCAAAGACACAGGAACCATAGGACGTGTTAGCTGGTGAAGCACCCACTTGCTGTAAGAGTCTCATCAAGGTTTCGGGACATTTGTTTGCACGGCGATCCAGGTCATTTGAGTGGATGCGTTGGCTGTGTGCCACGTATTCGGGAACCCGGCGTGACAGTGCAAACTCTGCAAGCTTCAGCGGATTGGAACGATAGCTTGACGTTTCGCCTGAGGGAATTAGTTCGTCCGTGGTGGTCATCGGGTCGTGAATCACAGCTGCCAGTTCGAGCAACTGGTTTTCTTCCATGGGAAACAGTTCTGGCCAGTCCTTGATATTGGGACCATAACGCAACTCCTCTGTGGGTTGAGGCCGATTGTAGCCATTGTACACACGGCGTTCGTAAATACGCGGTTCGTAAGTATACGCTTCGTGCGTATCCGTATATTCTATATCTGTTGCCGCAGTCAGTTTTCCTCCGTTAGCGGCTGTTGCGGCAATCGAACGGGCATCCATGAGAGCGATGAGGGAAAGTTGTCCTTGACTGGGTTTCGAGCCTTCGCGGTTTGGAAAATTGCGTGTCGTATGACGAATAGAGAAACCATTGTTGGCAGGTACGTCACCCGCACCGAAGCAGGGGCCGCAGAAGGCTGGTTTGATAACAGCTCCAGCTTCGAGCAACTCCTCGTTGATGCCGTTGCGCGTAGTGGCAACCGAAACGGGGATGGATTGTGGAAAGACCGAAAGGTTGAAGTAGTCATTGCCACAGGATTGATCTTGAAGGATTGCTGCCGCTTGACTCAGATTTTCGTACGTACCGCCTGAACAGCCCGCAATGATGCCTTGGTCAGCCCAAACACCGCCGTCGTGAATTTTGCTGAGCAAATCCACTTTTACTTTTTCTCCATAGCGTGCCCGTGCTTCTTCCTCTACCTTGCGTAGAATTGATTCGGGCTGGACTTGAAGTTCATGAATGGTGTAAGCATTCGAAGGGTGGAAGGGCAAGGCAATCATGGATTCCTGTGTACTGAGATCAAGGCGAATCATGGCGTCGTAGTAAGCTACTTTTCCTGGTTGCAAAGTTCGGTATCCTTCAGGGCGGCGATGCAGTTCGTAGTGCTCGCGTACCTTTTCGTCAGTCACCCAAATCGAGGTAAGGCAAGTTGTTTCTGTAGTCATCACGTCAATGCCGTTACGGAAATCCACAGAGAGTCCGGCTACGCCTGGTCCTGCAAACTCCAGTACTTTGTTCTTGACAAAGCCACTTTCAAATACCGCCTTGGTTAGTGAGATTGCCACATCGTGTGGACCGATGCCTCGGCGCGGTGTACCTTCGAGCCACACCAAGACGACTTCGGGAGTTGAAATATCCCATGTGTTGCGAAGTAACTGCTTGACCAGTTCGCCTCCGCCTTCACCAACTCCCATCGTGCCGAGTGCACCATAACGCGTATGAGAGTCTGAGCCTAAAATCATGCTGCCACATTTCACCATCATTTCTCGGGCATACTGGTGAATTACTGCCAGATTGGTGGGCACGTAGATGCCGCCATATTTCTTAGCGGCCGAGAGGCCAAACACATGGTCGTCTTCGTTGATGGTTCCGCCCACAGCACACAGCGAATTGTGGCAGTTTGTCAGGACATAAGGAAGGGGAAATTCCTTTAATCCCGACGCGCGCGCAGTTTGGATGATGCCCACGTATGTAATATCGTGGCTCATCATCGCATCGAAATGAATGCGGAATTGGTTAGGGGTGGGGGCTCCGTCATGATGGGCGCGGAGTATTTGGTACGTGATGGTGTTTTCGCGAGCTTCGTTGGCAGTAGGTAGGCCAGAGGCTTGTGTACGTACTTCTTTGCCGTCGAGCAGGTAAATGCCGTGCTTAATCAGTTCAATCATAGTGAGGTTATATTATGGGATAGTTAGTGGAATGTCTAATTGTCTATATTGTTACTATTAAATGAATTATGCTATCTAAATGACGCGCAAATATACGATTTTGTTTTCGTTTTCATGTTCTATGGAGTTTGTTTAGCGCAAATAGATAGATTTATTAGGTGAAAAAAGTAGTGAAGGCTTTAGAGTGGATAATTTAAAGCAGAATATAGCTTTCTGATAAGAGTCCAAATGCAGTAATATTTGGAAATGGCCGTTGCACTCCTGCAATGCAGTTTCGCGACTTTGGAAATGGCCGTTGCGCTCCTGCAATGCAGTTTCGCGACTTTGGAAATGAGCATTGCAGTCGTACAATGGAATTATGCAGATTCAGCGAACCTCAAACCATTACTTTTTGATTAGGGGGCTTGTAAAATAAAAAAGAAGACTCGAACGCTTAATTTTCAGTGTTCGAGTCATACTTTATTACTGTATTGGACTTTTATCGGACAGTAATAAAAGCAGAAAGAATTGATATGGATGGAGCATGACTGTTTTCCTTGTTTATCCACATTTTGAGTACAGAGAGTGCACCTAGTGTAGATGACCATGGTTGTATGGGAATGTAGGTGTTTGCTTCGTGAGTTTAATATATCTGTCATTTGTCAGTTTATGTCGTTAATAAGTCTTTTTATGCTGCTCATTTTCAAGGAATAGGTTGTTAAATAGTTTGTTGTATATCTGTGTAACACAACGAGAATATGTATTTTCGCATCTGATTTTCGACGTTTTGGATTTTAAGCTCAGTTGAATGTCTTCCATGTAGTAGGTAATACTTGAAAAGTAGGGCAGATGTGCCTATTGGGGTTGTTTTTCGAGTGTGTGCTTACATGGTTCCATGATGCTCATTCTACTTACTTAAAGGCGTTTATCCTTTGAGGTTATAGAATAAAATTCTTTTTGGGAGTGGGGCTGTATGGATGTTTCTCAAGCAACAGCATATTCAAATTTTATTGTCTATTTGAACTCGCATCAATAACTCGTTTTTAGTACCGCAGTATAGCTTCCATTCGATGGAAGTATTTTCCCATAGTGCTGTGGTCTTGTTGTCATTCTTTTAGCTGGTTATTGAGCTTTTTCGCGATGAAGGGTAATGGACTAGGCGGCTGTCGTATGATACCCGCTCTCCACAGTTGGCTGTGTAGCATGTTTGTGCGTTCAGCTCGTCGAAAGTTTACCCGATGTCAATCGCTTTATACATTTACATTTATGAAATTTCAAGTAAGGAAAACGCCCTTGCGTAAAGCGGCGGCCCTATTGTTGTTGACAATGGTGTCTGTCGCGGGTGCATGGGCACAATTGGTGGATGGTAAGGTTTACAATATTGTCAATCATAACTCTTCTAATTCGTTGAGTAGTAATGCGAATAGAGGGACGGGTGTGTCAAACACAGATAGGGCAAACTATTACCAATTATGGATTGCAGAAGCTGGTAAAGGAGAACATCAAGGAAAATTTGCTTTGCGCAACTTGGGTAATGGACATTATTTGCGTAACTCAAGAAAAACATCGGTTGCTTGGACGATGGTGCCAGATGTTTTCCTGGATGCCAATTGTTATAACTATTGTGTTCAACAGGCAGGTTCTTCTAATATTTACACGATGAGTGACCATGTGCAGGGGGCAGGATACAATTGCATGCACATAAGCGGTTCTATCGTTAGCTGGGAATTTAAGCACAGCGCTTCGCGGTGGAATATCCATGAAGTTGCGATGAGCCCAGAACAGATTCAAGCTCAGCTTGACAAGATTGCGCAAATCGAAGAATTCAATGCGGGTAAGTATGAAGTAGCTCTTGCTAAAATCTTCACCGATAAAGCCTGCACCGTTCTCGCTTCGAACTATGCCGCTATGACTGATGAGCAGTTGGCACAAGACGCTACTTTCAAGCAACTCTCAGCTGCCTTGCAGCAAATGGTTCGGAAGGTTAAGAAAGCTGACTGGACGGAGGATAATCAGTTCTCCAACAAACCTCAATGGGACAGCGAATATGCTAAGAAGTTTCGGGTACAACTTTATGAACCCTATAGCAATCCGCATGAGGCTGGACGTGCCCTGCGCATTCAGCCGCACTCTGTGATGAATAACCCCACAGGCATTTATGCCAAGAAAGGGGATGTGTTCTATGTGATGGTAGAAGGCAAGATAGAGGAAGGTTCTCAGCTTTGGTTCAGTACCTTCAAGGGCTACGAGCGTCCCGAGGGGCATGCCTACAAAGGTCATAAGCTCAAGGAGGGTCTGAATATCATTCGTTACAATCAAGACTCGCTCAATACCTTCATCTGTTACACGGTCGAGACTTTCATGGACCGAAAGCCTACGGGGCTTAAGCTTTCTAGCTACAAGGATCTCAAAATCCATATCGAGGGCGGTCACATTAACGGTTACTATAACCGCATGGGTGACAAACTCTATACGCCTGATAAGAATAAAGACTGGGAGTATTACGAGGCGCGTGCCAACATGCCCGCTATCACCATTTTGGGTAAGTACCAGATTCTGCATCTTTACCAAGACAGTATGGCGGTGGGTGGTAAGAAGTATCCCGGTCTTCGTTCCATTATGAACGAAAAAGTTCAAGTGGAAGATGTCATTGCCGCTTGGGATAAACTCATGATGAGCGAACGATTGACCTTGGGGATACTCAGCCGTGAAGAAATCGAACAAGCTAAGAAGGAATTCCCGACACTCGATGACCCGTCGCGTGGAATTTATACCTACATGGGTAACGATTCTCTTGCACCCGTTGATTATTCTGATACCTATCGCGTACATGGCATGGCTTGGGGTATGCTGACAGGCTATATGGTGGGTTCCAATGGTTATAGCGGTTATCATATCAGCACCTTTCCAGCTATTACTGTAGGCTTGGCTTCAAGAACTTCGATGGACATTGACAACATTTGGGGACCGGCACACGAAATCGGGCACCAACACCAAGAGTTGCTTCACATGAATGGATTGAAGGAGTCTTCTAACAATATTTTCTCTAATGTGGCGGTATGGTTTGACGGTAAGGCTACTTCCAGAATGTCGGATGGTAAATTGCTCAATTTGCTCAATATTTACAATCGCGACAATGGTGACTTCTTCCACACTACGCTGGGTGTGCAGATGCACCTTTATTACAAGCTTTGGCTTTACTACCATCTGGCTGGTAAGAACAATAAGTTCTATCCGCGTCTTTTCGAGATGCTTCGCAAAGATCCGATGGGAGTTACTGCTCCCGCACAGGACGGCGCCAAGTGTCTGCTTCATTTCTATAAGATGTGTAGTCGTGCGGCAGGCGAAGACCTCACCGACTTCTTCCGTGCACACTGTTTCTTTACGCCGATGAACCAGCGTTTTGTGGCTGACTACACTTCTTCATCTTACACGCTGACCCAGGAACAGGTCGATGCCGCTATTGCTGAGGTGAAGTCCTGGAATCTTCCGCTCAATCGTCACATCATCTTGATAAACGACTGTGCCGGTAAACCCACGTATTCTCACGACGGAAAGACCCTGCGTCTTATTCAGAACGGTGTACAGGCCGATTTGGGCATGTATACAGACTTTATCCATCCTGAGGCATCTCCCGTTACGGGTTCGTATACTTATCGCTATGCCAATGGTAAAATCGAAGTGAGTGGCGGACAAGGAGGAGTGGGCTTCCTTGCCTACGACGATGAAGGCATGCTTCAGGCCTTTTCCGATAGCTATGTGTTCCCGCTTTCTGAGCGAGCCGCCAAGAAGCTTTCGCTTCATAAACTTCGTATCTATGCTGTGGACGGGGCTGGTCAGCTGACCGAGATTTCTGCCAATGACTTGATAGGAACTCAGCGTGAATTGCTGAATACAGCCATTGCGAGTACGAAGAAATTCTTGCAACAAGTAGATCCCCAAAGTCGTTGCGTAGGTTTCTATCGCCAGGAAGCAGTAGTGCAGCTCAATGACCTCTTGGTACAGGCTGAAGAAGTGTATGAGCAGAAGACAAAGGAAGCCTATCTCCCTGTTTATTATCAGTTGATGGAGGAAATGGCTCGCATAAAGGAGGCTGCTGATTCACGCATCACGTTCGTCCCGAACAGTGAGTATTTGCTGGAATGTCAACATTCACCTAATAAGTATATTATCACCCAGCCCGATGGTACGCTTCAGATGACGGCGGATGAAAAGCAGGCAAGCAAGTGGCTTTTCGAACAGGTGGGTGAGAATGCTTATTACATCAAAGACCCACGAACGGGCAAGTACATGTCAGCTGCCGAAACGGGGAAGGCTGTAATCTTGGTTGAGAGGGCGCAAGCTCCTACCTACCGTATCGAAACGCTCGATGAACAGTTCTTTGCCTACTTTGCTGTAGGTTGTGACAAGGGTTATCTCAATTATAATGGTGGAAAAGTACAGGGCTGGGCTAAAATCGAAGGTACGCAGAGTCGTTGGCGTTTCCAGTTGATGAGTGTGCAGGAAGCCGAACAGGCTTACCAAGAACTCAAGGTGGCAGCAGATCAAGCTGAAGCATTGGTGCGCGAGGTGACCGAAATGAAGGAAATCGCGCTGCAGACCCAAGACAGTCAGGCAACTGGTTTCCTTTATTGCAATGCGGCAGCAAGTGATAAGCCAGAGGTAAATGGTTCGGCTGCCAATGGTTACCATTTGCTTGACAACAATATCAACACCTTCCTCTTCACTGAAGCGAATGAGAAAATTGATTCTGAGGACAAGCTCGATCACTATCTCCGCGTCGATCTTAAGGAGCAATCCCTGCCAGCTGTAAGTATGCGCTACGTTACGCGTAATGCCGACGGATTAGAGCGTCCCAAGCACATTCTGATCGAAGGTAGCCAAGATGGTAGTCAGTTCATTCCCATTCAGGAAGTGACTAAGGGACTTCCCAACCATCCCATTACTACGTATGAAACCGAGTTGCTCAATGCCAACTATCGTTATTTGCGTTTGATGGTCAAGGCTACTTATGGGGGCAATAAGAGCATGAACCATCCCTATTTCTCGCTTGCATCTTTCGGGTTGTACAAGCCGGAGTTGCTTGCTCGCTATACGCAGGCCAGTGCTGAACTCGCTGTGCTTTATGAGGCCCTCAATGCGGCACGTTCGGCGATGCTGACTCAAAAGGGGGATGTCTATGCGCTTCGTCAAGCTAAGGACAAATTGGTTCAAGCATACAGTGCATTTGCCCAAGTTTGTGAGGCGGTTGAACAGGCTGAGATCGCGCAAAAACAAAAGCAACTCCATGAGCTCATTCAACAGACCGAAAAGCTGATAGCAGAAGTCGGTACGGTAAAGTATGAGGTAAATCGTGAATTGTTTACTTATCATCCCGTTGCTTTACAGGCAACGAATGAAGCGAAGAAGGGGTACGTTACTTCCAACGCAGACCAAAATACCGGTGGCGGACAAGCTGATGGTGGTGGAGTAGCCGCTTTGTTTGATAAGAATGTTCAGACTCACTTCCATAGTCGTTGGTCGGGAACCGTTGTCCATGAAGCTCATCACCTCTTAATCAAGGTGGCTGACGTGGCAACCGATGCCGAGTTTGTTTTAGGTTATGCGACCCGTAATCATAGCGGTGGCCCGTTCCCTCAGACCATTCGTTTGGAACAGAGTTTGAATGGCAAAGATTTTACTACCATTAAGGAGTTCACCCATACGGCTGATGCTTTACCCCAAACGCATGGAAAGGTTTGGAAGTCAGGCAAGATTTATCCGACGGATAAGTACCGCTACCTTCGTATGGTTGTGACCAAGTCAACGGTCAATAAGCTGTTTGGTGGTCAGTATTGTTTCGCTCTTGCCGAACTTGCTATTGACACTTGTGAGTACAAGACCGAGGTTCGCGCTTCGGTGAACGACGGATTAAACTGTGTGACTGCTGAACTGTTAGGAGCGGTTGATTTGACGAAACTGGCGGCACAATCCATGGCTCAGCTGACAGTGTCGGAGCAAATTCTCACCGATCAACTCGTTCAACTCCAGCAAATGCACGACTCTCTGCTGAAGGCTAAGAACGCTTCGGCTGCTTACAATGCACTCCAAGCTTTCAGCCAAACGCCCTATCTGCCTTGTTACGAATTGACAGCTGGTACGAAGGTGGGGCAGTGGAATTCCCAAGGAGTCGAAGCCTATAATCAGGCTTACCGCCAGGCTGCCGCTTTACTGAAGAACAAAGGAGCTGCAGCTCAGGATTATGCTGAGGCATTAAAGCATTGGCAGGAGGCTGTAGCCTCATTGACCGTAGTACAACCCGAAGCAGGTAAGTTCTACACAGTGCGCAAGGCCGATGTAAAGGGCAATCTCTTCCTTTATGCCGATGCGGATAATGTGCTTCAACTCAGTGCTGAGGTTGATGCAACTCAAAGTCGTGCAGCTTGGCAGTTTGTGTCAGAAAAAGGGAAGTTGACTATGAAGAGTCTTCATACGACTTCGTATCTGCCCGCAGTGATTGATGGTCAGAAATTGCAGACCGAGGTACATGCAGTTTACGAACTGAAGCCCTTGGCGAATGATGGAAAAGTGGCATTCGCTACGGCAGCCAGCGAATCGCAAGGCTGGTATGTAGAAGAAATTGCCGATCCGACGCAGTTAGGCTATGATCTGACCGTAAGCAAGTATGGTTATGCTGGTCTTTATCTTGACTATGCCGTACAGCTCCCTGAGGGGGTACAGGCTTATACTGTGGGCGAGATTAAGGGAAGTACGGTAAAACTCCAGCTACTTGCAGAGAGTGTGGTTCCAGCTTCAACGGCTGTGATTGTTAAAGCACCCGCTGCAACCTATCGCTTGAGCTATTTAGCGAATGTTCCGGTTGGGGTTGGTGATAATCAGTTGCGTGGTGTTTCTCGTACGCAATTCATTCAGGCTGAGAACAACCATGCATATTATCTCTTCGGGGTAAAAAATGAGCAAGTAGGTCTTTACAAGGCTTGGTTGGAATACAATGCTGATGGAAGTATTACTACCGGCAACCAAGGTACTGATCATGGCGGACATTTCAGGGTATCAGCCAATAAGGTCTATCTACCTTTAGCTACTTCTATCACGGGAGCACCGCTTTCCTTCCGCTTCGACGAAGTGCAGACCGATATTGCTCATCCAACGGTGACAGACGAAGTACAGACGATTTACGATTTGCAAGGACGTCGTATTCATCGGGTGCGTCAAAGCGGACTCTACATCGTCAACGGACAGAAGGTTTATCTCACTGCTCCGAGTAAGTAACATACAATCGGGTGGAGTGGATTTGTGCTTATTTCAACCACTCCACTCCTCTTTAATAACAACAAGAAAACAATGAAAAAAAGATATGTAGCTCCCCAATCCAAGTATTATCGCTTTGTATTGGAAGGCTTTTTGGCAAATAGCCAAAATTGGGGTATTCATGAGGATCGTGCGGATGAAGGCTTTGTCGAACTTAGCCACAAGTTGGAGGGAATTTGGGAAGAGGAAGAGACCTCTTGGTAACGTCTAATTTCTCTGTCGACCAATCAGATATAACAGAAAAAAACGGGGCGCAGCATTGCTGCGCCCCGTTTTTTAGTACTTCTTGGGCATCACATTACAGTAGGGGCTACCGGTTTGTAAGTTGTGTATTCTTTGAAAGTCTACTTTCCTAAGGGGTTGTGAGTTGTGTGTTCATTGAAAACCTACCCTTGATGCCCTTTTTCAGTTCATTTAAATAGTGGCTTTCGTAGTGATTATTGGGTATGGTAACTAAAACGAAAAAACTCCGAAACGCTCGATAATGAAGCATTTCGGAGTTTTGCAGGTGGTGCCACCAGGAATCGAACCGGGGACACAAGGATTTTCAGTCCTTTGCTCTACCAACTGAGCTATGGCACCTTGTTTCTTGTTTGCGGGTGCAAAGGTAGGCATTATTTTTAAAATACCAAATGTTGAGCCTAATATTTTTATTGGAAAGGGAATGGATGTGAGGAATGGGAAGGATAAAAGTGCTGAAATATAGGAAATAATGAAGCGAATTTATACCAAAGTAGCAACCTCGTGCGTTATTAGGCGTAGAATGGAAAGGAATGTTTCCTCTCTCTAAGATCGATTGTTATATGAAAAAGATAGCTCTGATTACGGGCGTGACAGGACAAGATGGTTCCTATCTAGCCGAATTCCTTTTAGATAAAGGATATGAAGTACATGGTATTATTCGCCGTTCTTCGGTCGATTTTCGAGAACGCATTGCGCATCTCGAAGGAGAACCCAACTTCCACTTGCATTATGCCGATTTGACGGACTCGATGTCGGTTGTTAAAGTCGTTGGCACCGTGAAGCCTACCGAGATTTATAACCTGGCGGCACAGAGTCACGTACAGGTTTCGTTTGACTCACCGGAATTTACGGCAGATGTCGATGCGGTCGGGGTATTGCGCATTCTGGAAGCAGTGCGAATCTGTGGGCTCGAAAAGACGTGTAAAATTTATCAGGCTTCGACCTCAGAACTCTATGGTAAGGTAGAAGAAGTGCCGCAAAATGAGAATACGCCCTTTCATCCTTATTCCCCTTATGCTGTGGCCAAACTGTATGGTTACTGGATTGTCAAAGAATATCGCGAGGCTTACCAGATGTTCTGCTGCTCGGGTATTCTCTTCAATCACGAGAGCGAGCGCCGCGGCGAGACTTTCGTAACGCGAAAGATTACCTTGGCTGCGGCACGTATCGCTCAGGGTAAGCAGGACAAACTTTGGTTGGGCAATCTGTCTTCTTTGCGCGACTGGGGCTATGCGAAAGACTATGTGGAATGTATGTGGCTCATTCTGCAGCACGACCAGCCCGAGGACTTTGTCATTGCTACGGGTGTGCAACACTCTGTGCGTGAGTTCTGTTATTATGCATTCAAGCATGTAGGCATAGAGTTGGAATTCCGTGGTGAAGGAATGGACGAAAAGGGTTATGACAAGGCGACGGGTCGTTGCTTGATTGAAGTTAGCGCCGATTTCTATCGTCCCACCGATGTGGTCAACCTGTGGGGCGACCCGACGAAGGCCAAGAAGGAGCTGGGATGGAATCCCGGCAAAACTTCCTTTGAAGACTTGGTGCGCATCATGGTAGAACACGATATGGCAAAGGTCGCTGTGGAACGTGAAAGCGAGCGCGTTAAAACTAATTTGGCCGCTTACTTGGAAAAGGGTATTGTCAAATAAGTAGTCGTACATTCATGGAACTTCAAGCAAAGATTTATGTGGCAGGCCATCGGGGCATGGTGGGTTCTGCCATTGTACGTGAGTTACATCGTCAGGGCTATACGAACTTGGTGACTCGTACGCATGCCGAGCTCGATCTCTGCGACCAGCAGGCGGTCAATGCCTTCTTTGAGGCAGAGCGTCCGGAATACGTGTTTCTTGCTGCGGCCAAAGTAGGTGGCATCGTGGCAAACGAAAGTGCACTGGCAGACTTCATGTACGAAAACATGATGCTCGAAATGAACGTCATCCATGCAGCATGGAAGAATGGTTGCCGGAAGCTCGAATTTCTCGGCTCTTCGTGCATCTATCCCCGCCTGGCTCCCCAGCCTATGAAGGAAGATTGCTTGCTTGCCTCAGCCTTGGAGAAGACCAACGAAGCTTATGCACTGGCCAAAATCTCGGGACTGAAGTATTGTGAGTTTCTGAATCGTCAGTACGGTACGGACTACATCAGTGTGATGCCGACCAATCTTTACGGTCCCAATGACAACTATCATCCCACCCACAGCCACGTACTTCCCGCGTTGATTCGGCGTTTTCACGAAGCCAAAGTGGAAGGCAAGTCGAGTGTCACCTGTTGGGGCGACGGCAGTCCGCTGCGCGAATTCCTTTACGTCGACGATCTTGCCAACCTCTGTGTGTTCTTGATGAACCATTACAGTGGGAACGAAACGGTCAATGCTGGAACAGGCAAAGAGTTGACCATCAAGGATTTGACCGAATTGGTGGCTCGCGTAGTCGGTTACGAAGGAGAAATCCTATGGGATCCCTCCAAACCCAACGGTACTCCCCGTAAGTTACTCGATGTAAGCAAGGCAGAAAGCCTGGGCTGGAAGTACCGTACGGAATTGGAAGATGGTATCCGCCTGGCTTACGACGACTTTCTGCACAACCCGATGCGTGCCGAACGCTAACGGAAGGGGCGTGACACCCAAGACGCATCTTTACCTTGTGTCAAGAAAGCCCGCAAACAAAATCATTCGTTTCACCCTCTTAATCCCTCCTTATTATGAAGATCGTACTCTTGTCCGGAGGTTCCGGCAAACGTCTTTGGCCGCTTTCGAACGATGCCCGTTCGAAGCAGTTCCTACGTTTGCTCGAATCGCCTACCGGCAAAGCCGAGTCTATGATACAGCGCATTGTGCGCCAGATAAATGAAGCCCAATTGACAGACGACATCACCATTGCCACCAACGTGTCTCAGCGCGATGCCATCCAAAGCCAGTTGGGTAATCAGGTCGAAACCGTTACCGAACCCCAACGTCGCAAGACCTTTCCGGCCATTGCGCTGGCTACGGCTTACCTGGCTCTCGAAAAAAAGTGTGATCGTGAAGAAGTGATTGTCGTTATGCCTTGCGATCCCTATACCGAAGCCTCTTATTTTGATACCATCAAGCGCATGGCAGACGCAGTTCGCCGCAATGTGGCCAACCTCGTACTGATGGGCATCAAGCCCAGCTATCCTTCGACAAAGTTTGGTTACATCCTGCCCGGTGTGTGTCAAGAAGGAATTTGTTCCGTTCGTCGGTTTAGGGAAAAGCCCTGCCGTGAGTTAGCTACCGAATTTTTGGAAGAAGGTGCTTACTGGAATTCGGGTGTCTTTGCCTTCAAGTTAGGCTACATGATGGACATCGTGCGCAACTATTTAGCGACCGATACCTTTGCACAATTCCGTGCCCGCTTCGAAGAATTGCCCGCCATCAATTTTGACTACGAAGTAGCAGAGAAAGAAACGTCCCTGGCAGTTCTGCCTTACGAAGGACTGTGGGAAGAACTCGGTACTTGGGGTGCACTCGCCAAACGATTGAAGGATAATACCTCGGGCAATGTCTTCTTAGGGCAGCATGTGGAGAATGTCAGCGTCATCAATGAGTTAGAAATACCGTTGCTCTGCGAAGGAGTGAATAATCTCATTGTCGCCGCCAGTCCCGACGGCATTGTGGTGTGTGACAAGGAAGCGAGCGAACAGATAAAGGATTATGTAACCCACATTCACGCCCGTCCCATGTACGAAGAGCGTCGTTGGGGCATCTACAAGGTGCTCAACTACGTGAAATACCCCGATGGTTTTGAACATCTGACCAAAGAAATCATCCTCCATCCCACTTGCCACATCAGCTATCAGATTCATCAGCATCGTGAGGAAGTGTGGACCATTACCGATGGGGAAGGTTACTTCTATCACGAAGGCACGAAGCGCAAAGTCGGTCGGGGCGACGTGATGCACATCAAGCGCGGCGAACGTCATGCCATCAAGGCTATTACTCCGCTGACCTTTATTGAGGTACAAAGCGGTGCCCCCTTGGTGGAGGAAGATATCGAGCGGTTAGAGTGGCCCGATACCGAAGCGTAAGGTAAGGTGAGTCCGTTGACAAACGAAGTGAATGTGTCAACGGACTCCTTTGTCCGAATCATAGGGGAGTCATGCTTCCATCTATATGTTCGGGATTGGTTATCAATGTGTCCTCGTGGTGGAGGAATACACATTGATAGTCCAACAATGTGTCCTCGTGGTGGAAGAATACACATTGATAGCTCGACAATGTGGCCTCGTAGGTGACGAGGTCACATTTTAATCCGGCAATGTGTCCTCGTCGACCGTCCGGCCACCTATTTCAGCCTAACGATGTGTTCTTGCTTCCCTGCGAGAACCCATTTTCCCGTTTCAGTCATTCATTTTTATGCGTTATACACTGCTCCGTACGTTCCGCTTCCTTCTATTCCTCTCGTTCGGTGTACTTGTGGCTGGTTGCCAGCATCCTTCTGCTTCATCTTCGCAACAGGAAACCGAACGCATAGACAGCCTGCTTGATGCCAACAAGGTTGTGCTCTTTTCCGATCCGGCAGCACTGAACGCACGACTCGTGCAATGGCAACGCGAGGTGCATGACAGCGTTAATTGGTATAAGATAGAGACCTATCGCGCCTCTGCCCTCTACCGCCAGGGAGATACCTTGCAGTCACAGTCTCTCTATCGCCAGGTGTTAGATTGGTGTGCCAATCGTTCTGATTGTAAGGAATTGGCTGCCGATGTGTGGAATCACCAAGCCTTGCATGCCGACCAGGAAGGAAAGGTTGCTACGGCGTTACATTGTGCCGGTCGGGCCTTCCGCTTGCTCGACGGACTTCCCCACAAAACGGATAAGTTGGTACGAATCTGTATCAACCTGGCAGACATTCATTACCGTTCGGGACAGATAGCCGAAGCGGCGCGTTACTTTCGGCGCGCCCAGTTGCTCAGCGATTCTCTGCATTACGACGCACTCAACTCCTCCATCTATACCGGTTTGGGGCAAGTTTCGATGGAACTTTACGACTTTAAGGCAGCTCACCGCCATTTTGCCCAAGCTGCCCGCTACCTGCCCGATGACGATTTGCTCGACTTCTTTTTTCACTACAATACGGTGGGCAACTGTTATTATTTCGAGGGGCGTTACCGTGAGGCACTGATTCCCTTTCGGAAGGCTTTGGCTTATGCTCAGCAGATGGAAAATGATTGCAACCAAGCCATCGCTTACAGCAACCAGGCTGAAATCTACCTCATGCTCGACAGCATTCCCCAAGCCAGTCGCATGTTACGCTTGGCCATGAAGCACTATGAGCGTTCGGGGCAGTGTCCACCCAATGCGCTTCATTACATGCAGAGCCTGCGGGCAGACCTGGCCTTGGCAGAGGGCAACATCGCGAAAGCCCGCCGCTTGTTGGAGCAATATCCCGCTCGCCTCTTTCAGCACTCGCCCCGTTACCTCATGTTGCACTTCCAGCGTCTCGAACGCTATGCGGCACGGGCTGGCCGTTGGCAGTGGGCCTATCATTTCTCCGAAGAGCGTGAGAAGTACAGTCAGATACTCCAAAACCAACAGACGCGTAACGTAGTGGGCGAGCTTGCCTTGCGTTACAGCCGCGATACTACCCTCATTCGTCAGCAATTGAAACTTGCCGACCTGGAAACGCGCAGTGTGCGCCAGCAGAATTACATCCTTCTGGCAGTGTTTGCCGTCGTCATCGTGTTGTTGGTCAGTGTCGTATTGTTTGTGTGGATGCGTAAGCGGGCAAACGACCGACAGCGCAAGCAGGTGGAGTGTATCAACGAGCTGCGCATGGACATTGTGCGCAACCGCGTGTCCCCGCATTATATCTTTAATGTCTTGGGCACCATACTGCCACGCCTTCAGCGTTATTCCGAACTGACACTCCCGGTCGATATGCTCATTGACGTGTTGCGTGGCAATCTGCTCGCTTCGGATAAAGTCGCCGTGGCGTTGCGCAACGAGTTGCAGTTGGTTGAAAACTTTGTCAAGCTCCACCATTTCAGTAAGGGCGACGACCCGAAGGTAGAGTGGGTGGTAGATGACGATTTGCGCGACTCCGTTCTTCAGATTCCTTCCATGTCGCTTCAGATACCGGTCGAAAACGCTCTCAAGCACGCTTTCCCCGAACGTCATGCCTCCAATTGCATTCGCATCGAAGTAACCCACAGTGAGGGTGTCCTCACTTTGCGCGTCACCGACAATGGCGCGGGCTACAATCCGGGAAGCATCAAGCCCAACGGTCGCGATACGGGAACGGGCTTACGCCTGTTGAGCCGCACCATCGAAATTCTGAATCAGTACAATGCGCGGCAAGCCACGTTTTCCATCACCAATCTGCTCACTCCGCTACACGGTACCTGTATGGAACTCCGCTTGCCAGAGGACTATCGTTACCTCACTTCGAGCCAAACACGTTAGGATAAACAAGAAGCGCAGCCCGTCGCTCTTTGCAACCGGGTTGCGACTGGGTGTCTCTACCTTTGCCTGTGTCTTTCGGGCGAAGAATCTGTTAAGTATTTCCTCAGAGACATCCGACTTTTTTATTCCTTATCGTTTATGCATCTTCATCATTCATCCCACGCTCATGCTCATGGTTGTACAGACCACACGTCTTGTTCTCATTCACACGGCCACACCCATCACGCTCACCATCACGAAGCGACGGGTGGTTGCGCCTGTGGTTGCCATGGACACAGTGCTCCCCTTTCGGAACGAATCACCCTGACCCTCTTCGGACTATCGTTGGTGCTCCTTGGTTTGAGCTTCTTCGTTCAGCCGCTGTCAGCCTATCCGTGGTTGCTTCCTTTGCTGGCCTACCTTCCTGTAGCCTTCCCCATCGTGCGCGATGCCTTCCACAGTGTGCGCAACCGTGACTTTTTCAATGAGTTCACCCTGATGCTCGTAGCCAGTATGGGAGCTTTCGCTTTGGGCGAATATACCGAAGCCGTAGCCGTCTTGCTCTTTTACACGTTAGGTGAATATCTGCAGAACCGTGCAGCTCGTTTTGCGCGGCACGACATTCGGCAGTTGGTGCAGCGCACTCCGCGTCGGGCCACCCTTTGTTTGGCCGACGGGACTCGCCAAGTCGTTCCCTCACAGTCGCTTCAACCCGGTGACTTGATAGAGGTTAAGCCAGGAGAGTGTGTACCCGTCGATGGTCAATTACAGCCAGTCAGCGGTTCGCGGGGCGAAACGCTCGAACAGGCAGACTTTGACACTGCAGCCCTTACGGGCGAATCGATGCCGCGTGCCATTCGCGTTGGCGAAACGGTCGAAGCCGGCACCCTCAGCCTTTCCCAGAGCGTGCGCTTGCGGGTATTGCGTCCCGAGTCGGCCAGTGCCGTTCAGCGTATGCTCCACCTGATTGAAGATGCCTCTCAACGAAAGGCACCAGCCGAACGAGTGATTCGACGCTTTGCTCATCGTTACACACAGATAGTCTTCTTACTTGCTGTTCTCTTGGTGTTGGTTGCGCCGCTCTGTTCCGCTCAGCCCGTTTCGGTATGGCTCTATCGTGCGTTAGTCTTTTTGGTCGTGTCGTGTCCCTGTGCTTTGGTGCTCAGCATTCCGTTAGCCTACTTTCGCGGCATCGGTGTAGCCTCACGCAGTGGTATCCTCTTTCGGGGCGGCATCTTTCTCGACACTTTGACTCGGGTCAAACGCGTATGTTTTGACAAGACGGGAACGCTCACTACGGGCGAATTTGAGATTAAGCACCTCGTAGCTTGTGCCCCCTATACCGCCGATCAGCTCTGCTATTATGCCGCTTCGCTTGAACAAGGCAGTAACCACCCTTTGGCACGTGCTATTGTGCGCGAGGCCAAGTTGCCGCTGTCAACCCACGTTGAGGGCGTGTGTGAACAGGCAGGCAAGGGCGTACAAGGTTGTGTCGACGGTGATCAGGTAGTGGTCGGAACAGAGGCGTTTTTGCAATCACTGGGCTTGACCTTGCCCGTTCTTTCTGAGGCTGAGGCTCATGCCGATTGTTCGCGTGTCGTTTGTGCACGAGGTGGTCAGATCGTCGGTTACCTCTATCTCACCGACGAATTGCGCCCCGAAGCTCCCCAAGTAGTCGAGCGATTGCGTGCGGCTGGGGTTGACCGCTTACAAATCCTTTCGGGTGACCGTGTCGCCGCTGTGGAGGCGTTGGGTAAACGCTTAGGCATTGCTGCTCAAGGAGAATGTACCCCCGAGCTCAAAAGTCGCGAAGTCGCGGCTTCGTCAGCCACAGGAACTCCTGTCGAAACTTGCTTTCTGGGTGACGGATTCAACGATGGCCCGGCTTTGGCTTCAGCCGATGTCGGTGTAGCTTGGGGAACAGGCGGTTCTGACCTTGCAATCGAGACTGCCGATGTGGTTTTACGTCGCAATTCCCTTTTGGCATTGACCGATGCTTTCTCCATCGCCCGTCAAGTGAAGCGCGTTGTTTTTCAGAATATCGCTTTCGCCTTAGGTGCCAAAGCTCTGGTGTTGCTTTTAGCCTCTTGGGGCATTGCACACTTGTGGATGGCCATCCTTGCCGATACCGGCGTGGCATTGCTCTGTGTAGCCAATATCTGGCGCATCCGTCGCGGTGTCTGAGGCGGTAAGGCAGCGTGCGTCCTTGTTCGGAAAGCCTCTCTTTTCCTCCTAACTTCTTAAGCAATTCATGCTCATGTCCATTCTATTAGAAAGTCGTCAGATTAAGCCTACGGCAGTACGTTTGTTAGTATTAAGTGCTTTAGAAAAAGCCGAATGTGCCCTCTCGTTATCCGACTTGGAGGCCCGTCTCGGCACGGTTGATAAGTCTAGCATCTTCCGCACGCTCAGCTTGTTTCTCAACCATCATTTGGTTCACACCGTCGAGGACGGTTCGGGTATGTTGAAGTATGCACTCTGTCCGCCCGACTGTCATTGTGGCGAAGCTAATCATGAAGGCTTGGAGGATTTACACACCCATTTTCGCTGCGAACGTTGTGGCAAGACATTTTGCCTGCGTGGTCTTCCCGTTCCACAGGTACAGCTTCCGCCTGGTTTCTGTCTGACCTCTGCTAACTATGTGTTGGTCGGCTACTGCCCAGATTGTGCGCGCAAATCAGGGCGATAGCCATCGGTTGCAGACCGTTGCATCGCTCTCTTCCTTTTTCGTCTTAATAGCAAAGCCCCCTCGCGAATTTCGATTCGCGAGGGGGCTTTGCCGTTAGGAGAGTAAAGAATTATTTGTCCTTCTCCAGTTGCATGCCGATATACATGCCCTGGTATTGGTCGAGCAGTTTACCCGCAGCTTTCAGAGACTGGCGGTTGCTCAATGCCGCAATACCCTTGACCAGCTTCATCAGTTTCGTGCTTTCGTAGAGCAGACTGAGTTTGCCATTCTTCATAGCCACGCGCGTCGTCGAAGTCGCGAGTCCGGCGAGGTACGTCATCTGGAGCGTCTTCTTCTCCACGTCAAACTTATAAGTACCCTGAATGGTTCGACCGCCGAGGTTGGCCGTGTACGTCTTGTCCTCGTTGAACGTGTAAGAGCATGCTCCCGGTTTGATACCGATCAGCGCCAATTTTTCGTTGACTTCGCTTTCGAGCTTGGAGGAAGCCAGTTCGCCGCCAACCTGCGCCAAGAGGTTTTCGCTTTGGAATACACATTCAGCACCCGTATAGTTCCAGGTGCCCACAATGCTCTTCTCCGTCAGCTTCTTGCTGCCGTTGAGCACATTGCCCAAGAGGTTTTCCAGAAACGAACCACCCTGGGGAGGCTCCTGTTCGCTCTCCGTCGGTGTTGTCGTCGTCGTGTTGCCTTGACCCAGCAATGCGTTAGCGGCACCGAGGTAAGCGTTTTGGCTCGTGCCGCAGCTGCTCATCGAGCAAGCACAGGCAGAGAGAAGGGTGAAGAGTACGGTTTTCTTCATCATAGTGTTTGTAGAATTATGTGATGCGGGCTTTTAGCCCAGGTGAATAGTCGAGGCTTGCTATAGGATATTATTCCTCAGCTTGCGCCAGCGGATTCCATCCTTGTGCTTTGAGGTCAAACTCATTGCCGTCGCGCGTCACGAGTTTCTGTCCTTCGCTGGCAGCCGTGATGTGCCCAATGATTTTAACGTCCTCCAGTTGCGCCACTTGTTCGTGACAGGCGAGGGGCACCGTAAACAGCAATTCGTAGTCTTCGCCCCCGTTGAGTGCAGCCGTGTAGACGTTCATGTTGAATTCCTCCGCCGTCACCGCCGTTTGGTAATCAATAGGGATACGCTCCTCGTAGAGTCGGCAACCCTTCTGACTTTGTTTGCAGATGTGCATCAACTCCGAGGAGAGGCCGTCGCTGATGTCCATCATAGCCGTCGGACGGATGCCCGCTTCGTGCAGTCGCTGAATGATGTCGCGGCGCGCTTCGGGTTTAAGGAAACGCTCAATGAGGTATTCCTTGCCGCTGAAGTCCGGTTGGGCTACCGTTTCAGCCTGTCCCTTCTGCGACTGGAAGATACGCTTTTCGCGCTCCATCAGTTGCAGTCCCATGTAGGCCGCACCGAGATTACCACTCACACAGACGAGGTCCGTGTCGTGTGCACCGTCGCGCGTCACCACGTCGTTTGCTTCTGCTTCGCCAATGCAAGTCAGGCTGAGAGCAATGCCCGTCAGCGAAGAGGTCGTATCGCCTCCGATGAGATCCACCCCGTGGCGTTCGCAGGCCAGACGGATGCCCGCGTAGAGTTCGTCCAAATGCTCTACCTGAATGCGGCGTCCCACAGCCAGACTAACCAATAACTGGCGCGGAGTACCATTCATTGCATAGACATCCGAGAAATTTACCATCGCCGCCTTGTAGCCCAAGTGCTTGAGCGGTGTATACGTCAGGTCGAAATGAATGCCTTCCATCAGCATATCCGTCGTCACGAGTACGCGTTTGCTGTCTTCCGGGTTATTGCTATATCGGAGCACGGCGCAATCGTCACCCACGCCGCGCAGGGTCGAAGTATTCTGTAACTGGATGCCTTGAGTCAAGCGATCAATCAAGCCGAACTCGCCGAGGTTTGCTATTTCTGTCATAGGAGATAGTTTGAGGGTAAAAGATTTCCGAACCTCCGCTGTGGCAGAGATTCGGAAGTATCGGGAAATCATATTTTAGGCCGCTTTCGTCCGGTCGGTTCCAAGTGCCGGTAGGTTCGTTCGTAGGTTCACCTGTTGTTGCCTTTCTGTCGTAACCTTCCGATTGTCCGACCTTTCGTCGGGCGAAAAGCCTTTAGAAGTAAAAGCCCAAGCCGATGCGCAACCCGAAGGTGCTGTTATCGGCAAAGTCGTGGAGAGACATCTTATAATAGAGGGCCGGTTCGAGCGTGATGTGACGGTTAAGGAAGAACGCGTAGCCCACTTCCAGCGGAATCTGTACATCGTTGTTATTCGGCGTGTAATGAACGTATTCTGCACCGCCGCTGAGGTAAACACCGCATTGGTCAAAGTAATAACGTGCGGCAGCACCTACACTCACGTCGTCAATGGCGCGTGTGTGGTTATAGCTAACGTTGGCTTTCAGTAACAGACAGTCTGCCACGAAGTAGCCTGCCGTTGCATCGAGTCCGAAACGGAACTTTTCGCTTTTGCTATACGACATACCAATGCCTGAAACAGAAGCACCGACATATTTCTTGCCTTGTTCGAATTGGGCATGTGCTGAAAGTGTGCCAATCAAGAGGCAGCAGATAAGAAGAATTTTTTTCATACGCGTTAGGAGTAAAAGTTCTCCATAAGGAAGAGAGTTGAAGTAAGGAATGTCTGGAAAAAGAAGACACCTCGTGGAGAGCTGTTTGCTATGTGTACTGTGCGCAAAAGTACCACAATTTTCTAATACTCATGGGGATGTCTGTCGCTTTTAGCTGGCCCTCATCCATTTTTTGTGCGAGGTGTAGCGCGGTGTGTCCCATCGTTCTGCGCAGGTTCACTTCCACACAGGGCATCAGGGCTTTGCCCGTTTCTGTTCGTACCGTCATCAGGTCTACGCCCAGCGGTCCGACATACCTTCCAGCCAGATAGTGTGAGAACTGTTGTGCCATGGTGTGGCAGAGTGTTCCGACGGCTTCCGCACTCCCGATCAATTCCGTCGTTTGTGCTACCAACGCTTCGGGGGAAGCCACCAGGTTGCCCGCATATTGTCCCGTAGGGTGGGTGACAAAATGAGAGAAGCCTTCACAACGCACTTCACCCGTTGCCGTCGCCGTAAACTCCAGGGCAAAGTCCGTGTCTCTTTCGTAGGCCGGCTGCAGTTCGACTGCTCCTTGTTCGCGAATCAGTTTGCGGATGCGTCCACATTCCGAAGCGGTGGGCGTACGATGGATTCGAAACACGCCTCGTCCACTGCACGACCACAAAGCCTTTACCATCAGCGTCGGGTGGTGTTCCAATTGTTGAAAAACCTCCGCTTCGCTATGCGCCAAGAAGGATTCGCCGACCAAAGGCAGTGGAAAGCCTTTCAACGCCTCCTTCAGCAAGGGGAGTACTTCGGTTGTTGTCTGTCGGCTGCTCAAGGTGCGGAGCGTTTGGAGCTCTTCCGCCTGGGGCAACAGCCTTTCGGGTGCTCCCGCTTTTCGCAACTGGTGACAAAGCAGCAAGTCCCAGCCCCAAGGTACGATTTCTTCTATGTCGTTCCATACCGCTGCCGTCAGTTCTCGTGTGTGCAACCAGTTCAGCTCTTTGCCCCATGCATTCGTCTCAGTTTTCTCCCCGTCTGGCTTCGTTGTCTCCTCCGGAATCCAAACGGCATCGCCCGCTTCAGCCCAAATCGCTGGCAGCAGGCACCATTCCACAGCCAGTTTGCGTGCTGCTCCCGATGGATAATAATAAGGAGAGTGTGCGGCCAAAGCTTCGTCGTGCGAAGGGTTGAAAAGATGGAGTTTCATACCAGAAGAAGTATAGAATGGGAGTACTTGACGATTTTCTACCACCGTCTGTTTTTCGATTCTCTCCGCCCTCTGAAGGTTGGAGAGAGTCGGCGGCTGAAAAGACGGGGCTCGATGGGAAATAAAAAAAGCGAGGAGTTTGTGAAAAACTCCTCGCTGGGTGGGGTGCTTAGTGGGATTCGAACCCACGACATTCAGAACCACAATCTGACGCTCTAACCGACTGAACTATAAGCACCATCGTGTCTTTCTTTTCGAAAGCGATGCAAAAGTACGGAGTCTTTCTGAAACTACCAAGCGTTCGCCAAACTTTTTTCTGTTTTGGGCGAAAAAAAAATGAGAGAAGTAGGTTTTGATTGTGTTTATGTAATGTTTGATTTGCAAATGTGGCGCGTTTTTGTTTTGTGAAGCGGTTGTGTTGGGAACGTGAATTTGTGGTGAGATTGGGGCATACGATGGTTTAGGAATGTGGGAAAGGCTGGCAACGATTGAAGTTGTTTCTGCTTTAGGTTGTGGCATGCCGCGACCGTACCTCTCCTTTATATATATAGGGGTGGGTAAGGCTAATGACTAGCGGAGTGCTTCGACTTTGTTTGTGGTCATGCAGGCAAATTCTGCTTTCTTTCGGTTGGTAAGTGAGTAAAAGCCCCTGTACAAAGAAAAGCAGGAAGAGAATATGCTCTTCCTGCTTCCATTCGGTCGTAACACCCCGCATCCTATCTAACTACCGGGTGCCGACCTTTTAACCAATACATTTCTTGTTTCTTGTCGGGGAACTTGTCCCCTGGGGTGCGTCGCGTTGTACTTACTAGGGATGTTCTATTATTACAGTTTAGGAGTTTGTGAGTTTAAAAAGTTTATTCATCCAGTCAATGACTTTCAACCTAAACTCTTCAACCTTCAACTAATCAACTGATCCTTAATAGAACCAACCACTATTTATTACGCAGTTTCAGTGCGTGGTTGCCCACCTTGACGATGTACACCTGGTTCGTAGGCAAACTGATGCTCACACGGCTGTGAGCAACCGTTGTTTGGTTCAACAGCGAGCCACCTACCGAGTAAACCTTTACGACATCGTCCTTACTCAAGCCTTCTACGATAATCTTACCGCCTTCGCTGTAAGCTTTAAGGTTGGTATTGTCTACGTGCGCAATGCCTGTTGTCGGGTCTTCCTCAAATACGACTCCTTCGTAAGCCAGGGTAGCCGTCAGCGTGGCATCCTTGTAGAGAATGGGCGACTTGTAAGTCGTTTCGTGAAGGTCGGGCAATACGTTCAAATCATTGAGTGTGAGCGTAGCGACCTTCCAACCCTCTTCGGGCGTAATCTCTACCGTCAGCGACTTCTCCTTCGGTGTAGCCGTCACCGTGGTGAATTGGTCGCCCAGGGTATAAGTGAAGCTCACCATTTCGGCTTCTACCGGTGTGGGAACCTCAACCTTCACCGTATCCGTCTTATAGATCGGACCCGAGAAAGCCACACTGATTTCTTCGTTGGCCAAGGTGCCGTCCAGCGACGTAACCGACTTCGCTGGCAATACGAGTGTGTATGCCGTGCTATCTTTCAGTGCGTAGGGAGCCAGACTGTCGTCGGCAAAGTTACCCCATACGATGCAGCCGTTATCCGTGTTTGTCACGTTCAAGCTTACGCGCTTCACCAGTTGACTGTCTGCGCGCAACTCCATGCCCGCACCTTCTGCAGCCTTTACCTCGGTGTTGAATCGGAAGGGAACCATGCCGAGTTGCTGAATCGTATCGTTTGCCGCAATACCTACTCCTGTGGATGAGAGTTTGGTCGGTTTGCCACAGTAGTGCAAGAGCATGCCGGGAGTGGCGGGGACACCTTGAATCGGAGCAAAGGCACCCGATCCGGGGAAGAACATTTCCGTGCAGTATGACAAGACATTTTCCGGAATCTGAACCGTGTACCAGGTCTCGGGTTCAATCTTCTGGTCGCTTACCAGGTGAAGTTCTGCCTGGCCCGCTTCGGTCGTTACCAGTTTGATTGTGGCTGTGTTGATAACCTCGTGACCGTGTACAGCGTCGAGTTTACCTGCATAAACCTGCGCCGGAATCATTGATTCGCCGTTTGTACTCGATGTGCCGTCGTTGCCCATGGTCAATGCAATCTTGGCATCCGTGTTGTTCGTAGTTGCATCGGGGTAAGTAATGACCACGTCTGCAAGGCTGTTGATGACCGAACCGTTTGCCGGCGTAACAGCTGCTTCGCCAAAGTTGTAAGTATAGGTGATTTCTTCTTGAAGGATATTGAGGGTAAAGGAGCTTGCAGACGATACCGCAAAGTAGAGGTATTCCCCGGCGTTGACCACATACGACGGGGTAACTTGTGCCCACAGTTGTTGGTCTTTTGTCAATTCTACATCTTGCAAGCTGCTGATGTCAGCGTTGGGGTCTGTGGTTATTTTAATTTTCGCCTGGGTGCTGTATCCGAGTTTAAGTCTGTAGGCACTTTTCTTGCTTGCCTTGTATTTGTACCATTTGTATTCACCTTCGGGTGTTGAAGATACAATCGTACCCGAAGTGAAATTTTCTGCCTGGCTGATAGGGTTGTCAGCGGCAGCTACTGTTGTTGGGTTCAGGGAGGGAGCTGCATAGAGTGTAAGGGGAGCCACTGTAGCGCTTGCCAACAAGAGTTGGAGTGAGAGTAAGGTCTTTTTCATGTTACACGATTTTAAAATGTAAGTAAAGGAGATTCTTTTGGTTGATTACAATGTTTGCATCTTGGTTGATGAAGCTTCGTTGGTTTAGTAGAGAATAATTACATAAACCGCTGAATTAGTTGCAATAAGAAAGTAAATTGAATGATTTGCTATCTTTATGCGGTTGCAAATCTATGAATTATTTCGTAATAGATATACTACTTTATTTAAAAAATATTTTCATCTCTCGCAAAATATTAAGGATGGCTCTAATAATGATCAGTTGATCAGTTGAAGGGTGAAGCGTTCTGGTTGAATGTCATTGGCTTGATATATAAACTTTTAAACTCCTCACCCCCTCAACTGTAATTGATAGCACCCCCCTTAATCTATTTACTCCGTGAGCGGGTGTGCGAATTGGCGTATAGAGGGGTTCCTTCCCCCAAGGAGATTGTGTCAGCGCAGCATGAGGTGAGGCTATCCCCAAAAAGGTTACGCAGTCTTCGAGTGCGTAGATGCATGACGGTGGAGACCTGTTTTTCTGCAAGTAGGGTATAGGAGTTGTTCCTTAGCACAAGGAGCGTAGCATGGAGAAAGGCGTTGTTTCGGTTTTGTACAGTTCCTTCCGATTGCAGCGGTTGGAGATTAACCGCCCAGGGTGCTTTATCGTTCGTATGTTGTCTGTATGGCTGCTTTCCGAGGAGGATTTGCCACCGTCGGGAAATTATTTGGCATTTATCACAGGTTTATTCCATTGTTTGGAGCAAGGGAATAGAGGGGGCGTAGAAAGGGGGATGGGTGGAAAACTTAGATGCTGGTATTTTAGCTTGAGAATGAACGATATTCTTTGGTTTATGCGCAAAATAATGAGCTTGTTTTTCAGGAACGAAAGGAACCCATGAAGGGGGAGCAAAAGAGGAAAACGAAAAAAAAGTTTGTAGGATTGCATTTTTAGTTAGAAAGCCTGTATATTTGCAAACGTGAAAAGCAATTAGAACGTGAATGACGCTCTGAAATCACAGGTCGATAACGTAAAGCATATTTCCCTGTGTAGAGTCCATTACACCGTTCGGATCGCAACAGTAGGTCATCTACCGAAAGCCGAGGACTTTATCCTATAAGAGGCGGAGTGCCAGGCGACGGGCATGACCCCTACACACAAAAACCAGCCAAGCACGCGTGTGACGACTGCACAGCGCGCTTCGACTCACCCACCCACCTGGGGTTTAGCTATTCATCCCCGTAAAGAAGGTGAGTCGGTCCTAATTTTAGCCGTCCCTGTTCCTTGTCTGTGTGCTTTCAAGGCCGCCCGAGGGACATTCCGCTTACCTTATTCGTCCTTACATGTAGATGTATGAACCCAAAGGAGCTTGGCGGATGAAAAACTCCATTCGTTCTTTTTACATACTGTTACCTTCCCGTGAAGTGGGTCGTACCCCCTCTCTCTTTTTACCCGCATGGGTTTTCCCCTCAAGGAGAATCACTGTTCTTCTGCTGAAAAACAATGTTTTCCCTACGGGTAAATTCCCTCTTTTTCCAAAATCAGACTTTTCGCCGCTGTGCGATAAGGGTTGAGGAACGGAAAAACGATGATTTCCTACGGGCTAATTTCCTCTTTTTTTCCCAACAACCTTCTTGCCACTGGGCGATAAGGCTTTGGAGACGAAAAAAGGGAAATTTCCTTCGGGCGATGAGGCTGTTTTTCCAAAAAGAGGCATTTCGCCATCGGGCGATGAGGCTTTGGAGACGAAAAACGCAAATTTCCTTCGGGCGATGATGCTGTTTTTCCAAAAAGAGACATTTCGCAGCTGGGCGATGAGGCTTTGGAGACGAAAAGCGCAAATTTCCTTCGGGCGATGAGGCTGTTTTTCTCCCAAGAGGCATTTCGCCATCGGGCAATGAGGCTTTGGGAAACGAAAAACGCAAATTTCTCACAGGCAAATTCGCTCTTTTTCGTTTCAAACCTCTTTTGCTGGGCGAACAAACCGAAGCTTAGAAGCAAAGACGCTTGTCGATTCGGGGAAATGTCAGTTGGGTGCTCCCTCGTGTTGTTTCGCTTGCGGGAGAAGGGGAAGCATACGGTCACAACTTGTCTTCATCGGGAAGGAATCAAGGTCGAGAGAACGAAAACAATTGCTGGTTGAACAGAACGAAACAACCTTTTCAGAAGTGTTGTACTATTCTGAAGTGTGAGTAGCACCGAATGGGACTCATTCTCGAAAAGCTGGAGCTGTTTGGATATTGTAGAAGGACTGAACCTCGGAACGCTTACGAAGGCTGGCTCTACCTACAGCCTTCACCGTTGAGTGCAGTCACTCTGTGGTCGAAAAAACAATCCGTGCTAAAAACCCCTGTGTAGGTTTCATACTATTCCTATGCAGCGAGGACGCTCGTTTGAACGCTTTCTCACCCTAAAGGCAACAATCCCAAGGGGTTGGATAGTACCGCCTATTGCCTTTTTGAAACGATTGCGGTGACTTTAAATTTATTCATTATGTTACCCAAAGTAACTACGATTGCCAAGGTGAAGTTGACGAACCGCGCACACAATGCCTTGATGAGTGAGTGTTTACCTATCTTGCTCAAGATTGAGAGTGATAACCAGAAGTTTAAGGACGTGTTGGAAGCTTACCAGAAGGCCTATGCCGAGGAGGAGAAGTTCTTCAAGGTGGGTCGGAAGAATCCGTACAGCGAAGCCATCGTACAGTTGGCGCATAAACGCCAAACTACCCTCACGATGTTGAAGGTCATAGTGGAAGGAGAAGCCGTTGCCGGCTACGACTGTGCCGATGCGGCCCAATTGTTGCTGGAACGCATTCAGGTATTCGATTCGGAGAAGAGTGGAAGCATCACGGAACAAACCTCTGTGGTACGTAATCTGCTGGCTGACCTGGAAGCGGAGGCCATGCAACAAGCGTTGACAGAGACGCAGACGCTCTTCCTCTACACGGAGTTGAAAGCTACGAACGAGAAGGTGTCGGAGGCACTCAATCAGTTCCGCGATTACAAGCGTGACGTGGTGCCGCAAGCATTGAAGGACGCTCGTCTGAAGATGGATGAGGCTTTTGACGAGGCGGGGCTCAGACTCCAATCGCTGGCCGACCTCTTTGGTGAACCGTTTGTGACGGCTCTGAAGAGTTGGAACACGCGTGTCGAACACTTCAAGTTCTCACAGAAGCTCAAGGCGGCTCATCTCAAGGGAGAAGAGGAGGTCGACCCGAAGCCGGAGGATAAGCCACAGACGGATGCCAACGGACAGCCGAAGCCGCAGCCCGAGGGCAACCCGTCGACGGAAGGTCAGGGAGCCAATCCGAAACCGGACGACACGAATCCGAAACCTGAGGGCACGAACCCGAAGCCGGACGGCACGGCACCGACCGACCCGAAGCCGCAACCCGAGGATAAACCAACGGGTGGTTCGGGTATTGTGACGCCCGTACAACCTGCGCTCGAAGGCCAACAGGCTACCAAGCTGACTTAACCTGTGCAGAACGATGAGAACGGATGCCCTTAGGGCATGACCTTTTTTACAGGCAATTTGACTGGATGCTTTCCCGCCCGACGGGGAAGCATCCTTTTTTGTCTGCAACCGTTATGCGGGCGGCGAAGGGGGCGGTGTGGGTTGCTCGCAGCCTGCCGTGCCCTGAAGCCGAAGCGGGCAGAAGAGGGAATATCGTTACGCGAGCTGAGAATTTTCGGTCTACCGCAATCGTACAACCTTGGAAGTAGCATCTCCTTTACTTCGAAGGAGCGAGAACCTGAAGGGAAGAGAGCGATCCTTGGCTCCTTGCACGGAAAGTGATGAAACACACTCAGCCCCGTAGAAGCTACACCAACCCAATTAGGAAAGCCTGGGTTCGTGTTGCCTCTACGGGGCTGAATCGAAAGAGTAAAGTCCGTGGATAGGGAGGGGCACTCCCTATGCAGTGCCCAATTATGCCTGCGGGGATGGGTGCTCCCCGTCAGTCGGAGTCATTTCAGTCGGCTCCGTTGCTGCGGTCGTTTCCGAGGCAGGCTGCGCTTCGGCTGAGGTTGCCGTGCCGTTCGTTGCCGATGGTTGCTTCCCATCAGTAGGGTTCTCGGTCGTTGAGGGAGCGGGTGCGGTGTCGGCGGCAGGTTGTGCTTCGGCCGGAGCCTGCACTGTGGGAGCCGGGTTGGTCACCGAGAGCGGGGAGGGCGCAATGGCTACGGCGGGAAGTTCCGTTACGCGTTTGCCCGTGTGGGGATTGTAGATATTGTTCTTCAGATTGATGAGGTGCGGACTGTTGGGAGCCAGTTGCAAGCCTTCCTCAATCATGGCGAGCGCATCGTCTACCATGCCCAACTTGTTGTAGGCAATGGCTTTCTGCCAGAGGTAGAAGCCCAGTCGGACGGGGTTTTCCGAGATAGAAGGGTCGATCAGCAGTTCGTCGACTGCCGCCAAAAAGTCCTCGTAGGCTTCGAGCGGCAGGAGGAAGTTGATCGCGATAAACTGCTTGTTCGTCAGCGTTTCGGGTAAGTGGTGTTGCAAGCGGTCGAAGAGTTCGCGCGCGTGGTCGGCCAAGGCCTGCTTCTGCTCGGGGGCTTCCGCTTGTTTGTAGCGGGCGATGGTCAGTGTGAGCAAGTCCTTGACGCTACTTTCAGCCTTTTCGCCCGTTTCGATGGCGCGCAGGTAGTGCTGTTCCGCCTCCTCGTAGTGTTTAGCGAGGTAAGCCTCTTTGCCGCGTGCATATTCCGACACCTTGGGGGGCTGAATGAAGCTTGAGAAGTTATTGGCCTTTTGGGGAATGTGGATTTTCTTGCGCATTTCCTTTTGGCGTTGCTGAATCGCCAGGCCCTTTCGCATATCTTCCGCCATGGCCTGGGCGTCGACATAGTCGGGATTGGCCTCGATGATGTGTTCCGCCAGGGTGAGTGCCGTCTGCAGCTGGTTCGAGTCAATATACGTTTCGGCCAACTTCATGAGCATCGGGAAAGTCGTGGGTTTGTGGATGCAGACCGCCTCTTTGCCGCGCGGACGCTCCTCGATGCTGTAAGTCAGCTTCGTGTTAAACTCCAATTTGTCGTGAAGGTCCGGGTCGACCACATTTTTCAGCACAAAGTGGAGCACGCCGTTTCCGTTGAAATCGTGTATGTAGCCGTAGTGCTTCTCCTTATTGTAGTTGACCACACGTCCACAGGCCCTAACCTTCGTTTTGCGGCAGGGTGTGGCTGGTTGGGGCGCCGCCGCTTGTTCTACCGGTTCGTCTGTCGTAGTCGATGCAGCGGGTTGCGCCTCTTCGCGCACTTCGGTAGCCTTTTCGGCGAGCGTTTGCTGGGGAGCTTCAGCTTCCTGCTCCGTCTTCACCTCCGCTTCCTTGTTCTTCTTTTTGAAGATTGTTTTGCGGTTGGGGTCAACCTTGTCGAGGTCAATGTGACCGAGCACCTTAATTTTAGGGCGGTTATCCTGGATGAGGGAGAGAAAGTCGGTTTCGTCTTTCTGTTCTGTTTCGTCCGTCGCGAGCACTTCCTGTTCTTGGGGCGAATCGGTCGTTTCCGTGGGGGCGGCAGCTTCGTTTTCATCTTCGACAAGCGAAGGAGTGCGGGCTTCCTCGGCCAGGGCTTGAGCAATGGTGGTAATCACCGGAGTCGCTGAGGCTTGAGCTGTCTGCACTTCGTGAGCCTCAGTGGGCGAATGGTGTGTGTCCGTTTCGACGAGGGGGGCACCTTCGACAGGTTGTTCGCAGGCGGGAGCCAGGGTGGCAGGCACCGCGTGGGGATCGGCAACGGGGGGAAGGTCGGCCGTAAAGCTACGCACGTCTTGGGCGGCGATGCCGCAAACTTTGTCGTTCGGTTGTCGCAGCACGATGAAACGGTCTGTGACGTATTCGATGGTTCCGATAAATGTTCCGGTAGAGCAATTAATTTCGATGGTGTCGCCTGCTCTGTAGTTGGTTTTGATAAATGTAAGCATCGTTCTTTGCTGTTAGAGGGATCCGTAATGCGGGAGTCCGAGTGTGGGGGAAAGCCCTGTATGAATAGCTCCTTTCATCCTTAAGAGCGAGGAGAGGACGGAGGCGGTGCGGATCCGAATGGAATAAGAATGTGGGTAGGTTAGGAGGTTTTGGTGAGCGTACATCAGAGCCTGGCAGTTGAGGCCTGCTGGCTGGGCGAGCTGTGCAAATGCTTGCGTGTAGAGGAGGGGAACTGTCCGTCTTCCTCGTGTTGCGCTTCGGGCGCATTCCCTTATCGAGGCAACGGCGTTGTGACCCTGCTGACGCTTCTCAAACCGTACATCTTCGTGGTAGGATGCGGAACAAAAGTACTACATTCTAATTGTGTGATGTACATTTTGTCAAGATTTTGCATGCGTGAAAAGGCTCTTTGACGGAGAAAAGCGGGGCGTAAGTATTCCCCTGTCCGACAGTGTCGTGCCGGACGTGTCTGCGCGTCACTGGTTTTGTCGCAGCAACACTTCCAGTACTTCATCCTTGGGTATTGGCAACAAACAAGACGCGTCTTAGCGAAGTGGCAGACCTTCGACTAAAACGCGTCAACTGTTGTAGGGTTGGGGCTGGACAACCCGGGAGGAATGTCGGGGTCCCTCATCATCTATCTAAATCTAATCATGTCTGTTCAGATGGTCGTAATCTGTTAGAAACGGTAGCTCAGCGTGAGGCTGAAGTTGCGGCCCGGACGGTAAGAGCGAGTGACTTCCTCTACCTCCTTCTGCGTGCCGTTGGGGAGGGACACTTCGTTGAACTGCTTGAAGAGCACCTTCTCGCCGATGATGTCCTTAAGACCCAACTTGACGTTTAACTTGCCGAAGTTGCGGGCTACAGAGAAGTCGAGCGAGTTGCGCGGCATTTCGTATGAGTCGGGGATGTTGACCGTTTGGTCACCCGTGCTACCTAAGCTGCGGCCGACACCGATGAGGCGTTTACCGATGCGGTTGTAGAGCAAGGAAGCGTTCCAGTCCTTGTGGCTGTAGAAGACACCGAGGTTGATGAGGTAAGGAGACTGTCCCTGCATGGGGCGGTCCTTCTGACGTGACTGTTTGTCGAACTTCACTTCGCTCTTAATCAAGGCTCCGTTGAAAACCAAGGTGAAGTCGGGCAAGCCGATGAAGCGAAGGTTCTTGCGGACATCGAGCTCGAGACCGTAGTTGTGAGCACGGTGGGCATTTTCGTAGGAGTACACCAAGTCGGTACCACCCGTTACGGTGTAAGTCCATTCGATGGGGCTGTCAAAGTGCTTATAGAAAGCTGCCAGAGAGATTTGGTCGCCCGGTGCGGGATACCATTCGTAGCGAAGATCGACGTTGTCAATGTGGCAAGCCTTGAGGTCGGTGTTACCCTGTACAGACGACGCGAGGTCGAAGTCGAAGAAAACCGAGGGGCTTACTTCGCGGAACTCGGGACGATTGATGGAACGGCCGTAAGAGGCACGCACCTGGTGTTGCGGAGTGATGCGGTACGTAGCATTGACTGAGGGGAAGAAGTCATTGCCCTCGTAGAAGCGGCTCTTCGGACTTACCTCGTAGTCGCGGGTGTTGCTAATCAATTCCATGCGGCTGTGCTCAAAGCGACCACCGGCGTAGAGGTTGAAGGCACCGAGCGGCACATTGACCGCAGCGTAGGCTGAGAGCACGCGGTAACGACCCTCGTAGTCGTTGCGCATCTTGGTGTCGTCGATAAGGTAAAGTCCGTTGTCACCATAGTTGGCATCAACCAAGAGCTGGGTGGGCAGGTCGAGGTAACGGAAGTCAGCCGGCAACTGGTTGTCTGCCGTGTTCCACTGGTAGATGAAACTGCGTGTGCCGTATTGGCGCGAACGGTATTCGGCGTAACCACCCGTAAAGAGTTCGGGTTCAACCTTGCCGCCTTCGAAGGTGTAGCGATAGTTGACACCTGCCGAACCGATGTGTTCGTCGAGGCGCGTAAATTCACGGCTGATTTCGTTACCCGTGGTCAAACCGATGCGGTCGGGGTCAAGCTGGTTGTCGAGCGTATAGCGACGACGGTCGGGGAGATTGCGATTGGCGTAAGCGTAGCCGGCATTCCAGTCGAGGCGAGAGTGGTCCCACACGTACTTACCCGTGAGCTGCGTGTTGTAGGTCGTACGGCTGGAGTAGTAATATTCGGCTTCCTTGATTTGGTTGCTTTGTGCATTGAAGCCTTCACGAGAGGTGTAGCGATCGGTACCCAACTGATTGAAGATATTCTTCCACTCGTAGCGGCCGCTCTTGCCGGCAGGTACGAAAGTAAAGTTGAGCATCGCGCCGAGTCTTACATTCTGAGCGTACTGACGGTCTGTGCTGCGGCGCAGGTAGACACTCTGGTCGTGCGTCAAGTCATAAGCACCGTAGAGTGAGTTCTCCATCGGTTCGTATGTCTTGAATCCGTTATGATAGTTGACCGCACCGAGTACAGCAAAGACTGCACCGTTGTCCCATTCGCGTGAACGGCTGAAGTCAGCGGCGAGCGAGAGGTCGGCCCAAGGATGCTGGTTGCGCACGCGCCAGTCGTTGTTCAGGCCATTGCCCAACAGACTGATGCCTCTGCCGCCAGGGGTCGGCTTGAGCGTGGTGTGGAGTCCGTTCTTTAAGCTGCGGAAGTTATCGAATCCGAGGAAGTCGGTCTTACCCCCTTTTCCAGCATGGAAGGACTGAAAGTGCGTTTGGTCATTGATTGAGGCACCGACACTGACACTTGCCGTATTGCTGTGCGGAACGTCTTTGGTGTCGATGAGGATGAAGCCGCCAGTGAAGTCGGCAGGATATTGGGGCGCAGGCGATTTGACAATCTGCATGTTGTCCATCTGCGAGGAGGGAATGATGTCGAAGGAGAAGGCGCGTGAGTCTGCTTCGCTCGAAGGAACGGCCGCTCCGTTAATCCATACATTATTATAACGCTGGGAGAGACCGCGCACCATGACGAACTTCTGGTCAATAATCGAAATGCCTGGTACGCGTCGGATGGCTTCGGAAGCATCTTTGTCCTGTGACTGACTGATCTGTTGTGCCGAGATACCACTTTGCACGACGAGACTGTTCTTTTGTACGGTGACAATGGCGTTTTCGGTGTTGCGCTTAACGTGCGCCGTAACGGTAGCCGCACCGAGGAGGTTTTCCATCTCTTCCATCCGTACCACCAGCACCGTGTCCAGGCGTGCGGGGTTGATGGTCAGGGTTACCTTTTGGTAACCTAAGTAAGTCGCTGTCAAGGTGTACGTGCGCGGGGAGAGTCCCTGGAAGGTGAATGCGCCGTCCGTATCGCTTACGGACATTTTGTTACCCGGAGTGATTTGGAGCGTAGCTCCGACCAGCCCTTCACCTGTCTGGCTGTCGATGACGCGTCCTTGGAGTGTGGCGGCTACATCCGCCCAGGCTTTGCCTGATACCAGCAGGCAGAGCAGTAGAAACACAATTTGTCTCATTAGAGTGATTGGAAATAGTTATTTAGCACGGCAAAGGTCTGACAGAATGGTTAAGGGGCGGTGAAGGGCGGGTTAAGAAGGGATGAAGGAGCAAAGTGACCACCGAACGGACGCTTTTTTTGTTTATAAGAAGGACAGCAAAACGGGTGGTAGACACGGAGGGCTCGGGGCAGCTGGATGAACGAAGCCTTTAGATAGAAGGAGGAGATGTCTGCCTGTGGAAGGGGAGGGCAGACCGCGTCGGGAACCCCCTGACAGCTCGAGCTTCCGTCCCCGATGGGGGTAGCTACGTTCCTCCCCAGGAACTGCCAACCGACTGACGTTTTTGTCACGCTGGCTGACAAACTGGCAGGAAAAGGGTGATTTCAAAAATATTTTGTGCCAAAACGACCTTTTTACCCCGTTTGGCACGCTCTTGCCTTATAAGAGGGTGCATCACGGAAACGCAGACGCTTGGCAGTGTGCGGGTGACGTGAAGCACCGTCGTCCCGGGTCGCTTGCTTACGGGCAGCGAGGACGAGATACTCATTCTAAGCAATCAAATAAACAACTCATAAATTCATACGCATCATGAACATTAAACCGTTAGCAGACCGCGTGCTGATTAAGCCCGCTCCCGCAGAAGAGAAAACAGCTGGTGGCATCATTATTCCTGACACCGCTAAGGAGAAACCCCTTCAGGGTGAAGTTGTAGCTACTGGCGAGGGTACCAAAGACGAAACGATGGTACTTAAGGCTGGCGACGTTGTGCTCTACGGAAAGTACGCTGGTACTGAAGTGGAATACGAAGGCGAAAAATATCTCATCATGCGCCAAAGCGACGTGCTCGCTGTTTTGGCATAATTCAAATTGTCTAACATCCCTATAAATAGAAATCATCATGGCTAAAGAAATTATATACGACGTAGATGCTCGCGAACGTCTTCGCGAAGGTGCTGACGCATTGGCTAATGCGGTAAAGGTAACGCTCGGTCCGAAGGGTCGCAACGTTGTTATCGATAAGAAGTTTGGTGCGCCCCGTATCACGAAGGACGGTGTGAGCGTAGCCAAGGAAATCGAACTGGAAGACGCTTTCCAGAACGCTGGTGCACAGCTCGTGAAGAGTGTTGCTTCGAAGACGGGCGACGATGCCGGTGACGGTACGACGACGGCTACCGTCTTGACGCAGGCTATCTTGACGGAAGGCATGAAGAACGTGGCTGCAGGTGCTAATCCGCTCGACGTGAAGCGTGGTATCGACAAGGCTGTGGCTAAGGTCGTAGAAAGCATCAAGGCGCAGAGCGAGCAGGTAGGCGAAAGCTATGACAAGATTGAGCAGGTGGCTACCATTTCTGCAAACAACGATCCCGAAATCGGTAAGCTCATTGCTGACGGTATGCGTGCCGTAAGCGTGAACGGTGTGATTACGATCGAGGACGCTAAGGGCCGTGACACCGTGTTGAAGACGGTAGAAGGTATGCAGTTTGACCGTGGTTACCTCTCGGCTTACTTCGTGACGGACACGGAGAAGATGCAGTGCGTGATGGAGAATCCTTACATCTTGATTTACGACAAGAAGATCTCTAACATCAAGGATTTCCTCCCCATCCTCGAACCTGCTGTGCAGAGCGGCCGTCCTTTGTTGGTCATCGCTGAGGATGTAGACAGCGAAGCACTCACGACACTTGTTGTAAACCGTCTCCGTACGCAATTGAAGATTTGCGCTGTCAAGGCTCCGGGCTTCGGTGATCGCCGCAAGGCTATGCTCGAGGACATCGCTGTGTTGACGGGTGGCGTAGTGATTAGCGAAGAGAAGGGCTTGAAGCTCGAACAGGCTACGCTCGAAATGTTGGGTTCTGCTGATAAGGTGACTATCTCGAAGGAGAACACGACCATCGTAAACGGTATGGGCCATAAGGACTGCATCCAGGAACGTATCGCTCAGATTAAGAACGAGATGGCTAACTCTACCAGCTCTTACGATAAGGAGAAACTCCAGGAACGTCTGGCTAAGCTCTCAGGCGGTGTATGCGTACTCGAAGTTGGTGCAGCAAGCGAAACGGAACAGAAGGAAAAGAAGGACCGTTGCGACGATGCACTCTGCGCTACGCGTGCTGCTATCGAGGAAGGCATCGTGACGGGTGGTGGTGTAGCTTACATCCGCGCTCAGCAGGCACTCGAAGGCATGACGGGTGACAATGCAGACGAAACGACGGGTATCGCTATCATTCGTCGTGCTATCGAAGAACCGCTCCGCCAGATCTGCCGCAATGCCGGTGTAGAAGGTGCAGTCATCGTGAACAAGGTGCGCGAAGGTGAAGGCAACTATGGTTACAACGCGAAGACGGAAGTATTTGGTGACCTCCGTGCAGTTGGTGTCGTAGACCCCGCGAAGGTAACGCGTGTAGCCCTTGAGAATGCTGCTTCTGTTGCAGGTATGTTCCTTACGACGGAATGTGTAATCTGCGACAAGAAGGAAGATAAGCCCGAACTCCCGATGGGTAACCCGGGTATGGGCGGCATGATGTAATCGGCTGTTTCAATTGATAACATAAAGAAAGCGTAGCAAGCATTGAAGCTTGCTACGCTTTCTTGCGTTTGGGAATGGGCTGTCTTATGTTTGAAGAGGAATGGAGGCGGATGGAATCGCGTTGGGCACAATGCGGGGGCACAACGTGAGCGGCGTTAAGCTTGTGTGGATTCTTCTTCCACCTTTCGCATCACGTCCTCAATGACCAGTCCGGCGAGAGTAAAACCGAAGATGCCCGTGATGTGGGAGAGGCTGCCGTTGATGCGTGCCTTGGTGCCAGGGTCTTCGGACGTTTCGCCTCGGTTTTCAAGCAATTCGTCGCTGAACACACATTTGAATTTGCGGCTCGGAAGTTCCTTGCGTTGCTTGAAGCGACGACGCAGGGCGGCGGCAAGGGGACAACCCTTGACCTTCCAGAATTCGGCTACGCTGATGCGTGTCGGGTCTAACTTCAGGGCTGCTCCCATCGAAGCGAAAAGGCGTGGGCGACGGGCCCGACAGGCTTCGAGGATGAGGTGGGCTTTGTCTTGCAGCGAGTCGATGGCATCGATGACGTAGTCATATTCCCCGAGGGCAAACGAAGAGGCTGTTTCGGCCGTATAGCTCTGCTGTAAAGCGGTTATCTCAGCTTCGGGATTGATGGCAAGCAGGCGGTCGCGGAGCACTTGGACTTTGACCTGGCCAAGCGTTTGTGAGGTGGCCATCAGCTGACGGTTGACATTGGAGGGAGCTACGCAGTCGGGGTCGACGATGGTCAAGTGGCAGATGCCGGTGCGTACGAGACTCTCGGCGCACCAACTGCCTACACCGCCCACTCCAAAGAGTATGACGCGTTGCTGACCCAAACGGTGAACAGCCTCTTCGCCCAACAGGCGGGCGGTACGATTATTGAGCAGGTCGGTTGTCATACGCGCGGAGTTTGAAGGAGTTGGGCAAAGGCTTGCATGGAGGGGAAAAGCGTGTTGGCTCCTTCATCAAGCAGGGCACTTTCGGGAAGTGGACCGGTATTGACCGCAATGGTATAAATCTGTGCAGCTACGGCGGCACGTACGCCGAGCGGTGCATTCTCTACGACGACAGCTTCCCAGGGCTTCAAACCGACCTTTTCCAACCCCATGAGATAGGGTTCGGGATGAGGCTTGCCGTGTTTCACGTCTTTGCTCGAAACGATGAGTTCGGGTGTGAAGAAGTCCGGATAGTTGTGTTCTAAGCGGTCGAGCAGGGATTTTTGTCCGCTACCAGTTACGACGACGATGGCGAGGCCTGCGGCACGCACACTTTCCAAAACTTCTTGGGCACCGGGCATTTTGGGAGCTTCGGGACATTGATTGAAGAGGCGGCATTTCTCTGCGTAGATTTGTTCAATCTCCTGCGGTGTGGCTTCGCGTCCCCAATGGCGGCGGGCCAGGATATTGATGGTCGATTCGCCGGTTCGTCCTTCGTGCATATAAGCCTCTTCGGGCGTCATGGTCAGTCCGAACTCGGTGCAAACGGTCGCCCAGGAGTTGGCATGATTGGGCATCGAGTCGAACAGTACGCCATCCATATCGAACAGTACGGCTTTAGGCGTAAACTCCGTGAAACCATGCTTCTTCAAATACAGTTCAACAGATTTCATAAAGTGAGAAGGAAAATAAAAAGGGCAGAAGAGGCCGCTGAGTGGATTCCCAAATAGGAAACGAGCGACTTCTTCTGCCTCGTGAGAAAGAGATAAGGATTAGAGACGGGCCTTGATGGCTTCACTTTCTGCTTCGTAGCCGGGCTTACCGAGGAGCGCAAACATGTTCTTCTTGTAAGCTTCGACACCGGGCTGATCGAAGGGATTGACCTTCAGCAACAGGCCGCTGATACCGCAAGCAATTTCGAAGAAGTAGAGCAGGCTACCGATATTGAAGGCATCGAGCTTGTCGATCGTCACATGCAGGTTGGGCACACCGCCGTCCATGTGAGCGAGGCAGGTACCGAGTTCGGCCATCTTGTTGACTTCGTCGACACGCTTGCCTGCGAGGAAGTTAAGACCGTCGAGGTTTTGAGAATCGGCAGGAACCACTACAGAATGGTTGGGCTGCTTCACAGAAATGACTGTTTCGAAGATGGTACGTTCGCCATCCTGAATCCACTGACCCATAGAGTGGAGGTCGGTAGTGAAGTCAACTGCAGCGGGGAAGATACCCTTGCCGTCCTTACCTTCGCTTTCACCGTAGAGCTGCTTCCACCACTCGTTTACATAGTGGAGCTTGGGATGGAAGTTGACCAAAATCTCGATCTTGCGACCAGCCTGCTGGTAGAAGTAGTTGCGGACAACGGCATACTGTTGAGCGGGGTTGTTCTCGAAGGGAACATCGCAGCCGCACTGCTTTTCCATGGCAACGGCACCTTGCATCAATGCTTCGATGTCATAACCGGCGCAAGCAATGGGAAGCAGACCGACGGGAGTCAGTACGGAGAAGCGACCGCCTACGTTGTCGGGGATGACAAAAGTCTTATAACCTTCCTGGGTTGCCATCATGCGGGCGGCACCACGCTTGGCATCGGTAATGGCTACGATAACCTTGCGGGCTTCTTCTACACCACGCTGTTCCTCGCACTGGCGACGGAGCAAACGGAATGCAAGAGCCGTTTCGGTAGTCGTACCGCTCTTGGAAATATTGATGATACCAAACTTACGTGTCTTGAGGTATTGGCTCATCTCGTAGAGATAGTCTTCGCTAATGTTGTTACCGGCGAAGAGAATGACGGGGTTCTGACCCTCGTTGGTGAGCCACTCGAAGCTGTTGCCCAAAGCCTCGATGACAGCACGGGCACCGAGGTAGCTACCGCCGATACCTGCTACGACGATGGTGTCGCAGTTGGCACGTAAGGTTTGGGCTGTGGCCTTGATGTCGTTAATCAGTTCTTGGGGAGTTCCTGAAGGCAGGTGCATCCAACCCAAAAAGTCGTTGCCCGGGCAGGTGCCATTTTGAAGCTCCTGATGAGCTTCGCGAGCAAGTGATACCAATTCCTTCAGTTCGGCTTCATTACCTATGAGGTTTAAGCCGGCGCGATAATCGAACTTCATTTGTACGTCCATGGTGAGTATATATGATAATGTGTTGTGTTGGTTCGGTAGAGTAAATCTAATATAGAGGCGCTTCTTAGCGCAGGAGAGGAAGCGTTCGAGAATTGACTTACAGCGTAAAACGTGTGTTGGCTTCCGGGCACAAAGGTAGTAATACTTTTTTGAGCGCGTGGGACGTAAAGAATCAAACTTCTCTAATGTGGCAGGAAGCGAGGGAGGAAAGGGACCGGTATTGGTCTCAGGGGTCTGTGACGGAGGAGGGAGAGGAAGTCAAGAGTCCTTCGGCTTGAAGCATTTGGCGGTAAGCCGCGGCTTTCTTTTCTATGTGTAAGGGATAGGCGCGGCTACTGCTGGGCATACGGTATAAGCGCATTTCCCTGCCTTCGAAGGTAAAGGAAACGCTTCCGCCTACAGGTGGCTCGGGTACGAGAAAGTGTGAACGGAGAGTGTCCGTGGCTTTCTGTCCGGTGGTGACAATGGCATGGCACTGGGGGATGCGGCGCAAGAGGGCATCGACGTCGGTTGCTTCGACGACTTCCAAATATTTGTCGGAGGCATTGTCCTGCAAGCGGTTGACTGTAGTTGCCGTGTCGTAGAGAGCGACGCCCTTCTCGGTGAGAAAGGTTTCGAGCAGTTCCTTATTGAAACGCTTGTGGGGAAGGTCGACGAAGTGGTCGCGGTCGGCAAAGAAGATGAGGCCGAAGATGCGCCACATGTCGTTTTGCATATTGGGGTAGAAAAAATCCATCGACCAACGTTTGCGGGGCGGTGGAAAACTGCCTAACATCAGGATGCGAGCCTGGGGCGGTAGAAAAGGTTGGAGGGGATGAGATTCCAATGTGAGTGGAGATGATGGAGGTGGAACGGAAGGGGGATGGAAAATGCAAAAGGAGGAGTCTAAAAGTTTAGAAGGAGGTTGATAAACCTCGTGTATCTTCTCAACCTTTAGACTCCTCCTAAGGGAAAGACCTGGCGATGCGCCTTGTGCCTTTGGGCTACCTTGCGCTTCTCGAGGGGAGTAATAGACGCAAGATGAACCGACGATAGAGGTATGGGTGATTTCGAGCCTGTAGAAGGGTAGCGCGTTGAAACGCTTCGTAGGAATGAACTTCGTTTCGCTACAGCCCTTCACTTCAGAACTGGCAGAAACCGCAAAACCTTATAATGTCTTCAAGTAGCGTTCAGCTTCGATGGCTGCTTTGCAACCGCTGGCTGCTGCGGTGATGGCCTGACGGTAATGGGGGTCAGCTACGTCGCCGGCAGCATAGACACCCGGGATACCTGTGCAAGGAGAAGCTCCTTCGGTGAGGATGTAACCGACTTCATCGGTCTTTACCCAGGGCTTGAAGATGTCGCTGTTGGGCTTGTGACCAATGGCGAGGAAGAAACCGTCGATGGGCAGGTCGTAACGACGTTCGTCAGCTTCGCCCTTGCGGTGAACGAGATGGGCACCTTCTACGCCGTTTTCACCATAGAGGCCCAGGGTGTTGGTTTCGAAAAGAACTTCGATTTTAGGATTCTCCATGACACGATCCTGCATGGCCTTGCTGGCACGCAGGAAGGGCTTGCGCACGATGAGGTAAACCTTCTGTGCCAAACCGGCGAGGTAGGTTGCTTCCTCACAAGCTGTGTCACCACCACCGACAACGGCTACAGTCTTCTTGCGGTAGAAGAATCCGTCGCAGGTAGCACAGGCGCTCACGCCTTGACCTTGGTATTTCTTTTCATCGTCCAAACCTAAGTATTTGGCTGAAGCACCGGTCGCAATGATGAGGGTCTGGCAAGTTTCTTCCGTACCATCGTCAAACCATACTTTATAGGGATGTTGGTCGAAATCAACCTTGACAGCTGCTGCCGAACGGATTTCTGCACCGAAGCGTTCAGCTTGCTTGCGCATGTGATCCATCAGTTCGTTGGCATCAATGCCTTCGGGAAATCCGGGGAAGTTTTCGATTTCAGTCGTAATGGTCAATTGACCACCGGGTTGTAAACCTTCGTAAATAACGGGTTGCAAACCAGAACGTCCGGCATAAACTGCCGCTGTATATCCGGCAGGACCGGAACCGAGAATTAAGCAAGAAATCATAGGAATAATACTAAATGATATGTGGTTGATGAGTTGAGTCGGAGGAATGGGGAAGGAGCCGGATGGCTTTCATCCCTTGGCCTTTGGCCGTGAATAAGAAGAGAGAGGAGAAGAAGGTTGTCGGCTTATCGCAAGTCAATGACTTCGATGCCCGGATGCTTCTTTTCGTCGAACTTAAACGTCGCATCGTTCCAGCGACGCTTGGTGCGGATGCTGTTGACCCGAATACGGGTCCATTCACCCCGATTATCCTTGATGCGGATGGATTTCGGTAATTGGCTGTTTTTGTCAATGACAATAATGAGTAATTGTAAGGGGGCGGACTTGTTGTCGGCGATAAGTCGTACTTCGTGGCTGGGCTTTCCCTGGTAGGTAGTGGGGGCTAAGCGTAAACGGTAACCTTTCTTATAGAGATCGACAAAGGTGTACGGATTCATCTGCTGGAGTTCTTCGACAGTTGGCGTGCTGACATTGACTTCGTCACTGCCCGTCATGAGACTCCACTGGGTATGTCCGTCAAACCAGGTGGTCAGAGAGGAGGAGGTAATCTTAAACTTGTTGCCCTGTAAGTAAAGATGGCCCGTAACGGTGCCGTCTTCTTCAACTCCCTTGAACTGGGTGCCTTCGAAGCTGGCTTCGATGCCACCGCTGTTCTTCAACTTAGCCGCTGTCTGGTCTAACACTTGGCGTGCAGTTTGGGCAAATCCCGAAATGCTGACTGCGCAGGCTGCAAAAAGGGAAAGGAATATGCTTTTATACTTCATTGTTGGCTATCTTTTGACAAATTGTCCGCAAATATAATGGTTTATCATCAACAAGTTGTTCGATATGCGAGAAAATACCAAGAGAGCAGGAGAGTCTGTGGGCAGAAACAAGAAAAACGGGGAGACACGCCTTTCGATGTAGAAAGGATGTGTCTCCCCGTGAAGGAAGGAGATTCGTCAAACAGTAGCACGCTGTGAGACGAACTTAGAAATCGTTGAGCTTACTGGGGAATCGTGAGGTTCTCGAACATGGGAACGTCAGACTTAACGTGCTGTTCGTGAATGATTTGCTTCAGTTCCTTGACGATTTCGGGATGTTGGCTGGCTACGTTGTGGTCTTCGTGTACATCGGTAGCTAGGTTGTAGAGTTTGCAAGTACCGCGATCAACGTGGAGTTTCCAGTCGCCCTTACGCACACCAAGCTGATTGGTCTCGTGGAATTCCCAGTAGAGGAAGTCGTGTTGCTTTTGCTCATCGTCTTTACCAAGGAGGGTCGGAGCAAATGAGATGCCGTCGAAGTAGTCCTTTTCCAATCGTTTGTTGCCAAACACTTCGGTATAGTTCTTCTGACCAATGAGGTCGCAGAATGTAGGCATAACGTCGTAGAAGGCCAATTGGTGGTCATTGACTACACCTGCCTTGACCTTGCCCGGCCAACGGACGATGAAGGGAACACGGATACCGCCTTCGAGGCAAGAACGCTTCTTACCCTGGAGCATACCGTCGCGACCGAAGAAGTCGGGGTCGGCACCACCTTCCTCGTGAGGACCGTTGTCGGAAGAGAAGATAACTAAGGTATTCTCATCCATACCCTTCTCTTTCAGCTTGGCAAAGATTTCGCCGACATAGGTATCCAAACGGGTAATCATTGCGGCAAACTGTGCGTGGGTATTGACCGTGGAGTGGTAACGACCGCTACCGCCAAAGTCTTTGTCCTCGCAGAAGCGACCTTCGTAAGCCTTGAGGATGGAGTCATTGGGCTGGTAGAGCTCAGCGTGGGGAAGGGTATAAGTAAAGAGACCATAGAAGGGCTGATCGGACGTTTGCTGGTCGAGCCATTCCAACGCTTCCTGGTGGATGAGGTCACCCGAATATTGCGTACGTTTCGCATAGTCGGGATGGTTGGAACCATCGGAGTACTTGGTATTCTCTTTCAACTCAATGCGAACCACACCGCTGTCTCCGCGACGCTTGCTGTAGCGATTGAGGAAGTTGGGGTAATACTTGTGTGCCATGTACTGGCAGATGTAGCCGTAGTATTCATCCACACCGCGCTTGTCGGGAGTAGAGATTGAGCCTTCGTAACCGCCTGCCCACTTGCCGAACATACCCGTGGTATAGCCATTGGCTTTCATGATTTCGGGTAGAATGACGTGGGCGGTGTCATAGGGTTCCTGACCTACGCGGTCGGGGTCTTGTGCGACACCATACTGGATGTTCGGACGGCCGCCCCAATACTCTTTGTTACCGCGTACGTGGGTATGACCGGTATGCTGACCCGTCATCAAGGTAGCGCGTGAAGGAGCACTGACGGGGCTACCCGCATAGGCTTGGGTGAAACGCATACCTTCAGCGGCCATACGGTCGAGGTTAGGAGTAGAGATATAAGGCTGACCGTAGCAAGCGAGGTCGCCGTAGCCCATATCATCGCAAAGGATGAAAATGATGTTGGGCTTGGAAGTTTCTTGAGCTGCCAGTTGAGCGGCGCAGAGAGAAGCTCCACCGAGGAGCAGGAGAGATGTCTTTGTCATAAGTAAAAATAGATGAGATGTTGGGGAATTGCCTGGTTGAGGAGTTTAGATGAGGCTTTGGTAGGGAAAACCAGTGAGATTGGCTTTCTTGTGCCTTCTCAACCTATCCCAGTGCAACGTCTGTTTTTATTTGATTTTCTTTTGACCGCCCTGGATGTAAATGCCCTGGTGGTTTTCGAGTTGGATGAGTTTACCTTCGATGTTATAGGCCTTTTGGTCCTGAACTTGTACTTGTTCGATGGGGGTGATACTTGTCGGAGGAGTCGGTTCGGCCTGGGGATGTACGAAGAGGAAGAAGTCGTAGAGCATACCATGCACTTCCTCGTCGGCATATTCCAGTCCGTTGTCATTTAAGCGCATGCGCATGCGTACTCGGCCTTCCTTGGCATCTGTGGGAACTTGGATTTCGGCATGGCCCGAAGCGTCGTTCAAGAATTCTTGTTTAGTCTCGAAGATGCCATCAGCGTCCCAGTCGAAATAAGCGGTTACGGTGTAATCTTTTGTCAAGCCTTGTGCCGCATAGTCTAAGTTGAAACGACCACCGCGTGCGACTTCAGCCGAATCATGACGTTCGATGTGATGGAAGCCTTTGAGGTTGTCGGAAGTAGCTGCATAATGCAATTCGTTAGAAACTGCCTGACCCGTAATGTTGCAAGCCGTCAAGTAAACGGAGGTCTTGCTTCCACAGGGATGGTAGTAGATGCCCAGTCGCTTGGCGAGCGGTGTGGAAGAGACGGGTGCATAGACACTGTCTTTGAGGGTGATGCTGGAGATACCGAAGAAGCATCCTTGGTTTTGAGTGCCCTTTTTGATATTCAACTTGAGATAAAAGTCCTTGCTAGAAGTCTTGACCGTATCTTTTGACATCCATCCCCAGAGTTTGTGGGTCTTTCCGTTGGTGTTGATGCCTTCGGCAATGTCAAAGTTAAACTTGTTGATCCAGCCAGTCCAATCCGTTCCGTTGTCACTGACCGAAGTGCGCAATACGTAGCGGCGGGGTTGTTTGTCACCGCTTTCCTGGTAATTGCCTGCATTGTTGAGTGCATGAATATCTAGATCCAAGGCATTAAACTGAGTCGCTTCAGCCAAACCGGAGATTTTAAAGACGAGATCGATCGTAGGGTTGGAGGTCGCATTGACATTGGGGCAGACAATGGCTTCCGTGATTGCATTACCTGAAGACTTGAAGTCATGTGAGGTGGATACAACAGATGCCGTAACCCCGTTCAAGGGCTGACCGTGGGCATTGCGTACTTGAACTTTTACTGATTCTGCAGTAGTACCTGTTCGCTGAAAGGTGAGCGAAACTTGCGCTTGCATACTCCAACTAAGGAGGAAGAGCGCCAAGAGGGAGAGAGTTTTTTGTTTAAACATGAGATTAACAATTTGTATTTTCCAATGATATAGATAGGTAACCATCCTGTTTGATCAGGATAGTTACCTTGTGTTTCATAATTATCCGCGTAATTGCTGAATGCGGCTGTCGAGTTCAATTTCGTCAGCAACCAAGACTTCTCGGGGTTTGGAACCGCGCACTGGACCCACAATGCCTGCTCGTTCGAGTTGATCCATCAGACGACCTGCGCGGTTGTAGCCGATGGCGAATTTGCGCTGGATAAGCGAAGTAGAGCCTTGTTGATGAATGACAATCAAACGGGCAGCTTCTTCAAACATCGGGTCGAGGGAGTCACTGTCCAATTCTGCTGGACCATTTCCTTCGCCTTCCATTTCGGGTTCGGGAAGTTCGTAAGCAGCCTGGTAGCCTTGTTGTTTGCTGATGTATTCGTTGATACGTTCGACTTCGGGCGTATCGACAAAAGCACATTGCACACGAACCGGCGTGTTGGCCGCTAAGAAGAGCATGTCACCCTTACCTACTAACTGGTTGGCACCACCTTGGTCGAGAATGGTACGGCTGTCTATCTGAGACATGACCTTGAAGGCCATGCGCGCGGGGAAGTTAGCTTTGATGGTACCCGTGATAATATTGGTCGTCGGTCGTTGAGTTGCAATAATCATGTGCATACCCACAGCACGGGCTAATTGGGCAATACGGGCAATGGGCAATTCCACTTCCTTGCCTGCAGTCATAATCAGGTCACCAAACTCGTCGATGATGACTACGATGTAAGGCATGAACTCATGTCCGTTCTCGGGGTTCAGTTGGCGCGCTTTGAACTTGGCATTGTACTCCTTGATGTTTCTAACCTTGGCCTTCTTCAGCAAGTCATAGCGTGCGTCCATCAATTGACAGAGACTCTTGAGTGTTTGTACCACCTTTGTCACATCGGTAATGATGGGATCTTCGTTTTCAGCGGGAATCTTTGCCAGGAAGTGTTTCTCGATGGAGGTATAAATAGAAAATTCAACCTTCTTCGGGTCTACCATGACGAGCTTCAGTTCGGCAGGATGCTTCTTGTAGAGCAAAGAAGTGATGATGGCGTTCAGACCAACAGACTTACCTTGACCCGTGGCACCAGCTACGAGCAGGTGGGGCATCTTTGCCAAGTCTACCATGAAGACTTCGTTGGTAATGGTTTTACCTAAAGCAATCGGGAGGTCAAAAGTAGATTCCTGGAATTTCTTCGTGTTGATGATGCTCTCCATGGAGACGATACGTGGGTTCTTGTTAGGAACCTCAATACCAATGGTGCCTTTGCCCGGAATGGGAGCAATGATACGGATGCCCAAGGCAGAAAGAGAGAGCGCAATGTCATCTTCCAGGTTGCGAATCTTGTTGATGCGTACTCCAGGAGCGGGAGTGACCTCGTAGAGTGTAATGGTCGGGCCGATGGTGGCCTTGATACTCGAAATCTCGACACCAAAGTTGCGCAATACCTCAATGATGCGGTCCTTGTTGGCATTTTGTTCAGCCATGTCAATGGCAGGTCCCTGGTCGTCGTAATGTTTGAGCAACGGAATGGTAGGGAATTTATAATACTCCAAATCCTTGCGCGGATCGTAAGGAGCAAGGTCTTTGACTTCCTCAACGGTTTTGCCTTTGGCCTTATCATCGACGATTGTCTTGGCTATGTCCAGTTTCGTAGTGCTTGCTTCACCTGCTACTTGGGAGGGCTTGGGAGCCTCCTGGTCACTATTCGTCGCTTCGATGGGGTGGGGAGCGGGAGTATTAGAGGATTCAGCTGAAAGATCGATGGAGACCGTTTCGTCTGTTTCTTTAGCCATCAACTCTTCTTCTTCGTTGGTTTCGTCTTCGTAACGGGCGCTTTCTTCTTCAGGAGTCAGGTCGAGCTGAGTTACTTCTTCTTCCACTTCGTTCGGAACGTCGATTGATTCGCCAGGTTCAGCTGCAGCCTTTTTATTGCGCTTCAATTTCTTGAGGTTGATGTAGTCTTGCGGGTGAAGCAAGCGGCGTACGATGTGGATGGTTTCAGACGTAAGGTAGACGAAGTAAAGCAATACGCAGGAGATAATTAGTAACCAAACGCCGAAGGTTCCGAGGGTAGTTACCAGGTAGCTACGTATGAAGTCACCATGTGCTCCGCCCAATCGGAAACTCAGTCCTGAGACCCAAGCATCGGGAAGTGACTGACAAATCAGACTGAAGAACACCGAACTCCAGATCATCAAGAACGAGAAGTTGAGAAACCACTTCCAAAGGCGAACGGTATAAGCACCCATCAGTTTGATACCGATGAGCAAGGTGAGCAGGGGAATAAAGAGTGAGGCAATACCGAAGCAACCATCCATGAAGTAGAAAGAAAGGTAGGCACCTAACTTTCCACCATAGTTGGCGGCTTGGTCTAAGTTGCAACTCTGCACTCCGCCTTGATCGATGCTGCCGGTGAAGAGGTTCGAAATCATGCTAAGCAAGAGGTAGATGCTGATGCCTAAGAGCGACAGCCCAATTACAAAGCGAACGAGGTCTGCTTTCAGAAATTCAGTAACATCTGCCTTGACTTGTCCGTTGCGCAGGCGTTGCCAGAACGTGGGAGGTGCTGGAGTAGTGCCTGGGTTGGGTTTACGGCTTTTGGGTGATGTAACTGTTTTTTTTGTCGGCATAATATCTTAGTATAGATCGATAAAGGGATTGTATAAGAGGGATGAGTCGTCTATGTGCGTTAGACGCAAGTTTCTGATTCTTGAATGTCAGAAAGAAAGAGAAAACGTTGCGAAGGTACGCAAAAAGGCCGGAAGGCTGAAATACTTCTGTTATTCTAAAGGACTACGGCGAATGCACCCGATATGGAAGCCTGTTTGATGGGCTGCTTGGGTGAGTTCCTCTTTGAAGTAGAAGGCAATGCTTCCGACAAAGGAAACTTCCAGGTCCGGACGATTGTATTGGGCTATATTGCGTAGAAAGAAGCGTGTGAATTCGTCAATCAGTAGGTGGCGAATACTTGCTTCTTCCCGATGACGATGGAGAAATGGGGCAAACGAAGCGAGGAAACGGTTGGCAAAGGGTTCGCGATAGACTCGCTGAAGGATATCTTGGGCGGTCAATTCGTAGTGTGCATGAAAATCATCTTCCAACGTTTGGGGCAATTGATGTTTCAGCAAATCACCCAACAAACGGCGGCCGAGTACGGCCCCGCTTCCTTCGTCTCCGAGGATGTAACCTAAAGGAGAAACGTTGTGCACAATCGCACCGTCAAGGAAGAGTCCGCTGTTGCTACCTGTTCCTAAAATACAGGCAATGCCATCGCTGGGTTGGGTAGCTTCTTTTCCTCTGCCAAACAAAGCTTTTGCTGCTCCGAGCAGATCTGAGCCAACTTCAATCAGGTTAGTCTCCTGCCATTCCTGTTGTAAATGTTCGCGCATCCGTTGGCATTGTTCGTCACGACAGCCTGCTCCGTAGAAATAAATCTGCGTAGGGGCGTTCCAAGCAACCAATTGTTCATGGGCAGTATGTAGAGAGGCGGCAATTTCCGTATCCGTCTGCATAAAGGGATTGATACCCTGTGTTTGGATGCGGGTCACAGGTTGTTGGTTTTCCGTCGTCAGTAGCCAGTCCGTCTTGGTACTGCCGCTGTCAGCGAGAAGGATAAGGGAATGTTCCATATGTAATAGCGAGGATGCTTTTGTTTATTCGATGCCAATCATTTTATGAGTTTGCAACGAGAGTCTCCATTGAGGATGCTTTAAGCAGTAGACAATGGCTTCTTGAAGCAAAGCTTGATTGCGTGTTGGATCTCCTGTATCACAAGGCTGAAGAAAGTAGTGCTTTACTTGTATATCAGGAAACTGGGAGTATGTGGAAAAATCAGCACCTGTATACACCAACTTCATCTCGTCACATTGTTTCAAAATGGGACGAGCGGCCGATTGGGTAAGAAAGGGTGATTTGGGAGAGAGGGTAATCCAATCAATGCCAGGAGGCAGTGGATGAGTACCGTTTGTTTCGATAGCAACGTATTTATCCGCTTCGTGTAGTCGAGTAATGAGGGATTCAGTCAGTTGCAGGGAGGGTTCTCCCCCCGTCAGTATCACGTGGCGGGCAGGAAACTCCTGTACTCGTTTCACGATTTCTTCTTCCGTCATTTCTTCGCCTTGTTCGTGATCCGTATCGCAGAAAGGACAACGCAGATTGCAGCCAGCTAAACGGATAAAAACAGCGGGGGTACCTACATGGTAGCCCTCGCCTTGCAAAGAGTAGAATATCTCGTGTATTCGCATCTTGTATTATATCGTTAGTGGATGATTCGATGATATAGCAGTTGAAGTGTTTTGAGTTGGGGAGTTCATAAAGTCATATCTTCTACTCCTTTGTGAATGGTCTTCCTTCTTCTTACTTCAACAAGTTAAGATCGAGTATCCTTAGAAAGCGTGATGTTCACAACCCGGTTTGACGTAGCAGGCAATGTTACCCTCAGATTCTTGGAAAGTTACCTTGTAACAGTGAGGTACTTGGTTCGCAATCCAATGAGCGAGGTTTTCGGCCGTAGGATTAAAGTCAAACACTTCGTTGAGGTTCCGGTGGTCCATTTTGTCTGTCAACATTTTCTTGACGTGGCTGAAGTCAACAATCATTCCGTTTTCGTCAAGCTCTTCGGCACAGCAGTAGACGGTGATGATACCGTTGTGGCCGTGCAAGCGTTGGCATTTGCTTTCGTAGTTTAGTGTAAGTTGGTGAGCGAAGGCTACTTCGATTCGTTTAGAAATATAGTACATGGAGTATTTTCTGTTTAGATGAGCTATGAATGGTGCGTACAGGCTGTAACTATTCTTTATAAAGGCATTGTATGTGGTGAGAACTTGAGAAAAATTCCTTAAGGAATGACTTCCAACAAGTCAGGATGTACATCAATCAGTGCTGCCGCAGCGATATTGTCAATTTTCATGACAACACACTTTTTGCGTATACCTTTAACCTTGATAAAGTGTCCTTCCAATCCGTCGAGCGGACCGCCGTGGATGCGCACCCTTGTTCCTTTGGCTAAGTGTATTTCGTCAGGAGAAAGACAGGTTACTTCTTGCGATGTTTGCGTACAGTAACGGATGAAGAGGTTCATTTCCTCGTCTTTGACCGTCATCTTGCGTACCTCTTTCCCCGATTTGACAACGAGATAGTGCAGGTAGCTGATTCTTTGCTTGATATTCTTCAGAACGTCTTCGGTCGTTCGGATAAAAATCAAGTTACTGATGGCAGGCACCTCTTTTCGTATTTTCTTTCCCATGATTGTACAGACTTTCGTGCGTAGTGGTATAAAAGATTCCACTCCAATGTCTTCCAGATGTTCTTGTACCTTTAAACTTCTGTTGAACGTAGCACTCATGACGTACCATTTCTGGGATAGGTCTGTTGCGTTCATTTTTTTAGTTCTGAAGTGTCAATCGAACCCGAACCGTCTATGCTAATATGCTTTTCTCGGGCTTTACCGACCAGTTTGATATGTCCGGCACCGTTGAGTCGGGCTTTCAATCGAGTGGTATGGATGCCGTGTAACTCCATGTTGCCCGCACCGTTAAGCTCGACTTCGACAGAGGTTGCTTTTAATTCCTGCGAAGTGATGACCCCCACACCGTTTAGCTTCACCTGTAGCGGCGAATGCAGTTGCAACGCGCCAAGTCGCAGACATTTACCACCATTCAACTCAAAGGCATTGACCGTGGGAGCATAAATGTGAATCACAGGAACTGCTTGGTCTGAAAGTCCCGTTCGTGTGTTCATCGTCAGCACCATTGTTCCTTCATCGTCTACATGAGCCGAATACAGTTTGAGCATTTTCTGCGGTGCCAAGATACGTACGGAAGGCGGAGTCGAGGCAGCACACAGATGGTACGTCACGTCGGCAAAACAATTTATTTCGACGGCCGTAAAGGCTGGCAGTACGATACGCTCTTGGCTGTAATAGCTCGTGTCGACGGGTTGTTCCGCAATATCTTTTACCACGTTGTGCACGTTGGTGTGCTGACACGCGGTCATTCCTAACAGGCAGGTCAGCAGGAGGAGGGTATGCTTCATGAGAGAAAGAGAAGAAGGGGGAGAGTCACTAAAAAATCAGTTGGGGACGAACACCCTAGAGGAGTGGAAGCGTTGGTTCATTGAGCAAGAGGCCAACAGGGCTGTTAATCAGCGGTCTGTCTCTTTTCCCAAAGGCAGGCAACTCCGGCAGGTTCAGTTTGCAGGAGTTTCCCCGTAGAGAATTGCTTCAGCCGCCTGCTCCTGCGCTTCGCCCAAATCCATAAATTTGACTACAGCTTTGCCTGCTGCGCGTCTGACGGCAGGCGTTCCGTCTTGCAAGGCCGTGCGGACCTGATCCAGGAACTCTTGTTCGTCGCGTTCGCTTGGTATGGCTTGCTGCATAAAGAGTCGGGCCAAAAGTAAGTAGCCGCAGAGTTCGTGCATTTCGTCTGCAGAAGCAATCCATTCGAAAGCTTTCGACGAAGCCCACTCTGTGCGACTGAAGAGGTGCATAACGGTACATTCAGCTTCTTCTACGAAACGCATGCTTTCCACCCAGATTTCAGCCAGTTCAGCATCCATGCGTTCCACGGGCATCAGCATTCCAGCCAGCAGACGGCATTCGCGAATGTCTTCTTTCCAAAGCGCAGCGGCCAGTTCGTAGGTATGAGGAAGCTCCTGCGCCATTTGCTGCAGGCGGGGCAATTCCACCCCAAAGTTTACTTTATAGTTCAGTCCTTTGTCGCGCATCGACGTGCTGACAATGCCGTTCATCACCCCGCGTAGCGAGCGTTTGATAAAGCGCAGTTGTTCGGACAAATCAGTTATTTCCATAAATTGCAAGAATTGCGAGCAGTAATCTGCCTTCTGTTGTCAGAAGGGTGTACAAAGGTAGTGAAACAGATAGCGGAAACGAAGAAAAAGAGGGCTTTTCTTTGTCTACGAAGGGCATTGCCGTAACTTTGGCGAGGTTTTGCAACACGTTCCCACATGATTATCCATTCCCGAAAGAAACAATCTCTATGAAACAAAAACTTGTAACTATGATGCTATCAGTTGCCGCATTTGGCATGAGTGCAGATGCAGGGGCACAAAAGGCGGCTCCCGCACCCGAAGCCTTTGCTTACAATGACGAGCAGTTTGCTGACATCCAAATGCTTCGCTACAAGGTGGAAGGATTTGAGAAGCTGACGCTCAAAGAGAAGACCTTTATTTACTATTTGCAGGAAGCGGCGCTCCACGGACGCGACATCCTCTTCGACCAGAACGGCCGGTACAATTTACGTATACGTCGTATGCTCGAAGCTGTTTATACCGACTGGAAGGGAGACCGTCAGAGTGCATTTTTCAAAGGTCTGACGACTTACCTCAAGCGAGTATGGTTCTCTTCGGGCATTCATCACCACTATGGTTGTGAGAAATTCCTGCCCGAGTTTAGTCCGACCGATTTGAAGGCGGCACTTCAAACGCTTCCGGTCGAAAAGTTGCCGTTGACAGACGGACAAACGCTCGACCAGTTCTGTGAGGAACTCTTTCCCGTCATGTTCGACCCCGCTGTGATGCCTATGCGCGTCAATCAGAAGGATGGAGAAGACCTCGTGTTGACCTCTGCCAGCAATTATTACGAAGTAGGTATCACCCAAGCTGAGGCTGAAGAGTTTTACACGCAACGCAAACCCGCTGTCGACCCTCGTCCCATCATGATGGGCATGAACAGCCGACTGATTCGCGATGAGTTTGGTCAACTAAACGAACGCGTTTGGCGCGTGGGCGGTTTGTATTCTCCCGCACTCGAACTGGTGGTAGAAAACCTGCTCAAGGCGCGTCCCTATGCCGACACACCTGCCCAACAGAAGGTCATTGATCTCTTGGTAGAGGTTTACCGCACGGGCGACCTCCGTACGTTTGACGACTATGCCATCCATTGGTTGCGCGACACGGAAAGTCTCGTTGACTTTGTTTGCTATTTCACCGAAAGTTACGGTGATCCGTTAGGCATGAAGGCCTCATGGGAGTCGATTGTCAATTTCAAAGACCTCGAAGCCACCGAGCGCACCAAGAAGTTGTCTGAGAATGCCCAGTGGTTTGAAGATCATTCGCCTGTGGCCAGTCAGTTTAAGAAAGAGAAGGTCAAGGGCGTTTCGGCTAAGGTTATCACGGCCGCAATTCTTGCTGGTGACCTATATCCTTCGACAGCCATCGGTATCAACCTTCCCAATTCCGACTGGGTTCGTCGTGAACACGGTTCCAAGAGTGTAACAATCGGCAATCTGACCGATGCTTATGCCAAGGCCGCTCATGGTTCGGGCATGGACAAGGAGTTTGTCATTGACGAAGCCACTCGTCAACTGATTCAGCAGTATGGTGATGCTTGCGACAACCTTCATACCGACCTTCACGAGTGTTTAGGTCATGGAAGCGGCAAATTGTTGCCCGGAACCGACCCTGATACGCTGAAGGCCTATGGTTCTACGATTGAAGAAGCTCGTGCAGACTTGTTCGGCTTATATTATGTCGCTGACCCGAAGTTGGTAGAGCTCGGATTGACGCCCAACCTCGAAGCCTACAAGAGTCAGTATTACACCTACATGATGAACGGACTCATGACGCAATTGGTGCGCATCAAACCCGGTCTCACCATCGAAGAGGCACATATGCGTAACCGCGCACTGATTGCGCGCTGGGCGTATGAGCAGGGCAAGGCCAACAAGGTAGTGGAATTGGTCAAGAAGAAGGGAAAGACCTACGTCAAGATCAATGATTACGAAGCTTTGCGCGGTCTGTTCGGCAAACTGCTTGCAGAAATTCAGCGCATCAAGAGCGAGGGTGACTACGAAGCCGCCCGTGCCTTGGTTGAAGGCTATGGGGTTCAAGTCGATGCCGACCTGCATCGCGAAATCCTCGAGCGTTACGAACGCCTTCACCTCGCGCCTTACAAGGGATTCATCAATCCCGTTTACCATGCCGTGCGCGATGCAGCAGGTAACATTACCGACGTACAATTAGACTACACCGAGGCTTATGATGCCCAAATGTTGCGTTACAGCCGCGACTATTCCTCTTTGCCTTCGGTTAATGAGTAATACATAAGCTTGAAGAGGCACCTCCTCTTCCTTTTGTAAGCAATAAGAAGAGCGGAATCGTTCCCCTTGTGGAGAATGATTCCGCTCTTCTTGTTGCTTGGTGTCGTTTTAGAACTCCAGTATCATCGACTGCAGGGTCAGCAGGTTGATGGTCCACAGTTTGCCAGCCAGCGGTTCGCCAAAACCGCCGACGATTTCAAATACCTGTTGCGCCATCACGTTTCCCACCACTCCCGTAGTGCTTGCCATGATTTCCTTGCCAGGTGCGGGCAAGGTTTGGAGCATTGCTTCGTCGGGAAAGAGGTCACGGTAGCGACGAGGTTGGTCCCCATAGTGAAACACGCTTACTTGTCCTTCCCATCCACCGACTGCACCATAGATATAGGGAGTCTTTCGGGCTTGGCAAAGGTCGTCCAGCAAATAACGGGTCTGAAAGTTGTCGCAAGTGTCTACTACGATGTCATAACCTTCCAACAACGTTTCGGTATTCGCCTGCGTGATGCGCAAAGGGTAGACATGCAAGTTGACCTCGCTGTTCAGTCTGTGCAAACGCTCCCGTGCCATTTCCGCCTTGGGTTGCCCGATAACCGTTTCGTCATAAAGCAATTGTCTATGCAGGTTAGTCAGACCGACTGCGTCATCATCGACAATTCCCAGTGTCCCAATGCCTGCACCTGTTAAAGCAAGGGCAACGGGAGTGCCCAGACCGCCTGCACCAATTAGTAAAACGCGGGCATGGCGAAACTTTTCCTGTCCAGCTTCTCCCATTTCGGGAAGCAACATCTGGCGGTGGTAACGGGACATACTCATTTCCGTTTTACGAAGTCAAACGATCCGTCCCAGTCTTTCCAAACCGGTTCAACACCCGCCTGACGCAGTGCATCGACCACTTCGTCAGCCGAACGAGGGTCTGTCACCTCAAACTGTTCGAGTGCGTCGGGATGTGTAGCGTATCCACCGGGTTCAGTACGGCTGGCAGCCGACATAGTCGTGACGCCGAGCGTAGCCATGTGGTCACGGAAGTCTGGTCTTTCTCTTGTACTGTATGAAATATCCACATCGTGGTCAAAGATACGCATGGCAAAGGTCAACTGAGCCAGTTCGCGGTCTGTCATCACGCAGTTGGGCTGGAAACCACCGTTCTCCGCTGGGCACATACGAGGGAAGTTGACGCTGTACTTCGTTCTCCAGTACTTTTTCTGAAGGTAGCGCAAGTGACGAGCCAACATGGTGAGGTCTGTGCGCCATTCTTTTTCCAACCCAATCAGCACGCCCATACCGATAGAGTGAACGCCGGCTTGCCCCATTCGGTCAAAGCCGTTGACACGCCATTCGAAGTTCGACTTCATGCCGCGCGGATGGTAAAGTTTGTAGTTTTCGCGGTGATAAGTCTCCTGAAAGCAAATCACACCGTTCATACCGTGATGCGTAAGTTCGGCATACTCCTCAGCTTCCAATGGCATCACTTCAATCTTCAGATTCGAGAAGTAAGGTTTCGCCAGATCGAGTGCTTTAGCCAGATAGGGCACCCCGGCCATGGCCGGATTCTCGCCCGTAACGAGGAGCAGGTTTTCAAAAGGCCCCAGTTCCTTAATCGCTTTGTACTCGTTGACCATTTCCTCGGGTGAGAGGATGGTCCGCTTCATCTTGTTCGCCACGTGGAAGCCGCAGTACACACACGAATTCGTGCAAGAGTTCGTGAGATAGAGTGGAATAAACATCGAGACCGTGCGGCCGAAGCGTTCTTCGGTATATTTGCGCGACAAGCGCGCCATTTGTTCCAGGAAAGGAGTTGCTGCCGGAGAAATCAGCGCCATGAAGTCGTCGACATCGCAGTGCTCCTTTTGCAAGGCACGCACCACGTCGGCTTCCGTCTTGGCAGCAATGGCAGCAGTAGTTTCTTCCCAAGAATAGTTTAGCAATTCGTCTGAAAACATGGATTTGTTGGGATTGTGAGTGGATAAATGGAGGAGCAAGCCCTGCTCTTTCCGATTGGGTGAAGTCTGTTGTGTCGATTGAAGTCGCAGGCAGAATGGTTTCCTACGTTTTCCATCGACATAAGGGCAGGTATGTTGAGAAAGTATCGTGTATGAACAGGTTGCAACCTCCTCCTTAACTTAGTCCAGGAAGGCTGTCAGCGGTGAGCTGGCCGAAGCTTCCATCGAATGAGCCTGTACAGCGAGCCCTGCCTCAAAAGCCTGGCGTCCGGCAACCACTGCTTGCGCAAAGGCACGTGCCATGTCCGCAGGACGGCCTGCCACCGCGATAGCCGTGTTAACTAAACAAGCCGAAGCACCTATTTCCATGGCTTCAGCCGCATGACTCGGCGCACCAATACCTGCATCAACGACTACAGGCACATTACTCTGTTCGATGATAATGCGTAGGAAGTCACGCGTTTGCAATCCTTTGTTCGTACCAATCGGTGCACCGAGCGGCATAACCGCAGCCGCACCCGCTTCTTCCAAATGTTTGCAGAGCGTAGGGTCAGCCTGGCAGTAAGGTAACACGATAAAGCCCAACTTGACCAACTCCTCCGTCGCCTTCAAGGTCTCGATGCTGTCGGGAAGGAGGTAGCGCGGGTCGGGATGGATTTCCAGCTTGAGCCAGTTCGTGCCAAAGGCTTCGCGTGCCATTTGTGCGGCAAACACAGCCTCTTCAGCCGTGCGTACTCCCGAAGTGTTGGGCAACAACTGGATGTGGTCGTGGCGGATGTGGCTGAGCATATCGTCGTGAGCATCTTCCAGCTCGATACGCTTCATGGCCACGGTGACCATTTCAGAACCCGAGGCCAGAATAGCCTCTTCCATTTCTTGATTACTGCGGAACTTACCCGTTCCGAGAAACAGACGCGATTGAAATTCGCGTCCGCCGATGTTGAGTGGAGCTATCATGTGATGTGATGATTTAAATTCTGGATTCATTGCGAGCAGTCTGAGTCTCAAGAGCTACGAAGTCCGAGCGTCCTCCTTCTGTATGCTCTTATTCACCTTCTCGACTGCCCTTATTGAGGGTTGAAATCAGTGTGAGTCGGGTTTTATCCGCCGCAGACGGCTTTGATAATCGTGACAGCGGCATTTTCTTCCAACGAGAAGTTCTCCCATTCGTTACGGGGCACAATGCGGTTGTTGACAGCAGCCGCCACACCTTGTGCAGGCAGTTGAAGTTCGGCAATGAGTTCGGAAAGAGTCTGTGCCAAAGTCTCCTTTCCCTTGCCATTGACAGTGATGAGCATAGTGATAAATGAATAGGTTCACCACCTCCTTCCAGTGTGGAACGAGGGAGCGAATAACGTGGGGAAAGAACAATGTATGCTAGGTGTGCGTTTCTTATAAACGCTGTGCGTCCTGCCACGCCGGTCAGTGAGAGACCTACAAAAAAAGGCAGGAAAGAGAAGATAGCTTACGTACAAATGCCTACGGCAGCATTAACTGCATCAGGTCGTAAGGGTATAATCTCAGCCGCTTCGTTCACCGCTTGGGAACATCGGGCACCCCTTTGTCTTCGCGAGCACAAAAGTAGTAAAAGAAATCTGATTGCGGGTGTGGCCGGGGCAGATAAATCCCCTTCGTCCGACAGCCGCCGAAAAAGCCCAACGAATCGAAGGATTCGCCTTTACAAAGCCTGGGCAAATCCTTCGAGAGGGCTTATCCTTCGAGTTCGAAGAGTTTCAACTTATTGTAGAGCGTCTTGCGGTCAATACCGAGCAACTGTGCGGCGCGACTCTTGTTCCCGTTGGTCTGCCGAAGAGCCTGAAGGATGGTTTCGCGCTCTTGTTGCGGGTCCGAACGGAGGCTAAGCGAAGAGCGTCCTATTCCTGCCGAAACAGGAGCCACTGCGGCCGACGGAGTAGCCGTTGCAGCAGAAAGCGGAGCAGCCGTCGCCACGGTATAAGGTGTGCAAGCCGTCAAGCCCAATTCCGTCGTACCGATGTAGGCATTGTGCTCTGCCAAGAGCGTGGCGCGCACAATGACATTGCGCATTTCGCGCAAATTGCCCGGCCAGGGATAAGCAAGTAAGGCTTGACGCGCTTCGATCGTAAAACCTTCGACCTCGCGTCCCAATTCCTCGTTGGCATGACGCAGAAAGTAGGCCGCAAACTCCAATATATCCTCCCCCCGTTCGCGTAGCAATGGAATGTGCAAGGTAAATTCATTGATCCGATGGTAGAGATCTTCGCGGTATTGTCCCCGAGCGATGGCAGCAGGCAAATCTTCGTTTGTAGCACAGACCAGACGGATGTCAACCCTTCGTTCCTCCGTACTGCCTACCGGTCGCACGCGCCGCTCCTGCAGGGCACGGAGCAATTGTACCTGTACGTCGTACGACAGGTTGCCCACTTCGTCCAAAAACAACGTTCCGCCCGAAGCCTGCTCAAAGACGCCGGTTTTATCTGTCGATGCGCCCGTAAACGCTCCTTTCACGTGGCCGAAAAGTTCCGACGCCGCCAGTTCTTTGGTCAGTGCGCCGCAATCTAAGGCAATAAACGGGCCATCCTTCCGCATACTTTGTTCATGAATGCGGTGTGCCACGTATTCCTTACCCGTTCCGCTGGCTCCGATAATCAGTACCGACATCGGGGTAGGTGCTACCAGGGAAGCCAGTCGGTAGAGTTCTCGTGCAGGAGCCGAACTTCCTTCAATTCCTGGAGCCGAAGTCGTAGCCTTCGGTGCACAACGCTTGTTTCTTCCTTTCCCTGCTGTGTCCAACGAAACGGCAGTCGGAGAAGGAACTGCTGTAGGCCCGGCCGTGCTCGTTTGTTCCCGTTCAGCAGAGACGGATGGGGCAGCAACGCTTGCCGTAGCCGCCTTGAGTGCCTCCTGTATTTTTTCCAACAGGATGTCAGGTTGCACCGGTTTGCTGATGTAGTCCGTCGCTCCAAGCTTCATCGCCGCCACCGCGTTTTGCACCTCGGCATAACTGGTCATGACGATAAAGGGTTCCTGTCGTCCCTGTTCACGAAGCCATTGCAACAAGCGAAGTCCGTCCTCGTCGGGCAGACGCAGGTCCGACAAGACCAGTTGCGTAGGTTCTTCTTCGTGAAGGAGGCGTTTGATGGCGGCTTGCACCGTCGAGGCAGTCGTTACTTGAAAACCTTTTTTGCCCAGCCAGGTACTGAGCAGGGTCGAAAAGGTTAAGTCATCTTCAACAAGGAGTAAGTGAGGCATAAGTCCTACAGTTTTTGTGGGAAATGAGGGAAGCAGTCAGAGGTAAGAGGCGGGGAAAACTCGGGCAAGCCGCGGGGGCGCAACGTACAATGGCTATTCGTTGGCGATCCATCGTGTCCGAGCGTCATACAGACGGGTGATGGTTCCCCACCGTTTAGCCCTGCGCTTCCAGCCATGCTTGCAATTTCTTTCGGCACGCTTCCAGTTCCAAGAGCATCCGTTTCACCGGTTCGTTATCCGCCGTTGTCCATTCCGTCTCAGCGCGTCGGTGCTCCAAAAGTTGGAGTGCCGGGACAACCGGTGATTGAATCAGCGTAAAGGTAGGCAGCAGTTTGTGTGCCAACTGGCAGACCGTGGTTTTGTCTTGCCTTTGCACAGCCTGCTGCAGCCGTTCGAGGTGGGTTTCACAGTCTTGCCGGAATTGCAAGAGGATGGCTTTTTCCGCTTCGGGGTCTCCCTCGGCGAAGAAAAGCAGGGACGCGAAGGGCGCAACCTCTGTCGGACTTTCCGAGGGCAGTTGCTCCTCTTGCGAGGCAAGTGTCGGAGAGAGAACCCTGCGCAAATCGTTTTGCGTAAAGGGTTTGAACAGCACCTCCGTAAAACCGCGTTGTTTGAAGTCTTCGGCTGGAATCAGGGCGTGGGACGTTGTCGCTATGACGGGGATGTGGTCGCCGCCCTCCCTTTTTCGGAGAAAAGCGAGCACTTCGTACCCCGTGCGACCGGGCATTTCGATGTCTGTAAACAGCATGTCGGGCAAATGCCCTTCACCCAACCAGGCAAAGAAGTCATCCGTCGTGAGAAAGGTGAGAATGGTTGCCTTGTCGGGTGCCACATTGCGGAGCATGGCTTCGGTCAGCCTAATTTGCAAAGCGTCATCGTCTACTACCACCAGCGTTTGGGCGTGTGTGGCGGTCGTATTGCCGACAACCGGGACTTGAGTCGTTCGAGTGGGCAGAGCAAGCGATTCCGTTGCCATTGGCTGAGCCGATTCCCCTTCCGTCGGTTCGTCAGCAGTTGCCGTTTCCCCTTGTCTGGGTAATGTCAGCGTAAACGTACTGCCCACCCCGATTTCGCTCCTTACGTTGAGCGAACCCTGCAAGAGTTCGGCCAACTTTTGCGTAATGCTCAGTCCGAGGCCCGTCCCCTCTTGCCCTTCGCTTCCCTTGACACGGGTGAAGGGCGTAAAAATTCGTTCGCAGTCGTATCGGCTCAGTCCGCAGCCCGTATCGTGCACAGCAATCTGCACCTCGTCAGCCGAACAAGTTGCCCTCAGCGTCACTTCCCCGCTCTGCGTATATTTCAACGCATTGCTCAGCAAGTTTTCGAGAATCTGTCGCAGCCGAAATCCGTCCGTGTGGAGGGTCAGTGCCTGGGGTAAGTCCCACTCAGCCGAGAATTTCAAACCCTTTTGCTCCGCCAATGGAACAAAGGCCTGGTAGACAGATTGCAACAGCCGTTGCAAGTCCGTCGGTTCCTGCTGTACCGTGATGCCCCCCGCTTCGAGTTTGTGATAATCCAGCAAAGCCGTCACCAGATGGAGCAGATGGTGAGCCGAAGCCTCCATCGCCTCCAGATGAGGTTGTGCCGTCGGTGCCGTGTGGGGTTGGAGCAGCGAAAGGTAGCCCTGTAAGGTGTTGACCGGTGCCTTGATGTCGTGCGAGATGGTCAGTAACAACTGCTCGCGTCGTTTCATCAGCTTTTCCATGTCCTCCTTTGCTTGTTCCAATGCCTTGCGGTAACGGTTTGCCCGGCTCATGTCGCGCCCCACCCACACGAAGAGCACAAGCGCCGCCAGTGTAGCAAGCAAGGCTACAGCCCCCATTTGCCAGGCGGCCTGCGTGCGTCGCAAGCGTTCCTGTTGCGAGGCATACGCCATGAGTTCCTGTTGCTCTTGGGTAAAAGTCTCCAACAGCAAAGCCATGCGTCGCGACAATTCCGCACTCGATTGGCGTAAGTTCACCGTTTGTCTACTCACCCGCAAGCTTCGTGCCTGCGAGTGGCGGGTGAGGTCACGGTGAACGTCTGTCAGGATGTTAGCCAGCGTGTCGCTGATGTCCACCTTGGCCTGTGCGCTGTCCGGCAGGGTGTTGCGGGTCGAAGTAGTCGTCATCAGCGTGTCATTCTTCCCTTTGCGGAATACATCTCCCAGTCTTTGGAAGAATTTCTTCTTTCGCCTTTCGATCACCACCTCCTCGTCGTGTTCCACCACGGGTATGCTCACCTGCGTCCCGATTTCCATCGGTTTGCGCCCCGACCGCAACGCTTCAATTTGTTCTGCAAGGTCCGTTCCTTGCTGGTTTTCGTGTCGCAAAGTCTGCACCAGGTTCATGACTCCCTTACATTTCTTGTTCAGAAGCCAGCTGAGCGTGTCGAGTCGTGCCAGTTGGGCTTCATTCACCGTCATGCTCTGAAGTGTTTCGAGTGCACGCTCTGTGTGTGCCACACTTTCCAGATAACGTCGCAATGCACGGTCGCTGGCATATTGTAACGTAGCCGTTTCGCCCAATGTATTGCTTTCAAAGAGTTGGGCAAAGAGTTTATTCGAGGCTTTTCGTTGCGATGCAACAACCCGTGCGACATCTGAGACTTCAGAAACCGCACGGGCAGACTTTACGATAAACCACACCGCAACGCAGAGCGTCGCGGTGAGTACTAAATAACCGAGTATGATTCGCAGCCCCAACTTACGCATTACCAGCGAGGGGAGCAGCTTGTGTATAGACGCGGGCGGCTAACTCTTTGTCAATCATAAAGAGGCCGTAGCCGTTACCGTTTAACATGCGCAAATTGTCGATAATGTTGCGCACATTTTCTTCCTCTTCCACCTGTTCATCGATAAACCACTTCAACATACTTTGCGTAGCGTAGTCGTTCTCCTGTGTGGTGAGTGCAAAGAGGTTGTTGATGAGGCTGGTAACCTTCTGTTCGTGTTCCAGCGTCGATTCAAATACATCGAGTTCCGATTGCCACTCCGTAGGAACTGCATCAATGGGCTGAAGTGTGACCTTACCGCCGCGCTGAAGCACATAGTTGAAGAAGATACGTGCGTGATCCTGTTCCTCACGGAACTGTACTTCAAACCAGTTAGCCATGCCCGGCTTACCGGCTTGTGCACACCAGGCAGACATAGAAAGGTAAAAGTAAGCCGACCACATTTCGGCATTGATTTGCGCATTGAGCGCCTCTTCGATCTTTGAGTTGAGCATACTATCTGAATTTTATAGACCAGACAACGCCTGAGCCGACGTTTGTCTGAGATTAGAAAACGGGGCAAAAGTACGAAAGAATGCGGTCGGAAGGTCAGGCCGAAGCGTTAAAGTTTGGGGAGGAAATTTTTCTTGTGATTGACTGGGGAACTGGGAGGAGGGAAAAGGAGGGGGCTGGTATTGTATGGGCGCGATATGTCGCGACTCGTAGCAGTAGTACCTTTCTTTGCGCATTCATCTTTTGGTTTGCAAGGGTCGCGCAGTTGTTGTACGGTCGCGGCATGCCGCGACCGTACACCCCCTTTGCCTCGAATCATCAGTCCCCTAGTCTCCCTTGCAGCCGTCCCTTCTTCCCCTCATCTTCCCTTTGTCCTCCTTACCCCACATACCCATGCAGTCCGCCCAGAAGGTAGTTGACACCGAAATACGTCATGAGGACGGTTGAGAAGGCAAAGAGTAAGTAAAGATGGTAGAAACGGGGGGAACGGAAGGGACGCAAACTCGTGGGGTGGAGCGGCAACGCGTATATCAAGAGGGTGATGAGTGCCCAAACCTCCTTCGGGTCCCATCCCCAATATCTGCCCCAAGAGAAATCGGCCCATACGGCACCGGTAAAGATGCCTGCTGCCAGGAGGGCAAGGGCTGGATAGAGGAGCAGACGCGATTGTAACACGGACAGCCAGTCGGGAGCTCCTCGCAACAGGCTCAGCAGGGAGAGCAGGAAGGTGAAGGTGAGCAGGGCGTAGGCCCACATGACGAGACTGACGTGTAACTGTAGCCAGGGAGAGTCGAGCACGGGCACCAATTGTGAGATTTCTGCGCCCGAACGGGTGAGCGAAGCGACCAGGAGGAAAAAGCCCGAAGCCAGTAAGGGGATGGCGGGCAACAAGGGGGCGCGGCGCAAACGGAATGACCAGGGAAAGCCAATCAGCAGGGAAAACCAAGCCGCTGTGAGCATCGTTTCGTAACCGTTGCCCAAAGGCAAACGGCCGCTGACGAGGCTGCGCAGGATGAGAAAGGCGGTCAACGCCCATCCACTGCCCCCGATTATCCACAAGGTGGGGGCAACGGCGCGGCGGGGGTAGTGTGGCTTGCGCAAGGACAACCCCATGGCCACCAGTCCGCACACGAGGAGCAACCGACTGAGGTAAAACGGCAGGTCGAAGGCATTGTATAGCCGCTCGGCCCGCAAGGTAAAGGCGGAGGGCAGGGTGTTGCCGCCCCCCTTGAGTTGTGCGGCGCGGAGGGAGACTATGTTGCCCATCAGTTCCGACTCATTCGCCTTTTCTGACCAGTGTGGATAGCGCAAACACCAGGTCGTGTCAGCCTCCAACTCCCGACGCGACAACCACCGCGTGCGGCCGTTGTGCACCACGGGGTAGAGGCGCAACAAAGTCCCCTCGTGCAGGGCTTCGACCAGTCCGCACAGTTGATGCCCCTCACTCACGGCCGACCAAGGGGCTGATGACGACTTGGCCAATGCCATTTGCAGCAAACGGTAGGACGTCGGACTGTCCAACCCGAGCGTTTGGCGCAGGGTGGGTGACGGAAGGCGGATGAGCGGAACGTCTGCCCACGCTTCGGGCCAAAAGAGGAAACCCGTCAAGACCTGTTCGGCTGAAAAATCCTCGTAGTGTGTCGTGCCGCAAAGCTTTCGGCAGAAGTCTTGTGCCACTGTTTGTACGGGACAAATGCGTCCGCCGCAGGAAGTATAGAGTGTACCGAAGGCGGTTGCCGCTTCGGGTGAAAGTACGGGGCGGGAGGAGGCTTCACGCGCCGTTAGTGGAGAAAAAGTGAGTCCCCCCGCCAAACAGAAGACACTCAGCCGGCGCAAGGCACGCAGGTTGCGACGCATGCCGCCCAGGGGCGTGAAAAGCTGGAGTCCGAAGGCAAACAGGAGCAAGGCATAGCCCGCGTAGGTCAACGGTCGGCCCCACGGATCGTAGCGAACGAGCAAAACGGACCCTTGTCGGTCGGCATCATAAGCATATTGGAACAGACGATAGCCTGCAACCGAAACAACGCGATTCATCCCGACGGTGTAGCGTTTGTGGTCGATGCAGACCTCACTGGTGTAGCCGCTTGCCTCGTCGGTGCCCGCGTGGTGGCTGATGTGGAAGTGGTCGAGACGAATGCGGAAGGGCAGACGCACCAACCGCTGATTTTCTCCCTCGGGCGTGTAGGCCTGTTCGGTCACGCCTTGGCGCAGGTGGATGTGTCCGTTGCGCGAGGTGAGGGCGGACACCCCGGCACCGATGAGTATGAGTACCAAGGCTCCGTGAAGCAGCCAAAGCAGTAGGCGCGACCCGGACTGACCGGCCGCGCGGTCGCCGACCAGACTCAGACTGCCACACAGGGCGAGCAAGACCCAAAGGAGGGTAAACCACGGAGCGTGATAGACGTGGCGGACGACGTAGGATGTGCCTTGCGTCTGTTCGACCCAGGTGGTCAAGGCCAGCACAAGGGCCAGTACGAGGAGCAGCACAAAGGCAAGCCGACGGAGCCACATGGGAAGGGAAAAAGGAAGCGACATAGGTTGATATACTGAGGATGGGTAGAGGGAGCAAAAGTACGTTTATTTGAGGAGGTGACGAAGGCACCGCCAGCAAGCCCAGCGCGGCGCATGGAGAGAAGGAGGGCAGGGAGTGCCAAGGCAGGGAAGGGAAGCCGATTGACAAAAATCACCACAAATAGGTAGAGAAGTTTTGGCTGATGCGTGGTATTTTTGCAGCCGATATGGTGTATTCTACAACAAGCTACAAGGAGAGCGACCGCATTTGCGATGTAATCTGTGACGAACCGTCTCTACTGCAAATGATGTCGCGTTTTGGTGTGCCACTCGGTGTGGGTGAGCATACAGTAAGAGAAATTTGTGAAGCAAACGGGGTTGACACGCCCACCTTCCTGGCTGTGGCCAATTTTATAAAGCAGGGAGCGCGTGGGGCAGCCGAAAGTTTGGGTCATATATCGGTGGCATGCATGACAAACTATCTGAAGCAAGCCCATACGTATTTCCTCGACTTTCAATTGCCCGCTATTCGCCGCAAATTACTCGAAGCACTCGATTGTTCCAGCACTGGCGAGGTGGCTTACCTCATTCTTAAGTTTTACGATGACTACATGAGCGAGGTGCGCAAGCACATGGAACACGAAAACCGCAAGGTCTTTGCCTATGTGGAGGAATTGTTGCAAGGCAGACGTACGGGAGAATACGCCATTGCGCAGTTTGCGCGCGGACATCACAGCATCGACACGAAATTGCAGGAGTTGAAGAACATTATCATCAAATACTACGCGCCGACCGAGCAGGTGGAACTTTTGCACAACGTACTCTACGATATTTTTACGTGTGAGAAGGACCTCTACATCCACTGTAAGGTGGAGGACGACCTTTTTGTGCCTGCAGTCGAGATATTAGAAGAACGAATTGCCATTTCAGACGAAACAGAAGCCGCTGAAGCCAACGGAGTGGAGAAAGGAAAGGATGCCCTCTCTGACCGAGAGCGCGAAATCGTGCGCTGGGTGGTTTGCGGCCTGTCCAACAAGGAAATTGCGGCTCAGCTCTTCATCTCGCTCAACACGGTGCTGACGCATCGCAAGAACATTGCCCGCAAGCTCGACATTCACTCTGTGGCGGGGCTGACCATTTATGCCATTGTCAACAAGTTGGTGGACATCAACGAATTGAAGCAGGCCTAAGCAGACGTTTTTTCGTTTTTCGAACGCTTGCAAGTGAGCGGGGACAAGGATTCGTTGCTCCCTCAAGTGGTCGACGGTGAACGGGGACAGGTGACCCTTCTTCCTCAAACGATTGAAAAAGAGGTGAACGGCCCCTGTCCCCGTTCACCGCCTTTTGTCCCTCCTTCGGGTACTTTCCTTTTCCTTTTGCGTCCCTTTGTAGGGAACGGGGACAGTCCCCGTTCCCCTTTTTATTGTTCAGAGAGAAGGGGAATGGCTATCTGTCCCCGTTCACCTTTCCCTGTATCTGTTTCAAAGGCTTTCCAAGCTCGTTTTTCAGTGTCTGTTTTAAAATGAAACTTTATTTTCCGATGGGGATAGCTGTTGTATTCAGAATATAAGTGCGTTTCCCTATGGAAAATAAAGTGATATTTGGAATAGAACTCGATTCCCTTGTCGAAAATCTATTTCTATTCAGAATAGAATACCTGTTTCCATAGGGAATTTACCTTCTATTCTGAATACAATCCCTATTTCCAGCGGAAATAAGCCTTCCATGCTGTAGCAGAACCGATTCAGTCCGTTTTTAAGCCCTTGGTAACGCGTCCTCCTGGTGCTTGGGTGAAAAATAAGGAGAGGGGAAGGCAATGGGAGGCCATTCGGCTTTTCATTGAGGGGAGGTGCTATCCATCACAGTTTCGAAGTTTAGGAGTTTAAAGTTTCTTCATCAAGTCAACGACTTTCAACCTACACTCTTCTACCTTCCACTGATCCACTTGTAACGAATAGAACCCGCCTTGACAGCCTGTCCTGTGAGCGAAGGTTGCGCGTGCGCTTTTTGTTCGTTTTTTAGCCGTTTCGTAACCTGGAGATTCAGATATTGACGCCTTTGCAGCACTTTCCGCTTTATCAAAGATCCTTCCCCATTTATAGGTATTGGTCACCGAGTGGAGAATGCGTATTTTTGCACTGTCTTACGAGAAAACAATATCCTGTAGGACAGGACACAACACATGACTAAGCATTTTCAGACCTTTATACGCCTGTTGCTCCCACTGATATTCATCACGTATGTCGGTGGGCAAACGTGGCTTTCGCACGTGCACCGGGTGGAGCAGGGAGTCATTGTGCATGCCCACCCTTACAAACAAAAACACCACACACATACCCCTAAGCAGTTTGAAACGATTCTGTTTCTCTCCCATTATTTGCTGCCCGAATTGACGGTGTTGGAGCAACTGTTGCCGCTCCCCGTATTCCACTGGTATGTGTGCCACTATCAAGCGATGGACGTGGCGGTCGTGAAGACCTGGCTGCGCCATTTGGCGGCACGTGCTCCGCCTTGTCAGTAGCATGTACACCTTACGGTGTATTCCCCCTAAACACTACATAGGTCTTGATGACCAAACAACACGGAGAGGCTGGCTACATCGGTTGATGTAATCAGCTACCCCCTTTATTCTCTCACGATGCACACGGAGTGCATCCCTACTGACAACACTTTATCCCAATGAAATATACTCTTTACGCGATGGCGAGCTTGCTCTTTTGGCTCACATCGCTGGCAACTTATGCGCTGCCCACAGATGCGGCAGACGAACTCGATAAGTCAGATGCTAACATCATAGGTCATGTCGTTGACAAGCATACGGGCGAACACATGCCCTTTGTAACGGTGGCTCTGAAAGGTACTGTACTGAGTACGGTGACCGATAAAACCGGACATTATTTTCTCAAAAACCTGCCGGAAGGTAGTTTTACGCTCGAAGTAAGCATGTTGGGCTACGAATCGCAACGCCGCGAAGTTGTGCTTAAGAAGGGCGTGACACTGGAGGAAAACTTTGAGATTGAGGAAGATGCGAACCAGCTCGATGGCGTGGTCGTGTCGGCCAACCGCAGTGAGACGAAGCGACGAATGGCTCCCACGCTCGTGAAGGTAATCGATTCGAAGCTCTTTGAGAACACTTGCTCGCAGAATCTCTCTCAGGGGCTTGTCTTTCAGCCCGGCGTGCGCGTGGAAAACAATTGTCAGAATTGCGGCTTTACACAAGTGCGTATAAATGGTTTGGAAGGTAAGTATACCCAAATTCTCATCGACTCACGTCCTATCTTTTCTTCGCTGGCAGGTGTTTATGGACTCGAACAGATTCCTGCAAACATGATAGACCGTGTAGAAGTGGTACGAGGAGGCGGTTCCGCCCTGTTCGGATCGTCTGCCATTGCCGGAACAATCAATATCATCACGAAAGAACCGCGTGCAAACAGCGGATCGTTTGCCCACACGCTGACCAACATCGACGGTTCGGGAGCGTACGACAATAACACGACGATGAACCTCTCGTTAGTCTCTTCGGATAACCGTGCGGGCGCTTACATTTACGGCCAAAACCGACATCGCTCGGCTTGGGACGCCAACGGAGACGGCTTTACCGAACTTTCGAAGATGAAGAACCAAATGGTGGGTATGAATGCTTACTATAAGTTGGGTACGTACTCGAAAATAGGCTTGGAATATCACCACATCGAAGAATTTCGCCGGGGCGGAAACTCGCTCGACCTGCCGCCTCACATCGCAGAGAATGCAGAGCTTAACGGTTTGGGCGCAGACGGCCTTGTAGAACAAACAAGACACTCAATCAACACGGGGGGCATCAAGTTCTTGACTAACTCACCTAACCAAAAGCACTTTTTCAATCTCTACGCTTCGGCACAGCACATTCATCGCGAAAGTTATTACAGCGCATACGGACGAACGAAGAACCTCACGGCGGTAGCGGGAGGACAATACATCTATAAGTTTGATAAGTTCCTCTTTATGCCTTCTGATCTCACGGCAGGTGTCGAATTTAACCACGATGACCTCAAGGACCGCGCTACGGACTTGGAAAAATACCGCGATGCGGCCTTGGAAGAGAATCCCGACGCTACTGGCGACGAGCTGCAACAGCTTATTGACAAGTACACCCCCGATCCGCTCAACCAAACCATCAATATCTACTCTGCCTACCTGCAAAATGAGTGGAAGAACAAGCAGTGGAGCTTCCTCATCGGTGCGCGCATGGACAAGAATAGCATTATGAACAAGGCCATCTTCAGCCCGCGTGCCAACATTCGCTATAATCCGACGGACGATATCAACTTGCGCTTGAGTTATGCCGAGGGTTTCCGTACCCCTCAGGCCTTCGACGAAGATTTACACATTAATCACGTGGGCGGACAGCTCATTTCGATTGCGCGTGACAAGAATCTGAAGGAGGAACACTCGCGCAGCGTCAATGCTTCGATTGACTGGTATAAGAGCTTCGGTGGCTTCCAGGCTAACGTCCTTCTCGAAGGTTTCTTTACCAGCCTGACCGACCCCTTCGTACTGACGTCGCCCAAACTCGACCCTGCCGGCAGCGGTTACTTGATTCAGACGCGTGTGAACGGACCGGGTGCGAAGGTTTACGGGGGTACGTTGGAGTTCCGACTGGCATACCGCGACAAAGCGCAGCTTCAGGCGGGCTTCACCTTGCAAAGCAGTCGCTACGACGAGCCCATGGAGTGGAGTGCAGACGAGGAAAACCTCACGGAGTCGGAACGGATGAGCAAGCGAATCCTTCGTACACCGAGTGCCTACGGTTATTTCAGTGCAACCTACACTCCCATCAAGCCGCTGAGCCTTGCGCTCAACGGAAACTTCACGGGCAAGATGTACGTGCCCCACTTGTTCTCTGAAATAGACGGTTCAGCCGACCGCTTGGTACATACGCCGTCCTTCTTTGAGTTGGGAGCGAAGATTGCTTACGATCTCGACGTGCGCAATGTCTGCTTGCAGTTCAATGCAGGCGTTCAGAACATCTTCAACTCTTACCAGAAAGATTTCGATCGCGGTGCAACGCGTGACTCTGGCTACATGTACGGCCCGGGTATGCCTCGCACGTTCTTCGCAGGGGTGAAGGTGAGCATTTAGTTTGATTGACTGGTGAGCACGAGGCTGCATGAAGCCCGTTGCCATCGGTTGAAAATGAACGGGGACAGGTAGCTGTTTGTCATACCCACGATAGCGGGGCGACAGAAGGCTATCTGTCCCCGTTGACTGTTTCTTGTAATCCCGACCTTCCTTTTTCAGCTTTTTCTCTTTACAGATGTCTAAAAGAGCAGGGGGATTTTTGGCAAGAAGACACGATATGCCTAACTTGCGCCGCAAAAATCAACACAACCTATTCATATCTTATCGTATTATGAAACGTATCAGTTTAGTTCTTCCTCTCGCTCTCACCGTGCTGATGGGAAGTTGCGTGAGCAAGAAAAAGGTGGCAGAACTTCAGGCCAATTATGACAACCTGAAGACGGAACATGCCGACTTGCAGACGAAGTTTAACGAGAATCGCCTTAGCTTGGCAGAGTGCAACGCTAACTCTAAGAGCCTCGCCGACCGTTTGGCTGACGAACAGCGTCGTAACCAAGAGATGCGCGAGTCTTATAGCAAACTGCAATCCTCCTACCAGGACAATGTACAGGCTGGTAACGTGAACATCTCGAAGTTGGTGGACGAAATCAACGCTTCGAACAAGTTCATTAAGCAACTCGTTGACGCTAAGTCAAAGAGTGACTCGTTGAACCAGGCCCTGACGAACAAATTGACCCGTTCGCTGACGCGCGAGGAAATGAACGACGTGGACGTACAGGTGTTGAAGGGCGTCGTATACATCTCATTGGCTGATAACATGCTCTACAAGAGCGGCAGCTACGAGATTGGTGACCGCGCAGGCGAAACACTCGAGAAGATTGCTAAAATTATTGCCGATTATAAGGATTACGACGTGCTGGTCGAAGGTAATACGGACAATGTGCCTATCTCACAGAAGAACATCCGTAATAACTGGGACCTTTCTACGCTCCGTGCTTCTTCAGTGGTTCAGGCACTCCAAAATCAATATGGTGTTGACCCGAAGCGTTTGACTGCAGCTGGCCGTGGTGAGTACAATCCCGTTGCAAGCAATGCTACGCCGAAGGGAAAGCAGCGTAACCGCCGTACACAGATTATTATTACTCCGAAACTTGATCAGTTCATGGATCTCATTGATGAGGCTCCTGAACAACAGCAGGCTGCTCCCGCACAGTAGTCTTGTTTTCTTGACTTGATAACACTTGCGCCCCGCCCGAAGTATACTTCAGGCGGGGCGCATGGGGTTTGTCGTAGACGGGACGTATGGCAATGTTACCTTCCTCGGTGGTAACGTCTTCGTAGTGATGGTCAGTCAGCAGGAGCAAATTGGTGCAGCGTAATTTGCGGGCTACAATTTGAAGCCCTGCCAACTCCCGTTTACGGGTTCGCGGTTGCTGGATGTCGTAAGAAACCTGGATGGCTTGCAATACTTCATTGCCGCAACACACAAGGAAGTCACATTCTCCGGCTCGTTCGTTGTAATAGAAAAGGTTCCACCCGTTGTGTCTGCTTCGTCGAAGTAACTCGATAAACACCACAGACTCTAGTCGCCATCCCCAATTGTCACCTACCAGTGCATCCCTACGTTTGTTCATCAGTGCTACGTCAATGGGGTAAACTTTCTTACCTGTTACGCGTAGTCTGCTTTTCGGAGAATACTTGGTCAGTTCAATCAACAGGTAGGCTTGCATCAGATAGCTGATGTAGTTCTTGACTGTATGTTCTGAACCGATGGCAAAGGTATCAGCCAGTGATTTAGCAGTGATGATAGCGGGTGCAACGTTCATTAAGTGTTGGGCAAGGTGCTCAAAACTGGCTTGATGAGTAATTCGGAAGCGTTGCTCAATGTCTCGTTTGAGTATATTGTCTACCAACGTGTCTACGTAGTCGCGATCGTAGCGTAAAAATTGTAGTTCGGGGAAACCGCCTTGGCGTATATAGTCATCAAAAGCCGCTCGTCGTAAGGCAATAGCCTGTGTAGATCTGCCTTGCTTGTCGATTTGCTTCAGCTCACAATATTCTGAAAAAGAGAAGGGATAAAGTGTGATGGCATGGTGTCGTCCCGTGAGATGGGTAGCCAATTCGCCGCTGAGTAACTTTGCATTAGATCCCGTAATAAGGATGTGGAGGTTTTGTCGGAGTAATCGGTTGACAAAGAGGTACCAGCCAGGTATGTTTTGTATTTCGTCAATAAATAGGTAGTTGAATTTCCCATAGATTTTGTAGAGTGCTTCCAATACATTGTTTAGTTCCTCTACTGAAAGTGTGGCTAGTCGCTCGTCATCGAAGTTGACGTAAGCATATTTCACTCCTGCTCGTTGCAACACATTGTAGCAGAGTGTAGATTTTCCGCTTCGACGCACGCCAATGATTACTTGTGCTTGTGGACTATCGAGGTCAACGAGTTCTTCCTCTTTTCGTTGGCAAAAAGTAAGTTGTTGTTTGCTTGCAATTTCTTCTGCTTGGTCAGAAAGGATGTTTTCCAAGGTACGTATATCAATCATAAGCACATTTTTGAAGGGAGATGGAATTGAAAGGGGGAGAATATAGCAACCACTGAGGGTTGTTCTTCTTTCGATATGAATTCTTTGTTCGAATTTATTGATAGTGAATGCAAATATACTGATTCGTCTAAATCAAATTGCCTTATTTGACTAAAAGTACTCTCTTAAACTGCGCTATTTTACCAGTTTTCTTCTTTCAAACTGCGTTATTTTACAGATTCTTCTTCTGTTAGACTGCGCTATTTTACCATTTTCGACGATAAATGAGGGGGAAGGTGAACAGGGATAGGTATTCGTTTCTCCTTTCTCAGAGTTTTTGTCGCGGCATGCCGCGATCCATTGATCTGCCATTATAGAACGCGCGAAGAAAGTTACTATTGCTATGAGGAGCAGGTGTTGTACGGTCGCGGCATGCCGCGACCCATTAATTTGCCATTATAGAACGCTCGGCGAAAGTTACTGTTGCTATGAGGAGCAGGTGTTGTACGGTCGCGGCATGCCGCGACCCATTGATTTGCCATTATAGAACGCGCGGCGGAAGTTACTATTGCTATGAGGAGCAGGTGTTGTACGGTCGCGGCATGCCGCGACCC
>OKZK01000086.1_pt1 | contig 41612 bp, 34 predicted proteins | sample 1609101 | NCBI WGS metagenome assembly OKZK01 (sample SAMN02675048, study PRJEB24791) | human gut metagenome, SKBSTL034 | isolation source: stool | host: Homo sapiens | place: USA
CCCGTAAAAGGTCATCCCAACACTTGGGACGACAAACACGGAACCCGTAAAAGGTGAGAGAAAGACTTGGAAACAATGGGGAAGGAGGTTGTTGGAAGTAATCCGAGCAAACAGAAGAACGGAAACGAAGGCACAGGGAGAACACATCGCTACTTACAAAGAATTCGTTATCTTTGCAGGCGATTGTAAAACACGGATTCGACCCTGCGATAGAAGACGAACCCGAATACTGAACCTACCGAGGCGGTCGGGATGGGCTGTCGTAGCGTAGCTCCCAACCGCTCCCGAGAACGAACCACCCCTACGATGGGTTGACGTAAACGGGCAGTACCCACACCTTATATATAAAAGGCGCACCGCTCTCGGATGTCCTCATAGAGGGTTCGTGAATACGCCAGAACGTCAGGCAATCAGTTAAACTACAACCACCCACCATTCTCCCACACAGCCCGCCTTAGGCAAGGACTTGAAGCCGAATGGTTCCCCTGCATTCATACACACAACAATGATACAAGAAAAGATTCAATCCTTACTCAGCGAGGTTGCCGGACTGCAAGCCTCCGACGCCAAAGCCCTCGAAGAACTCCGTATTAAGTACCTGAGCAAAAAGGGTATTGTTAACGAACTCATGGGCGAATTTCGCAATGTGGCTCCGGAACAGAAGCGTGAAATCGGTATGAAGCTCAATGAGCTCAAGACTGCGCTGCAAGACAAGTTGAACGAACTCCGCGAGAGCTTGGCTACGCAAGAAGACGATCATTCTGACATCGACTTGACCCGTACGCCCTACCCCATTGCATTGGGTACGCGTCACCCGCTCTCGATTGTGAAGAATGAAATCATCGACATCTTCTCTCGCCTTGGCTTCTCTATGGCTGATGGTCCCGAAGTGGAAGACGACTGGCATGTGTTCTCTTCTATGAACTTTGCCGAAGATCATCCCGCCCGCGACATGCAGGATACTTTCTTCGTAGAACAGCATCCCGACATTGTGCTCCGCACGCATACCAGCTCCGTACAAAGCCGTGTGATGGAACACACCCAACCGCCTATCCGTGTGATCTGCCCGGGACGTGTGTACCGTAACGAGGCTATCTCGGCACGCGCTCACTGCTTCTTCCACCAGGTTGAAGGTCTGTACATTGACAAGGACGTTAGCTTCACCGACTTGAAGCAGGTATTGCTCACCTTCGCTCGCGAAATGTTTGGTGCCGATACGAAGATTCGTTTGCGTCCCTCTTACTTCCCCTTCACCGAACCGAGTGCCGAAATGGACATCTCTTGCAACATCTGCGGCGGCGAAGGTTGTTCCTTCTGCAAGCAGACGGGTTGGGTAGAAATCCTGGGGTGCGGTATGGTTGACCCCAATGTATTGGAGGCTAACGGCATCGACAGCAAGGTGTATAAGGGCTATGCCTTCGGTATGGGTGTAGAACGTATCACAAACCTCAAGTACCAGGTGAAGGACCTCCGTCTCTTCTCTGAGAACGATGTGCGCTTCCTCGACGAATTCATGTCGGCCAACTAAATAAATCAGTGAAAGAGGGAATAAGCGAAGCGTGTAGGAAGTCGTCAACGTAAGAGTAGCTAAGAAAAAAGCCGCAACGACCACACGGTGGCGTAAGCTCGCTGCACGCCCCTACACTGCTCAACTCGCAAACTCTGAAGGGAGGTTCTATCAATTACAGTTTAGAAGTTTATGAGTTTAATGTTTATTCATTAAGCCAATGACTTTCAACAGCAACTCTTCTCACTTCAACTTAGCAAGTTGAGCATTCATAGCACCAGCCTTGCACTTACATTCTGAGAGATTCCCTTTCACACAAAGAACATAAGAACATTCAGACTCCTTTGGTCCGGCTGTTCTTATGTTCTTTTTCTCACTTCTACATACTTTCTTGCACCAACGGTTCTGTTGTATTACCTGTTTGTGCTACCCCCTCTGAATTATCACCCACATCAAGCGCAACCTTAATCTGAATCTGCAACTTATGCTCTAATGAGTTTGCGTCGAGACTTCTTGGAGTGTTGGTATTTCCATATTCTGTTGATTTTGTTAGATTTATAGTGTATGGTCCCCAAAGGAAATGTACACGCCCAAGTCATACCCAACACATCAAAGAAGCCCTTGCAAGGCATTATTGATGAGTTGGCACAAGCAGGCATAAGCAGCATATCCGACTGCTGGGGAGTGTACAATGACGTACACAAAAACTACCTCCATGAAACCGTTGCTCACCACATAGATCAGTATGTCAACGAGCGAGGCTTCCACACCAACACGCTAGAGGGATTTTGAAACATACTCAAAGTTTCTCAACAAATCAGTAACTTTGCCATGCAGAACATTTCCCACGTAGAATTATGTTATGCAGCATCCATTTTAATGGTTTGTAGGTATTTGGAAAGCTCCCTTATAACGTTTTATCAATCCGTATATTATTCATAACCTTGCGATATGATTACATCATTAGACGAAACAATCCCATATAGTCGTAGACATCCAAAAGAAACAATTCGGCAAATTTTAAGATATGATTCAGGTTATCTCAAAGATTTGTTTGTTAAAAACGAAAAGTTGTATTTTACCCCTGAATGTTTTTCTGAAATTTGTCGGCTAACCAAAGGACACAATGATAATTGGGAAAAACCAATAGAAACAACATCTTCTATCTTTTCTTATTGTAAACCTTATGCCACACCATATCTTTATGATTTTAATGATGAATCACTAATCTTGTTAAATAATCAACGAATTCTATATCATGGAAACCATTGACTTAGGTCTACCATCAGGCACTCTATGGGGCATATGCAATTTGGGGGCAAACCATCCGACTGAATGTGGAGATTACTTTGCATGGGGTGATACATCGCCAAAAACTAATTACATAGGACGAACATGTGATACCTATGATTTAGATATTGCAAAATTAAAGTCTGAGAATTACGTTAACAGGGGTGGCGTATTATCATCTGATTATGATGCAGCATCACTCATCTTAGGCTATGATTGGAATATTCCGTCTGGCGATCAAGCTCAAGAACTCATAGATAATTGTATATGGGCGTGGGTTAGCAGCTATGATGGTGTGCAAGTTGGTGGTATGCTCGGAACAAGCAAAATAAATGGAGCAAGAATTTTCTTGCCTGCTGCGGGGTATCGTAATAATGAACAACTTATTATGATTGGGCGATGTGGTGGTTATTGGACAGGTTCTCCTAATTTTGTGGCAGCCAACCGATCTTGGTCTATAGCTTTCGAAGGTAACCTGATAAACGTATTTAACCATGGGTTAAGATATAACGGTTATTCAATACGTCCTGTAACACACAAGATTGAGTCCTAAAATAAGCGTTTTTAGCCACAAGTTGTAGACTCATGAAATTAGAGGTTGTCGGAGTATTTTGTTCTGTAGAAAGAAATAACTACCACAAAGACATCAAAAGCATGTTATGGCAACATAATACATGTTTGCTGTTTGTAAGAATACTAATCAAGAGAGGTTGGTGTGTGGATAAACCATACATTATACAGAACCGTTAGTGCAAGAAAGCATACAGACGCGCTTTTTCTTTCTCAGCAGGTGCTGAAACTGAGTAGTACTAGCACGCCATGACAGGTATAACTAAATTTCAACACCTACTTATATAAATAAATATCGGCACCTATTTTCCCTCCTAAAAAAAATGAGCTTAACGATGCGTCCCAAACTATTTACCCCATCCTACTGCTGCATCCTGGCAGCTAACTTTCTGCTCTTCTTCGGGTTTTGGATGCTGGTTCCCCTGCTCCCCTTCTACCTCAAGGAGAACTACGGAGTCGGCGAAAGTGCCATCGGCATGATTTTGGCGTGTTACACGCTCTCAGCCTTGACCGTCCGCCCCTTCTCGGGCTACCTGCTCGACAGCTTTGCCCGCAAACCGCTCTACCTCTTGGCCTATGGACTGTTTACCACCTTGTTCCTTGGCTATATAGTGGGAGGTAGCCTCTTCTTCTTTGTCCTCATCCGAGTATTGCATGGTTTTGCCTTTGGCACGGTTACGGTCGGAGGCAATACCGTGGTGGTAGACATTATGCCCTCTGCCCGCCGTGGCGAAGGATTGGGCTATTACGGCCTGACAAACAACACGGCAATGAGCATCGGCCCGATGACGGGACTCTTCCTGCACGGCGTGCTGAGCTACGAAATGATATTTGGCATCAGCCTGACCGCCTGTCTGATTGGTCTGCTCCTGGCTTCGTGTATCCGAACGCCTCACAAAGAGAAGGTGGCACGTCCGCCCTTCTCACTCGACCGTTTCATCTTGCTGAAAGGCATTCCGGCTGGTATCGCCCTTTTGCTCCTCTCCATTCCTTACGGAGCAACGACCAACTTTGTTGCCATGTATGTCGAGGAAATGGGACTGCCCGTGACTTCGGGTTTCTTCTTTGTGCTGATGGCCATTGGCATGGGTATTTCACGCATCTTCTCGGGTCGCTTTGTTGATAAAGGCTACATCACGGAGTGCATCCATTACGGACTTTACCTTGTTATCGTGGCCTTTGTTCTCCTGGGATGTTGCGAAACGCTGATGCAGTGGAGCGAATCAGTGGCTACGGTTGCCTTCTTCGCGGTTCCGATGTTACAAGGCATTGGCTTTGGCATTATCTTTCCTGCCTACAACTCGCTGTACATCAACCTGGCTCCCAACAACCGCCGTGCCACAGCGACCAGTACTTATCTGACATCCTGGGATGTAGGCATCGGGGTGGGCATGGTGACAGGAGGCATGATTGCCGAAACCTTTAACTTTGCAACGGTTTATCTGACAGGGGGCGCACTCAGCCTGATCTCGATGGTTTACTTTAACCGTGTCGTCACTCCTCATTACCGGAAAAACCGATTGCGATAGGCTACGACATCGGCTCTGCTCTTGCCTAAACACAGGAACTGCGAGTTGCGCTCGGCACGCGCGGTATGCGGTAGGGACAGACGCCCCTTGCTGAAGGAAGGACTTCGGGTCTCCCTTCGTTTCCTTTCATCTCTCAACGACTTAAACTTATGATTTACGACTTCCGGATCTACATCGAAGAGATTCTCACCCATTGGAACCTAACCGAACTCCAAGCGGAAGAACTGGCAGCCTTTACCGCATTGACCTCAGTGGTGTTGATGTCGCTGCTCCTGGCCTACATCTGCCAACGCTTCCTGGTGCCCCTCATCCTCAAATTGGTGGCCCACACGGAAACCAAGTGGGACGATTACCTGGTAAACCGTCCGGTTTTGCGGGGTACGTGTATGCTCCTTCCGGCACTGCTTATCTATTACGCCCTGCCCTACTGTTTTGACCACCACACGACGACCCTATACGTCTTGCTCGAACGGCTGTCACAGGTATACATCGCCTTCAGCAGCATGATGCTGGTCTCTGCGTTTCTGAAGAATATTACCAAAGTAGCGATTCACGAGCTGGAAGAACACCACCTGGTGGGCATCCTTCAGTTTCTGCGCCTGTTGACCTTCTGCCTGGGAGCCATCATCATGGTCTCTTTGTTGCTGGGCAACAATCCGTTGCGGGTCATTGCCGGCCTGGGTGCTGCCGCCACGGTGCTGATGTTGGTATTCAAGGACAGCATCTTGGGACTGGTTGCCGGCATTCAACTCTCGATGAACAACATGCTGAAGGTGGGCGACTGGGTGACGATTCAGAAACTGGGCATTGACGGTACGGTGGAGGAAGTGTCGCTGACGACGATCAAAGTGCGCAACTTTGACAATACCATCTCTACGGTTCCACCCTACACCTTGGTAAGCGATTCGTTTCAGAACTGGAATGCCATGTTTACCAAAGGTTACCGCCGGGTCAAACGGGCTCTCTACATGGACATTCAGTCTGTCCGCTTTGTGACGGAGGAGGAGAAGGAAACGCTCCGACATAAGAAACTGATTTCGAAAACAGATGCGGAACAACCTCGCATCACCAACCTCACCTTGTTCCGACACTTTGTGGTAAACACCTTGCGCGAGGATAAGAAAATCAGTGACGAGCAATGGGTACTTGCCCGACAATTGGCACCTACGCCTACAGGGCTTCCCCTTGAGATTTGGTTTTACTCTGCTGAAACTTCGTTTGTCCGCTATGAGGACTTTGCCTCTGACTATATGGAACTCTTTATCGCTTCGCTCTCCGAATTTGGACTGCGCCACTACCAAGCCCCCTCGAGTGCAGACTTCCGCTTCCTCGCAACGGGGAAAGGCGAACACCCTGCACGATTCATCTAATCGCGACGAGTCTCGGCACATCAAAGTGCGGAACAAGCTGACGAACCCGAAAGGGATGACAGCATGAAGGAGGAGCTGTGAGGACGACCTTACTCAGTATCCGTTTTTTAAGACGATTCAAGCCCTGTAAGGACAACACCCCTATTCGTAATGAAGAGGGTTAGGTGTTGTCCTTACAGGGCTTAAACGGTTGTATGGGAAGGAGTCGTGTATGCGATTCTGCCCGCGGTGGCTTGCTTCTCATTCGTCTGCCGCGTGTTCCGCTACGGCAGCCATCGGTACAGGAGTCACTTCGCCGTCGACCACTGTAAAGAGGCGGTAATCGCGACGGGTAGAAGCAAGCACTTGGTCTAAATGTTCCCGCCGTGTATCGGTAATGAAGATCTGACCAAAATCATTGCCCGACACATATTCGATGATACGTTCTACTCGGTGGGCATCGAGTTTGTCGAAGATATCATCCAGCAAAAGGAGGGGGACACGCTCTTCGCCCCGATTCTTCAAGAAGAGGTATTGCGCCAGCTTCATGGCTATGAAGTAGGTCTTCTGCTGTCCTTGAGAGGCTTCACGTTTCACCGCAAAACCGTTTAAGGTCAGTTCGAGTTCGTCCTTATGCATGCCATGCAGGGAATAGCCCACTATTCGCTCCTTGGCTCGCCAATCGCGTAACTGCGGACGCAAATCGCCCCGATCACCGTGACTGACATACTTCAGCCCGACTTGCTCGGCTACCTGCCCCGAAAGGGAACGGTAAAGCTCCAGGAAGATGGGCTCAAAAGCTTCGACAAAGGCTTTGCGCTCACGGTAGATCGCCCCACCGGTATAAGCCATCATGTCTTCGATGACATCGAGCACAGCCGCATCGGGCTCTTCTTCCTGCTTCAAGAGGGCATTGCGTTGCTTCAAAGCTTGCTCATAACGTATCAAGGCGTCAAGATAGGGAGCGGAATACTGCATGATGACGGTGTCCATGAACCGACGACGCTCTTCGCTTCCCCCTGTAATCAAGGCACTGTCGGCCGGAGCTATCATGACCAACGGAATGCGCCCCACGTGTTCGGATATGCGCTTGACGTCCTTTCCGTCTACCTTCAAACGCTTACGGCAACCTCGCTTTAACGAGCAACAGACGGGTTGCACGGTACCCACTTCGGTTTCATACACTCCTTCCAAAATAAAATAATCGGATTCGTGATAAAGATTGAGCACGTCCTGAGCAGAAGAGAAACCCCGACAAAAGGACAAGTAATAAATGGCATCAAGCACATTCGACTTTCCCATGCCATTTCGGCCGACAAAACAATTGACATTGGGAGAGAAGTCTAAACTAGCTTGGAGCAAGTTACGGTAATTGGTAACAGTGAGGCGATTCAGTTTCATAGATTGACGTACAACAAAAAGGGCTTGAAAAGAATGAGCCGACAAAAATACACTTTTCCCAACCAGTGCCCTTGACCCAAGTCTACAAATATCCCACACGGACAAAAAAACAAAACCTTTACTTCCTCACTTAGAGGAAAAATAGTACTTTTGCGCTGTTTTTTCTGAACACTTCATTAGCTCTTCATCAGAAGTCTCAGAAGTAAGAGTACCTTACTTATAAGAACAGAAAAAGCCACGAACCTTACTTTCCAAGCCTGCAACCCCTCTCGTTACCGCCTTAAAGTAGAGTGTTCACCCCCTACCTTTGAAAATAAAAAGCATAACATAATATGAGCAATCAAAACAACAACCCCACTTTGGACGTTAACGAATCACTGATTAAGTCTGAAGCGTTCGTGATTAAGTACAAGAAACAAATCATTGCGGCCCTCGTGGCTGTCATCGTCGTTGTAGGTGGTACTTTTGCCTACATCTATGGTTACGCAAAGCCTCGTGAAGACAAGGCTCAGGAACTTCTCGGCATCGTAATGCAGAAATATGTCATGGCTCAGGACTACGAGAAGGCTCTTAAAGGCGAAGGCAAAACGCTCGGTCTGGAAGCTATCGCGAGCAAATATAGTTCAACCGACGCTGGTAACATTGCTAAATATGAAGCTGGTATCATGAAGATGCAGCTCGGCAAGACGAAGGAAGCTATCAAATACTTGGAAGACTTCGACGCTCAAAACGACGAAACCATCACCCCCCAAGCGCTCTTCGCGCTGGCTAACTGCTACGCTACAGACAAGCAATTGGATAAGGCTGTAGATACGTTCAAGAAGGCTGCCGCTGCAACGGACGTTCCCGCACTCTGCGCAGAATACCTTCTCCAGGCTGGTATAGTTCTCGAAAGCCAGAAGAAGAACGACGAGGCACTCCAGATCTATCAGGACATCAAGAAGAACTACCCCACGGCTCCTATCTGTGCTCAGCAACAGCAAAACGGTGCTGTACTTGATGCCATCATCGACAAGTACATCGAACGTCTTAGCAAGTAAGATATACCCTACGGGGTGAAACACTCCGTACCATACACAACATAACAAAGTGTGCAGAAGATTAAGCTACACGTTAGCCCACCTCTTCTGCACATTTATATTTTTCCTCCTCTATCCTTTATTTCAACCCTTCCCCTCTCATCCTACTACTATGTCATCCTCAACTTACTCTTATACAGAAGACCAGACACTCCCTATTCCTGACGCAAGCGAAATGCGCTTTGGTGTCATTGTTACCGAATGGAACAATCACATCACGGACAAACTCCTGCAAGGCACTATCGAAGAACTGGAGAAAAACGGTGTGGAAGAAAACAACATCACCGTAAAGCGCGTACCGGGTAGCTTTGAACTGGTTTATGCCGCTTCCCAGCTCGCCAAATTCGGCCATGTCAACGGTATTATCATCCTCGGATGTGTCATTCGAGGCGATACTCCCCACTTTGACTACATTTGTCAAGGCGTTACGCAAGGAATTACGGAATTAAATGTACGTGGTGATATTCCTGTGATATTTGGACTCTTAACCGTTAATAATCAGGAGCAAGCAGAAGAGCGAGCAGGTGGTAAGTTAGGCAACAAAGGAAAAGAATTTGCACTTACTGCAATAAAAATGGTCGATTACGCTTGGAAGTTACAAAAGTAATTCCTACCTTTGCACTCGCAAACAAGAAACAAACACATCGGGCAAATACCAGAGTGGACAAATGGGGCAGACTGTAAATCTGCTGGCTTTCGCCTTCGGTGGTTCGAATCCATCTTTGCCCACAAGCGGCGCAACACTGTGAAGTGTTGCGCCGCTTGATTTTTATACCTGCTACTGACGAATGGCCAAACATCGGATCAGTAGAAATTCAGTAGGGATAAGCATATAGATTAGCAATACGGAATAGGAAGAACTTCGGTTCACCCGATAAATCAAAAGGAAACCCTCCGGAACTTCCTCTACGCGCTAACTCTCAAAGAAGAAAAAACGAAGATACGATACAGTTGAATCTACTCTTGTACATTCGAACCACTGATGTACATTGAAAACTGCTGATGTACATTGAAACCAGCTTACGTATGTATGAACCCCGAAGGGGTGACAGCGACTTAGCCCAGGGTGGAGCGAAGCGAAACCCTGGGTAACCAAACAACCATTCAAATACATTCGAACCCCGGAGGGGTGGAAGCAAAATACCACAGAAGGGAAATAAAGGTATGCCATTCGGTGCTTATTCTTTACAGCTGCCACCCCTCCGGGGTTCGATACATTTTAAAGACCATCATCACTTACCTAGGGTTCCGCTTCGATACACCCTAGGCTAAGACCCTTTCACCCCTTCGGGGTTCTCCTCTACGCGCCCACTCTCAATGAAGGGAAGATACATTTTAAAGACCTTCATCACTTACCTAGAGTTCCGCTTCGATACACCCTAGGCTAAGACCCTTTCACCCCTTCGAGGTTCTCCTCTATACGCTGAATCTCAATAAAAGGGGAAATAGGATTGATACAGCTGAACCTACTCTTGTACATTGGAACCTGCTCCTCTTGATTTATCGGGTGAGCCTTTATTAGAGCCTCCTCTTACTTTATCAGGGGAATCCGTTGACATGCTCTCCCTTGTTTATCAAACAAACCATCAACTCCCCTCATGGAAAACTTTGCCTTCTATCTCGAAAAGTGTACTTTTGCTACTTGTGAAACCTCAAGAATCAGCCTTTAGGGTATAAAAACAGGATAACAAATGCCACAAGATAAGTGTAAAAAAGAAGGACGTCTGAGCGAATATCGCGAAGACATCGCTAAAGCCATCGAAGTAATGAACCGCGGAGGAATTATCCTCTACCCCACCGATACGATTTGGGGAATCGGTTGTGATGCAACCAACGAAGAGGCCGTAAAACGGGTATATGAAATCAAACGACGGGATGATGCCAAGGCTTTAATCACGCTGGTGGACTCGGAAGCTAAATTACAAGCCTATGTTCGCGACATTCCGGAAGTTGCCTGGGACTTACTTGAAGTGAGCAACGAACCGCTGACCATCATTTATGACCAGGTGAGAAACCTGGCTCCAAACTTATTGGCCGAAGACGGAACGGCGGGCATCCGCATTACACACGAAGAGTTCAGCCAACACCTGTGCATGCGCATGAAACGCGCCATTGTATCGACTTCTGCCAATGTGAGCGGTGAACCTTCTCCGAAATGTTTTGCTGACATTTCAGAGGAAATACTCCGCGCTGTTGATTACGTTTGTACTTCTCGAAGAGAGGAAACCAAGAACCCTCCCGCTTCTCACATCATCAAGTTAGGAAGTGGAGGCGAAGTAAAGGTAATCCGTTAACCCTTCGGAAGTTCTCCAAATACAACTTTCGCCCCCTCTTCTTCCCCAACGTAATCATTAAACCTCTGAACTTTCCTTATTTATGATTGTTACCCAACAAGGCGACCGCAGAAACATCGTTGTCCGTAAGATAGCGGTGTGGGCCGGCAAACATCTCAGTCCGAAACAGTTCCTCTTGATTTTGGCCTTTTGTGTCGGCGTGGGTGCCGCATTGGCTGCGCAGATATTAAAGTTGCTCATTCATGAAATAGAATACCTCCTTACCTCCCGATTAGACATTACAAGCGCCAACTGGCTGTTCTTGGTCTATCCGATGGTGGGTATTTTTCTGACTGCACTCTTTATTAAATACATCGTACGCGATGACATTGGGCACGGCGTGACAAAGATACTTTATGCCCTGTCCCGAAAACAGGGAAATATCCGTCCACACAACCGTTGGTCGAGCGTCATAGCCTCAGCCTTAACGATTGGCTTTGGTGGGTCGGTCGGAGCCGAATCTCCGATTGTACTGACCGGCTCTGCCATCGGTAGCCACTTGGGACAAATCTTCCGCCTTGACCACAAAACCATGATTCTACTCATTGGTTGCGGTGCTTCAGGTGCTATTGCCGGCATCTTCAAGGCTCCTATTGCCGGATTGATGTTTACGCTCGAGGTCTTGATGGTCGATTTGACCATGGCTTCGTTGTTGCCGCTCTTAGTCAGTTGTTTGACTGCAACCTGCTTCACCTATGCCTGGACGGGAACGGAACCGATGTTCAACTTTCAGCTCCACGACCCGTTTATTGTAGAGCGTGTACCGACAGCAGTACTCTTGGGCGTGTTCTGCGGATTTATATCCTTGTACTTTACACGCGTCATGAATCGCTTTGAGCAAGTGTTCGGACGATTGGACAATATGTATGCCAAGTTACTCTTGGGCGGTTCGGTACTGGCAATACTCATCTATTTCTTCCCCCCGCTATACGGAGAAGGTTATGACACCATCAATATCTTGCTCAACAATACAGCGGGTCCCGAGGCTGACAAAGTCTTAAACAACTCCTTCTTCTACGGTCATGCCGAATACCTGTTGCTTTACCTCGGACTAATTATTGTCTTTAAGGTGTTTGCGACTACGGCAACCAACGGCGGTGGAGGTTGTGGCGGTACCTTTGCTCCGAGCCTCTTCCTTGGATGTGTCGGTGGTTTCGTATTTTCCCGCTTATGGAACCATTACGGACCGCTTGACTTCTCGGTACCCGAAACCAACTATGCCTTGTTAGGCATGGCCGGCGTCATGAGTGGTGTATTCCATGCTCCCCTGACCGGTGTATTCCTGATTGCTGAACTGACAGGCGGATACGACCTGTTTATTCCACTGATGATTGTTTCAGTAGCCTCGTATCTCACCATCAATGCTTTCGAGCGTCACAGCATTTACGCCATGCGTTTGGCACGTAAAGGTGAACTCTTGACACATCACAAGGACCAGTCAGTTTTGACCTTGATGTCACTCGATGCAATCATAGACAAAGAGCGTCCGTTACTCCATCCCGAGATGTATCTCGGACAGGTGGTACAGGCAGTGTCGATGAGTAAGTCGCTCCACTTTGCCGTGGTCGACCTGAAGGGAGGACTCTGCGGTGTGATCAACGTGAACAAAATCCGCAAGATTATCTTCCGTAGCGAACTTTACCGCCTCTATCGTGCTGACCAACTGATGCGTCAACCTGAAGTCATCCTACGCACAGACGACAGTATGCAAGTCATTATGGACAAGTTTGCCAGCTGCGATGCCGGAACTCTTCCCGTATTAAGTCCGGAAGACACCTTTGTGGGCTTTGTGTCCCGTTCACGCTTGTACGCTTCCTACCGTCAAGTAATGAAGGACTTCTCGGAAGAATAACCTACCGTTCGCCTCTTCCTTTTCACTTTATCGTTGGGTATTTCTGCTCATACCAGGTAAAAAGAAGGAAGGGGCGTAACGTTTCCTCTCAATCACACTCCCCTATCCCAACAAATTTCTTTTATCAGTAGGTGTTGAAAATTAGTTATTCATAAACTAGCGTTGTTGTGCCGTAGTTTCTGCTTCTGTGTTTAGTCACATAGCCGCTATGCTCCTTCGCACAGAAGCAAAAAATGCGATGCAAGAACGTGATTGTATGTACAAGCAATCAGACTGAATGATATAAGATAATTTTCTACACGTACTTACACCTCATTCTCTCCCTATGCAACTCTACGGACTTTTAGGATACCCTTTAGGACACAGCTTCTCAGCCTCCTATTTTGCAGAAAAATTCTCTCGTGAACAGATTGACGCTCAGTATGTCAACTTCGAATACCCCACTGTCGAAGAAGCCATGACCTATCTTCGTCAACAAACCGAACTGATTGGGTTTAATGTAACCATTCCCCACAAGCAAGCTGTATTGCCCTATCTGAAAGGATGCTCTGCCGAAGCAGAAGCCATTGGAGCGGTCAATGTGGTACGCGTCGTGCCCGATGCGGTGACAGGCACTCCCCTGCTATACGGAGACAACTCCGACTGGATTGGCTTCACCGAATCACTCCGCCCCTTACTGCGTCCCGAAGTCCACCGCAAAGCCTTAGTCCTGGGTACTGGTGGTGCTTCTAAAGCCGTTGTTTATGGTTTGCGTCGTTTGGGTATTGAACCCCACTATGTCAGTCGTCGTCCCCAAGCAGGCATGTTGACTTACGAAGCACTCACCCCATCAATACTTAAAGACTATCTACTCATTGTCAACTGTACCCCTTCGGGCATGTATCCGCATACCGAAACCTGTCCCAATCTGCCTTACGAAGCACTTACTCCCGACCATCTTCTCTACGATTTGGTATACAACCCACTCGAAACACTCTTTATGAAGAAAGGAAAGGCCGCAGGAGCCACCGTCAAAAATGGGTTGGAAATGTTGCACCTACAAGCCGAAGCAGCTTGGAATATGTGGAATGCAAAGGAAGCGAAGTAAAAAAGTTGCATTTTTCCTTCCTCCGTAAGAACACCTCTAAACACACTGAATATCAGCAACTATCAAGAACCATCATCCATTACATGAGCACTACAGGATAAAGTTTTTGAGAAAAAAGTTGCTCAAACATTTGGTCAGAGTAACCAAAAGCTATACCTTTGCACTCGCAAACAGGAAATAAGTCAAACACTTCTCCTGAGAACGCGGAGTGGAGCAGTTGGTAGCTCGCCAGGCTCATAACCTGGAGGTCATCCGTTCGAGTCGGGTCTCCGCAACACTTCAAACGAAGAATCTTAGCAATAAGGTTCTTCGCTTTTTTTTATTTTCCTACCCTAACCTTTCCTCTTCCCCCTTCTTCTTCCCGTTAGAAACCTCCCCACACCCAGGTTCATCGGATACAGTTTTAGCTAATTGAGACCATGCGCTACCACGACATAACCCTGTTCCGTCGTGCTTAAGGGATTAGTTTATTTTATACCCACTGTAAACCAAAGTATGCTGAAAACGTGTACTTTTGCACCTTGTAATACTTAATCCCAAAGAAAAGACTCATTTATGCCAACATCGATAGACATTCGTCAATTAAACGCCCGCATTGAGGCTGAAACAGGTTTTATTACTGACCTCGTTGAAGGTATGAATCGCACCATTGTCGGTCAAAAGCATTTGGTCAACTCCCTGTTGATTGGTTTGCTTTCTGACGGTCATATCCTCTTAGAGGGTGTACCGGGCTTGGCCAAGACACTTGCCATCAAAACCTTAGCATCATTGATTGAAGCCCAATTCGGACGCTTACAGTTCACTCCCGACTTACTTCCTGCCGACGTCATCGGTACACAGATTTATAGTCAAAAGGAAGAAGCCTTCCGCGTCAAGAAGGGTCCCATCTTCGCCAACTTCGTACTGGCAGACGAAATCAACCGTGCTCCGGCCAAGGTACAGAGTGCTTTGCTCGAAGCCATGCAGGAACACCAGGTAACAATCGGTGACGACACCTTCAAGTTGCCCGAACCCTTCCTTGTACTGGCTACACAAAACCCCATCGAACAGGAAGGTACTTACGAACTCCCAGAAGCACAAGTCGACCGTTTTATGCTCAAGGTTATCATTGACTACCCGACGTTGGAGGAAGAAAAGCGCATTGTGCGTGCACACATCAACGACAGCTTCCCCAAGCCGATGCCTGTCATTGATACCCAGCGAATCGTTCAGGCACGCCAGCTCGTCAAGGAGGTCTACATTGACGAACGCATCGAACAATACATTGCAGACATCGTCTTTGCCACTCGTTACCCCGAGCAATACAAGCTGCAGGACATGAAGGACTACATTTCCTTCGGTGGTTCTCCGCGTGCCAGCATCAACTTGGCTTTGGCATCTCGTGCTTGTGCCTTCATCAAGCGTCGCGGCTACGTGATTCCCGAAGATGTGCGTGAAGTGGCTCCCGACGTATTGCGTCACCGTATTGGACTCTCTTACGAAGCCGAGGCGGCAGACATCAAGGCCGACGACATTGTACGCGAAATCCTTAACCGCGTAGAAGTACCCTAACGGATATCGGATGAATGAACTTCAGAAGCGCTTTTTCAAGCCCGGTATCTTTTGCCGGTGTAGGGTATGACTTGTTTTTAGCCGAAGCATGACTCAACGAAACGTAGTTTCCTTTCCGTCCAGCCTTCAGCCTCTACCTCTTTTCCCCAGAGGTTTGTCAACCGACACCCTCACCCCATCACGGGCACTGGAAACACTCAAGGGGAGCTTCAAGCCTCCCCACCTTCTTTGTTTCTTCAGCCAACATTCCTCGCGAATCGTCTTTCTTCTGCTGAAGAAGCCTGTTTCCGTCCCTATGATGCGTTCCACAGCGCTTCACTTCATCCTTCTTTTTTCCTTTCCATTTTCTCAAGTACATTTTACCAAGCCCATCCGCCTTACCCTCCCGTTTCGAGGGCAGGACGGATGAGTTTGGCATACATTCTTATTAGGGCATTTCGAAACAGGCCCGTCTTTAGAGTCAACAGATGAGATATCTTTAACGGTGTAAGCTTGGAGAAGGTATCGCGTAAAAACAGATGAGAACCCACACAAGCTGTAGCAGTTCTCCTTTACTTGTTACGCTTACACTTTCCGCCTCATCGCCCCATCTGCTTTTCAATCTTCGACTCTTCAACGGATAGCCATCAAGGAATCGTCCTCCAAAACTCTCCGTGCAGTGGAAACCTCTGAACTTCTGAAACGTGTTCGCAGGCTTGAAATCAAGACTCGCGCACTCACCAACAATATCTTTGCCGGCGAATACCATTCGGCCTTCAAGGGACGCGGTATGTCGTTTGCGGAAGTGCGTGAATACCAGCCAGGCGACGATGTACGCGACATCGACTGGAATGTCACCGCCCGCATGAACAAACCTTACATTAAGGTCTTCGAAGAAGAACGCGAGCTGACACTGATGCTCGTAGTAGACCTTTCTGCCAGCCAACGTTTTGGTACGGTAGACCGCACTCAACGCGAACTGGCTGCTGAAATCTGTGCCACACTGGCCTTTTCGGCCCTGCAGAATAATGACAAGATAGGTGTCATCTTCTTTACCGACCAGGTGGAGAAATTTATTCCGCCACAGAAGGGACGAAAGCACGTGCTCTACATCATTCGCGAACTGCTCAACTTCGAACCGAAGGGCAAACGCACCGATGTGACGGTGGCCATGGAATACTTGATGAAAGTCATTACCAAACGCTCCATCACCTTTGTCATCAGCGACTTTCTCGACACCCGTGACTTCTCTCGTCCGTTACTGGTGGCCGCTCGCAAACACGATCTCGTAGGCCTCCGTCTGTACGACAGCCGCATGGCCTCGCTCCCCGATGTCGGCTTGCTGAAGATTGTCGATGCAGAAACAGGACACGAACAATTCATCGACACGTCCAGCCGTGCCGTACGCCAACAGCAACAAGCCTGGTGGCGCACAGAGGAACAACGTCTCGACACACTGTTCCGCAAGAATGGTGTTGACTATGCTTCCATCGCAACGCATGCTGACTATGTGAAGCCGCTGATGAATCTCTTTGCCAGAAGATAAGGACTGAAGGAGTGCACAGCGATAAACAGGAAGAACGACATTGCCTCCATAAAGGTATCTGTATCTTCTCCACGAAGCAATCGTTCTCCTTGCTGCGAGCCTCGCTCTCTTTGCCCTCCTACCTCGAAAAAAATCCATTATGATCAGAAACTTCTCTCACCCCTTCCGCATTCTTTCGCTGCTCCTGTTGCTAACCGCAGGAATTTCCCTCCGAGCACAGGTCCTTGTGGAAACTAAACTCGATACCGCTCATATTCTGATTGGCGAACAAGTACAATTGCGTGTCAAATGCAGTTCTCCGGCGGGTGCTCAGGTAACCTTTCCCTATTATCAATCCCAGGAACAGCTCATGCCCGGTGTGGAAGTCATCCGCAATGGAGCGATTGACACCGTGAAGACCAACAACGGCAAACGTTGGGAGCTTACCCGACGCTATACCATTACTTCCTTTGACTCTGCGCTCTATTCCATCCCGCCCATCGAACTGACTGTCAACGGAAAGAAATATGCTTCACGCGGTAACGTGGGTCTGAAGGTAAGTTCCGTCGCAGTCGATACCGTCCATGTTGACCAATTCAGCGGTCCGCACGACGTGATTGACATGCCCTTTACCTTCTCTTGGCGATTGACAGGTTGGGCTCTGTTGGCCCTGTTACTTGCCTCGGGAGCCATCCTGTTGGCCATCCGACTCTCTGACCCCAAACTCATCACGCGCCGCGTTGTCATCCATCCGCCTACGCCGCCTCATATCACGGCTATCGGACAAATTGAACAAATCAAACAGAGTCCGAAAGAGGATGCCAAGGCTTATTATATGGAACTGACCGAAACGCTGCGTACTTACATTGAGAAGCGTTTCGGATTTAGTGCCCGCGAGATGACGACTTCTGAAATCATCGACGAACTGTGTGCTGCCGAACAGACGGAGTCACTGGCGGAACTGAAGGAAGTACTCTCTCAGGCCGACTTGGTGAAGTTTGCCAAGTTTACACCCTCCCTCTCCGAGCAAGACCGCAGCCTCATCCAAGCCCTCGACTTCGTACAGACCACCAAGGTAGAACCTCAAGAGGCTCCCAAGCCCCGTGTGGAATATGTAACGCTCTCGGGCAACAAGCAGCGCGGCATTCGTACGGCGATGACAGTCGGTGCCCTGCTACTCGCAACAGCAGCACTTGCCACGACTGCGTATGTCATCTACGAAGTTTACCTCTGCTTCGGGTAAAGTCAAGTGATGAGGTGGGCAGGTAAGCCTTCCTGGCCTCATCACTTCCCCTATTAACCCGCACAACCTACAACCTGTACCCTCAATTAAACTCCCCATGACCTTTGACAGTCCCGCCTATTTCCTGTTGCTTCTGCTCCTCATACCCTATATTCTATGGTATTTCTTATTGAAGCGCAGACATGAAGCGACCTTCACCGTAGCTTCGGCAGAAGTCTTTCGCCATACGCCCTCAACGTGGCGCACCCGGCTCATCCATCTTCCCTTCTTCCTCCATTGCCTCGTCTTTGTGCTGATTGTTATCGTGCTGGCCCGTCCGCAAACCAGCCATTCCTGGCGTTCGGGCGAAACCGAAGGTATCGACATCATGATGACCATGGACATTTCGACCAGTATGATGACTCCCGACCTGCGTCCCAACCGCCTCAGCGTAGCCAAGGACGTAGCACTCGAATTCATCAACGAACGCAAGGACGACAACATCGGTCTCACCCTCTTTGGTGGCGAAGCCTTCACCCAATGCCCGCTGACCACCGATCACGGCACCCTGCTCCGCACCTTTAAGGGAGTGAGTTGCCAACTACAGGAGGACGGAGTCATCCAACCCGGTACTGCTATCGGTATGGGACTCGCCAGTGCAGTTGCCCACCTCGAACAAAGTCCGACCAAGAGCAAGGTCGTCATCCTGCTCACCGACGGTGCCAACAATACGGGCGACATCTCTCCCCTGATGGCCGCTGAGTTGGCCAAGAAATGCCACATCCGCGTCTACACCATCCTGTTGGGTTCAGAGGGCAAAGTCAATGTGCCCGTAGCCCAATTGCCCAACGGCGAAGTCTACTCCACACAGATGGATGCCACAGCCGACCCCACGACTCTGCAACAAATTGCACAGGCGACAGGCGGCACCTTCTATCGCGCTACCTCACGCAACGACTTGAAAAAAGTATACCAGGACATTGACAAACTGGAAAAGACAAAGCTCAAGATCAGCCAACACAATCGTCACTACGAAGCTTACCAACCCTTTGCCATCGCCGCTCTACTACTCTTGCTGTTCGAGCTGTTGGCACGCACTACCTTCCTCAGACGCTTGCCCTAAGTCGTGTTCCACAACGTGTGGAAGGTGCTGATAACGACTTCAGTGAAGGTACAAGCTACGTACCTTCTTTGCCCCTCTTAATTTTCTCGTTATGTTTCAATTTCTCCATCCCGAATATCTCTATGCTTTATTAGGCATCCCCGTTTTGGCACTCCTTTATCTAGCAGGTGTGCGCCTCACACGACGCAACCTCAAGCGGTTGGGCGACAAGCGGCTCATTCAGTCCTTGATGCCCGAACGTTCCACCCTGCGCCAACATGTCAAGTTCAGCATTTTGTTGCTCATCGCCGCCTTGATGATCATCCTCATTGCCCGTCCCCAATACGGACTGAAGCAAAAGAGTGAAACCACCCAAGGCATCGAAGCAATTGTCATGATGGACGTGTCCAACTCCATGTTGGCACGCGACGTCTTGCCCACCCGTCTGGACCGTTCGAAGTTATTGGTCACCAATCTCGTCGAACGAATGAAGAACGACAAAATCGGACTCGGTGTTTTTGCCGGCGAAGCCTATCCGCAGCTCCCCATAACCTCTGATTACGCTTCTGCCAAACTGTTTATCGATGCGCTTTCAGCTGGAATGGTGACGCTACAGGGTACCAACATTGGTGCTGCCATCAATTTGGCAAGCCAAAGCTTTACGGACAATAAGAATGTAGGCAAGGCCATCATCCTCATCACCGATGGCGAAAATCATGAGCCGGGGGCTGAGGAAGCCGCACGCGAAGCAGCCAAGCAAGGCATTCAAGTCTTTGTGGTAGGTGTCGGCACCACCCAGGGAGCTGAAATCCCTACGCCCGAAGGAGTCTTGACCGACCGCAACGGACAGCCTGTCCGCACGGCACTTAACGAAAAGATGTGTCGAGAACTGGCTAAGGCTGGCAAGGGTATCTACCTCCACCTCGACCAGACCAACAGTGCGCAGGAAGAGTTGCAAGCCCAACTCTCCCAACTGAAACAGTCGAGCACCACAAGCTCCTACACTGCGCGCGACGAACAATTCCAGGCAGTAGCCTTGATCATCCTGTTGCTATTGATACTGGAAACCTGCATTTATGAAACGAAGAACCCCCTCTTCAAACGATTCAAACTTTTCTCGAAATGACACGTTCCCTTTTACTTTGCCTCTTCATGGCTGGCACGTTGCTCTCTGTTACGGAGGGTCGGGCGCAAACGGAAGAATATAAACTCATCCATCAGGGTAATTCCTACTTTCGTGCCAAGAAGTACGACAAGGCTAACACCTATTACCTGCAAGCGTTGAAGAAGAACCCGCAAAACACGCGGGCTACCTTCAACCTCGCCGATACCTACCTGGCACAAGGCAATGCACACGATGCTGACAGCCTTTACCACCTCGTAACGCAGACTGAGAAGAACCGCACCATCCGTGCCATGGCTTACCACAACCAGGGATACATTGACCAAGTGCAGGCTCTCTCTAACCCCAAGGTGCAGCAACAATTGCTCCGCCGCGCGATTGAGCATTACAAGGATGCACTTCGCCTGACTCCTGCCGACAACGACACCCGCTACAACCTGGCACTCTGTCAAAAACAGCTCAAGGAGAGCCAACAGCAACAACAGCAGCAACCGGAGAAAGGAAAAGACAACCAGCCGCAGCCCCAGCAGTCGCAACAAAAGCAACCGCAACCCCAGCAACCCGCTGACCCGCAAACGGAACAGTTCCTCAACCTGGCCCGACAAGCGGAGCGACGCACACTGGAGAAACTCAAAGGCCAACAACCCCGTCAACGCAGTTTAGACAAGAACTGGTAACTCCCTATGAAACAACTAACCCTTATCCTCCTCCTTCTTTTCAGCTCATTCGATGCACTCTTGGCGCAAAGTTTCACGGCAAAGATTGAGCCTGTCAATGGCTACTACCGCCTGACCTTCACCGTCACGACGCAGGATGCCGAAGGTTTTACGCCGCCCGCACTCAACGACTTCGAGAAACTGAGTGGTCCGAGCGTTTCTACCTTCAGCAATTTCCAGATGATCAACGGTAAGACATCACACAGCGAAACCACAACCTATACTTACATACTTTCTGCCAAAAAAGCAGGACGCATCGTGATTGGTTCTGCCAGCATTCGGGCAAAAGGTAAAGTGCTCCGTTCGCGTCCCATCGCACTCCAGGCACAAGCAGGCCCTTCGGGCGGCAACAGTGCTTCATCTTCCTCGAACGCATCGCGTCAATCGGCTGACGAACAATTGCAACGTGCCGGAAGCGCAGTCACCCAACGCGACCTCTTCATTGACCTCACGCCAAGCCGCACCCGCATCCGCGAACAGGAAGCTGTCTTGCTGACCTATCGCATTCACTCTCGCCTGGGCGTCGGACTCTCCAATACCCAACTGACCACCAAGCCCGATTTCAAGGATTTGCTTTCGCAAGAAATCCCCTTACCGGGCAACCAGATTCAGACCACCCTCGAAACACGGGCAGGAGGCACCTATCGCACAGGTACCATTTTGCAATACGTGGTCTTCCCTCAAAAGAGTGGCAAGATTACCATCCCCAGCATCGTCTTCGACTGTACGGTTATTCAGCAAGACCCGACGATGGACCTCGCCGACCTCTTCTTTAATGGCGGAGGAAACATCGGTGTACAGGTGCGTCGCAAGGTGCCCGAAATGACTTTAGACGTCGAAGCCCTTCCCACGCCGAAGCCGGCTAACTTCTCGGGAGCTGTCGGAAACTTCAAGATTCAGGCAAAGGTGATGAATCCTCAAGTGAAGTCTAACGACGTGTCTACACTCCGTGTAACCTTGAACGGACTGGGTAACATGAAGCTCATCACACCGCCTCAAGTAAAGTTCCCGAACGATTTCGAAACGTACGACGCCAAGACAAACGAAAATACCCAGCTGACTGCCAACGGACTCTCCGGTCAATTGACTTTCGACTACACATTTGTGCCACGTAACAAGGGCGACTACACGTTAGAGCCTATCGAATTTGTCTACTTCGACACTGAAAGCGGCACTTACCAAACCATCCGCACCGCCCCCATCTCCTTAAAGGTGGCGCAAGGTGAGCGTTCGAATGCTGATGTAGAGAAGCAATTGGCGTTGCTCCACAGCGACATTCGCGACATTCAGCCTGCCAATGCCATCACCAGCACCCCCCGCTTCCTGCAATGGGGCACTGCGGGATTCCGCATCATTCAGCTTGTCCTGGTGCTCCTGCTTGCCACGGCCTTCTACCTGCTCCGTCACTATCGCCAGGCACAAGGCGACGTTTTGACCCGCCGCCGCACGGGTGCCGGCAAACAAGCTGCCAAACGCCTTCGTGAAGCAGAGGCATTACTCCAATCGCCCCGTCCGGCAGACTTCTACAACGCCGTGTCGAAAGCCTTTACGGGCTATCTGAGTGACACGTTCAACCTCGGACAGGCTGACTTCAGCCGTGAACGCATCGAGTCCTTACTCCGCGAACACCACACCGAGGCTGCAACCATCGAGGCATTGCTCGCCCTCATGGACGAATGCGAATTTGCCCAATATGCTCCGGGAGCTGACACGAAGCGACAGGAGATTTACAACCAGGCACTCCAGGTGATGGAACGTCTGGGTGACGTGAAACTTTAAAAGCGGAAGGGGAGGCGGCCAGCTCTTCCTGGAAGAGAAAACTTCCCCCTGCGACAAACTGGTTGCAAACGGCGTCACAGCCTTTGCCACTGGCCACAGTCCCACTTGCCTTCCTGCAAACAGAGGCTCGCGCTTCCCCTTTCACTCTTCCCTTTTAACTCATAGATTATGACCATGCAACGAATATTCTTCTTCATTTCGGCCTTGCTGTTGGCTTGCCAGCTGCAGGCAGCTACTCCCAGCCTGGAAGATGCTGACAGTGCCTACCGTCAGGAGAACTACGCGCTGGCAGCTCAACGCTACCATGCCGTACTCCAACAGGAGGAAACTCGCGACACGGCCTCCTTCAACACGACCCAGGCAGCCTGTCATTACAACCTGGGCAACTGTTATTACCGCATGAAGGACTTGGCACACGCCGTACTCCACTACCGCCGTGCACTGCGTTTGCAGCCCGATCACAAAGAGGCGGCTTTCAACCTGGAACTGACTCAGACGAAACTGGCAGACCAGTTTGACGAACCTTCAGAGATGTTCTTCATCAGTTGGACGAAAGAACTCGTACAGAACGAAAGCAGTACGACCTGGGGGTGGTGGGGCATTGGCTTATTTGTCCTCGCTTTTCTGTTGGGCATGGCCTACTGGCTGGGACAGCGAGTGTGGTTACGCAAGGTGAGCTTCTTCGGGGCTCTGGCTACCCTGCTCTTCTCCTTCTGCTGCGAACTCTTTGCCTTTCTACAGCAACAACGCTTCGAAAACGAACGCCATGCGGTCGTGATGAAAACGGCTGATACCTTCAGCACTCCCTCGACCTCGGGCAAGAAGGTGCAAACCCTGCACGAAGGTACCACGCTACGCCTCATCGATACGTACAAGAACGGATGGGTACAGGCCGAACTACCCAGTGGAACAGTGATCTGGATGAAAGCCACAGCGCTCGAAAAGGTGTAACCCCCGTAAAGGGCATTTTCAAAGGCCAGTTTGAGCATTACGAAGTTTACAGGTAGCTTTCTGCCCTGCGAACAGCCTCTGCAAACACGCTCGTTTGGCACGCTTCATCCCCTCGCTACAGACAACGGCCTCCATTCTTTCTCCCTCAACTCCCCTCCCCCTCAGCCTATGTTACTCCAACTTGACCAACAGCTCACCCTTTGGCTCAACGGCAGTCAGTCGCTCTACTTAGACCAGTTGGCATGGACAGCCACCCAAACAGCAACCTGGATACCGCTGTCGATACTCCTGTTCTACCTCATCATCCGCAACAACGACTTGCCCGGCATCGGCGGTACACTCTTGGCTCTCGGGCTGTGTATCCTGCTGACCGACCAAATGGCTTCGACGGTGTTCAAGCCCTGGGTCGGACGCTTCCGTCCGACCAACGATCCGGGCCTGATGTATGCCGTCGACGTCGTCAACGGCTACCGCGGCGGAAAGTTTGGCTTCTTCTCGAGCCATGCGGCCAACACAATGGCAATTGCCACCTTTCTCTCCCTACTCGTACGCCAAAAGTCGCTCTCCCTTTGGCTCTACTCCTGGGCTTTGCTCAACTGCTGGACGCGCGTTTACCTCGGTGTACACTACATCGGCGATCTGCTCACTGGCACCCTTTGGGGCCTCTTCGTGGGTTGGGTAGTCTTCAAGCTTTGGCTACGCTACTGCCCGGGTGTCAGCCTACGCCGCGAGCGCAATGCCCTCCGCATGCAGTTTACCGCCGGTGGTTACAGCCTCGGGAGTGTCCACCTGCTGATAGCCGGCATCGCACTCAGCTACCTCTTTATCGCCCTGCGCAGTTTATTCGTATAGCGGTGGCTCCTTGACAGTCCCGTCGCTCCGACACACGGTGCCTGCTCATTGTTTCGACTCGTCCTTCCCGGACTTTTCTATTTCACACACCACGGGAACGCGCTGAACCTCCTTCGTTCAGCGCGTTCCCGTTTGTTTTATCCCCCTTCTTTGAGCAACGGGGTTAGCTCACTCCAAGTCAGTCGCCTGCTCTGTCGGTGCAACCGATTTACGTCCCGACATTCTTCCTCACCCGGCTCCCGTCCCAATAAAACGTCCGATTCGTTTTCCCCTTCTCCTTCCAAACATTAACTTTGCAATCCATTCGAAAGAACGAACTCCCTCTAGTCGACCGACTTCACGGAGTCGTTCTACCAAGTGCGGCTCTGCGCCCGTCTCCCGATTGCCCCGTTAACGGCTCATCCAGGCCCCACGGAACCGCGCTTGCTCACCCCTTATACTCTCATCACAATGTTCAAAAGAAAAGTCAGAAACTGGCACGTCCCCAAAGGACAGGAACCTACTGAATTTGACAAGCGCATCCTGAGCTTTCAGAATCGGGGGGAACTCGTCCCGACAAGGGAACTGATCAAGACGCCAGAACAGATAGAAGGCATCCGGCGATCAGGCGAAATCAATACGGGCGTATTAGACCTTATCGAACGCGAGATACACGCGGGCATGAGTACGGAGGATATAGACAAACTTGTCTATGACTACACGACTGCTCACGGAGCCATTCCCGCACCGCTCAACTACGAAGGATTCCCCAAGAGTGTTTGCACGAGCATCAACGAAGTGGTCTGTCACGGCATTCCCTCTGAATTTGAGATTTTAGAGGAAGGCGATATCATCAATGTCGATGTCAGTACCATTCTCAATGGGTATTACAGCGATGCTTCGCGTATGTTTATCATCGGCAAGACCTCTCCCGAGAAGGAAAAGCTGGTGCGCGTCACAAAGGAGTGTCTGCAAATCGGGGCAGAAGTAGCCAAACCTTGGGGTTTTGTGGGCGACATCGGCAAAGCAATTGAGAAACATGCCCGCAAAAACGGATTTAGCGTCGTGAGAGACCTCTGCGGCCACGGAGTCGGACTGGAATTTCACGAAGAGCCCGAAGTCAATCACTACCACACACGCCAACACGGCATGTTACTCGTTCCCGGCATGGTCTTTACGATTGAACCCATGATCAACATGGGTACCCACGAAGTCTTTATTGACGAAGAAGACGGTTGGACGGTCGTAACAGAAGACGAATTACCCTCTGCACAGTGGGAACATACCTTCGTCATGACCGAAAACGGTCTGGAAATTCTGACACACTAACACTTTTTTCCGACACGATTACAATGACTACCATACTTGCCATCGAATCAAGTTGCGACGATACCTCTGCAGCCGTCATGCGCGACGGTTATTTGCTTAGTAATGTCACGGCCGGGCAGGCTGTACACGAAGCTTACGGAGGAGTCGTTCCCGAACTGGCCTCACGCGCCCATCAACAAAACATTGTGCCCGTCGTAGACCAGGCACTCAAGCAAGCGGGTGTGACCAAGGAGGAACTTTCGGCCGTAGCGGTCACGCTCGGTCCGGGTCTGATGGGCTCATTGCTGGTCGGTGTTTCCTTCGCCAAGGGATTGGCCACCTCGTTGGGCATCCCACTCATCGAAGCCAACCACCTGCAAGGCCACATCCTCGCCCATTTCATCCAAACTCACGACGATCAACACGCCGTCCCCCCCTACCCCTTCCTCTGCCTGCTGGTTAGTGGAGGCAATTCACAGATTGTTAAGGTCAATGCCTACAATCAGTTAGAGATTCTCGGACAAACGATTGACGACGCTGCGGGCGAAGCTATGGACAAATGTTCAAAGGTCATGGGTTTTGGCTACCCCGGTGGCCCCATCATCGACCGTTTGGCACGCCAGGGCAATCCCGAAGCCTATACCTTCAGTAAACCGCAGATTGCGGGGCTGGATTACAGCTTCTCCGGACTCAAGACTTCGTTTCTTTATTTCTTGAGAGACCAGCTGAAGGAGGATCCCGACTTTGTCGAACACCACAAGGAGGACCTCGCCGCTTCGCTCGAAAAGACCATCGTCGACATTCTCATGAAAAAGCTCGACAAGGCGGTTAAGGAAACGGGCATCAAGCACGTTGCACTCTCGGGCGGCGTTTCGGCCAACACGGGACTGCGCAATGCTTTCCAGGAAAGGGCTGAAAAGAAGGGATGGCATACGTACATTCCGCGCTTCTCCTATACGACGGACAACGCGGCTATGATTGCCATCACGGGTTACTTCAAATATTTAGACAACGATTTCTGTCCCATTGACAAACCGGCCTACTCGCGCACTACGCTGTAGTGTACGGCGAGCGCACATCGCTGAAATGTCTATAAGGGTTGGAATGGGCGTGATCAGTAGATAAAGCGTTTACGGACGAGTGAAGAGAGGACGCGACGGCATCCCACCTTTTTGCAAACATACTCCCCCATTCACTCCGTAACAGACGAGCTTTTTCTCTTGTCAAGTTCCCCTCCTCCCTTTTCAAGGGACCAAGTTGCAAGATGCTGTCTGAAACTTGGACACTTCGACCCTCTCATCGATAGAAACCTCACATAAAAGACTCTCATAAACCCCAACATCATGGATTTAGATCTCAAACTCGTTAGTAAAGAAATCAACGAAATCCTGTGGCGCGAAGGCAAAACCCTCTCGACAGCAGAAAGCTGCACCGCAGGACGCATTGCCAGTGTCATAACGGCTGTACCCGGTAGCTCTAACTACTACAAAGGTGGCCTCGTATGCTATGCAGACGAGGTAAAGGAAAACCTCCTCGGCGTAGATGCCCAGGTCATCGAAGAGCAAACTCCCGTTTGCGAAGAAGTAGTTCGTCAGATGGTAGCAGGCGCAAACAAACTTTTCAACACGGACTATGCCGTAGCCATCAGCGGTTATGCAGGCCCCGGTGGTCCGGACGGCGGCAAGGCAGGTGTCATTGTCGGCACCATTTGGATTGCCGTAGGCGATGCCAACCGAACCGTAACACTCATGATTGAAGAGGACAATGGTCGCGACAAGAACCTCGCTTCTGCCACTTCAGCTGCTATGCACATGTTGCTCGACTTCCTCAAGGAAGAGGAAGGTGAAGTAGAAACGAAAGAGGCATAAACTCCCGTCTCACGACATTCTACCTTGCGTCCCCACTTTGTCTGCCCACTTCGCAGACAAAGTGGGGATTTTGTTTTTGTCCCCTTCCGCTCCGTTCTATAGTCTGTAAAACTCAGATTTCAGACTGCCTGCGTGAATTTCCTCCTTCCTTTTTCCAACAAACGAAGGCTTCATCGTGCGTGCATCCCTCTTTTTCACAAAAAGCAGGGTCTAACCGCCCTGGTGAAATCCTCTTTTTCGCAAAAAGCAAGGTCGAACCACCTTGGTGAAATCCTCTTTTTCACGAAAAGCAAGGTCTAACCACCCTGGTGAAACCCTCTTTTTCACGAAAAGCAAGGTCTAACCACCCTGGTGAAACCCTCTTTTTCGCAAAAAGCAAGGTCACACCACCCTGGTGAAACCCTCTTTTTCGCGAAAACCAAGATCACACCACCCTGATGAAACAATCTTTTTCGCGAAAAGCAGAGTCGAACCACCCTGGTGAAACAATCTTTTTCGCGAAAAGCAAGGTCGAACCACCCTGATGAAACAATCTTTTTCACGAAAAGCAAGGTCGAACAAGGCTGATGTTCGTTCATTTTCTCCCAAAAGATAGTTTCACCAGGGTGATTTCGCCTCGCTTGTGGTGTAAAAGATTGATGCCTCTCCCTGTTCTACCATTAAATATCCAAAAAGGAAGAGAGCACCAGGACAGAATGCAAGACAATAGGGATATCAGATGCTATACGCCACCTAACAGAACCTGATGAGTTAAAAGCTAATCCATCATGCCGTAACATACAGCAAGAACTCTTAAATCCACAACATATTAGACTGAAATAAGAAGAAACATCATTTAAGGATCAGACTGGTCTGACAATTTGCAACACAGGAATCTTTTACTAACTTTGCCCTCGCAAATTAGAAAGGCTCAGCTTTTCTAACGGTGAGATTACACTACCTTGGCAATTCCGCATACACCCGATTTGTGTTGTTGAAAGTAGTGGGACGGCTCTTCTCTCCTTAACTTACATATTCTACGTCCCGTCTGTAGTACATTTAACCAATTAAAACCAGCCCTCTTTGATGGGGTTGGGTTATGATTTGTACAAAATGGACTCCAGACATTTCGTATCGACTATTAGCAATTATCATAGGTTGTTTCAGCCCCAAAGGGTTGAGACAACCTTTTTGTGTTTCCCCCCTTAAAGCACGAAGATTCACTTCTTTCTAAAAAAAAACGCATTCCCCTCAACTCTATGTTTTGTACGACACCAACGGATCAACGTCCATAACACAAGTCTAAGGGCAGACCCAAGACGAGCCTCGCAGATTTATATAGCATACACCCCTGGTCTGCTCCCCTAGGCCCTTGTGTACGTTCGTTCAAAACACCATTAGCCTTGATGTTCCGATGCAGTTATACTGCAAACGGACATCAAGGTCTTTTTTATTTATCCCATTTCAGGCAGCGCAACAATCACACAGAACCCGCACCTTCATCTAACACTACGGGCTTGCACTTTAAATCTCGTTCGTGCACCCCATTAGCTACTTCTGTACTCAATCACCTAACCCGCTAAAGGGAATTTATTTTCAAAAATAAATTGACACTGTCCCACGATTTGAGTTAATCCCCCTTTACCTTTGCACCGAATTCAGAAAAACATAGGGGCTGACACATCAGCTCGTAGCTTCAAGCTACATCTTAAGCAACTATAAACCCATTATTATTCACACAGTATGAAAAAGCACACCCTGCATCCCAACCCAAAGGAACACCCTGCCATGATGGTCAAGGCAACTCAAAGTCTCCGTTCTGCTTATCCCTCGGAAACTCTCGCCCCAACGAGTCCAACCGATTAAAAACAGACCAAACACACTGAAAAAGCTGACAGATGGAGAATTAAAGAGCATACACTTGCAATCACACCATTTCACCCGAAAAGGACATGCTCGTTGCCGTCATGCCCGACGTGGTGGGAGGTGTTCCCATTTATATGGTCATGTATGTTCCCAACGAGGAAATCAAGGGTAGCATAGATTACACGAAAATCATCCAACCCTATACCAAGTCTGCCCGACGGACGAAGCAATCAACGGATGCCTTCAAACTTTTCACCGCAAAAATGAAGGCTGCACAGTAATGAATAATCACGTCCCCCGACTCACACACAAATGCGAGTCGGGAGACTACCGCAACGCAAATAGATAAGAATACTTCCATTTAAAAAGATGCTTACTCCTTATGAAAACACTTTCAGTCAGACAGCCTTACGCTTCACTCCTCTGCGCAGGCATCAAGGATATTGAAAACCGCTCCTGGAAACCCACGAAATTACCCTGTCGCATCTTAATTCATGCCTCTTCGGCCAAAATACCCAAGTCATGGAGCAAGAAGACGAGTCCTTGGATAGTCAGTCAATTTGCTGCCTGGGCCGATATGGGTTGGATTCCCTCCATCGACGAAATGCCAACTTCAGCCATTATAGGCTATGTTGACGTGGTCGGTGTAACCACCGAGAGCGACTCCGTTTGGGCAGACGAAAATTCCCTGCAATGGCAACTCACGAATGCTTACGTCTTTGACGAACCCATCCGCAACGTGAAGGGCAAACTCAATCTCTTTGAATACGACCTTGACGAAAACAACCTGCCTCCCGCTCACCCCATCCAACGTATATTGCCCAAAATCGAAAAGGACACCTTCATTTTTACGCACACCGATGCGAAAATGGACCGAGACTGGGAATATTACCAAAGTTTTCAGCAAGGCGACAACATGCTCTTTGATGAATCTGAAGAAATGTCCATCCTTATTCAAGAAGACAACTCCATTCTACCCGTCAAAAACCTCCAAATCCAAGATACGAGCCAAACTCGCATCATCCGCTTCGAAGTCACCCAAAACGGCTTATGGATTGAAAACAAAGACACCGACGCAGAAAGCTGCTCGTTTGTCTTCACACTCGGGAAGAAGGTGGAATCATAGAAGAAAGAAAATAAAGTAACGAGGCTTTAATCTACCGCATATACAACTTTCGTTGGAAAAGCTTTGAAACAGTAAGAGTTCTCCATTTTTATTACCATATTTGCATAAAAACTACAAACATTTCAATCGTTTATCATATGATTTCATTGAATTACTTTCAAAATCAGTACGCTGTAGCCAAGACCCTTTGTCTTGAATTACGCCCCATCGAAAAAACAATGGAATATATTATTTCCAGCGGCATTCTCAAAGAAGATGAACATCGGAATGAGAGCTATAAGTTAGTCAAAAAAATCATTGATGATTACCATAAGGCGTATATCGAATTATCTCTGAGTCGATTCGAATTAAAGATAACCAGTTGCTCTAAGAACGATGCTCTGGAAGACTTCTATTGTCAATATCTCGCCAATAGCCAAGAAGAAAAGGATAAGAATATTTTTAAAAAGACTCAAGACAACTTACGTAAACAAATAGCCAAGCATCTCACCCAAGGAGAAGCTTATAAGCGCATCGATAAAAAGGAACTCATACAGGAAGATTTACTCGAATTTGTTGCTGCTGATCCGGATGCTGCAAACAAAAAAATACTCATCAACGAATTCCGAGACTTTACGACCTATTTTACTGGTTTTTATGAGAACCGGAAGAATATGTACTCGGAAGAAGCGCAATCGACGGCTATTGCTTACCGCATAATTCACGAGAATCTGCCTAAATTCATCGACAATATGGGCACTTTCAAGCAACTAATGCAGAGCTCCATTACCGATATTCTTCCTCAGATATTTGATAATTTCAAAAAGGACTTGGAAGTTAGCTCTATCCAGGAAATTTTCGACTTGAATTACTTCAATAAGGTATTAACTCAAAAGCAAATTGACATTTACAATGCCATTATTGGAGGTAAGTCCTTAAACGAGAATAGCCGCATTCAGGGACTCAACGAATACATCAATCTCTACAATCAACAACATAAAGAAAATAAACTGCCCTTATTAAAACTGCTGTTCAAACAGATTCTAAGTGACCGCAACAGCTTGTCTTGGTTACCCGAAGCTTTTGAAACAGATAAACAAGTGCTACACGCCGTTCGTAAATGCTATGCCAATTTAAAGGAAAGTGTGCTTCACGAAGCGGGACTGGTGCAATTACTGAGTTCACTTCCTTCTTATGACTCGACACGTATCTATATCCGCAACGACCAAGCTCTAACCACGATTTCTCAAAAACTTTTTGGAGATTGGGGCATAATACCTCATGCTATCAAAGAAAGGCTGAAAAAAGACATTTCTGCTAAAAGAAAAGAAACAGAAGAAGCTTACCTAGAGCGTATTGAGAAGGCATTCAAACAAGCTGACAGTTACACAATAGCCTATATCAATGACTCGTTGAAAGAAATCGGGGTAGACAAAAAGAATATCGAAGATTACTTTATACACCTCGGAGCTATATGTACAGAAGGACAAGAACAAGAAAATATCTTGCAACGCATAGCTAGTGCCTATTCACAAGCTCAACCACTCTTGGAAGAAAAAGTACCCGTCCACAAAAATTTGATGCAGGATAAAGACAGCGTAGAACTCATCAAATCCTTGCTGGATGAACTAAAAAATTTGCAACACTTTATCAAGCCTCTGCTGGGTAAGGGAAGCGAATCAGATAAAGATGAACGTTTCTACGGCGAATTCGTGGGACTATGGAATGAATTAGATCAAATTACAACTCTATACAATAAAGTGCGCAACTATGTAACGCGCAAACCTTACTCTATAGAAAAGTTTAAAATAAACTTTCAGAATGCAACCCTTCTGAAAGGATGGGACCGAAATAAAGAAAGGGACAACACCTCTATCATTCTTCGGAAGAATGGCCTTTATTACCTTGCCATCATGCGAAAAGAGTACAATAAAGTCTTTGAAAAGTATCCAGCTGGAACAGAGGAAAATTGTTACGAAAAAATGGAATACAAACTACTTCCTGGTGCTAACAAGATGCTCCCGAAAGTATTCTTCTCCAAATCACGCATTAATGAATTCAACCCCAGCCCCCAACTCCTTCAAAACTATCAAATGGGGACACATAAGAAAGGGGATCAATTTAAGAAAGAAGACTGCCACGCACTCATTGATTTCTTCAAAACTTCTATTGAAAAGCATGAGGACTGGAAAAATTTCAACTTCCAATTCTCTCCGACTTCGGTCTACGAAGATATGAGTGGCTTTTACCGAGAAGTTGAACAGCAGGGGTACAAGCTTGTCTTTCGTTCCATTGATGCTGAATATATTGACAAATTAGTCGAAGAAGGTAAGATATTCCTCTTCCAAATCTACAACAAAGATTTCTCACCCTTTAGCAAGGGTACGCCCAATCTGCATACCCTCTATTGGAAGATGCTATTCGACGAGCGTAACCTAAACAACGTAGTATATAAGCTTAACGGCGAAGCTGAAATATTCTTCAGAAAGAAGAGTATCACTTACACTCATCCTACGCACCCTGCAGAAATTCCCATCAAGAATAAGAACGTTCAAAATAAGAAGAAGGAAAGCGTCTTCCAGTATGACCTAATCAAGAATCATCGCTTTACCATTGACTCTTTTCAATTTCACGTTCCAATCACGATGAACTTCAAAAATGCAGGACTGTCCAACCTCAACGAACAGGTCTATACTTATCTTCGCGAAAACAAAGATGCGCACATCATCGGTATCGATCGAGGTGAACGTCACTTACTCTATTTGGTGGTTATAGACCGCTATGGACGCATTGTCAAACAATTCTCACTCAATGAAATTGTCAACGAATACCATGGTAACACTTACACTACCAATTACCATGATTTATTAGACAAGCGAGAAGAAGCGAGACAACAAGCACGCCAAAGCTGGCAGAGCATTGAAAACATCAAGGAGCTAAAAGAGGGCTATCTGAGTCAGGTTGTACACAAAATCGCTAACTTGATGGTAGAATATCATGCTATCGTAGTACTTGAAGATTTAAACATTGGCTTTATGCGCGGTCGTCAAAAGGTTGAAAAGCAAGTGTATCAAAAATTTGAGAAGATGCTGATAGACAAATTGAACTACTAGGTCGACAAAAAGAAAGCCCCTGAAGCAGACGGTGGCCTTTTGAAAGCATTCCAATTGACAAATCAATTTGAAAGTTTCCAGAAGCTGGGCAAGCAAAGTGGTTTCCTCTTCTACGTTCCCGCCTGGAACACTAGCAAGATTGATCCCTGCACAGGATTTACCAACCTTTTGGACACGCGATATGAAAATATTGCAAAGGCTCAGAAGTTCTTCCGTACATTCGATGCCATCCGCTACAATGCAGTGAAAGATTACTTCGAGTTAGAACTCGATTACGACAAATTCCACAAACGAGCTGAAGGTACGCAAACGAAGTGGACGCTCTGTACCTATGGCACACGCATCAAGACTTTCCGTAATCCAGAAAATAACAACCAATGGGACAATGTAGAAATTAATCTTACGGAAGAGTTCAAAAAGCTCTTTAAACAGTTTGGAATCAATCTTTCTGGAGACTTACAGCAGGCTATTTGCGCCCAAACTGAAAAGTCCTTTTTCGAAAGTCTTCTGCGCTTATTGAAGCTAACCCTGCAAATGCGCAACAGCATAACGGGAACAGATGTAGATTACCTACTCTCCCCCGTACAAAATGCTGAAGGCTATTTCTACGACAGTCGAAAAGGTGATAAATCATTACCTGCCAATGCTGATGCCAACGGTGCTTATAATATTGCTCGAAAAGGTTTGTGGGTTATTCAGCAAATCAAACAAACACCACAGGGGCAAAAAGCCAAACTTAGCATTAGCAATAAAGAATGGTTGAAATTTGCTCAAGAGAAACCTTACTTGAAGGATTGATGGAACATTATATTCCTCTTTCATTACTCAATGACTATATCTTTTGTCCGTACTCCATATACCTACACAGTGTGTATATGGAGTCGGACGAAGATATATATCATGCAACACCACAGGTTAAAGGGAAAATAGCTCACCAAACCATAGACAATCAATCTTATAGCACCAATAAGAAGAACATCATGTCTCTTCATGTCTACTCTGAAAAATTAGGCATATATGGCATGATTGATCTGCTTAAAGTTGACAAGAAACTGCTTATTGAAAGGAAGTATCAACTGAAAAACATTTATCGTGGACAACTTTATCAACTATGGGCACAATACTATTGTTTATTGGAAATGGGGTATGAAGTGGAGCACATCGCTTTTTATGAAACCTCTACAAACAAGATGATTCCAGTAGCCCTCCCTAACAATACAGAAAGGCAAGAGTTGACTGATTTTATCCATTCTTTCAGAGAATACACTCCCAATCAACCCCTACACATTAATCAGAATAAATGTATGCATTGCATCTACTGCAATCTGTGTGACAAAACTACTGAGGACAATGTTTACACATAAAGATATTGAAAACAAAACGGTGTTTGTCATTAACTGCATTGCGCATGACAAGAGCCTACGCGTAAATAATGGCGAACTCTACCTACAAGAGAAAAAAGAAGATGGTGAGCAAGTCACCCTTACCAAATTTCCTTTTCAAAAAGTGCTTGCACTTTTCGTTATTGGCCATATAACCATCACCACTCCATTGTTGGAAAAATGCAAGAAGTATAACCTGGCTCTGATAGTTACAAAGCCCAATCTCCGACCCGTTTTTTACTGGGCCGATGCAGCTGAAGCCAACTATCTGTTAAGACAGCGACAACATGCCTTCTCTGTTAACGATCTTTCCATTGCCAGACTCTTGGTAGAAAACAAAATCAGCAACCAGCTACGAGCCTTGAGAAAGACACGCAGAAAGGACGAACTCACCCTTGCAGCCATAAAACAATGCGAAGCCGCATACGCTTCTATTGCAGAAGTCAATGACTACAATGCTTTACTAGGAAAGGAAGGAGTTGTAGCACGTACATTCTTCGCTGCCTATTTCCAATCTTTGAATTGGCAAGGTCGAAAGCCTCGTATGAAGTCAGACGCCATCAATGTAACCTTAGACATTGGCTATACCATTCTCTTTAATTTCATGGAGTGCTTCCTCCGGATGTTTGGTTTTGATCTCTACATCGGAATCTATCACCGCATTTGGTTTAAACGTAAATCATTGGTTTGCGATCTCATAGAACCCTTCCGATGCCTCATAGATCACACAGTTCTATTAGCCTTTCATCGAAAACAGTTTACAACTGAGGACTTTGAGCTTGTCAAACATGAATACAGACTCAAACGTAACAAGTCTGCTACATACTACCAAGTATTTTATAAAACACTCATCAGTAAAAAAGGAGAGATCTTTCTATATGTACAATCCTACTATCGTTGCTTTATGGGGCAAAAGTCAATAGATCACTATCCCAAATTTCATCTATAATATAACATTGCCCTCTTCAGCTAAGAAGCGGAGAGTTGTGTTTTCTATGCTAAATACCAATTATCATGATTATTATTAGCTACGATATAACGGACGACTTAATCAGAGGTCGATTCTCACGAATGCTTACCAAACATGGAGCTATCAGACTACAATATTCTGTTTATGAAGTAACCAATACTCAAAGAGTAATAAATAACCTCTGCACTAAAATTGAGAGCTACGCAAAACACTTTAATCTATCAGATAGTGTTATTATATTTGATATAGAAAAGGAGCGTCTAAGAAAATATGGTAATGCAATTCATCGCGATAAAGACATTGTTTTCCTATAATGACAAACCTTGGTCTATATAAGAAAAGTCTCCAACTCCAAAAGCAATCTTTTTCCTCTGATTTTCAATCAAATAAAAAGTATCTTGCTAAGATACATAGAGAGAAAGGGGGGATTTTTTACTTTAAAATATAACTCCACAAATGCACTGATATTCAAAACATTCATTATATCTTTGCACTCAGATAAGCTATAATGCCTTTATAATTTCTACTATTGTAGATCTTATCCACTCTTGACGAGTGTCAGACCATGGCTATAATGCCTTTATAATTTCTACTATTGTAGATTAATCGTGGCAGGGAGGGGAGTCGAACCGGCTATAATGCCTTTATAATTTCTACTATTGTAGATAGAGGGGTAATTGATAATGTCTATTGCTTGGCTATAATGCCTTTATAATTTCTACTATTGTAGATCCGGCCAAGAATGAGTTTAACGATGAGGAGGCTATAATGCCTTTATAATTTCTACTATTGTAGATAATTTATATCCAAGCCAAATCCACCGATGTGGCTATAATGCCTTTATAATTTCTACTATTGTAGATCCCGAAAGCACACCAAGCCACACTTTCCCGGGGCTATAATGCCTTTATAATTTCTACTATTGTAGATTGGTAACTTTCCCATGTTCGGTCCGGGTTGGCTATAATGCCTTTATAATTTCTACTATTGTAGATAATAACAAGAAATGGACTTGAAAGATTTTGAGGCTATAATGCCTTTATAATTTCTACTATTGTAGATAAATCGTTCGACAAATGGGTACAGGAAGTCGGGCTATAATGCCTTTATAATTTCTACTATTGTAGATTGATTATCCTAATTAAATAGATTGTATATGGCTATAATGCCTTTATAATTTCTACTATTGTAGATTGAAATAACCAAACGAAAACGAAGAAAAGGCTATAATGCCTTTATAATTTCTACTATTGTAGATATCTGTCCTCAAAGGTTCTTTTCTCGTCGAGGCTATAATGCCTTTATAATTTCTACTATTGTAGATGGTTTAGGAACCGAAAGAACGAGAAGTTGGGCTATAATGCCTTTATAATTTCTACTATTGTAGATCTTGCATACTTTTTCTTGATGAGTTTGACGGCTATAATGCCTTTATAATTTCTACTATTGTAGATAAAACAAAACAACCGCGCCTTTCCGCGTGGCTATAATGCCTTTATAATTTCTACTATTGTAGATCACCTGAGTAATACTGCCAATCCGATAGGCTATAATGCCTTTATAATTTCTACTATTGTAGATTTTCTTGATGTAGCCATCGTTTTTTTGGGCTATAATGCCTTTATAATTTCTACTATTGTAGATAGCATAATAATAAGATTACCAGTACCTTTGGCTATAATGCCTTTATAATTTCTACTATTGTAGATCTGTGCAATCAGGTTTTCCGCCTCGCTAGGCTATAATGCCTTTATAATTTCTACTATTGTAGATTGAAACAGCCAAACAAAAACGAAGAAATTAGGCTATAATGCCTTTATAATTTCTACTATTGTAGATAATCCTTACTCCTCTACTAGCCCTTTTTCTGGCTATAATGCCTTTATAATTTCTACTATTGTAGATAAGCAAAGCCGATAACCGATATACGCAGGGGCTATAATGCCTTTATAATTTCTACTATTGTAGATTCGGGCAAGTGGGAAATCAAGTTTGTGAGGGCTATAATGCCTTTATAATTTCTACTATTGTAGATTGGCAAACATTGAAAAACCAGCAACGGGTACGGCTATAATGCCTTTATAATTTCTACTATTGTAGATTTTTCATATATATCTTCCCGAACGGCTGGGGGCTATAATGCCTTTATAATTTCTACTATTGTAGATACGTAGTGCGGCAGGTCTCCTATTCCTGTCCGGCTATAATGCCTTTATAACACCCACTTTATATAGTAGAGATAGCTCCCAAGTACTTTCTTGCTTTGCAACTACAAGTAACTTATCATATCAAGAAAGAATATTGAAAACTATCATTCTTAAACAGCCATCTTTCATCAAAGAATCTCCCTCTCTACTTCTACCCAATCATCGTTTCAATAAAGAATAAAGCGTTGCTCAAGCTAAAAAAAGCAGTTCCATATTTGTTGTTTTCCAAAAGATTTGTACTTTTGCACCCCGTAAGTGGATTGCCATCCGTTGTGGGTTAATATTAAGATCCCACCCCAAGATTACGCAACAACAATTTCTGAAACCCCGCAAACGAGAGAAGCGCAATTCCCCGCACCTATTTCATATTACATCAAAGAAACAAAGCGAAAGCAATGTCTAAGATTTGTCAGATTACAGGAAAGAAGGCCATGATTGGCAACAACGTTTCGCACTCGAAGCGTCGCACGAAGCGCTCGTTTGACGTAAACTTGTTCACTAAGAAATTCTACTATGTTGAACAGGACTGCTGGATCAGCCTCCGCATTAGCGCTGCTGGTTTGCGCCTCATCAACAAGGTTGGTTTGGACGCTGCGTTGAGCAACGCCGTAGCCAAAGGATATTGCGATTGGAAAAATATTAAAGTAATCGGATAAAAGTAGAATAAAATGGCTGGAAAGAAAGCTAAAGGCAACCGCGTTCAGGTTATCCTCGAATGCACTGAAATGAAAGAAAGTGGTCTTCCCGGAACTTCTCGTTATATCACGACGAAGAACCGCAAAAATACTCCTGAACGTTTGGAATTGAAGAAGTACAATCCCATCCTCAGAAGAATGACTATCCACAAAGAAATCAAATAATCCATATTAGAACATGGCAAAGAAAACAGTCGCTACGCTCCAGGAAGGTAAGACCGATGGACGTTCCTACACCAAGGTGATCAAGATGGTAAAGAGCCCCAAGACTGGTGCTTACATCTTCGATGAGCAAATGGTTCCCAACGAAGCTGTTAAGGACTTCTTCAAGAACTAATCTGCTTAGCATCACTTTTTCATAAGCATAATCCCAACAATCCTCATCAGAGATCTTGGATTATCATACATAGCCGCTACTCTTAAAAGGGTAGTGGCTTTTTTGATACTTCGAACTCACAACACTCTTCGCTTTTTCAGCAATTCACGCGGTTATCTCACTCCTTTTAAGTAAGTTTGCAACATATTGAAAAGAAGTGCATAGCTACGATTTAGCTGTCCAAAGGACCTGCTAAAAGTAGGAGTGCCGCCATCATTAATCATCACTCGACAATGGGCCTATTTAGTAGTATCTTCTCGAAGAAGGAAAAAAAAGAAGTTCTTGACGCTGGATTGGAAAAGACCAAGACCAGTTTCTTTAGTAAACTGACACGCGCCGTAGCTGGTAAAAGCAAGGTGGACGACGAGGTGCTCGACAATCTGGAAGAAATTCTCATCACCTCAGACGTAGGTGCAGATACAACGGTAGACATCATCCACCGCATTGAGGAGCGCGTGGCACGTGACAAATACATCAATACTGCCGAACTTCACCATATCCTCAAAGAGGAAATTGCGGAGTTGCTGACAAAAAGTGGCAACGACGATACGGAGGGGTTTGTCATCCCGACGAACAAGAAGCCTTACGTGATTATGGTGGTGGGCGTAAATGGTGTGGGTAAGACTACAACCATCGGTAAGTTGGCTTACCAATTTAAGAAAGCCGGACTCAATGTGGTATTGGGCGCGGCTGATACGTTCCGCGCGGCCGCTGTAGAACAGCTGGTCATCTGGGGCGAACGCGTTGGAGTACCTGTTGTCAAACAACAAATGGGTAGTGATCCGGCCAGCGTAGCCTATGACACGATTAGTTCGGCCAAAGCCAATGGAGCTGACGTGGTAATCATTGACACGGCAGGTCGTCTGCACAACAAAATCGGCTTGATGAATGAGCTGACGAAGATTAAGAAGGTGATGCAGAAAGTGGTTGACACGGCTCCGGACGAAGTGCTCTTGGTACTTGATGGAAGTACAGGGCAAAATGCTTACGAGCAGGCAAAACAATTTATCAAAGCTACTGAAGTTACGTCACTGGCTATTACGAAATTGGACGGTACTGCAAAGGGAGGCGTCGTCATTGGCATTTCTCACCAGCTGAATGTGCCAGTGAAATACATTGGATTGGGCGAAAAGATGACCGACCTCCAACCCTTCAACCGACGCGAATTCGTAGAGTCACTCTTTGAAGGTAAAGAGCTTTAATACGCCTCCCCCTACTCTATCTTATTTATTTACTATCTTCTGTCATTCAATAAGAATTATGCGTACAGTCGATTTCATCACCATGGGTTGCTCAAAGAATCTAGTCGATTCGGAGCAATTACTCAGCCAGTTTCAAGAACACGGATTCGAAGTATTCCATAATCCAGACGAAATACACGGCGACATTGCGGTCGTTAATACCTGTGGCTTCATTGGCGACGCCAAGGAAGAGAGTATCAACATGATCTTAGAGCTCTGCGACCTGAAGGCTTCAAAGATGCTGAACGAAGTTTATGTGATGGGCTGCCTCTCCGAACGCTATCTGATGGAGTTGCGCGAGGAAATCCCAGACGTTGACAAGTTCTACGGCAAGTTTAACTGGAAGGAACTGCTGAAAGATCTCAGCAGCGAATACAATGAAGCTACTCGCAATGAACGCCTGTTGACTACCCCCGCTCATTATGCTTACTTAAAGGTATCGGAAGGTTGTGACCGCTCATGTGCCTACTGTGCCATTCCGCTCATTACGGGTAAACATAAGAGTCGCTCGATGGAGGAAATCCTCGAGGAAGTGCGCCACCTGGTGACACAGGGTGTCAAGGAGTTCCAAGTCATTGCCCAAGACCTTACTTACTATGGGGTTGACCTCTACCAAAAACAATGTCTGCCTGAACTCATTGAACGAATGGCGGAGATACCGGGCGTCGAGTGGATTCGACTGCACTATGCGTATCCGGCACACTTCCCTCTTGACCTGTTGCGTGT
>OKZK01000097.1_pt1 | contig 36834 bp, 27 predicted proteins | sample 1609101 | NCBI WGS metagenome assembly OKZK01 (sample SAMN02675048, study PRJEB24791) | human gut metagenome, SKBSTL034 | isolation source: stool | host: Homo sapiens | place: USA
AGATGCAGTTGCCGAGGCTCTTGCTCATCTTGGCCTTGCCGTCGGTGCCGGGCAGACGCAGGCAGGCGGCGTTCTGGGGCAGGACGATCTCCGGCTCCACCAGCGTTTCGCCGTAGACCGAGTTGAACTTACGGACGATCTCGCAGCACTGTTCGATCATGGGGCGCTGATCCTCGCCTGCGGGGACGGTGGTCGCCTTGAAAGCGGTGATGTCGGCGGCCTGACTGATGGGGTAGGTGAAGAAGCCCACCGGGATGCTGGACTCGAAATTCTTCTGCTGGATCTCGGCCTTGACGGTCGGGTTGCGCTGCAGGCGGGAAACGGTGACGAGGTTCATATAATAGAAGCTCAGCTCGGTCAGCTGGGGCACCATCGACTGGATGAAGATGTGTGCCTTGGCCGGGTCGATGCCCACAGCCAGATAGTCCAGCGCCACCTGCAGCACGTTCTGGCGCACCTTCTCCGGGTTATCGGCGTTGTCCGTCAGGGCCTGCGCGTCGGCGATCATGATAAAGATCTCGTCGAACTTGCCGGAGTTCTGCAGCCGGACACGCTCCTTCAGAGAGCCGACATAGTGGCCGACATGGAGACGGCCCGTTGGGCGGTCGCCCGTCAGAATGATCTGTTTCATACGTTTCTCCTTTTTCATCAGGCTTATCTTTTCTCGGTTTTCCAAAGGCTCTCCCATCCGGAGAGCTGGACGCCGCAGGCGGCCTGAGCAGTTCGTTTTTTATAAGTATATCCCCCGCCGCATTTTCTGTCAACAAAAGCCGCGCCGGAACAGGAAAAAGAAAAAAGCGATGGAAAATTTCCATCGCTTTGCTGGCGCCTCTTGCCTGACTCGAACAGGCGACACCCTGATTAACAGTCAGGTGCTCTAACCGACTGAGCTAAAGAGGCATCTATATAAAACGGCATACAGCCGTTTTATTACTAAAAATGGTGACCCGTACCGGAATCGAACCGATGTTAAAGGCGTGAGAGGCCTCTGTCTTAACCGCTTGACCAACGGGCCATACTACCATTTGCATCGGGTGTTGTTCCCGACTCGATTATTTTAGCACAGCCTTCCCGCTTTGTCAACAGGTATTTTCAATTTTTTCGGCAATTTCTTCAAAAATCAGAACAGATGCCGCACGCCGCCCCTGACAGCCCCCAGAAGGACGCTCAGGTAGAGGCCCATGACACTCTCCACCTCGCCCATCTCCATGCTCTGGCGCTGGGGCAGGTCGGCCAGCGCGCCCCGGTAGAGGCAGCGCAGCTGAGGCAGCTCGGCGTAATCGCTGGGGTGCATAAGGGTGCTGGGCTTGGGCAGGTCCAGCGCGCCGCTCTTCTGGAGCACCTCGCTGACGAACTGGGAGCAGAAATAGTGCCGGCGGCGCTGCCAGCGGATATGCATCCAGCAGAGCAGCAGGCCCAGCGAATTGAAGCGGTACAGCTCGCCGTGGTGCATCATGTGCTGGGTGCGGCGCTTGGCCCGGATGTAGGCCTCGTCGGTCACTTCCAGCGCATAGAGGGCGCAGGGGATGTTCTCCCGCATGAGGAACACGCCCCGGTTCAGGTACTCCCGGCTGGGGCCTGCGGGGAACATGGTGTAGCCGTTCTTCCGGGTAGAGCTGTAGAGGGTGCTCAGATCCTCGTCGAAGGCGAGAGAGATGTGGGTGTACTGCGCCCCGGTAAGGCGGTACACGAGGTTCGAGAGCAGGGTCCCGGAGCGGGTGAGGAATATGTAAAGCGTCTTCATCGTTGTTGTTTCTCCATGCTGGCGGCTCATAGCCGTGAGTCAAGTCTGCTCAGTATACCATAGACCGCGTCTTTTTTCCAGATGCATCGCAGAATATACACAATATTTGTGTCTCTATTTATAATACGGCCTTCCGCCGCCAAAAATTGCACCGCGCTGCCCTCTCGTTTCCCGCCCTTGTATCCCAAATCGATAAAATTTTATCAAAGATTCGTTTTGGGCCGGTTTTCTTTAATTTGTGCGGCCAACCGGGGCCGGATTTTTTACGAAACCGCCTCAAATGGAAAAGATTCTTAATAAGATTTGTTGCTTTTACCCGAAAGAAATCACTCTGCCGGTTGATTTTAGACCCGATTTATGTATAATGGTATACAGGAGAATACGCATCTGTATTTCTTTCATCGTCCCGCTGCGGTGCCCTTTTGGCTGAGGGCGGCTTGCCGCAGGCGCGCGGGGCAATGACCTGAACGAAAGAAGAGGTATAAGTATCATGGCAAAGTTAGATCTGAGCAAGTATGGTATCACCGGCACGACCGAGATCGTGTACAACCCCTCTTATGAGCAGCTGTTCAACGAGGAGACCAAGCCCGAGCTGGAAGGCTACGAGAAGGGTCAGGTCAGCGAGCTGGGCGCTGTCAACGTCATGACCGGCATCTACACCGGCCGCTCCCCCAAGGATAAGTTCATCGTCATGGACGAAAACTCCAAGGACACCGTGTGGTGGACTTCCGACGAGTACAAGAACGACAACCACCCCGCTTCTCAGGAAGCATGGGAGGCCGTGAAGGAGATCGCCAAGAAGGAGCTTTCCAACAAGCGCCTGTACGTCGTCGATGCTTTCTGCGGCGCCAACAAGGACACCCGCATGGCCGTCCGCTTCATCATGGAAGTGGCCTGGCAGGCACATTTCGTCACCAATATGTTCATCAAGCCCACCGCTGAGGAGCTGGCAGACTTCGAGCCTGATTTCGTGGTCTACAACGCTTCCAAGGCCAAGGTCGAGAACTACAAGGAGCTGGGCCTGAACTCCGAGACTGCTGTCCTGTTCAACATCACCAGCAAGGAGCAGGTCATCGTCAACACCTGGTACGGCGGCGAGATGAAGAAGGGCATGTTCTCCATGATGAACTACTTCCTGCCGCTGAAGGGCATGGCTTCCATGCACTGCTCTGCCAACACCGACCTGAACGGCGAAAACACCGCTATCTTCTTCGGTCTGTCCGGCACCGGCAAGACCACCCTGTCCACCGACCCCAAGCGCCTGCTCATCGGCGATGACGAGCACGGCTGGGACGACAACGGCGTCTTCAACTTCGAGGGCGGCTGCTACGCAAAAGTCATCAATCTGGACAAGGACTCCGAGCCTGACATCTACAACGCCATCAAGCGCAACGCTCTGCTGGAGAACGTCACTCTGGACGCCGAGGGCCACATCGATTTCGCCGACAAGAGCGTGACCGAGAACACCCGCGTCTCCTACCCCATCGACCACATCCAGAACATCGTGCGCCCCGTCTCTTCTGCTCCCGCTGCCAAGAACGTCATCTTCCTGTCTGCGGATGCATTCGGCGTCCTGCCCCCGGTCTCCATCCTGACCCCGGAGCAGACCCAGTACTACTTCCTGTCCGGCTTTACCGCAAAGCTGGCTGGCACCGAGCGCGGCATCACCGAGCCTACCCCCACCTTCTCTGCCTGCTTCGGTCAGGCCTTCCTCGAGCTGCACCCCACCAAGTACGCTGAGGAGCTGGTCAAGAAGATGCAGAAGAGCGGCGCCAAGGCTTATCTGGTCAACACCGGCTGGAACGGCACCGGCAAGCGCATCTCCATCAAGGATACCCGCGGCATCATCGACGCCATCCTGAGCGGCGCCATCAACGAGGCTCCCACCAAGAAGATCCCCTACTTCGACTTTGAGGTCCCCACCGCTCTGCCCGGTGTTGACCCCGCCATCCTCGACCCCCGCGACACCTACGCAGATGCCGCTCAGTGGGAAGAGAAGGCCAAGGATCTGGCTGGCCGCTTCATCAAGAACTTCGCAAAGTACGAGGGCAACGAGCACGGCAAGGCTCTGGTCTCTGCCGGCCCCCAGCTGTAAGCTGACAGCGCCTCTTACATAAGGCCATAAAATCAAAACCCATCCGATTTCCCGCAAAAAGGAAGTCGGATGGGTTTTTCTTGTAATTCATCTCGTTTTATGGTACTCTAATGCGATGTGGATGATTTCACGGGATGTCTTTCGGGACAGACCTCGAGCAAAACATTATTCCAAAAGCAAAAAAGATTGACCGCCTCTGTTCCCCAACGGATCGGTCAATCTTTTTTAACTAGATGCCGGTAAGGAGCTGACCATTTTGCAGGCAGTGCCTTTTCCTTATTTTTAGTATAGTGGCATCTCCCCTTTTTGTCAAGCATCTCTCTTCTCCAAAAAATGACCGATCCTATTTTTTTTTTGCAAAATCTGTTATACTGAACCCAGCTTCTGCCCTGCGGCAGGAAGCACATAGGGGGATATTGCATATGAAAAAAGCAACGGTCAACGACTACTTCCGGCATCACTGGGCGAAGCTCATGATCTTCGCGCTCTTTACAGCGGCGGTATCCTTTTTCGCGCCGCTGAAAAACTTCCAGCTCAAGTGGCTCATCGACTCCAAGAGCAAGCAGGAGGCGCTGGGCTATATGGGGCTGGTGTTCCTCATCACCTTTACCAGCTGGTTTTTCGAACGGCTGAGCCGCCGCTCCTTTACAAAACTCGCCTGCGGCGCAGTGGAGCAGGTACGGGGGCAGGTCATGGAGCGGGTGCTGCGCCGCCCGGTGTCCCAATATCAGCGGGAGGGCGACGCAGCCTATCTCTCCCTGCTGACCACCGACCTGCGCACTCTCTACGACGACTATTATATGTCCCTCTTCAACATCGCGTTCTGGGGCGGCATCATGCTCTGTGCGCTGGGGATGTATCTTTACATCAGCCCGGTGATGCTGGCGGCCATCCTGCTTGTGACCGTGCCGCCGCTGGTCCTGCCCCGGAAGATGAATGAGCAGCTCAAAGCCTCCCGAGACGCTTTTTCGCTCCAGATGGCGGGCTACACCCAGCAGCTCAAGGAGCTTCTGGGCGGGTTCGAAGTCATCCGGGGCTTTCTGCGGGAGGACGCCTATGCCGCCCGCCATCGGGATGCGGCCCGGCAGGCCCGCAACAGCGAGCAGGCCTACCAGCAGAGCCTCAACGCCATGGTGGTCAACACCTCTCTCATCAGCAACCTCATCTTCCCCATCGTCATGCTGGTGGGCCTTTTTCTCGCTTTCGACGGGCGGCTGACGATGGGCACCGTCTCCACCGCCGCCAGCATGGCGAACTTCGTCATCACGCCTTGTAATCAAATCGCCCAGTGCTGGGCCAAGGTCAGATCCTCGAAGGGCATCCGTCAGCGGCTGGAAGCAGCCATGTCCGGCCCGGAAAAAGTCTCTGCGGGCCGGGCCATCGGTAAACTCGAGCACATCGAGTGCAAGGACACCGGCTTTGCCTACCCCGGAGCCGCTGCACCGGTGCTGCGCGGCGTCCGGCTGACGGTCTCCGGGCAGGAAAAAGCCGTCCTCGTAGGCGAAAGCGGCTGCGGCAAGTCTACACTGGCAAAGCTGCTGTTCCAGTACTACCCAGACTATACCGGCAGCATCCTCTTCAACGGCCAGCAACTGCGGGACATCGACCGTCAGAGCCTCTACCAGCGGGTAGGATACATTGCCCAGACAACCTATCTCTTCAATGACACCCTCCGCAGCAACATCTGCCTCGGCGCGGACTTCCCCGAGGCTCAGCTTTCCCACGCCATCGGGACGGCGGGCCTCACCGACTGGGTGAGCACCCTGCCCGACGGCCTCGACACCCTCATCAGCGAGAACGGCAAGAATCTCTCGGGCGGGCAGCGCCAGCGCATCGGCATTGCACGGCTGGCGCTTCGCCGGTATGACCTCATCATCGCCGACGAAATCACCGCCAGCCTCGACCCCGACACCAGCGGACAGGTCATGGAAAATCTGCTCGCCCTCCCCTGCATGGTGGTGGCCATCACCCACGACGTCTCGGGGGCGTTCATGAAGCAGTTTGACAAGGTATACCGGGTGGAGCACGGAAGCGTCACACGAGCATAAAAGGAGGGCCTGTGCCGGGTTTCAGCACAGGCCCTCCTCTTGTTTTTACCGGTTATTTTGCCGCGTCGAACTCGGCGAGGATGTCGGCCTCCGGGGCCGGGGTCACAAGGCTGACCACCACGCAGACAGCCAGCGAGACGAGGAAGGCGGGCAGCAGCTCATAGATGCCGAAGACGCCGCCCAGCGGGCTGACGAGGTACTTCCAGACGAAGACCATCAGGCCGCCGGAGAGCATACCGGCCAGCGCGCCCTGCCAGTTGCAGCGCTTCCAGAACAGAGCGCAGAGGACGACCGCGCCGAAGGCACCGCCGAAGCCGGCCCACGCGAAGCTGACGATGCCGAAGACGCTGGAGTTGGGGTCGCGGGCCAGCACCACGCCCACCACGCTGACGCAGACGATGGTCAGGCGGGCGGCGAAGAGGCTCTGCTTCTCGCTCAGCTTGAGGTGGGCGAACTCCTGCAGGATGTTCTGGGACACGCTGGACGCAGCGGCCAGCATCTGGCTGTCTGCCGTGGACATGGTGGCCGCGAGGATGCCTGCAAGGATAAGTCCGGCCAGAATGGCCGCCAGTACGCCGTGCTGGCTGATGAGGCTGGCGACGCGGACGATGAGGGTCTCACTGGTGGAGCCGCTGAGGAATTCCAGCGCACCGGCCTTGGTCATGCCGAGGCCCACCATGCCGATGAGGATGGACGCTGCCATGGCGATGACCACCCAGACGGTCGCAATGCGGCGGCTGAGCACCAGCTTCTTCTCGTCCTCAATGGCCATGAAGCGGAGCAGGATATGGGGCATTCCAAAGTAGCCGAGGCCCCACGCCATCGTGGAAACGATGTCCAGCAGGCTGTAGGACGTCGCCCCGCCGGTCACGGCGTCGTGGCTGGCGGTCATGGTCAGGTAGCCGGAAAGGCTCTGGGCGTTCTCCACCACAGCGCCCCAGCCTCCGGCCACGACGATGCCATAGCCCAGAACCGCCACGAGGGCCAGCGACATGACCACCGACTGGATGAGGTCGGTGGTGGTGACGGCCCGGAAGCCGCCCAGAATGGTATAGCCCACGATGACGAGGGCCGACACCAGCATGGCGGCCATGTAGTCCACCCCGAAAAGGCTGTGGAACAGCTTGCCGCAGGCCGCAAAGCCCGAAGCTGTGTAGGGCACGAAAAAGACGATGATGATGACCGCGCCCAGAGCGTTCAGCAGGTTGCGCTGGTCATGGAAGCGGAGCGACAAGAACTGCGGCACGGTGATGGCGTCGAGGTTGGCCGAGTAGCGGCGCAGACGCCGGGCCACGATGAGCCAGTTGAGCCATGTGCCCAGCGCAAGGCCGATGGCCGTCCAGCCCGGCGAGGCGATGCCGCTCAGGTAGGCCAGACCCGGCATACCCATCAGAAGCCAGCTGGACATATCGCTGGCCTCGGCGCTCATGGCCGTGACCAGCGGGCCCATCTTCCGCCCGCCGAGGTAGAAGTCGGCGCTGTCGTTGTTGGTCTTGCTGTAGGCGAAACCCACCAGCAGCATGGCCGCAAGATAGACGATGATGGTGACGATGATACAGATCTCACTCATATACATTTCCCCCTTTGCTGCTTTCTCTATAAAAGCATGGCACGATTTTACCACACTAAAGCAGCAAAGTGCAACCCTCTCCGACAGATTCTTCCCCTATGACCGAAAATTCGTCCTTTCCAGCGTCCAGAATCGCTCAATATGCCAACAGGCCGCCCCCTTTTCAGGGGACGGCCTGTTGGTTTGGATGAAGAAAATGATGAAAATAGAGAGGATGTCAGCTTATTTTGCGGCCTCGCCCTCGGGGAAGATGATCTTGTTCACGAAGAAGAAGATCACCATCGAGATGCCGCCGTTGAGCACGGTGGTGCCGATGTTGTAGATGAAGTCGGGCACCAGCAGACCGGCCACCGCCACCCAGATGCAGTTGATGGAGTTGACGATGCAGGTGATGAGACAGAAGGCCAGCAGGTACCAGCCGATCTGTTTTGCCAAATCGCCCTTGCTGCGGAAGACGAGGCTGCGCTGGATGGGGAAATTGATGCACTCGCCGATGATCATGGCCACCATGTAGGCGCAGAAGTAGGGCAGGCCGCCATGGGCCGCATCGTAGCCGAGGATGTTCCACTTGAAGGTCTCCCCGAAGAGGGTGATGTCGATGCCCGGCCAGCCGAAGTCCACCACCGGCAGACCGGCAAAAGCTTTGGGCAGAAATTGCAGCAGCAGGTACTTGAACACAGTGATGAGGTTGGACACGATAACGAACAGTCCGCCCTCCCGCACCCATTTGGCCGCAGCCGGATGCTTTTGGGCAAAGGTATTCCAGAAATTCACGGTCGTTCCTCCTTCTCAGCCCTGACGCAGCCGCTTTTTCAACTGGGCGTTCAGGATGGCGTTCTTGATAAATTCGTAGATGACCCGGACGATGCCCACCAGCCAGAAGCCCTTCAGCTCCCAGACGAGGCCGTCCACCATCCCCATGCTGACCATGCCGTTGGTCATCTTGGCCAGCGCGCGGAGGGGCATATTGTACTGGAAGACGGTGTTCAGGTCGGGCTTGCCCTTTGCAAAGCTGGCGTCGAGACGGCTGCGCAGCACCTTCTGGGCCAGCCAGCCCAGCGGGCTGCGGCCATGATCCATCTCGCCCAGCGTCATGTTCCGGTCGATGCGGACGACGTCCTCCGGGATGGGATGGCCCAGCAGAGCCTCGAACTCGGCGTCGGTCACATAGGTGATCTGACCGGAGACGTAGTGGGTCAGGCTCAGGCCCGCGTAGGGGTCAGGGGCATTGGTGCCCTTGACGGTGATGTCTGCCGTCAGGCGGATGTCCACGCTGGACGCGCCCACCCGGAGCTGGTAGCTGCCGCCCTCGACCTCCCATGCGTTGGTCTTGACATTCCAGTAGCGGAACGCCTTATCGTCCAGCGCGATGGTCACGGTCTTGCTCTCGCCGGGGGCGAGAGAGACCTTTGCAAAGCCCTTCAGCTCCTGCTCGGGGCGGAAGACCTTCGCATCCGGCTTTGCGACGTAGAGCTGGACGATCTCGGCACCGGCGGCGCTGCCGGTGTTGGTGACGGTGAGGGTCACGCCCGTTTCGTCGGCCTTGAGGCCGCTGTATTCGAAGGTGGTGTAGCTCAGGCCGTAGCCGAAGGGGAAGGCAGGCTTCACACCGGCGGTCTGATAGTAGCGGTAGCCCACATACAGGCCCTCGCGGTATTCCACGTTCCGGCCCTCGCCGCCGAAGTTTGCCTTGGCGGGGGTGTCGTCGTGGGCCTTTGCCCACGTCTGGGACAGCTTGCCGCAGGGGCAGAGCTTTCCGGTGAGGATGTCCGCTGCCGCACCGGCACCCGCCTGTCCGCCCAGTGCGCCATAGACCAGCGCCTTGCACCGGCCCACCCACGGGGTCTCCACCGGCGCACCGGCGCTCAGCAGGACGACGACATTCGGGTTGACGGCGGCCACTGCGTCCAGAAGCTGCTGCTGGTTCTCGGCCAGCGCCATATCGGCGCGGTCGAGACCCTCGCTCTCCCGCAGCTCGTCGAGGCCGAGGCAGAGCAGGACGGTGTCGGCCTGCTTTGCGAGGGAGACGGCCTCCTCCTGCTTTTTGGGGTCTGCGGCTCCCTGACGGTCGAAGCCGGAGGCGTAACCCACAAAGGCGATGCCGCTGTCGTCGGCTTTGATGCAGTCCAGCAGAGCATCTACCTGAAGCGCATTGACGGCGCTGGAGCCTGCGCCCTGATAGCGGGGCGTCTGGGCAAAGTCGCCGATGACGGCCAGCTTTTCGCCCGCCTTCAGGGGCAGGATGCCGTCCTCGTTCTTGAGCAGGACGATGCTCTCGGCGGCGGCGCGGCGGGCCAGTGCGTGGTGGGCAGCCGCGTCAAAGGTGCGGGGGGCTTTCTCCACTGCCGCGTGGGTGGAAAGCACCAGCTCCAGCAGCTCGTCGAGGCGGGCGTCGAGGTCGGCCTCGGTGACTTTGCCGTTCTTCACGGCCTTCATCAGCTCCCGGATGGAGTCGCCGCCGGGGCAGGGCATCTCGAGGGTGGAGCCGTTCTTCACGCCGAGGGCGTGGTCGTTGGAGCCGCCCCAGTCGGTGACGACCGCCCCATCGAAGCCCCAGTCCTTCCGCAGGATGTCCTGCAGGAGATGGGCGTTCTCGTTGGCGTAGGTGCCGTTGATGAGGTTGTAGGAGGTCATGATGGTCTTGGGCCGGGCCTCCTTGACCACGATCTCAAAGCCGGTCAGGTACAGCTCCCGCAGGGTGCGCTCGTCCACCACCGAGTCGGAGGCCATCCGGCGCAGCTCCTGACTGTTGACCGCGAAGTGCTTGGGGCAGGCAGAGATGCCGTTTTTCTGGATGCCGCGCACATAGGCAGCGGCCATTTTGCCCGCGAGGATGGGGTCCTCCGAAAAATACTCGAAGTCACGGCCGCAGAGGGGGCTGCGCTGGATGTTCAGGCCGGGGCCGAGGAGGACAGCCACCTCCTGTGCGGCGGCTTCCTCGCCCATCGCCTCGCCCACGGCCTCGCCGAGGGCCTCGTCCCAGCTGCACGCCGTGGCGGAGGAGGTCGGGAAGCAGGTGGCCGGGACGCTGGGGTTCAGGCCCAGATGGTCGGCCGCCCCCGCCTGCTTGCGGACGCCGTTGGGGCCGTCCGACAGGGTAATGGACGGGATGCCCCTGCCGGGCAGGGCACGGGTGGTGAAGACCGTCTCGCCCGAGAGCAGGGCACATTTCTGTTCTAAGTTCAGTTTCCGGATGATGTCAGTGTGCTTCATCGCATTTTCCTCATTTATCCCTGAGCGGGGCAAAGGCCCGCTGTTCGCTGCAGCGGGCCTTTGCCATCGGTTTTGTTCAGGTGCTGCACGGAGAGTGCTTACGTCTTAGACTTCTTCCTCTTCCTTGCGCTTTTTGTAGTTCTTGATGGCGGTGTACTCCAGACCCACGATGAGCAGTGCGGCGACGACGTCTGCACCGATCAGGACGATCTTCCACTTTGCCATACCGGGGTTCAGGTTCTCCTCATCGTAAGCGCGGCTGTTGACCACGGTGTAGAGGATGTTCTTGGCAGCGGTGCGCATGGCCTGCTTGCTGCTGTTGGTCAGGACGGTCACGTTGTTGTAATCGTTGCCCGTGGTGCAGAGCATCAGGTCGCCGCCGTTGCGGACAGCCTGATCGGCGGTCATGTAGCCGTAGACGCCGAAGTAGTCGGTCTCGACGAAGCCGAGGAAGCCCCACTCGCCGCGCAGGACGTTCTGCAGCAGCTCAGAGCAGCCGCCGGCCCAGCGATTGCCGATGTAGTTGAAGGAGGACATGACTGCGTGGCAGTCTGCATCCTTGACCGACATTTCGAAGGGCTTGAGGTAGATCTCACGGATGGCCTGCTCGTTGGACCAGGTGGCCGCCATGCAGTTGCGGTTGCCCTCCTGATCGTTCAGGGCAAAGTGCTTCATATAAGCGTAGACGCCGTGCTCCTGTGCGCCTGCGATGGCACTTGCGGCCATTTCGCCGGACAGGACGCCGTCCTCCGAGTAATACTCGAAGTTGCGGCCGGAGAATGCGGTGCGGTGGATGTTCATGGCCGGGCCGTACCAGCCGGAGGTGTTCATCTCGTTGGCCATCTTGCCGATGCTGTCGCCGAAGTCATGGGCCAGATCCTTGCTCCAGGTCATGCCGATGAGGGTAGCAGCCGGGAAGCCGACCGAGCCGACGCCGGTGAAGTTGTTGTTGATGGAGGCGGGGCCGTCGCAGTCGTTGGTGCGCACCTTGCCGACGCTGTCCACCGCTGCGGTCTGATAGCCGCCGAAGCCGATGGTCTGCTGCAGGTCGTCGATGCTCATCTCGTCCAGCAGGTCATCCCACTTGGAGTCGTTGTAATCCACGCCGCGCAGGTCAGCCAGCTTGAGGCCGTTCTTTGCGCCGGTGGTAATGTCCTCTGCGTTGGGGTCCTCGTCCTTCTCGTAGCCGGACTCGGTGTAGGTGAAGCAGTTCTCGAAGCCAGCCTTGACCTCGTCGCTCATCTCGTAGGTAGCAGGAGCGGCAGTGGCCTCATCGTAGTTTGCGAAGCCGTCTGCACGGGACAGATAGGTGATCTCGCCCTCAGCGAAATCGAACTGGTTAGTGGCCACGACCTCATCGCTCCCGCGCTTGTTGGACTCGTTGTAGACGATGTCCGAAGCGACAGTGCAGGTCTTGGAATCCAGAGCGGTGTGGGAGTCTGCGTTGGTGCTGATGACGTAGTCGCCAGCCTCCAGCACATAGCAGCCGTTGTTCTGGTAATCGTAGGAAGCCAGCTCCTCCACCGGGATGGTGAAGTCGATGGTCTCGCTCTCGCCGGGGGCCAGCTCGTCGGTCTTGGCGAAGTCCAGCAGGTTTGCGGAGGCCTTCTCGATGCCACCGTTGGTATACGGAGGATCGCTGTAGATCTCGACAACATCCTTGCCGGCAACAGAGCCGGTGTTGGTGACGGTGACGGAGAACTTCAGGTCTGCGCCATCGTTGGTGATGTCGCTCATCTTCTGGGTGAAGGTGGTGTAGCTCAGGCCGTAGCCGAAGGGATAGACCACTTCCTTGTCGTAGTCGATGAGGCCCTCATCGGCAGCCGTCTCATAGAACTTGTAGCCGACATAGATGCCCTCGACGTAGTTGACGAAGGAGGGAGTGGTGCCCTCGGGGTCGAACATACTTGCATTGGAGTTGAACTCGGAAGCGTTGGTGTACTTGAAGTCGCCGAAGTTGTTCCACCACGGAGAGGCGGTCAGGTCGGTGACATAGGTGTCTGCGGTGCGGCCGGAGGGGTTGACCTCACCGGCGACCACGCGGCCAAAGCCCTCAAAGCCGGACTGGCCGGTGCCGGGGCAGAGCAGGACGCCCTTGATCTGGGGGTAATCCTTGACCCAGCCCATCTCGAATGCGTTTGCGCCGTTGTAGACGACGATGACATTGTCGAAGTTGGAAGTGACCAGATCGATCAGCTCTTCCTCGCGGTTGGACAGCTGCAGGAAGTGGTCGCCTGCATCCCAGTCGTTGCCCTCGTTCAGGCTGTCGTCATAAGAGCCGTTGTAATAGCCAGCGCCGCGCTGAGAGCCGCGGTAGTCTGCCACACGGCGGACCCAGCTGCCGTCCACGACAGCAGCCATATCGGTGGGAAGGTCTGCGCCCTCGCCGCCGACGCGGGTGATGACCACCATGGCGGTGTCAGAGTATTCCTTGGCGTTTGCCATCATCTCGTCGGTGTACAGGCTGACGTTCGGCTCGGGCAGGGTCCAGTCCTGCTGTGCCATGCCGACGCTGGGACGGGTAGCGCAGTAGTCGGTGTAGAACTTGCTCAGCTCGTCGTTGGTCTCGATGCCCGCATCGTGCAGGCCGGTGAGCAGGTCGGTGACGGGATAGGCGTCGTTCAGTGCGCCGGAGCCGGTGCCGCCGTAGCAGGGGCTGGTGGAGGCCCAGCCAAAGACGTTCAGCTTGGAGCCAGAGGCCACAGGCAGGATGTTGTCATCGTTCTGTGCCAGAACGATGCCCTCCTGCGTGATCTCGTTCACCAGCTCGGTCGCCTCTGCGGAGGTCTCCTCGCTGATGGAGCCTTCACCGGAGACCAGATCCAGCATGGTGGACATGGGGCCGGTGCAGATGAGGTTGACAACGATGACCAGTGCCAGCAGAATGGCGACACCAGACTGCGCACGGACCATCTTCTTCTTGGCTTTCGGCAGCTTCTTGGCCGCAAACATCGCAACGAGTGCGACCACGACCACGACGCCGAAGGCGATCAGGTAGTTCTGGATGTTGGAAACCACCTGCATTACATCATCCATATTGACGGACAACATAATTCTTCCTCCTTATTCTGAATTCATATTTCCCGGGCACAGCTCCCGGACTGTCGGCATCCATTATAAAGGAATTCAATGAAAATTTACAAAGATTTTCACAACCTGTCATTTCTGAGGCATATTTTGCAGAAGTTTCATTTTGGTTTCAAATTTTATTGTGCTTATCCACAAATACAGGCCCGGCTTTATTGTGCAAAACAGAAAAACCTCTCCGTCTCGCCTGCGGCGTGCCACCTCTCCTACCGAGGAGAGGCCTTGGCATTCCGTAAAGCTTTATCTCTTCGCCAGAGGCTCCCCTCGGTAGGGGAGCTGTCGAGCGAATGCGAGACTGAGAGGTTGTTCCTTATTCTTCCGGGATCGGCAGCAGGATCCGCAGCGTGAACCAGCCGTCGGCCCAATGGAGGGTCATGGTGCCGTCGTGGTCCTGCGCTGCCGCCTGCACGCCCCGCAGGTCGTAGCCGCCGTGGGTGTTGTGGCGGGGCAGGCCGTCTGCGCCCAGTTCCACGGGCTGGGCGCAGTAATTCTCGAAGCGGAGCATCACACAGCCGCTCTGGTCATAGACGGCCACCCGCAGCAGCCGCTTTTCGGGGTCCGGCTCTGCCGTGACACACTCGATGGCGTTGTCCAGCGGCGCGCCCACGAGGGTGCACAGCTCCCGGGTCGTCAGGAACCCCAGCTTGCTGCCATCGGCCACGCTGGTCATGTTGATGCCCCGCTGCTGGCAGTCCATGCTCTTTGCGGTGAGCAGGGTGTCCAGCACCGGATTGCCGGTCTTGTTCTCGGCCTCATACCGGCGGATGCCGCTTTCCATCCGGGCCAGCGCAGCGTCCTGCTTGGCCCGGTCGCGCTCGGCACGGATGTCTGCGATCTGAATTTTTAACTCATGGTAGCGGCTGTTGATGAGCCGGATGCCCTCTTTGCTCCGCTTGTACTGCTCATACTGGCGGTGGAGCACCTCGTCCATCGCCGCAAGCTCGCTGTGGAGGGCCGCTTCCCGCAGCTGCTCGTGCTGGACAGTCAGGATGAGGACGCCGCAGATGTCCACCAGCGTGCGGATGTAGTAGACGCTCATGTCCACCTCGCGGTCGCCCAAGAACAGCAGGTTGCTCACCGCGAAGACCATCGCCGCCATGACGACGGCCACGAGGGCCGCTTTTCCGCTGATGACGATGCGGCCCTTGGGGCTGGCGTGCTTGTGCTCCAGCAGCCAGATGCAGCCAAAGACCCCGCTGTAGACCACCGCCAGCAGCGCCAGCGACAGGCCATCGGCCCCTCTGCGCTGAGGCCAGAGGAAACAGTGCAGCTGCCACTCGGCGCTGGCGGCCAGCTCGGCCAGAACAAAGGCCCGGGCGCAGACATACCCGGCCTCCAGCAGCGAGATGGTGCGGGTGAGCCAGAGGTAAAGGTACTGCATCGCCACCGCCGCCGCCATGCAGGGGATCCACCACGCCAGCGGGACGCTGCCCGTGGCCTGCAAAAAAGCGCAGAGGACCAGCGCCCACGCCGCGCTGACGGCGAGGGTGGCTTTCGGGCCGAAGCGGAGGCCCAGCGGCAGGGCGTAGATGCCCACGGCCAGACATTCGGCCAGCGCCGTGTAGAGGCGCGGGATGCTGGGCAGCGCCGTCATGCGCCTCCACCTCCGATGTGGTCGGCCAGCGCCGCGAGGAAAGCCTTCCGCCGGGGCCGGCTCAGCTGCAATTCATAAGGTCCTACCTGCACCATCCCCTGCTGCACCCCCTTCACCTGCGCCAGATTGACGAGGTAGCCACTGTTGCAGCGGGCAAAGGGCCGCTCAGCCAACTTCTCCTCGAAGGCTTTCAGGGTGCCCGCCGCCGCGAAGTCCCCCTCCTCGGTGTAGAAGTGGACGCGGTGGCCCTCGCTTTCCAGATAATAGATGAGGGAGGAGTCCAGCCGCCGAAGCCCGCCCTCCACCGGCAGGGCCAGATAGTGCCGCACCCGGCGGCGCAGCTGCTCCTCCACCTTCCGGAGCTGCTGCGAAAAGGCAAAGTAGGGCACCGGTTTGAGCACATAGTCCAGCGCACCCACCGCGTACCCGCCGATGGCGTACTGGGCCATATTCGTGATGAAGACGATGATGACGTCCTTGTCCAGCTCCCGCACCCGCCGGGCTGTCTCCATCCCATCCAGATGCTTCATCTCCACGTCCAGAAACAGGACATCGTACACCGGGCGGTAATCATCCAGCAGCTCCATCCCGTCGGCGAACTCCGTCACAGCAAACTTGGTGCCATACTGCCGGGTGTGCCGCTGCACATAGCCTTGCAGCTGCGCCCGCACCTCTGCCTCGTCCTCCACCAGAGCGATGCGTATCATTGCCGCACCTCCTTTTTCCGCAATTTCTCTGGTTTTTATTGTAACACGAAACTGGGCCGGTGGCAAATGGGAAGGCCCTTTTTCTGCCGCGTCCCGGACGCATTTCATACAACTCTGCCCTTTTGCCAAAACTTTTGACATCCTCGCTCCCCTGTAAAAAATTTATACAATGGGGTCTTTTTGCTCGTTGTCCGGCGATGTACCGCAGACTATACTATAGACATCGACGGGGATGCAGGACGGCGCCTCACAAAACCTTCACCGCCATTAAGGACATCTTAAACACTCTTTCGGGCATTTTCTAAGAAATGGCCGGTATACTATGAAGCGTCAACCGGAAGCGTCCCGCCGGGCGCTCCCTGTCTTGCAGCAAAAAATCTATCGTTCCCTCATGGGAAAGAAAGGATCACATTATGAAGACCTCCATGAAAACCCTCGCCATGCTCACCCTGTCCGCCTGCGTCATCACCGGCAGCGCGGTCTCCAGCTTCGCGGCGGCCCCCGTCACGGCGGGTGCTGCTGTCCTCGGCCACCAGACCAGCACCTGCGGCGATGATGACCACTCGAATGCAGAGATCCTCGCCCGCTTCAAAAATGCAGACGGCTCCACCAGCTTCTATACCATCTGCGCCGAGGGCGGCGAGGTCAACGGCAGTGCGGCCCTGACTGAGCTGACCAGCGCCAGCTCCAACTTCTACGGCACCCGCGTCTACACCGGCACGCTGGACAACGGCCAGCGCGTCATGACGGTGGCCTGCATCAACGGGAACGGCGCGATGACCGGCACCACCGCCGACGTCCGGGTTCCCAACGACGCGGTCAAGGGCTATGACCTCTATCTCGTCGGCTCCGATGGCACCGAGACCAAGCTGAACGTCTCGAGCAGCAGCAATTCCAGCTGTTCTGTCGTCCGGGTCAATATGCAGGACGGCGCGGCCCTCATCCATCTTGTCCCCCAGTCCAACAGCTAAACACAAAAGCAGCAGCCTCACCGAACGCAGAGTGAGGCTGCTGCTTTGTTCTTTCAGGGAAGATCTCAGTTCGTCTTGACGGCCACGAGGATGCGGATCTTCTTTCCGCCTGCGCAGCCGAAGTTGTCGTACCAGCCGATGAGCTTGTAGTCCTCGGTGTTGACCTTGGGCAGCGAGGTGGCGAAATACTGGCCGTTCGACCACAGATAGACCTGCATATCGTCGGCGGTCTCATACCGCTTGTCCCCGCTCATGACCGAAGCCGCGCCCAGCCTGTCGATGACCACCGGCGAGAGCTGGAGCATCCGGTTGATGGCCTTGCCGTCGGCAGAGCGGCCGATGGCGATGCCGCCCGCCACGATGGGATACTTGGTGGCGGTGCTGTAGGCCACCTGCTTGCCGCCGGTGTAACAGACGTAGGTGGCGCCCTCACCCAGATAGTTGAGGAAATCACCCACCGTGCCGCCCACACTGTCGCCGGTGCGGCGGAGCACATAGCTGAAGAGCTGGTCCGTCTTGCCGGTGAGGGTGTTCCAGGTAGAGCTGACGATGCTGCCGTCGATGAGGCCGTAGAGCACATCGCTGGTGCTGGGCACCAGAATGTTCTTCACGTCCTGAAAGGTCTCCTCGTCGGTCTTCTTCACCGTGGTGGTGGTCGTTGTCGTCGTGGGGAGGCCTGCGGCCTCCTTTGCGGCGTCCTGCGCCTTCTCGCTGATCTTCTTGTCGATCTTCTTAGCGGCTTCGTCCGTCAGGCGGCGGACGGAATCCAGCGCGGCATACTCCCACAGGTCGCCGGTCACATCGTTGAGGATGACCCGGTCGATCTCACCGGCGGCGTTGGTGGTGTAGTAGCGGACGTCGTTCTCACTCAGCGTTACCCCCGATAGGCGGCTGGGGCGAACTGCCCCAGCCACACCCTCCGACGTCGTATCAAGGATCTGCACGTTGTCTGCAAACGGGGTGTCGCCCAGTGCGGTGCCGTCGGCGCGGATGGTGCCGCTGACCGGGCGGGGCGAGATGGACTTAACGCTCTCGCCGCCCTCGTCCACGCGGACCTCCACCAGCTTGCCCGCCGGGAAATTGAGCTTATTGTTTACGTTGACGGTGCGGGCCGTGCCGTCGGTGCACATGATGGAGACGGCCTGCTGCACCTCGGCGCTGTTGGTCTCCACGAGGGTGCGGGATGAGGACTGCACCACGCCGTAAAAGACGGCGTCGGCCTCGTCTCCGGTGAGGACGGAGACTGCGGCATCGTTCATGCCCAGCAGCAGCGTGACCACCTGACCCACGCCGCCGCCGGACAGGGAGGACAGCTGGTAGGCCACAGAGGGCGAGGCGATGATGTAGCTGACCCCGGCCACAGTCACAGAGGTCGGGGCGCTGGCCGAGGGCGAGACCGCCGTCACACGGCCTGCGGCACGCTTATCGTAGATCCACAGGGTGCGGGCGCTCTCATTATAATAGTAGACATCATAGGGCGAGAGGGCCGCAGAGGTGGTGACTTCGTCGTTGCGGTAGATGGCCGCCGGGGCAAAGGGCAGGGCCGTGGCCGCATCGGCCACGAAGGGGCCTTTGACGTTGTCCAGCAGGACGGAGGAGATGTCCACCTGACCGTTGCTCACCGCAAAGCCCAGCGTGGAGGCGTAGACCTGACCGCTGCCGTTCATGGCCGTGAGGGCATTGTAGAAGAGCACGGTGCCCTGCTCGAGGGTCAGCACCTCGCCCTGACGGGCGCTGATGTCATTGCGCAGGCCCAGTGCGCTCGCCTTATTGAGCTGGGCCGAGGGGAAGGTGCCGCCGAGGCTCGCCACATCGTAGCCCAGCAGGCGGAGGGCCATGGTGCAGGCCTCCTCCAGCGTGACGGCATTGTCCGGGCGGAAGCTGCCATCGGAGTAGCCGGTCATCCAGCCGTTCTGGACGGCGGTGCGGATGTAGACGGCGTAGGGCGAATCACTGTCCACGTCGCTGTACAGACGGCCGGTGCGGCCCTGTGCTGCGGCGGTGTCGCGGTAGGCCGAGAAAGCCGTCAGGAGACGGGCCGCCTGCCCACGGGTGAGGGGCGCGCCCAGAGAAGCGGACTGCTCTGCGGTCAGACCGCCCAGCGCCGTCGCCGTCTGGACTGCCGCGTTGGAGCCGACCGCCGAGGCGGGCAGCACCAGCATGGAAACCGCCACGCAGACGGCCAGCAGGAATGCGAGGAATCTTTTTTTCATGGTAAACTCCTTATAGAATCAACGCCATCGCCTCTCCCTTTGGGAGAGGTGGCGAGCGAATGCGAGACGGAGAGGGCAAGCCGCCTGACAAAGGAGGAGCATCCTTGCCCTCTCAGTCACCTTCGGTGACAGCTCTCCCAAAGGGAGAGCCAGAAGCATTCCCGAGAGGTTAGTCATACCTCAACGCCTCGATGGGGTTCAGGCGGGCGGCACGGCGGGCAGGCAGGAAGCCGAACAGGACGCCGATGCCGCAGGAGATGCCCACGGCGATGGCCGCTGCGTCCGCCGAGGGGGTGACGTTCAGGGTGATGTCCGTCAGGACGAACGGAAGGATCTGGTTGATGATGGCCGAGACGATGTAGCCCAGCACGATGCCGAAGCAGCCGCCCAGCGCCGACGTGACGCCGGCCTCCACGACGAACTGGGTCAGGATGGTGCTCTCCTGTGCGCCCAGCGCCTTCCGGATGCCGATCTCGCGGGTGCGCTCGGTGACAGACACCAGCATGATGTTCATGATGCCGATGCCGCCCACCAGAAGCGAGATGCCTGCGATGGCCGTCAGGACGCCCACCATAATATTGATCATAGAGGACATCTGCGACATTGCCGCACTCAGGCTCATGACGAAGACGTAGTCATCCTTACTGACCAGCTTCTTGAGCCGCGACTGCAAAAACTCCTGTGCCGCGTCCGAGTGGTCTGCATCCTGCAGCACGACGTAATACTGGCTGACGCTGCTTCCGCTGCTGAGGCTCAGCAGGGTGGTATAGGGGATCAGGACGACATCGTCATTGCCGCCCTCGTACTGGGCGGCGGGCTTGGAGCGGCCCTCCAGCACGCCCACGATGCGAAACTCGTTTGCGCCCACCTTGAGGGTGCTGCCGAGACCGTTGCCGCCGAAGATCTTGCGGTCCACATAGTCGCCGATGACGCAGATGTTCTTGTTGTCCATCAGGTCGGCGTACTGGATGCCCCGGCCCTTGGCCACCTTATAGTTGTTGATGGTCAGATAATCCTCATTGACGCCGCTGATGTTGGTGCGGCGGTACTTCTCCCCTGCCACCCGCAGCGGATCCGTCCCGGCGCTGGCGATGGGCGAAAGGCCCCTGTAATACTCCGGCTTCTGGTTGATGATGTTATACACATCGCTGACCTCCACCGTGCGGGTGCTGGCGGTCATGACGTTGACCGACAGAATATCGCTGCCCATATCGGAGTAGAAGTCCTGCATCATGTGGGTCATGCCGTTGCCGAGGCCGACGATGACGATGACGGCCATAACGCCGATGATGATGCCCAGCATGGTGAGGAAGGTGCGGACTTTGTTGCTCCACACGTTCTGGATGGCCTGCTTGAAGGTCTCCTTTATCATGCGTGCGCTCCCTCCTCTCCGGCTTTCGGGGCCGACATCATGAGGTTCGGCTGCACGACCGCCTCGGGGGCGTGGGCGTCGCCGTCGTAGACGACGACACCGTCCTCCAACCGGATGATGCGCTCTGCCTGCACGGCGATGGAGTTGTCGTGGGTGATGAGGACCACGGTGTGTCCCTGTTTGTGCAGCTCCTGAAGCATCCCCAGCACCTCCCGGCCGGTATGGGAGTCCAGCGCACCCGTCGGCTCGTCGGCCAGAATGATGGGCGGGTTGCGGACAAGGGCGCGGGCGATGGACACACGCTGCTGCTGGCCGCCGGAGAGCTGGTTGGGCTTGTTCCGGAGTTTGCTGCCCAGACCCACCTGTTCCAGCGCTGCGATGGCGCGGCGGCGTCGCTCGCTGCCGCCCACGCCTGCGTAGATGAGGGGGACTTCCACGTTTTCCAGCAGGGTCAGCTTGGGCAGCAGATTATACTGCTGGAAGATGAAGCCCAGCTTCTCGTTCCGGATGGCCGCCAGCTCACGGCGGTTCATCTTGCCGACATCGCTGCCGTCCAGCAGATACCGGCCGTGGGTGGGCACATCCAGACAGCCGATGATGTTCATGCAGGTGGATTTGCCGGAGCCGGACTGGCCCACGATGGCCACGAACTCGCCCCGGTCTATCTTCATGGAGATGTGGTCTGCCGCTTTGACGAGGGTGTCACCCATCTGGTAGTATTTGCAGACCTCGTCAAACTCGATCAGGGCGCTCATTCGTCGCCTCCTTCGGCAGACACCATCATGTTGCTGTAGAAGTCGGTCGCGCTGACCGTCGAGGTGTCGTAAGCGATGGTGTCGCCCTCCTGCAGGCCGCTCTTCACCTCGATGTAATCATCGTCGCTGATGCCGGTGGTCACTTTGACGTAGACATAGCCCTCGGGGGCGGTCATGGAGGCCTCGGCGTTGGCAGCGCTGGGCGAATCCTTCGTCACCAGCACATAGCTGCCCCGGACGAGGGCGGCGTTGGGCAGGGCCAGAACATTCTTGACGCTGGCGGTGGTGATCTTGGCCGAGGCATTCATGCCGGGCAGCAGATCGCCCATCTCGTCGATGCGGACGGTGACGGGGTAGCTGGTGGAGCCATTGGCAGTGGTGCCGGCCACGAGGATGCTGCTGATGGTGCCCTTATAGGTCTCGCCCGGGACGGCGTCGGCGGTGATCTCCACCTCCTGCCCGACCTTCAGAGAACGAATTTTCAGCTCGTCCACGTTGAGCTTCAGTTCCAGATAGCTCATGTCGTAGATGGTGCAGAGGTTCTGCATGGCTGCGTCGTTGGCGCTGAGCTTATCGCCGGCTTTGACCTTTTTGTCCACGATGGTGCCGCTGATGGGCGCATCGATGGTGTAGTGGCTGATGTTCCGCTCTGCCGAAGACATCCGCAGTTCGGCGGAGCGGAGATTGTCGGCGGCGTTCTGGGCCTGCTTGTCCAGATCCTTGCCGGTGATGCGGAGGAGCACGTCGTCCTGACGGACGGTGCTGCCCTCCCTGACGCAAAGCTCAGACACGGTGCCGGAGGCAGCGGCCACGACGGTCTCCTCGCGCTGGTAGGCAAAATGGGCCGAGTTGAGGGAGCTGACGCCGTTCACCTGCGCCACTGCGGCCTGCGCGGTGGTCAGGCTGCCCGTGTTGGGCACCGCAATGGTGACGGTGCAGGTCATGAGGCTGGCGTCACCGGAGGGGTCTGCGCCCGATACCGAGCGGATGGTGCCGTTCAGCACCTCAAAGGTGGTGTCCGGCATGACCTGCGCGGCCTGACCGACGGCGAAGCTCTGGGCCTCGGCGGCGGGGAAATCCACGGCCAGCAGCATCACAGAGGTGTCGCGGACGGTGGCGACGGTCTGACCGGCCTGCACCGCGTCGCCAGCGGCCACGGCAAAGGAGCTGACCTCGCCGCTGATCTTCGTGCGGACGTTCCGGGCGTCGGCAGCGTCATCGTAGCTGCGCTGGGCCTGAGACACCGAAAGCTGTGCGCTCTCGAGGTCGCCCTCCACATCCGAGCTGTCGATGACGTAGAGGACATCGCCCTTCTGGATGGTGTCGCCCAGCTCGAAGTCAGCGGTGAGCACCGTGCCGGTGACGAGAGACTTGACGGTGTAGGAATCGGCGGCATTGATGGTGCCGCTGCCGTCGTAGACGTTCACGATGTCGCGGCGTCCCAGCGCCTCCTGCACATACGCCATGTCTGCCGATGCACTGCGGCTCCTGCGGGGGATGACCACCACCGCCAGCACCGCCACGGCCACGACCGCGGCGATGCAGCGCTTTTTGTGGGTCCGGATAAAGTAGAGCACCTTATTTTCCCCGCCGGTGTTCTCCTGCGGAGAGGCGTCCTGTGTCTTTTTGTTGAAACCTAGCATGAAAAGCCTGACCTCCTGTGTTTTTTTCCTGTAGACCTGTGAAAAAGAAGAATGCATTCCTCCTGCGTTCATCGCTCTGCGCCCTTCCCGCCGCACCCGCAAAAATCATCCCACCTGCGAGTTCCTGCTCCGGGTCAGCTGCGCAAATCAATGTCATGATACCATCTTATAAAACGGACTACAAGGAAGATTTCCTGCACGATTTGCAACTTTTTTGAAAATTTTTCCACTGTCCTGAATATCCCGGGAAATAAAGGCTCCCACCCGGGGCAGATCCTCCGGGCGGGAGCCTTGCTGTTTTTTTACGTCTGCTTACAGACAGCCGCATGGCAGGCGGAACAGGCTCATCTTGCAGGAAATGAAAAACAGGAAGCTCCCGCCGGGGAACTCCCTGTTGTACATATCGTAGAGGTTACCGCAGTATCCCATAGGTTTTCTCCGCCACCGGCTCGCACCACTCGTTAGAGGTGCCTTCGCCGGGCACTTCCACTGCCAGATGAGAGAACCAGCAATCGGGTGCAGCACCGTGCCAGTGCTTGACCTCCGGGGGAATGTTCACCACATCGCCCGGATGCAGCTCCTGCGGCGCTTTGCCCCATTCCTGATAGTAGCCCCGGCCTGCCACGCAGACAAGAATCTGCCCACCGCCCTTTGCAGCATGGTGGATGTGCCAGTTGTTCCGGCAGCCCGGCTCAAAGGTGACGTTGTAAATGCCAACCTGTGCGGTGGACAGAGGGGCCAGATAGCTTTTTCCGCTGAAATATTGTGCAAAACCGTCGTTGGGCGCGCCGATGGGGAACACCATTTCACTCTGGTGCTGTGCTTTGGCATCCTCCGCAGCGTCCTCTGCCCAGACTTCCTTTGCCATGCGGAAAGCCGCCCACGCCTTGGGCCAGCCTGCATAAAATGCCGCATGGGTCAGGATCTCTGCAATCTCAGTCCGGGTAATACCGTTGTTTTTCGCTGCCGTCAGGTGATACCGAAACGAGGAGTCCGTCAGTCCCTGCGCCATCAGTGCCACCACCGTCACAAGGCTGCGGTCCCGGAGGGAGAGTTTATCCTCTCGGCTCCACACCTGCCCGAATAGTACCTCATCGTTAAGTTCTGCAAATTTTGGTGCAAATTCGCCCAGAGCATCCCGCCCTGCGGTCTGTTTTACTGCCATTATACGTTCCTCCCCATCTCGTAAGCCTGTGCCATTGCAGAGGTGTTTCGCACCGCACCCGGCTCGTAAACGCCACCTGCTACAAGGACTCCCTTTTCCACGGCACCTTCCACACAGTCTGCATAGCCCCGGAAGCAGGCCAGCGTAGTATCCACAGAGGCTTTTTCCTCGTCTGCCATGGTGGTGATGTAGTAGAATTCCTTGTCTTTGACCTCAAGCCACCGTGCCACGGTACGGTCGATCACTGCCTTCAACTGGGCACTGATGGAGTAGAAGTATACCGGGCTTGCCAGCACAATGACATCGGCATCGATCATCTTTTGCAGGATGTCTGCCATATCATCCTTGTGGACGCAGGCTCCGCCGTGGGTGCTGCAGTAGTAGCAGCCGGAACAGGGAGCCACCTTTTTCTCAGCGACCCGGATCTTTTCTGCTTTGTGCCCGGCATCCTGCGCTCCACGCAGAAATTCATCGCATAGAATATCAGAGTTGCCGCCCTTCCGGGGACTGCCAGACAAAATCAATACCTTCTTGCTCATAGGAACCTCCTTGACAGCAGAGTGCCTCCGCATTATGATGTTGATAAAGTTTGATTTTATCATACAACTTAAAGCGCACTTTAAGTCAAGGGATTTTTGAAAAAACGGAGGTTTCAGATGATCTATACCGTAGGCGAAATGGCACAAAAGCTGGGCGTACCTGCCTCCACCCTGCGCTACTACGACAAAGAAGGGTTACTTCCCTTTGTGGAGCGTTCCTCCGGCGGCATTCGGATGTTCCGGGAAAACGACTTCGAGTGGCTGCAGGTCATCCGCTGCATGAAAAAAGCCGGAATGTCCATCAAGGATATCCGGCAGTATATTGAGCTTTCCATGCAGGGAGACGACACCATTGACATCCGGCTGGAAATGTTCCGGCATCAGCGGGAGGTACTCACCCAGCAGATCCAGCAGTTACAGCATACGCTGGAGACCGTGGAGTATAAATGCTGGTTCTATGAAGCCGCCAAAGCCGCTGGGACAGTGGATGTTCCCGGTGCGATGACCGATGCGGATGTGCCGGAGCAGTTCCGTGCCATCCGGCAGGAGCTTCGGGGACAGAAGATGCCGAATATCGAAAGATAAGAAATGCCGTTCCAGTTGCTTTTGGAACGGCATTTCTCTTAATCTTCTAACCCATGGCTCCCGGTTACGTTTTTCAAATATTCCTCCGGGTTGCCGTTCAGAATCAAGTCCGCTTTGTTGATAAGGTTTTGAACACACAGCCGTCGGGAACAAGCCGGAATTGTCATTTCTGAAGAAAATAAAAAATCCGAACCCTTCTCCTATCGGAAAAAAGTTCGGATTTTGTTGTTGTGGTGCACCTTCAGGGACTCGAACCCTAGACCCACTGATTAAGAGAAACCAACGTGCAACAATCATCAATTTCCGGAATTACGCAGATTCGTTGTTTTTATCGCTTTATCGTAAATTTGCGTTTTGCATCTACTGCATCCTTTGCACCTGTTATTCCCTCTTGCATCCGCTATCCAGCCGTTCCGGTGTGCAAAAAGTGTGCAAAAATGTGCAGAGCCAAAATCAGCCCCTTAAACAGGCATTGAGTTTTTATGCAAAGCCGGAAAAACGGCCGGGTTCAAGCCCGACACGGCAGCTACAATCTTGCCTGTTCAGACTAAGCATCAAATGTACATCAACAACTACGATTCATGGCAGGGATTTGGACAATCGAACAGACATCACCTTAATATAGAAAGAGGTTTCCTATGAACAAACTGCTTTCCTGCCGCTACAACATGGACACCAACCGGGTAGAAGCCCGGTTTGCGGATGGCTTTACCGTTGTCATCGACTGCATCGCCGTGGAGGACGAATACGGCAACACCCCGGCACAGCGGGCAGAACCGGACTGGCTGCTGTACAATAAGCCGCTGGAGTATGCTCAGCTTGTGCTGAGAGGGGAGATTGAGCACTACCTGTCACTTGGCTGTGACCATGGAAGAATGGAAGATTGATTGACAAGGTTACATAACAGTTAACACAGCTTGCATTTGCCCTGCAATTTTTCAGAATGGAACACCCCAAGGGCATCTGGTCTATATCCGGCAGATTTTTCATAAAGAATCTGCCGGATATTTTTGTTTGTCATGAAGGAAGTCTTGCTTTTCACTTCAAAATTGGATACAATATAAAAAAGACATTTGCACGGAGGGCTCTATGGAATATATCGGCATCCAGAAGAAAAACGGCGGTGTGGTGGAAGCCCTGCAGCAGGCCATTTTATCTGGGCAGATCCCGGCGGGCACTGAAATGACCCAGAACGAACTGGCAGAGAGTCTCGGTGTCTCCCGGATGCCGGTGCGGGAGGCCTTGATGATCCTTGAATATCAGGGTCTTATCATCCGCCTGCCCAACAACCATGTAAAAGCTGCTGATTTGAACGAAGATGCCCTGCGGCAGATTCTGGCGTTAGGTGCTCAGTTGGAACGGCAGGCTATGCGTGCGCTGCCGCAGGATGCTATGTTGGCAGGCGGCGAGATGCTGCAGCACCGTACCCTGCGGACCGTCCTGCCCTATCCGCTGCACCGCAAGCTGCTGGAGAGCATTCAGGAGACCTACATTGCCTTTGCCGTGAGCGCACGTCCTGCGCCGGTGAACGACCGGCTGTCCCGCCTGCTGATGCTGGACCGTCAGGGTTCCCCTGATGTGCTGGATGCATGGAACACCTATGAAGAAGAACTGCTGCATCTGATTTTAACGATAAGGAGTCAATATGCTGGGACTGAAACCCATTAAGCTGCTGCCCGCCCGCGAGCGGGTAGCTTCCGCTTTGCGGAAAGCCATTATCTCAAAAAGTATCCCGGAGGGCGCAGAACTCACGCTGGAAAACACCGCACAGGAACTCGGCGTGTCGGTCACGCCGGTGCGGGAGGCCTTTCAGATCCTTGCCCGTGACGGTCTGCTGGAAGTCAAGCAAAACAAGTGTGCCATTGTGCTGGGCGTAACGGAAAGGACCATCCGGGAGCACTACCAGCTGCGCGCTGCGCTGGAAGGCACCGCCTGTATGCTCTGCTGCCAGAACAATGCCGACCTGTCCAAGATCAAAAACTGCGTGGATACTGCAGAGGAGGCTCTTTCTCATCAGCAGGCCGGAAATTATGCTGACTACAACCAGTCCTTCCATTTTGAGATCTGGGAAGCTTCCGGCAATGAAAAAATGCGCAATCTTCTCTCGGAGCTGTGGAACGGTCTGTCCGTTGGTGTGGAAATGAGCGAGTTGGACTATGCCCTCAACTCCCAGAGCGAGCATAAAAAGATCTATGCGGCGCTGGAAGCACGGGATGCGCTGACCGCGCGAGCTGAAATGGAAAAACACATCTACCGCAGTATGGATGATGCGCTGACCTATTATTTATAAGATCAAGGAGGACAAGACAATGTATACCTGTGCGAACTGTACGGTTCTGGCCTGCGCCAACAACGCACCGGAAAAGATGCCCAAAAACTGCCCTATGCGGAATGCTTCGGTGATGGAGGCCGCCCGCGTCGGCTATGATCTGCCTGAGAATCACGATTTCTACGTCAACTGTTCGGCCATTGAGGGGCTGGGCTACTGTCAATGGCCTCGCCTGAAGGAGACGGTGGAGTTCTGCAAGCGGATGGGCTACCACAAGCTGGGTCTTGCATTCTGCAAAGGTCTGCGGAAGGAAGCCCGCATCGTGGCCGACCTGCTCCGTGCGCAGGGGTTTGAGGTGGTGTCGGTCATCTGCAAGACCGGCGGCATCTCCAAGGAAGAAGTGGGCATCCCGGAAGAGGTCAAGATCCACCCCGGCGAATTTGAGGCCATGTGCAACCCCATCGCACAGGCAAAGCTTCTGAACGAACAGCACACCGATTTCAACATTGAGGTCGGACTTTGTGTGGGACACGACTCGATGTTTTATAAGTATTCGGACGCCATGGTCACAACGCTGGTGGCCAAGGATCGCGTTCTGGCGCATAATCCCTGCGGTGCCATTTACTGTGCCGAGGGGTATTTCAAAAAGCGGCTGGAATAAAAGAAGGATAAAACGTGCGTTCTCCAAAACAGATGGAGAACGCGCGTTTTTTTGCAGAAAGCGGTAGAGCGGGGTCTTCTTGTATCCTACTGTTTGTCTGGCGTGCACAAAAATTGGTACATAATCCGTGCAATGCGACAAAACTCGAAAAAAGGGATTGACAATTCTTTGTTTTGGGTGTATTCTCGTGTCGTCAAGTGGATACATTATCAAAGATTAGATATAAAAATTCAAAAAAGACGCTGCCGAGATTCCCGGAATTCTAAGGTTCCGGGCAGATCCTTCCAGAACGAAAAAGGGCTGTGAGGGCACAGCACGGCGGCAAAGACTCTGCACAACGAGGTGCAGCTGGGGCGTTCCGAAAGTCAGGGCTGTTTTGCTCTGATAAAATGGATACATTATATTTCATTAAAGGAGGATTCCCCGGTATGTCAGCAGCAACCATCACCCTACTCTTTCTTCTCTTCGCGGTCGTCATGTTCGTGTTTGAGAAGATCCCCCTCGGCGTAACGTCCATGATCGTCTGTATCGGTCTGGTCGTCACCGGCGTTCTGGACATCAAGACTGCTTTTGCGGGCTTCATCGACAGCAACGTCATCCTCTTTGTCGCCATGTTCATCGTCGGCGGTGCCCTGTTTGAAACAGGTATGGCCAACAAGATCGGCGGCATCGTCACCCACTTTGCCAGATCCGAACGCAGCCTCATCGTGGCTATCATGGTCATCGTTGGCCTGATGAGCGGTGTGCTCTCCAACACCGGCACCGCCGCCGTCCTGATCCCCGTGGTCATCGGCATTGCGGCAAAGTCCGGCTATGCCCGCTCCAAGCTGCTGATGCCGCTGGTGTTTGCAGCGGCCATGGGCGGCAACCTTTCCCTCATCGGCGCACCGGGCAACCTCATCGCCCAGAGCGCTCTGGGTGAGATTGGGATGTCCTTCGGCTTCTTCGAGTACGCCATCGTGGGCCTACCCATCCTCGCCGCCGGCATCCTCTTCTACGCCACCCTTGGCATGAAGCTGCTGCCCAACCACCCCGTCTCCGATGATGACTCCTTCAGCGGCGAGCAGGACTTCAGCAATGTTCCCAAGTGGAAACAGGTGCTCTCCCTCGTTATCCTCGTGCTCACCCTGTTGGGCATGATTTTTGAAAAGCAGATCGGCATCAAACTCTGCATCACCGGCTGTATCGGTGCGCTGGCTCTGATCCTCACCGGTGTCATCTCCGAGAAGGATGCCCTGAAGTCCATCGACCTCAAGACCATCTTCCTCTTCGGCGGTACGCTGTCTCTGGCCTCTGCACTGGATAAGACCGGCGCAGGCGCAGAGATCGCAAACATCGTCATCGGCGCTCTGGGCGAGAATCCCTCTCCCTACGTCCTGACTCTGGTGGTCTTCCTGCTCTGCTGCGTCATGACCAACTTCATGTCCAACACCGCAACCACCGCTCTGATGGTTCCCATCTGCCTGAGCATCGCACAGGGCATGGGTGCCGACCCCCGCGCAGTCCTGATGGCTTGTGTCATCGGCGGCTCCTGCGCTTACGCAACGCCCATCGGTATGCCCGCCAACACCATGGTGGTTTCCGCCGGCGGTTACACCTTCAAGGATTATGCCAAGGCTGGCCTGCCCCTCATCCTCATCGCAACGGTTGTCAGCATGGTGATCCTTCCCATCGCATTTCCGTTCTTCCCGCAGTAATACGGGCAGAGCGTTGAATATGAGTGAACCAACGCGCAAAATGTACCAAAGCTAAGGAGGCATTGGAATGAACAAACAGGAACAGGTGCAGCAGATGACGACCTATATGGCGAACTTTGTGAGCCATATCGCCAAGGTGCTGCCGGACGACATCATTGCCAAGCTCGATGAGCTGGGCGCACAGGAGGACGCACCGCTGTCCAAGGTCATTTATGAGACCATGAAGCGGAACCAGAAGCTGGCCAAGGAGCTGAATCGCCCCAGCTGCCAGGACACCGGTGTGCTGCAGTTCTGGGTAAAGTGCGGTGTGAACTTCCCCCTCATCGGCGAGGTGGAGGGTCTGCTGAAGGAGGCTGTGGTCAAGTCCACCTTCGAAGCGCCCCTGCGCCACAACAGTGTTGAGACCTTCGATGAGTTCAACACCGGCCGCAACGTCGGCAAAGGCACCCCTACCGTCTGGTGGGATATCATCCCGAACAGTGACAAGTGCGAGATCTACGCCTATATGGCAGGCGGCGGCTGCACCCTGCCGGGCAAGGCTATGGTTCTGATGCCCGGTGCAGGTTACGAAGGCGTGACCAAGTTCGTCATGGATGTCATGACCAGCTACGGCATCAACGCCTGCCCTCCGCTGCTGGTGGGCGTGGGCGTTGCCACCTCTGTTGAGACCGCCGCTCTGCTGTCCAAGAAGGCTCTGATGCGTCCTCTGGGCAGCCACAACGAGAACGAGCGCGCAGCCTATATGGAGAAGCTGCTGGAAGACGGCATCAACTCCATCGGCCTTGGTCCTCAGGGCATGGGCGGCAAGTACTCCGTCATGGGCGTACACATTGAGAACACTGCCCGCCATCCTTCTGCCATTGGCGTTGCCGTCAACGTGGGCTGCTGGAGCCATCGCCGCGGCCACATCATTTTTGATAAAGATCTGAACTACACCATTGATACTCATTCGGGGGTGACTTTGTAATGCTGACCATTAAAGACGGAAAGAAGATCCTTACTACTCCGGTCTCCGCAGAGGACCTGAAGGACATCCATATCGGTGATGTCGTTTACCTGAACGGCGACCTGACCACCTGCCGTGACGTGGCGCACCGCCGCCTCGTGGAAGAGGGCCGCCCGCTGCCTGTGGACGTCAAGGACGCAGCCATCTTCCACGCCGGCCCCATCATCCGCCCGCTGGAGAACGACAAGTTCGAGATGGTGTCTGTGGGTCCCACCACCTCCATGCGCATGGAGAAGTTCGAGTATGAGTTCGTGCAGAAGTCCGGTGTCCGCGTCATCGTGGGCAAGGGCGGCATGGGCCCCAACACCGAGCGCGCCTGCAAGGAGTTCGGTGCCATCCACTGTGTCTTCCCTGCCGGTAACGCCGTTGTGGCTGCCACCGAGGTGGAGGAGATCGTCGAGGCCCAGTGGCGTGACCTCGGTATGCCGGAAACTCTGTGGCACTGCCACGTCAACGAGTTCGGCCCCCTGATCGTCTCCATTGACGCCGAAGGCCGCAACCTGTTCGAAGAGAACAAGGTCATCTTCAATGAGCGCAAGGAAAAGGCCATCGAAGAGATCTGCAAGCACGTCGGCTTTATTAAGTAATCCGGATATCCTATCAGCGGGGGACAGACTTCACTCATTATTTCCTTTCATACGATTCTCCTAAATCGTTTTTCTTACCCTAAGTTTCTTGCTCAGCTTAATTTGCCACGTATTTGTTCTCCGCAATTTGCCCCGGAACCCTTTTCCGCGCAAAGGGTTCCGGGGCGTTATTTGTTCCTGGAAGGAAATGCAGACAAAGACGATCTTTCCCGTTCTTTTTGTTCTACACACCTTATATAAAGTTCCTTTGGAAAATTGTATTTTTCGACAAAAGTATAACAAATCCCTTGACAAGCGTGGTCTTTCGGTGTATTCTTTTCTTGTTTATTGGATACATTATCAAATATAAACATTCAAGTGCCACTGCTTTGCATCTGCAAGGTGGAAGTAATCCACAGGAGGACAACCCAAATGAGCCCATTGGAGATCACACTGGTCATCCTGCTTGTAACGATCATCGCCTTTGTATCCGGTAAAGTCCCGTTCTCGGTCATTTCTACCGGCATCATTCTGGCGCTGATCCTCACCGGCATCAAGACCCCTGCCGAGGCCTTTGGCGGCTTCATCAACACGAACGTGGTCATGTTCGTAGCCATGTTCGTCATCGGTGCAGGGCTGACCAAAACGCCCCTGATTGACAAAGCCCAGAGTCTGGTCATCCGCTACAAGGACAATATGCGGATGCTGATCTTTCTTTCCTGCGTGGCAGGTGCGTTTCTGGGCGCCATCACCAGTGCCACCGCAACTGCCGCTATCATGATCCCGCTGCTGGTAGGCATTGCGAACGACATCGGCGTGAGCCGCAGCAAGCTGCTGTATCCTTCTATGGCCTGTGCCAACATTGCCACCCAGATGACCTTTCTCGGTCAGGGTGCTTCCAACATGGCATGGAACGATGTCATGATGCAGGCCGGCGCACCGACACCGCTGCACATCTGGGATTTCACCATTGCGCGCATCCCGATGCTGACCATTGCCATCCTGTACATGACCTTTATTGGCTATAAGCTGATGCCGGATATTCCCAACGAGCAGTTTTCAGATGCAGCGCATACGGCTTCTGAGAGCGAAAAACTCAGCCCCTTCAAGCGCAAACTGGCTGTCCTGATCGTTCTGGTCTCCATTGCAATGATGCTGCTGGAAAATGTCATTGGTGTCAAGATGTATCTCACTTCCTGCATCGGCGCTGCCGCTCTGGTGCTGACGGGTGTGCTGACCGAGAAGGAAGCCCTCAACTCCATCCACCAGCCGACCATTTTCCTGTTTGCCGGTGTGCTGGCTCTGTCGGACGCCATCCAGACCACCGGTGCAGGCGATGTGGTGGCAGACTGGATGATCCGCCTGCTGGGCGATACCACCAATCCGTACATCATTATGCTGGTGTTCTTCCTTGTTCCCTTCATTCTGACACAGGTCATGTCCAATCTGGCTACCCTGACCATCTTCATCCCACTGGTCACTTCCGCCTGTATCCGCATGGGCGTAGACCCCCGTGCTGCCGTGGTCGGCGTGATCACAGCCAGCTGTGTGTCCATCATGACCCCCATGGCAGCTCCCTGCCAGATCATGATCATCGAGCCGGGCGGATACACCTTGAAGGATTATCTCAAGTGTGGTACCCCGCTGGCGCTCATCCTCATTGTCGTGTCCGTATTTTTCCTGCCGTCACTTTATCCTTTTGCCTGATTCTATTTTCCCACCGCAGTAGTATGCGCAAACTGCATATCGTAAATATGTCGTTCTGTTCGGCGCTATTTTTGAAAACCGCAATAAAAGCAGCAGAAATTTTTGAGCATCTCATAATTCTGTCAAGAGGGCTGGCACCGTCCGGCCCTCTCTCTTTTTACCAAAGTTTTCCTTGTGTTTTCTTGCAAGCTGCCGAAATCAGCGTGTTCTCAAAAGTTCGCGTTTGCGCAGTGGAGCGGAGCAATGAAAGCCCCAGTGGGGCTTTTAAGCGACAGAACGGTCTTGCGCAGCAAGATGGAGGGACCTCGCCCCGACAAGTTCACGTTGACATGGCTCGATTTTTGTGGTAACCTATTCCAACAATTTATCGCAATTTTCAAAAATAGTGCCTACCAAAACAGCATCTTTGCGATATGCAGTTTGCGGATGTTGCTTGTGCATTAAAAACGCAAACTGCTATAACAGTATAACCGCTCCGGCCGGAATTGTCCACTGGCGAAAAACAAAACAGACGTCTCTTCCGGTTGAAAAATCGGGAAACGTCTGTTATACTGGTATTCGAGAGTGCTGTCTACATACGACAGGCGGTCTACACCTTTCCGGCACTGCGTCGGGAAGGCGAACATTTTTGTTATGCCCCCGACGCTCCACAGCGAAAGGGGTGATGCTTCATGACGCTTTTGGAAACTTTAGCTCTTCTCACGTTGCTTGCAACTGTGGGTTTTGGTATGTTTGACATTGCGTACAAAATCTTCAATAACAAAAAATGACCGCCGTGCCTACCAAACTCGTGCGGTCATTCTTTGTAATTGACTTGCCGGAAAGGTACTGACCGTTTGCCAGACAGCACTTTCTTTAGTTGTATTATACCACAGCCCCGCCGAAATTGCAACGGCGGGGCTGTTTTTCACTCACAAAAGTAAGTTTTTTATCAGAACTCGATCTTGCTCTCGATGTAGCTCTTCAGCTCGGAGATGGGCATACGCACCTGCTCCATGGTGTCGCGGTCGCGGACGGTGACGCAGTTATCGGCTGCGATGCCCTTGGCCTCGTCGCCCACGGTGTCGAAGTCCACGGTGATGCAGTACGGGGTGCCGATCTCATCCTCGCGGCGGTAGCGCTTGCCGATGGAGCCGGTGTCGTCGTAGTCCACCATGAAGTACTTGCTCAGCTCGTTGCGGATCTCCATGGCCTTGTCGCCCAGCTTCTTGCTCAGGGGCAGGACGGCGCACTTGTAGGGAGCCAGAGCCGGATGCAGATGCAGCACGGTGCGGATATCCTCCTTGCCCTTGCTGTCGGTCAGGTGCTCCTCGTCGTAGGCCTCGCACAGGAAGGCCAGCGCCACACGGTCGCAGCCCAGAGAGGGCTCGATGACGTAGGGGATGTAGTGCTCGTTGGTCTCGCTGTCGAAGTACTCCAGGCTCTTGCCGGAAGCTTCCTGATGGCGGGTCAGGTCGTAGTTGGTGCGGTCTGCGATGCCCCACAGCTCACCCCAGTCGGTGAACGGGAAGGCATACTCGATGTCAGTGGTAGCGCGGCTGTAGAAGGCCAGCTCGGCAGGCTCGTGGTCACGCAGGCGCAGATGCTCCTTCTTGATGCCAAGGCTCAGCAGCCAGTTCTCGCAGTAGTCCTTCCAGTAGCTGAACCACTCGAGGTCGGTGCCGGGCTTGCAGAAGAACTCGCACTCCATCTGCTCGAACTCGCGGGTGCGGAAGGTGAAGTTGCCCGGGGTGATCTCGTTGCGGAAAGCCTTGCCCACCTGACACACGCCGAAGGGCAGCTTGCGGCGGGTGGTGCGCTGGATGTTGGCAAAGTTGACGAAGATACCCTGTGCGGTCTCGGGGCGGAGATAGCAGGTCGAAGAGCTGTCCTCGGTGACGCCGATGGCAGTCTTGAACATCAGGTTGAACTTACGGATGGGGGTGAAGTCATGCTTGCCGCAGACGGGGCAGACGATGTCCTCGTGCTCGGCGATGAAAGCGTCCATCTCGTCGAAGCTCATGGCATCGACGTTGACCTCGGGGTGCTCCTCGCCGATGAGCTTATCGGCGCGGTGGCGGGCCTTGCAGGCGCGGCAGTCCATCAGGGGGTCAGAGAAGCTGGAAACGTGGCCGGTCGTCACCCAGGTCTGGGGGTTCATGATGATGGCGGCATCGAGGCCGACGTTGTAGGGGCTTTCCTGCACGAACTTCTTCAGCCATGCCTTCTTGACGTTGTTCTTGAACTCGACGCCCAGAGGGCCGTAGTCCCAGCTATTGGCCAGACCGCCATAGATCTCAGAGCCGGGGAACACATAACCACGGTTCTTGCAGAGATTGACGATCATATCAAGGGTCTTTTCGCTCTGTTCCATTGTAGTACATCCTTTCCGTCCGCGGCTGGTTTGCCGTGTCGTGTTGTAGTATTCTCCCGGCCGCTTTCCCCGCAGCCGGGCGTGCCTTTCCTGTCGAAAGCACATTATCTTTACTTTATCATGTTTTGGGGGGATTGTAAAGGCCAAACCGCGTTGTTCTTCCGTATCCCTTCCCTGAAAACACCAAGGCCCGGGGTGTCTCCACTCCGGGCCTTGGTGCCATTTTTTATCGAAGAAATAGGGAATTGCTTAGTTGGAAGAATCAGGAAGCAGACTTAACCTGAGCCTTGCAGGTGACAACGACCATGACGTAGTCTTTTGCATCCTTGCCGGTGCCGATGGTGAACTCCTTCATGCTCAGCTTGAACTCGTTGCCAGCCTCGATGGCAGCGCCGTTCTTGCCATCGACCTTGACCTCGCTGAAGTTGACAGCGGCGTTGGTGTTGATCGTTGTAGCAATGGGCATCACGAGCATCATCTTCTTGGCGATCTTCTGAGCCTTATCACCCTTCTTCAGATCCTTGGTCTCAAAGTAGTCGTACCAGACGTACTTATCGGTGTTATCCTTGCTCAGTGCAGTCTTGACGTCAGCCTTCAGAGTAGCCTCAGCCTTGAGCTTGCCGTCAGTGGTCTTAGCAGCATCGACTGCCTTTTTTGCCAGATCGTCATCGACAGCCTTGACGGTAGCCTTGGGGTTAGCGGCCTTCAGCATACCCTCCAGCTCGTCAGCGACCTGACGAGAAGAGATGCTTGCGCAGCCGGTCAGCATGGACATTGCCATGACGCCGGTCAGGACGAGGGCCAGAAGTTTCTTTGCCATTTTCATGATTTTTTGCCTCCATAAGTAAAAATAAATTATACAGGCAGGCCATCCATTTCCGGCTGTCGGCCTGTGGCCTCATTATACCCCCCCCCTGAATAGATTTGTCAATATCTTTTTCGCATTTTTATCACATTTACAAATTATCTCTATCCAAACCGTGCATTTTCCACAAATTCACAGAAAGGGACAGCGAAATACAACCGCTCCGCCTGCGGCTCTCCCTTTGGGAGAGCTGGCGCGAAGCGCCTGAGAGGGCAAGGGCGCTGACGGGGAAGCGCAGACACGGCGATGGCATCGCTCTGACAAAGAGACAGCTTATCGCTGTGCGGCGGCTCTCGGGAGAGGAGCTTGCCCTCCCCGTCATTGCTTCGCAATGCCACAGCCCGGGTTGCGGCTCCCAGCGTCTGCTTCGCTGTCGCTTGCATCCTGCTGGCCGCTGCCCCAACAGCTC